>Ga0134128_10009710_pt1 | contig 11546 bp, 13 predicted proteins | sample KB31754_FD_96462 | JGI IMG/M metagenome (GOLD analysis project Ga0134128, IMG submission 96462) | Terrestrial soil microbial communities with excess Nitrogen fertilizer from Kellogg Biological Station, Michigan, USA - KB3-175-4 | ecosystem: Environmental > Terrestrial > Soil > Unclassified ...
ATGGGCAGACGGTGGGCTGGCTGCGCTATGAGCGCATGGCGGAGCGGCCGGACGTGCTGTACGGCAGCGATATCGCCTCCAACTACCAGGGACAGCAATTGAGGCTGGCGAAGCAGTTCCGGCAGGTCGGGTCGGGCTGAGAGCCGCGCGTTGCCCGGCGGTGGCCGCCTGCTCGCAGGCCGCCGGCGCCGCGGCTGCCGCAGCGTCATTTGCGCTTGAACGAGCGGATCTCGAGCGAGAGCTGCGTGCTGCCCTTGACATGCTGCTCGGCACGCACGGGCATGTAGTCGAGCGCTGGGGCGAGCCAGAGATAGGTCGTGCGGTTGGATCCGGGCTGGTGGCTGGTGTAGAGGATGGTGCGCAACTTTCCGAGCGGCGTATCGAGCGTGCTTTCCTCGTGCCGCGCGTACTGGAAGTGATCGATCTCGTCCGTATTCAACATCCAGAAGCTATCCGGCGGCTGCTGTGACTGCAGCGCCAGCATCAGGGCGATCTGCACCGACAACGGGTCCTGCGTTCCGGGGTGCAGCTTCAGATCGAGGAGCTTCCCCTTGGCCGTGCCGGTCGCCTGGCCGGTCTTCCAGTCGAATTGCGCCGTCACGTCGTTCCTGCCCGGCCCGCCTGCGGCCTGAAAGGTCAGCGGCTGAATCCGGCCGGCGGTGATCCTGAATCGGCTCGACTGGCGAAGTGCATCGGGAAATGCGAGCCGGAACACTCCGTAGGCGCTGTCCGTCGAGGTGTAGAGATACATCTCGGGGGCGGTCTGCTGCAGCTCAAGCGTCGAGCTGCCGGCAGTGATTCCATGCCAGGCGATCGTGTAGGTGGCGACGAAGGGCGCGGGTTGCAAGGGTGTCTGCGCCGGTGAGGCGCTCACCCACGCGCTGCCTGCCAACATCGCTGCGGCGACTGCTCCGCGCTCAAATCTCCCGGCTGCCATCGAATTCCTCCACAACGGGTGCGGCGAGCGCCTTGCCATCGAGCCAGGCGCGTCCCTCGCGCCACGCGAGCCGCCCGTCGGCGAGCCACCCGATCACCCGGGGATAGATGATGTGCTCGGTCGCCTGAACCCGCGCCGACAGGGAGTCCTCCGTGTCTCGGGGCCGGACCGCGACTCTCGACTGCAGAATGACCGGACCACCGTCGAGTTCCGCCGTCACGAAGTGCACGCTGGCGCCATGCACGGCATCGCCAGCCTCGAGCACGCGACGGTGAGTGTGCAGGCCGCGGAAGTTTGGCAGGAGCGAAGGGTGGATGTTGAGAATGTGTCCCGCCCGGGGCTCGACGAACCGTTGCGACAGGACGCGCATGAAGCCGGCGAGTACGATGAGATCGGGGCTCGCAGCCGCGAGCGCCGCGTCGAGCTCCTGCTCGAACCGCAGGCGGTCCGCGGTGCCGGGCCAGGCGACGGTGCGTGTCTCGATCCCAAGAGCCCGGGCAGAATCGAGGCCCGCGGCCTGGGGACGCTCCGAGATCACGAGGCTCACGCGCGCGTTGATCCGCGCCTCGGCGCAGGCGCGCGCGATGGCCGTCATGTTGGAGCCCCGGCCGGAGATCAGGATCGCAAGCCGCAGCGGATCCGCGCCCGTCACTCGGTTATGACCACGCCACGCGAGCCCGTGCGGATCTCCCCGATGATTTGCGGCGTCTCGCCGCGTGCCGCCAGGAACTCGACCGCCTGCGGCGCATGTTCCTTCGCTACCACGACCGCCATGCCGATGCCGCAGTTGAAAGTACGGTACATTTCCGCAGACTCGATGTGTCCGACCTGCTGCAGCCAATCGAACACCGGATCACGATGCCAGCGGCGGCGCTCGAGCACCGCCTCCAGGCCCTCGGGCAGCACCCGCGGGATGTTGTCCGTCAGGCCGCCGCCGGTGACATGAGCCAGCGCGTGTACGGGTAGCTGGCGGGCGAGCGCCAGGAGCGGCTTGACGTAGATGCGCGTGGGTGCGAGCAGCCGGTCGAGGAGCGGCTTGCCATCGAGCTCGGCATCGCTCCGCGCTCCGCTCAGAGCGATGAGCTTGCGAATGAGCGAGTAGCCGTTCGAATGCGGTCCCGAGGAAGCAAGGCCGATGATGGCATCGCCGGCGCGAACCGCGCTGCCGTCGATGATCGAGTCCTTCTCCACCACACCCACGCAGAAGCCGGCAAGGTCGTAATCCTCGCCGTGGTAGATCCCCGGCATTTCCGCGGTTTCACCGCCGACGAGGGCGGCACCCGCCTGCGCGCAGCCTTCCACGATACCGCGGACCACCGCTTCCGCCACATCGACCTGCAGCTTCCCGGTGGCATAGTAGTCGAGGAAGAAGAGGGGCTCGGCGCCCTGCACCGCGATGTCATTGGCGCACATGGCGACGAGGTCGATGCCGATCGTATCGTGGCGCCCCGCATCGATTGCGAGGCGCAGCTTCGTACCCACACCGTCCGTGCCGGAGACGAGCACCGGCTGGCGATAACCCGGCGGCAGCTCCACGAGCGCGCCAAAACCGCCGATGCCGGCGAGCACTTCCGGGCGTCGCACGCGCGCGACAAGGGGCTTGATGCGCTCGACGAGCTCGTCACCGGCATCGATGTCGACACCGGCATCACGATACGTCATACGGCGGCCGTCACTCACGAAAATGCCCTCGTGCACAGGGGTAATGCGTGTGTGGTATTGTACATTTTGCGCGAACCTGTGGCGCGATCCAAACACTCCCGATGCACCGCCGCCCGACAACCGCGAAGAGCCTTTGCCGCGCAGGGTTGCTGCTCGCTGCCTGCGCTGCGCTGCCGGCGGCAGCTTGGGCGGCGCGACCCGTTCCGGTGTTCGAGGTCGATGTCGCGGGCCAGTCCCCGCCGGCTCTGCAGCAGGCCATGCGCGCGGCTCTGGTGCGCGCCACGGGGCGCCGCGAATCGGCGAACGATCCGGTTTTCGGCGGCCTCATCGCCGACGCGCCGAAATACGTCCAGAGTTACGATCGCGGCCCGCACGGCGAGCTGCAGGTCCTCTTCAACGCAGCGGCAGTCGGTAAAGTCATCGCGGCACTCGACCGCAGCACGTGGGACCCGAACCGCCCCTTCACGCTCATCGTCATCAACCCGCCGCCGGATCAGGCCGACCAGGGGAATGATCAGGCGGGCCTCCAGCAGGCTGCGGGGGAGCGCGGGCTGCCGATCAGCGTAGTCCCTCTGCCCGTAACCGACAGCAGCGGTAACCTCCTGACGCGCGAAGCCCTGCTCCAGATGGCGCATCGCTATGGCGCGGAGCAGCTTCTGGTGGGGCGACCGCCGGCCCCCGTCGCAACGGCTCCCGGACCGGCACCGCCCGGCAACGCGGCGCCAGCTGCGAACACCGCACCGGCAGGAGCGCCGCCGGCAACGGCAGCAACGGCTGCGCCGGCGGCAGGGGCGCCGACAGCTGCGGCCCCGCCTCAAAATGCCGCACCCTCGGGTGCCGCAGCGGACTGGCAGTGGACGCTCTATACCGACTTCACCAGCCAGACCTGGAACGGTTCACTGACCGCGGGGATCGATGGCACCGTCGATCTGCTGGCCCCGCCTGCGGGAGCCGCCGCGGCCAACATCGCCGGGCAGACGGAAATCCGGATCGAGGGAGTGTCGAGTCTGGCCGACTATGCCAACATCGAGCAGATGCTCGGCGCCGTTCCGGGAGTGAGCAACGCAAACGTCAGACAGGTCAGCGGCGATTCCGTGGTGTTCGATCTGACGGTGCGCGGCGGTGGTGCCGCAATCGATCGGGCGCTCTCGAGCTCGCCCAGCTTCGCGCGCGTCGGCCCGGCGGGCCCGGCGGGCCCGGCGGGAGAGAGCAGCGGTCCGCTCGTCTACCGCTACCGCCCCGGCTAGCCTCCATAGAGCCGCACGCGGACGCCGCCCCTCTCAATACCGTGCGTCATCTGCCCAACATCATCTGTCTCGTCCGCCTCGCGCTCATCTGGCCGGTGGCCGCTGCGCTCCAACGCGGGCAGTACGGGCTCGCGCTCGGAATTTTCGTGCTGGCCGCCATCTCGGACGGATTGGACGGCTATCTCGCCAAGCGGTTCAACTGGGTGTCCGAGCTCGGCAAGATTCTCGATCCGGCGGCGGACAAACTGTTGCTCATGACGGTGTTCGTCGAGTCGACCTGGCTCGGTCTCGTTCCCTGGTGGCTGACCGCGGCTGCGGTCGCGCGCGATGTCATGATCGCGTTGGGCGCGCTCGTCTACAAGCTCTGGTTCGGGCCCCTGCGCGGGCGGCCGACGATCATCAGCAAAGTCAACACGGCCGCGCAACTGCTCTATCTTGCAGCAGTCATGATGGGTGCCGCTGCCGCCTTTCCGCCCTACGGCGTGCGACGCGCGCTCGCGCTGATAGTGTTCGCCACGACCGTGCTCTCCGGCCTCAACTACGTGCAATCCTTCACCCGGCGCGCATGGTCGGCTGCCGTGACACGCGACAGCGCCGGCAACCACCGTGATATGCACGTCGAGCCGCCTGGCAAGAACGCGAAGCGGACGGCCTGAGGAGCACGGATGCATCAGCTTCCACTCGGCGTGCGTCTGCCGGACCGTGCGGTCTTCGCGAGCTTCCTGCCTGCACGTAACCGCGAGGCCCTGGAGCATGCGGCGCGGGCGGCTCGCGGCGAGGCTACCGGGGCAACCTGGATCTGCGGACCGCCGAGCGCGGGCAAGACGCATCTCCTGCAGGCGATCTGCTCCCAGGCGGCCGAGTCCCGCCGCGCCGGATATTTCCCGCTCGCGGAGCTCGCGACCCTGGGTGTCGGGGTGCTCGAGGGCCTGCCGCAGCTGCAATGCGTGTGCCTCGATGATCTCGAGGCGGTTGCCGGCCGCATGGAATGGGAGAAGGCGATCTTCGGGCTGCTGCGCGAGGTCGAGGAGTGCGGCGGTGCGCTGGTCATGGCGGCCCGGCCGCCGCCGGCGCTGCTCGCCTGGGCCCTGCCCGACCTCGGCTCGCGCTGCGCGGCCGGTGCCGTTCTGCCGCTGCGCGCGCTCGATGAGGCCGAGCAGCAGCAGGCGCTGCAGCTGCGTGCGCGGCTACGCGGCATCGAGCTTCCCGAGGAGACCTCGCGCTGGCTGCAGCGGCGGTTTCCCCGAGACATGCGCAGGCTCTACGGGCTCCTCGATACCCTCGACGAAGCGGCGCTCGCCGCACAGCGGCGGCTGACGGTGCCCTTCATTCGTGAGGTGTTGGGGCTCTCCTCGTAGCGCTGGATCCGGGCATCCTGCCCGGCCCAGCGCGCCTCGGGCAACGCCGAAGCGGCTAAGCGTGGTTTTTGCCCGAGGCTCCGCCACCTGCGGCGGCGGGGCACATCCCTGTACCTATTACGCGTTCGTATCGCTTCATGATTCGGGGTGGACGGAAGCTAGTCCGCTCTGCGCAACTGCACCGCCAGCGCTGCCACTCTCTTGCCGAGCGCCTGTGCCAGCGTCCGCTCGTCTTCCGTCAGCGCCGGCTCATCCTGACCGGCGACGTGCGAGGCGCCATAGGGCGTGCCCCCCGAGCGTGTCTGGCGCAATGCGCTCTCGGTATAGGGCAGTCCAACGATGTACATTCCATGGTGAAGCAGTGGCAGCATCATGGAGAGGAGCGTTGCCTCCTGACCGCCGTGAAGAGTCTGCGTCGAAGTGAATAGACCGGCCGGCTTGCCGGCGAGCGCACCCGACAGCCACAGGCTCGATGTGGAGTCGAGGAAATACTTGAGGGGTGCCGCCATGTTGCCGAAGCGGGTGGGGCTGCCGAGGAGCAGACCTGCCGCATCCCGCAGGTCGTCGAGAGTTACATAGGGAGCGCCCGCCGCCGGCACCGGCTTCGCGGGGCGCTCGCTCTCGGCACTGACGGGGGGCACGGTGCGCAGCTTCGCCGCGGCGCCTGCCACGCTCTCGACGCCCCGGCAGGCCTGGCGCGCGAGCTCAGCGGTCGAGCCGTTGCGCGAGTAGTAGAGCACCAGAATTTCTGTCATCACGGTTTCCCCGGTCTCCGGCGTTGCGCACGGGATCGCATATGGCCGGACCAGCCTCGGTCGAGTTTGCGGATACGTTGCCACAGCGCGCTGCCTCCTTCCATGCGTGCGAGAAGCTGGCAGTGGCCAGTCTCGGCCGTCGTGCAATGCCGGACGAGGGGGTGTTCAGGCTCTCCTCGAGCGGAAATGGGTATATTCACCGCATGATCTGCAGGAAATGCCTCGTATCGGGCCGCGTACAGGGGGTCTTCTACCGCGGCACGGCCGCGCAGCGCGCGCGGGAGCTCGGCGTACGTGGCTATGCGCGAAACCTTCCTGACGGGCGGGTCGAAGTGCTGGCGTGTGGCGATGGCGAGGCGGTGCAGGCGTTCGTCGATTGGCTGTGGATCGGCTCATCGGCCTCGAAGGTGACCGCGGTCGAGGTCGCCGATGCGCCGGAGCAGAGCGCCCGCCCGCCCGCCGACTTCGATACCGCTTAAGCCAGAACGAATCGTAGACAGGCACAGGATGTGCCCCGCCGCCGCAGGTGGCGGAGCATCGAGCAAAAACCACGCTTTTTGCTCGATGCGCGCTGGGCCGGGCAGGATGCCCGGATCCAGCGCTTCAACTAGCGTGCTTTGGCGTGCGGGAATCCGAGATCGTCGGCGCCGGACCACCTTTCCCAATCGACGAGCACCCGGTCGGGATACTCGGGGTGACCCATGCTGCCGTTATATTTCTCCAGCGCGACCCGCACGTCATTGTGCGTGTACTCGAGATAGAACCTCAGGATGGCGCAGCCCATCCTGATGTTGGGCGCGACGTGCACCAGCTCGTAGCCCTTCATCCCGAGGCGCACCGGCCAGTACGGCATCACCTGCATCAATCCAACGGCGCCGCTGCGGGAGACCGCCCAGCGGTCGAAGTCGCTTTCCACCTGCATCACCGCCATGACGAGCCCCGGCGGGAGCTTCGGCTCGCCCGGCCGATGAGTCTCGCAATACACCTGCTGAAGGATTGCGAGACGCTCCGCGGGGTCACGCACGAACCGCTTGAGTCGCGGCTCCATGAGGGTGTACCAGACGGCGGCATCGTAGCGGTCGGCGAAGCATTGCGCCTGGGATATCGCGCGCTGCACGACGGGGCCGAGCGCCGGATCGCGTTGTTGATCGCCGTGAGCCGGCGCGGCGAGCAGCACGAGCAGCAACGCCGCGAGCGCGACATGGAGGCATAGGGATGCGCGCTGAGCCGTGCGGGCCCGGATCCGGCGCTCAGCCCGTACGTGCTTTGATGAAGCTGATGGCCTCATCCGCCGGAAACTCCGTGCTTTCGGTGTCCCGGCGGTAGCGGTATTCGAGGCGCCCGGCGTCGAGGCCGCGGTCCCCGACCACCACCCGGTGTGGAATGCCGAGGAGCTCCGCGTCGGCGAATTTGACTCCAGGCCGGGCATCGCGGTCGTCGTAGAGCACCTCGAGACCCAAGGCGGTGAGCTCGTTGTAGAGTCGGTCGGCAACTTCGCGCACCCGGGGGGACTTCTGCAGATTGAGGGGCACCAGCACCACCTGGAAGGGCGCCAGCGGCTCCGGCCAGATGATGCCGCGCTCATCGTGATTCTGCTCGATGGCCGCGGCCACGACGCGCGTCACACCGATGCCATAGCAGCCCATGAGCAGCGTCACTTCGCTGCCCGACTCATCGAGCACGGTTGCCTTGAGCGGCTCGCTGTACTTGCGCCCGAGCTGAAAGATGTGGCCGACCTCGATGCCGCGGGCGATCTTGAGGTGTCCGCGGCCGCTGGGGCTCGGATCGCCCGCGCGGACGTTGCGGATGTCGGCCGCCGTGACCTCGCCCACATCCCGATCCCAGTTGACTCCAGCGAGGTGCAGGTCCTTCTCGTTGGCGCCGCAGATGAAGTCGGCGAGCGCCAGCGCGCTGTGGTCGGCGTAGATGCGGCAGCGCAGTCCAACCGGACCGATGAAGCCGGCCTGGGCGCCTGTCGCGCGCGCAATGCGCTCCGCACCCGCCATGCGCAGCGGACTTGCGACACCCGGCAGCCGCTGTGCCTTGGCGGCATTGAGCTCGTGGTCGCCGCGCAGCACGAGCGCCACGACATCTTCCTCAGAGCCTTCCACCAGCAGCGTCTTCAGGCAGCGGGAGGGCTCCACATTGAGCATGCGGGAGACTTCCTCGATGGTGCGCGCCCCGGGTGTTGCTATTTTCGCCAGGGACTCCTGCGGCGCGGGACGGGGCTCGGCCGGCGGCAGGGCCGCGGCCGCCTCGAGGTTGGCCGCGTAGTCGTCCTCATCGGAGAACACGATCGCATCCTCGCCCGATGCGGCGAGCACGTGAAACTCCTGCGAGACATCGCCCCCGATGGGGCCGGAATCGGCCCGCACCGCGCGAAAGTCGAGTCCCAGACGCGTGAAGATGCGCGTGTAGGCGGCGTGCATGGCGCGGTAGCCCTGCTCGAGCGAAGCCTGATCGACGTGGAAGGAGTAGGCATCCTTCATGATGAACTCGCGCGCGCGCATGACCCCGAAGCGCGGACGGATCTCGTCGCGGAACTTCGTCTGCACCTGGTAGAAGTTCACCGGGAGCTGGCGGTAACTCTTGATGTCCCGGCGGACGATGTCGGTGATGACTTCCTCGTGGGTGGGCCCGGCCACGAAATCGCGCTCGTGCCGGTCCTTGAGGCGCAGCAGCTCGGGGCCGTACGCAGTCCACCGGCCGGACTCCTGCCACAGCTCCCCCGGCTGGAACACCGGCATGACGAGCTCCAGCGCCCCCGCGCGATCCATCTCCTCGCGAATGATCGCCTCCACCTTGCGCAGCGTCTTGAGGCCCATCGGCAGCCAGGTGTAAAGGCCCGCCGCCTCGCGGCGGATGAGTCCGGCGCGCAGCATCAGCTGATGGCTCAGCAACTCGGCCTCGGCCGGAGTCTCCTTGGCGGTGTTGATCGGGTACTGCGAGAGCCTCATGGGTGCGGGGGTCTTTACGGGTCAAACAGACGGCCATCTTAACAGGAGACCACCTGATAAAATCCGCCCCTCCCTCGATCCCAGAGAGTGCCCGAGCGTGGAATTCGATGCCGACAACGAGGTCAAGCCGCGTCGCAAGGGGATCTACCTCTTGCCGAACCTGCTGACCACCGGATGCCTCTTCTCGGGCTTCTACGCCATCGTCGCCGCGATCGACAAGCATTTCGCCCCCGCCGGCATGGCGGTCTTCGTGGCGATGATCTTCGATACCCTGGACGGGCGGATCGCGCGCCTCACGCGCAGTGAGAGCGCTTTCGGCAAGGAGTACGACAGCCTGGCGGACATGGTGTCATTCGGCCTCGCCCCGGCCATCGTCGCGTACCAGTGGGGCGTGGTGCGGATCGCGGAGTTCGGACACGAATGGGGCCGCTTCGGCTGGCTGGCCTGTTTTTTCTACGCCGTCGCGGCGGCCCTGCGTCTCGCGCGTTTCAATGCGCGCGCCGCGACGGCCGACAAGCGGTACTTCGAGGGGTTGCCGAGCCCGTCGGCTGCCGCCATCGTCGCGGGCTTCGTCTGGGCTTCGAGCCAGTGGCACGAGCCTGGCCTCACCGGTCTCATTGCGGCCTTTGCGGTCACGGCGGTGGCCGGGGCGCTCATGGTCAGCCGCTTCGGCTACCCGAGCTTCAAGCAGTTCAAGCTCGACCGGCGCGTACGGTTCGTTTCCCTGCTCCTGGTAGTGCTCATCGTCGTCCTGATCGCTGTCGTGCTGAACGCCACCGGTCCTGCGACACTGCTCCTGGCGATCTTCGGCACGTACGCGGCATCGGCGCCGGTCATATGGGTGTTCCGGCGCTTCCTGCGCCGCCGGCGGGTGCCTGCCTGATGGACCGGGCGATCCGCATGGAGTACCTGAGGGCCATCGGTATCGACGCCTGGGTCCCACGTGCCGGCATCCGCGGGATGACTACCGCGCAGGCCGTGGTCGAGGCGGCGACGGCGGTGGAGCTGGCGGCAGCACCGAGCTCGACCGTAAGCGGTGGTGACGGTGGTTGGGAGGCGCTGCGGACCGAGATCATGAGCTGCACGCGCTGCAGCCTGTATGCCGGGCGCACCCAGGGGGTCTTGGGTGTGGGGAACCCGCAGGCCGATTGGATGGTGATCGGCGAGGCGCCCGGGGCCGAGGAGGACCGGCGCGGCGAGCCTTTCGTGGGGCGCGCGGGGCAGCTCCTCGATGCGATGCTGCGCGCGATCGGCTTGAGCCGCGCCGAGAACGTCTATATCGCCAATGTGCTCAAGAGCCGGCCGCCGAACAATCGCGATCCGCGCCCCGAGGAAGTGGCCGCCTGCCTGCCGTACCTGCGGCGCCAGATCGAGCTGGTGCGCCCGCGGCTGCTGCTCGCCGTGGGCCGGATCGCGGCCCAGAACCTGCTGGGAACGCAGGAGTCCCTGGGCCGCCTGCGTGGCCGGGTGCATCGGTTCGGCGAGCTGAACACACCCCTCGTGGTGACGTATCATCCCGCCTATCTCCTGCGCACGCCGGCCGACAAGCGCAAGGCGTGGGAGGACCTGAAGTTCGCGCGTAGCGTGTTCCGGCAACTGACGGCAGGGTCCGAAGATGGCCATCGCTCCTGAGCTGTTCGAAACCGCCCCGGAGGTCCGCATTCGCCCCATGACGGAGGCGGACGTCGCCGAGGTCTTCGCCATCGAGCGCACCTCCTACCAGTTTCCCTGGAGCGAGGGGATCTTCCGCGATTGCCTGCGGGTCGGATACGTCTGCCGCGTGCTCAGCCTGGGGAGTCAGATCATCGGCTACGGAGTCATGAGTGTCGGTGCCGGGGAGGCGCACATATTGAACCTGTGTGTTACCGACTCGCATCGCTGCCGCGGGCTCGGGCGGCGCATGCTCGGGTACCTTCTGGAGCGCGGAACGACGGCCGGAATGAGCGAGGCGTTTCTCGAGGTTCGCCCCTCCAACACCGCGGCCATCCGCCTGTATCAGGCCATCGGCTTCGAGCAGGTGGGCATGCGGCGCGGCTACTATCAGGCGGTCGGAGGCAGAGAGGACGCCGCCGTGCTGAGACTCACCCTGCGCGGACGCCGCGGCGCCCGACGTACGACCTGACGATCCAATCCATGACCGAGCTCACTGCCGAGATCCGTCGGCGGCGGACGTTTGCGATCATCTCGCACCCTGACGCCGGCAAGACCACGCTTACCGAGAAACTGCTGCTCTTCGGCGGCGCCATCCAGATGGCCGGTACCGTCAAGGGCCGCAAGGCCGCGCGCCACGCCACCTCCGACTGGATGCGCCTCGAGCAGCAGCGCGGCATCTCGGTGACATCTTCGGTGATGCAGTTTCCCTACCGGGACTGCATCGTCAATCTCCTCGATACGCCCGGCCACGAGGATTTCTCGGAAGACACCTACCGGACGCTCACGGCCGTCGACTCGGCTCTGATGGTCATCGACTGCGCCAAAGGCGTCGAGGAGCGCACGATCAAGCTGATGGAAGTCTGTCGCCTGCGCGACACCCCCATCATGACTTTCATCAACAAGCTCGATCGGGAAGGGCGTGCGCCCATCGAGCTGCTCGATGAGATCGAGAAGGTGCTCGGCATCGCCACGGCGCC
>Ga0134128_10009712_pt1 | contig 11545 bp, 20 predicted proteins | sample KB31754_FD_96462 | JGI IMG/M metagenome (GOLD analysis project Ga0134128, IMG submission 96462) | Terrestrial soil microbial communities with excess Nitrogen fertilizer from Kellogg Biological Station, Michigan, USA - KB3-175-4 | ecosystem: Environmental > Terrestrial > Soil > Unclassified ...
CAGGATCAGGTCGGTGACGTCCTCCTTGACGCCCGGGATGGTCTGGAACTCGTGCAGCACGCCGTCGATGCGGATGCTGGTGACGGCCGCGCCCGGGATCGAGGAGAGCAGGGTGCGGCGCAGGGAGTTGCCGAGGGTGTAACCGAAGCCCGGCTCCAGCGGTTCGATGGTGAACCGGGAGCGGAACTCGTCGACGACTTCCTCGGTCAGCGTGGGACGCTGAGCGATGAGCAATGGAACCTCCGGGATAGTGGGCGCCCACTATTTGACGCCCTCCAGGCACGCCCCTACGGACGTGCCGTGGGGTGCCGTCCCAGGATAACCCGGGAACGGCACCCCGACGCGCAATCGTGCTCTACGGCCTTACTTGGAGTAGAGCTCGACGATCAGCTGCTCCTGGACCTGCGTGTCGATCACCTGACGGGCCGGCAGCGAGTGAACCAGGATGCGCATGCGGGACGGGACGACCTCGAGCCACGCCGGCACGATGCGGTCGCCGACCTCGGCGCGCGCCACCACGAACGGAGTCAGCTCCTGCGAGTCCTTGCGGACCTCGACGATGTCGTTCTCCTTGACCCGCATCGACGGGATGTCCGCCTTGTGGCCGTTGAGCAGGATGTGACCGTGCCGCACCAGCTGGCGGGCGTGGTCGCGGGACTTGGCGAAGCCGGCCCGGTACACGACGTTGTCCAGACGGGACTCGAGGATGCGCAGCAGGTTCTCGCCGGTCTTGCCCTGCTTGCGGTTCGCCTCCTCGTAGTAGCCGCGGAACTGCCGCTCCAGGACGCCGTAGATGCGCGCGCACTTCTGCTTCTCGCGCATCTGCAGCAGGTATTCGCTGTCCTTGGTCCGACCGCGGCCGTGTTCACCCGGCGGGTAGGGACGGATCTCGATGGGGCACTTGGCCGACTCGCATTTGGCGCCCTTGAGGAAGAGCTTCGTCTTCTCGCGGCGGCACCGCTTGCAGTCAGGTCCGGTGTAACGGGCCATTTCCTTCTATCTCCTGGATCTCAGACGCGGCGGCGCTTCGGCGGACGGCAGCCGTTGTGCGGGGACGGGGTCACATCGTTGATGGACCCGACCTCCAGGCCGGTCTGCTGCAGCGAGCGGATCGCGGTCTCACGGCCGGAACCCGGACCCTTGACGAACACGTCGACCTTGCGCATGCCGTGCTCCATGGCGCGGCGGGCGGCGGCCTCTGCGGTCATCTGCGCGGCGAAGGGCGTCGACTTGCGCGAGCCCTTGAAGCCGACCTGGCCGGAGCTGGCCCAGGAGATCACGTTGCCCTGCGGGTCGGTGATCGAGACGATCGTGTTGTTGAACGTGCTCTTGATGTGCGCGTGCCCGTGGGCGACGTTCTTCTTCTCCTTGCGGCGCACCTTGTTCTTGGCGGCGCCCGCGGCCTGTCGGCTCTTGGGAGGCATCTAGCAGTACTCCAAGTGAGGTGATCGGTCCACGCTGTCTAATCCAACAGAGTCGGAGGACCGCGGCGGACTACTTCTTGCCCGGCTTCTTCTTGCCGGCGATCGCGCGACGCGGGCCCTTGCGGGTGCGTGCGTTGGTGTGCGTGCGCTGGCCGCGCACCGGCAGGCCGCGGCGGTGCCGCAGGCCCTGGTAGCAGCCGATCTCCATCTTGCGGCGGATGTCGGCGGCGACCTCGCGGCGCAGGTCGCCCTCGATCTTGTAGTTGCCGTCGATCCAGTCGCGCAGCTTGATCAGGTCGTCTTCGGACAGGTCCTTCACCCGGACATCCGGGGAGATGCCGGTTCCGGCGCAGGTGGCCTGCGCACGGGTACGGCCGACACCGTAGATGTAGGTCAGGGCGATCTCCAGCCGCTTCTCGCGGGGGAGGTCGACGCCGACAAGGCGTGCCATCTCGGCAAGCTCCTTCAGTTCTACTCGCGGAGGTCTGGCGCGGCACCAGTCCCAGGTGGGGTCCCCGGCCTCCGTGCCGGGGGTGGCGTCCGGGTTGACGAAGCCCTACTCGGGGTAGGACACCGCTGTCCGGGGTCGGGATGCCGCGCTCTTACGGGTGCTGGACGTCATCGCAGACGACGAGCAAGCGCGTTTGGACTCACCAGAGTCCTGCTATACGCACACGCACGCCTAGGCTGTTTCAGCCCTGGCGCTGCTTGTGCCGCAGGTTCTCGCAGATCACCATGACCCGGCCGTGACGGCGGATCACCTTGCACTTGTCGCAGATCGGCTTGACGCTCGGCTTGACCTTCATATCAGGTCCCTTCGAGCGATCGAGATCGCGGACGATATTGATTACTTGTAGCGGTACACGATCCGGCCGCGGGTCAGGTCGTACGGGCTGAGCTCGACGACGACCCGGTCGTCCGGGAGGATCCGGATGTAGTGCATCCGCATCTTCCCACTGATATGCGCGAGAACTTTGTGCCCGTTCTGCAGCTCAACCCGGAACATGGCGTTGGGCAGAGACTCGACGACGGTGCCCTCGATCTCGATGGCCCCTTCTTTCTTGGGCATGTCCTCGCTTCTTCAGTAGACGACTTCGTGCGGCGGTCGCAGGACCGACGAGCCAGTTTACGCCGCGGGCTGCGCAAAACACCAATCGGCCGATTGCCAGATGAACGGGCACGCCCAAGCGCCCGCCCGGCGGCGTGGCAGCAGGTGGAACCCGGTGTCCGTGGGTCCTATTCCGGCGGCCGCGCGAACATCAGGGTTCGGGGTTGAGCCGAGGCCGATTCAACGCCGATTGAGCTCGGGCCGGGTCAGCGGCGAGTCAGCTCGCGGCGCAGCGTGACGGTCTTGATCGCCTTGAGCACCGTGAAGAAGCCCAGGATCCCGATCGGCCAGATCGGCCAGAAATTGCCGAAGCCGTGGCTACTGGTGACGCCGTGCATGAACCAGATGCCGGTCAGCAGGGTGGAGAGCACCGCCCAGCCGACGAATCCGGAGGCGATCGGCTCGCCGGCCCGGCGCGCGAGGCGGGCCTGGTGCCGCTGCGCGCGCATCTGCTCGCGCACCGCGATCCGCTGCATCTTCCAGTTCATCGCGGCGCCGATGACCGTGTCGAGCATGTCGTTGCCGGTCCCGGGCTGGTCCGCGCCGCTCGTGCGCGACCACGACCCGGACCAGGGCGGCTGATCCTGCGGGAAGGGCGCACCGAAGCCGGCGCCGCGCGAGCGGGCACCGAGGTCCACCGGCAGGTCCCGGGTCAACTGCGCGAGTTCCCCGTAGGTCTTGGCTGCGTAGGCCGCGGCCATCCGCTGCTCGAACTCGTCCATGGTGAGCCGGCCGTCGGCCGTGTGCTGCCTAAGCTGCTCCACGATCCGCTCGCGGTCGGCATCCGACGCCCGGACATTCGGGTCCGGCACCCCAGCTTGCGACATATCGCGAGTGTAGCGCGGGAACGGACTGTGCGACACGCCGAATGGATTGTCTCTTTCGGCTGGACAGAGCCCGAAAGGACAGCGGACTTTCTGTTACGGATGGACCGGGACACCCAGCCCGGTCAGCTTCTCCTTGCCACCGTCGAAGGCGGTGGTCACCCACAGACCCTGCGTGGTGATGGCGACCGTGTGCTCGAAATGCGCCGAGCTCGATCCATCCCGGGTCACCACGGTCCAGCCGTCGGACAGCTCGACGGTCTGCTTGTGGCCGAGCGTCAGCATCGGCTCGATCGCTAGGGCCATACCGACCTGCATGCGCGGGCCGCGGTCCATCGTGCGGTGGTTGAAGACCAGCGGGTCCATGTGCATCTGCGAGCCGATGCCGTGCCCGCCGTAGCCCTCGACGATGCCGTACAGGCCCTGCTTGCGCACGTAGCCCTGGATCGCCCGGCCGATGTTGTTCAGCCGCTCACCGGCCTTGATCGCGGCGATCCCCTGCCACATCGACTCCTCGGTGACCCGCATCAGCTCGGCCAGCTCCGGGTCGACCTCGCCGCAGGCCACGGTGATCGCCGAGTCGCCGTGCCAGCCCTCGTAGATGGCCCCGCAGTCGATGGCGATGATGTCGCCGTCGCGCACTACTTGGTCGCCGGGGATGCCGTGCACGATCTCGTGATTGATCGAGGCGCAGATCACGCCGGGGAACTCGGGCGCGCCGTGCCCGCCGCCGTAGCCCTTGAACGAGGGCACCGCGTCCTGGGAGCGGATCGACTCCTCGGCCAGCGCGTCGAGCTTCGCGGTGGTGACGCCGTCCTTGACCTCGCCGCGCAGCAGCTCAAGGGTGCGCGCCACCACCAGGCCCGCTTCGCGCATCAGCGCGAACTGCTCTTCGGTCTTCAGTTCAACCATGGTTCAGGTGCTCGGCGTTCACTCAGCGGGTTCGGGATCAGCGGTCGTTCAGTGCGGCCAGCGCGCGCTCGGTGACCTCATCCAGCGGGCCCATGGCGTCGATGCTGGACAGCAGGCCGTGCTCCGCGTAGAAGCCGACGATCGGCGCGGTCTCCCGCTCGTAGACGGCCAGCCGCTCGCGGACCGTCTCCTCCTTGTCGTCTTCGCGCTGGTACAGCTCGCCGCCGCACACGTCGCACACGTCCGGCACCTTCGGCTGGTGGAAGTCCACGTGGAAGATGTGCGTGGAGTCGTTACGGCACAGCCGGCGCCCGGCGATCCGCTTGACCACCTCGTCGGTGTCCACGACCAGTTCCAGCACCACGTCGAGTTTCGTGCCGAGCCCGACCAGGATCGACTCCAGCTCCTCGGCCTGCGCCACGTTGCGCGGGAAGCCGTCGAGCAGGAAGCCGCCCGCCACGTCCGGGTCCGCCAGCCGGTCGCGCACCATGCCGATCGTGATGGAGTCCGGGACCAGCAGCCCCTTGTCCATGTAGCCCCGCGCCTCGAGGCCGAGCGGCGTGCCGGCCCCGACGTTGGCGCGGAAAATGTCCCCGGTGGAGATCGCCGGGATGGCCAGCCTCCCGGCGATGATCTTGGCCTGGGTCCCCTTTCCCGCACCGGGGGGGCCGACCAGCACGATACGCATCTAGCGCAGGAACCCTTCGTAGTTGTGCTGCTGCAGCTGGCTCTCGATCTGCTTGACCGTCTCCAGGCCTACGCCCACGATGATCAGGATCGAGGTACCGCCGAAGGGGAACTTGCTGCCTGTGTGGAACTCGGCCAGGGCGATCATGGGGATGATCGAGATCAGCGCCAGGTACATCGCGCCGGGCCAGGTGATCCGGGTCAGGATGTAGTTCAGATATTCGGCGGTCGGCTTGCCCGCGCGGATGCCCGGGATGAAGCCGCCGTACTTCTTCATATTGTCCGCAACCTCGTCAGGGTTAAACGTGATCGCGACATAGAAGAAGGCGAAGAACAGGATCAGCAGGAAGTAGGCGACCGAGTAATACAGCGAGTAACCGTTTTGGGTCAGTCCCAGCTCCTGGCGAACCCACACCGACCAGTGGTGCGTGCCGTTGGGGTCGGCGAACTGGGCGACCAGCACCGGCAGTTGCAGCAGCGAGGAGGCGAAGATGACCGGGATGACGCCGGCCTGGTTCACCTTGATCGGGATGTAGGTCGAGGAGCCGCCGTACATCCGCCGGCCGACCTGCTTCTTCGCGTACTGGACCGGGATGCGCCGCTGGCCCTGCTCGATGAAGACCACGAAGCCGACCAGGATGCAGCCCATCGCGATGATCGCGAGGAACACCACCCAGCCGCCGCCGAGCTTGGAGCCCAGCTTGATCGCCCACAGCGAGCCCGGGAAGCCGGAGGCGATCGAGGTGAAGATCAGCAGCGACATGCCGTTGCCGATACCGCGGTCGGTGATCAGCTCGCCGAGCCACATGATGATCGAGGTGCCGGCGACCATGATCGCGACCATGATCACCATGGCCTCGGTCTTCGCGTTCGGGTAGATGATGTTCGACGTGCAGCCGTTGATCAGGTTCTGCGGCGAGTACTTCGCGGTGGCCAGCAGACCGGTGGACTGGAGAATCGCCAGGCCCACGGTCAGGTACCGGGTGTACTGGGTGATCTTCGTCTGGCCGGCCTGCCCCTCCTTCTTGAGGGTCTCAAGCCGCGGGATCACCACGGTCAGCAGCTGCAGGATGATCGACGCGGTGATGTACGGCATGATGCCGAGCGCGAAGATGGAAAGTTGCAGCAGCGCGCCGCCGGAGAACAGGTTGATCAGGCCGAGGCCGCTGCTGGTTCCGGCTCCGGATACACACTGGCGGATCGCGGCGGTGTTCACGCCTGGGACCGGAATGTGCGATCCCATGCGGAACAAGAACATGATCGCGAGCGTGAAAAGCAGCTTCTTGCGCAGGTCCGGAGTCCGGAAGGCCCGGGCAAAGGCAGTGAGCACAGTTCCTCCTGCGCTACCCCGTCGGGCCGTGCGGCGCCCGGCGGTCGCGTGACGGGTTGATTCTGTTCAGGGACAAGGCTGAACAGCCGGGCATCGCCTCGGCTCGCGACATCTTACGCAGTAAGTGCGCGACAAGGCGATACTCGTACGGACCGAAGGCCCGCTTCCGGCATGCGGAAACGGGCCTTCGAACGCTGCTACAGCTCCTCGGTGGAGCCTCCGGCGGCGGCGATCTTCGCCTTGGCGGAGGCCGAGTAGGCGTCCACCTTGACGGTCAGCGCCACCGAGATCTCTCCGGTGCCGAGCACCTTGACCAGCTCGTTCTTGCGCACCGCACCCTTCGCGACGAGGTCGGCCTTGGTGACCTCCCCGCCCTGCGGGTACAGCTCGGCGAGCTTGTCCAGGTTGACCACCTGGTACTCGACGCGGAACCGGTTCTTGAAGCCCTTGAGCTTCGGCAGCCGCATGTGCAGCGGCATCTGGCCACCCTCGAAGCGCTCCGGAACCTGGTAGCGCGCCTTGGTGCCCTTGGTGCCACGACCGGCGGTCTTGCCCTTGGAGCCCTCACCGCGGCCGACCCGGGTCTTGGCGGTCTTAGCGCCCGGGGCCGGCTTGAGGTGGTGGACCTTGAGGACGTGGCTCTTGGTCTTCTCGGACATCAGTCCTCAACCTCCTCGACCACGACGAGGTGACGGACGGTGTGGACCATACCGCGGATCTCCGGACGGTCCTCCTTGACGACCGTGTCGTTGATCCGCTTGAGGCCCAGGGACCGCAGCGTCTCGCGGTGGTTCTGCTTGGTGCCGATCTTGGAGCGGACCTGCGTGACCTTCAGCTTCGCCATGTCACGCCCCCACTCCCGCGCGGGCGCGCAGCAGAGCGGCCGGGGCCACATCCTCGAGCGGCAGGCCGCGGCGGGCGGCGATCTCCTCGGGCCGGACCAGGCCCTTGAGCGCGGCCACCGTGGCGTGCACGATGTTGATCGGGTTGTCCGAGCCAAGCGACTTGGACAGCACGTCATGGACGCCGGCGCACTCGAGCACCGCGCGAACCGGACCACCGGCGATGACGCCGGTACCGGCCGAGGCGGGCTTGAGCAGCACGACACCGGCCGCGGCCTCACCGATGATGGGGTGCGGAACGGTGCCCTGGATCCGCGGCACCTTGAAGAAGTGCTTCTTGGCCTCCTCGACGCCCTTGGCGATCGCCGCGGGCACCTCCTTGGCCTTTCCGTAGCCGACACCGACCGTGCCGTCACCGTCGCCGACGACGACCAGGGCGGTGAAGCTGAACCGCCGGCCGCCCTTGACGACCTTGGCGACCCGGTTGATGGTCACGACCCGCTCTACGTACGCGGTCTTCTCCGCGGCGGGCGCGGCGTCCTGGTTGCGGCGATCGCGACGGTCCCGACGCTCGCCGCCGCCCTCACCGCCGCGGCCGCCGCCGGCGCCGCCTCCGCGGCGCTGCTGGGGAGGCATCAGGAATCCCTCTTTTCGCTGCGCTGTGTGGTTTCACTGGTCTTGGTCTGCATCAGAACTCCAGCCCCGCTTCGCGGGCGCCGTCGGCCACCGCGGCCACCCGGCCGTGGTACTTGTAGCCGGCCCGGTCGAAGACGACCGTGTCGATGCCGGCCGCCTTGGCCCGCTCGCCGACCAGCTTGCCGACCTGGCGGGACAGATCAGTCTTCGAACCGTCGGTGGTGCGCAGCCCGGCCTCCAGGGTGGAGGCTGAGGCGAGCGTGTGACCGAGCTTGTCGTTGACGACCTGCGCCACGATGTGCCGGTTGGAACGGGTGATGACGAGACGCGGACGCTCCGCGCTGCCGTTGACCCGCTTGCGCACGCGGATGTGGCGGCGCTTGCGCGCGACGGACTTCTTCGCGTCGCCCTTGGCGATTTTCAAGCTGTACGGCATGGCTACTTACCGGCCTTTCCGACCTTGCGGCGGATGACCTCGCCCTGGTACCGCACGCCCTTGGCCTTGTAGGGGTCCGGCTTGCGCAGCTTGCGGATGTTGGCCGCGACCTCGCCGACCTTCTGCTTGTCGATGCCCGTGACCACGAGGCGGGTCGGGGCCTCCACCCGGAAGGCGATGCCCTCGGGCGGGGTGACGGTGATCGGGTGCGAGTAGCCGAGCGCGAACTCCAGGTCCGAGCCCTTGGCCTGCACGCGGTAACCGACGCCGGAGATCTCCAGGGTCTTGGAGTACCCGTCGGTCACTCCGACGATCATGTTGTTGACGAGAGTGCGGGTCAGGCCGTGGCGCTCCTTGGCGGCGCGCTCGTCATTGGGACGGGTCACCTGCAGGGTGCCGTCCTCGGCCTTCTCGATCTCGATCGGCGCGACGATCGTGTGGCTCAGGGTGCCCTTCGGCCCCTTCACCGTGACATCGCGCCCGCTGATGCTGACCTCAACGCCGGCCGGAACCGGGATGGGCAGCCGTCCGATACGTGACATGGCTGTTGCCTCCCTTCCGGATTACCAGACGTAGGCGAGGACTTCCCCGCCCACACCCTTCTTGGCGGCCTGACGGTCCGTGAGCAGACCGGAGGACGAGGAGATGATCGCGACGCCCAGCCCGCCGAGCACGCGCGGCAGGTTGGTGGACTTCGCGTAAACGCGCAGACCCGGCTTGGAGATGCGCTTGATGCCGGCGATCGACCGCTCGCGGTTCGGGCCGTACTTCAGCGTGATGATCAGGTTCTTGCCAACCTGCAGCTCCTCGGCCTTGTAGGAGGCGATGTAGCCCTCCTGCTGCAGGATCTCGGCGATCCTGGCCTTGAGCTTCGAGTACGGCATGGTGACCTGGTCGTGGTACGCCGCGTTGCCGTTGCGCAGACGGGTGAGCATGTCTGCGATCGGGTCGGTCATGGTCATAGGTGGGGCCTTAGGCCTTCCCACCGCGGTTTCCGGCTCGTGCGCATCGCAGGGCACGAAGAGACCGTGAAAAACACGGCAACCAGGTGCCTTTGGATTCGCCGAGGGGACCTACGGCGTCGTAGTTACATTGCAAAGGCGCCTGGTTGGATACCAGCGGCCGGTCCTTTCCGCGCGCCCGCGTGTTCACGCTGGTGCGGCGGAGGTACCGACGGACTCGCTTTCGCTAGAGCGCCCATCGTGACGAGGCGCCAGAAGGTCGGTGTGTCATGCACACCGCGCCCTGCTGGCGCCGCGCCCACGTCTTTCCTCCATGGTAACCGGTCGGGAGGGCTGCTCCTGACCGGTGACCTGGCAGCTGTGGCCCGTTCCTACCAGCTGGACTTGGTGACGCCGGGCAGTTCGCCGGCGTGCGCCATGGTCCGCAGGCAGATGCGGCAGAGCCCGAACTTGCGGTACACCGAGTGCGGACGGCCGCACTTCTGGCACCTGGTGTATCCGCGCACCTTGAACTTCGGCTTGCGGTTGGCCTTGTTGATCAGAGCGGTCTTCGCCATGATCACGCCTCCTTGAAGGGGAAGCCGAGCAGCTTGAGCAGCGTCCGGCCCTCGTCGTCGGTCTTGGCTGTGGTGACCACGGTGATGTCCATGCCGCGGACCCGGTCGATGCGGTCCTGGTCGATCTCGTGGAACATCGACTGCTCGTTCAGACCGAAGGTGTAGTTGCCGTTGCCGTCGAACTGCTTCGGCGACAGGCCGCGGAAGTCGCGGATACGCGGCAGCGCGATGCTCACCAGCCGGTCAAGGAACTCCCACATCCGGTCGCCGCGCAGCGTGACGTGCGCGCCGATCGGCTGGCCCTCGCGCAGCTTGAACTGAGCGATGGACTTGCGGGCCTTGGTGACAGTCGGCTTCTGACCGGTGATCGCGGTCAGGTCCTTCACCGCGCCGTCGATCAGCTTCGAGTCACGGGCGGCGTCGCCGACGCCCATGTTCACGACGACCTTGGTGACGCCCGGCACCTGCATGACGTTGGCGTAGTCGAACTGCTTGCGCAGCTCGCCGATGATCTCGGCGCGGTAGCGCTCCTTGAGGCGGGGCGCCACCTTGGTCTCGGAGGTCTCGTCGACGACAGTCATCAGATCTCCTCACCGGTCTTCTTGGAGTACCGAACGGACCGAGTGACCGTCTTCGTGGAACCGTCGGGCAGGCGGCGCTCCTGCTCGGTGCGCCGGTAGCCGACCCGGGTGACGACCTTCTTGCCCTCGTGCTCCACCACCAGCATCACGTTGCTGACGTGGATCGGCGCCTCGACGGTGACGATGCCGCCGGTCTTGGCGCCGCGAGCGGTCTGGCCGACCTTCTCGTGCTTCTTGACCCGGTTGACACCCTCGACGATGACCTTCTGGGTCTCCGGGAAGGCCTGCACGACCTTGCCCTGAAGGCCCTTGTCCTTGCCGGAGATGACCTGCACCAGGTCGCCCTTGTGGATGTTCATCTTGTGCGCCATGGCTACAGCACCTCCGGGGCCAGCGAGATGATGCGCATGTAGCGCTTGTCGCGCAGCTCGCGGCCCACCGGGCCGAAGATGCGGGTGCCGCGCGGGTCGCCGCCGTCCTTGATCAGGACGGCCGCGTTCTCGTCGAAGCGGATGTACGAGCCGTCGGGCCGGCGGCGCTCCTTGACGGTGCGCACGACGACCGCCTTGACGACGTCGCCCTTCTTGACACCGGCGCCGGGCAGCGCGTCCTTGACGGTGGCGACGATGACGTCGCCGATCCCGGCGTAGCGGCGGCTGGATCCACCGAGAACCCGAATGCAGAGGATTTCCTTTGCACCGGTGTTGTCAGCGACCCGCAGCCGCGATTCCTGCTGAATCACGTTCTACTCCTGAATGTGGTCTGCCGCCCCGGCCGGTCGCCCGGCGCGGGATGGCGGTTCATTCTCTTCGCAGAGGCTGTGCTCGATTAAGAGCGTGCGGGGTTGTGTTACTTCGCCTTCTCGAGGATCTCGACCACGCGCCAGCGCTTGGTCGCGGACAGCGGCCGGGTCTCCATCAGAAGGACCCGGTCGCCGATACCACAGGCGTTCTGCTCGTCGTGCGCCTTCAGCTTGCTGGTACGGCGCATGACCTTGCCGTACAGCGCGTGCTTGACGCGGTCCTCGACCGTCACCACGACGGTCTTGTCCATCTTGTCGCTGACCACCAGGCCCTCACGGACCTTGCGGCGGTTGCGGTCTTCGGCGCTGTCCACGTTGGTTACCTCGTCGCTCATTCGGCACCGTCCGTGATACCGAGCTCCCGCTCGCGCTGGATCGTGTAGATCCGCGCGATGTCGGCCTTGACGGCCTTCATCCGGCCGTGGTTCTCCAGCTGGCCGGTGG
>Ga0134128_10009713_pt1 | contig 11544 bp, 9 predicted proteins | sample KB31754_FD_96462 | JGI IMG/M metagenome (GOLD analysis project Ga0134128, IMG submission 96462) | Terrestrial soil microbial communities with excess Nitrogen fertilizer from Kellogg Biological Station, Michigan, USA - KB3-175-4 | ecosystem: Environmental > Terrestrial > Soil > Unclassified ...
AACCGGAGATACGCCGCCAGGGCTATCAAAAGGCCGATGAATAAGACAGCAATCATCATGAGTGCCTCCTTGGCATTTCCGAGCTCGCTACTCCGCGCGTGTGTAGCGGGGAATGGTCATCTCCAGGTCCTTTCTACGATTCGGGTGGCAATGGCTCCCACCAGGACTGAGATGACTGCAACAATAATTTCCGGTTTGTGGTCTTCCAACCATCTACCTATGCCAACTCTTTGCGGATAGCGCAGGTACACGATGCTGTGCGAGCTGACGAAGTAATACACGACCGCAGCCGCCAGCATGATGCCGGCCATAAGGTGAGTTAACTCATAAATGGAGAGAGGTTTGGCGGCGCGTGGCGCGAACATCCACACTGCCAAGGCCAGCAGCGACAAGCCTGCGATTAGCAACGGAGCCGCACAGCGAACGGCAGATTTAAGTCTTAACTTCCTCCTCTCGAAAATCGCTGCGACGTTCACATATTTTGACCACGCCACCAATTGGTCACCAATTTCGTCAATATGTATGTGTGTGGCGGACGGTGTGAGTTCGAGGGTCTGATGTTTTCGGGGCGACGAGATGTTCATCACGAAATGGGTGGTGCGCCCGCGAAGTTCCTTTAAGTCGTCCAGGGTGTCGCATTTCGACCGACCCGCAACGAAGGTTGCCTGATAGTCCGGGCTCGAGTCGGTCAGAATCTGCAAAATCTCAGTGATGTCGTCGAGATAGAGCTTCGCCGGCGGGAGCTTGCTGGGAATAGAGTGCGGGATAGGTTTTATCGCCACCGAACTGTCTCCTGCTATCGAAGATCCGCTTGACCGGCGGCTCTGTCATTTTGGCATCCAACCTTCGGGCTCGCCTTGCGGGCGTATACGATCTTGTGGAGTTCAGCCAGCGTGGTCAGCGCGTCGCTGAGTGCAATGCGTTCCGCAATCACCTTCCCGTTTTCGCTTTGGTCATTCATCAAAATGTCGAGACGATTTCTGATTGCAAGTTTTGCGCGCTCGATGCGCTATCGCAGCCTCACTCGGTTGGGTTCGAACAACGCAACGTCAAAGAGTTCGCGCCAGTCTCCGGTAATTTTTGCAGCCACGATCTACCACCTCGAATGAAGGGCCCGATTGCGCGCGAATTCACGTCCAACTACCGAATTGGTTATGCGTTCGTACGGCAATGGACCATCGCATCACTCTGTATTGTGTTCTTGGAGACCTGGTCTTGGACTCCAACCTGATGAACGCGAGTAGTGACAGAAAGGTGCCAGTGGCGGTCAGCCAACGAAGCATATCGTATCTCCAGGAAAGGGCGCGTGACCATCTTAGTGACTGGTTGCGGAGCGGGCAAAACACCAAGGTCTTCTCCGGGGGATGTCCTTGAGGACGAGTTCAGACGGGAAATTCGAGGTTACTGCCTGTTAGGATTTTCGGGGGAAGAGCGATGGACGGATCATCGCAGCAACAATTATTGATACGCCGTCTGCGGCTGTCGTGAGGGCTTGCCCCTGGACGTGAGGGCAAGACGCCCTCGCGACAGCCGCCGGGACGGCGGCGCTACTTTACCTCAGAGCATCTTGACGCTTTCCACGTGAATGGAGTCACCTTTGACGTGTCCGGTGACGGCCACGTGATGGCCTTCGTGTCCCTTGAGCGCATCTGCGTTGTCGACGGCCAGGACCTTGTTATCGCCGTCGGTGACCACGACTGGGGAGGCGCCGCCTTCGATGCACTTCTTGGTGCAGGCGGCTGCGCCAGCGTTGGCGCCCTTGGCTCCGCACTTGGAATCGCTGACCCAGCCATTCACGGTCTGGGATTTGCCCATGTCATCGGCTGCGACCACGGCCACCAGCAGAAATAACACGGAGAGGGCGATACAGATTACTAGCAGTTTCTTCATGGCTGAATTCCTCGATTTTTTGGCGGCCGGGGGCCGCGGATTGTAGCAACGCCCCGCTGCGAGCGTTTCTGTGCTACTTGGATTGACGTAGCGAGGTAGCAGTTGGTTACTCATCAATTTATCCAACTGGAATTTGGGCAACTATACCACAGAGCCGGGTCCAGGCTGGCATGAGGATCTTTCCGAATCAGGGCAGGTTGTGATCGGCCGCCCAGTTGACGATGACACTTAGAGGGGGCGATTCAGGGCCCTTGAACCCGAGCATTCACCAGGAATCGTCGTCCATCCGCGCTGACGTCGAACTGCGAGCGCGCCGGGATGGCGAAGAGTGGCTGCGGAGGGTCCACCCGGGGCGTCCAGCCGAGGGTCACCGGGACTGACATTGCCGTCCAGTCTGGGGAGAGGTAGAACAGATCCTCTCCGTCGGCCCGCCAATGCACCGCGATGGAACTTCCCCCCCGGTAATCATTCAATTCCGCCCAGCTGAGCCACTACCTGCTGCCTGGCTACCCCATCGCGAAACGGGTGGTCATTGTAGAATAAATGGTCGCGCCAAGTTCGCCCTCCTTAATTTATGCCACAGGAAGAAAATACGACTGTCGTCCGCGACGGCCAGAACGACGACCGCTACGATGCCCAGCGTATCGAGAGCAAGTGGTTCGAGCGCTGGCAGCAGGACTCTTCTCTCTATGCCGCGGAGCCGCACTCGACCCGGCAGAAATATTACGTGCTCGAAATGCTGCCCTATCCGTCGGGCGCGCTTCATATGGGACACGTGCGCAACTACGCCATCGGCGACGCCCTGGCGCGCTACATGTGGATGAACGGTTACAACGTGCTTCATCCTATGGGCTGGGATTCGTTCGGACTGCCGGCGGAGAACGCCGCTATCCAGAACAACACGCCGCCGCGCGAGTGGACGTTACGCAACATCGCCGCCATGAAGGCGCAGATGAAACGCCTGGGCTTTGCCTACGACTGGTCGCGCGAAGTTACCACCTGCATGCCGGGCTACTACAAATGGAACCAGTGGTTCTTCATCAAGCTGTTCGAGAAAGGCCTGGCGTATCGCAAGAAGAGCCGAGTCAACTGGTGCCCGAAGTGCGCCACCGTCCTGGCCAACGAACAGGTCGTGAACGGATGTTGCTGGCGGCACGAAGACACGCTAGTGGAGCAGCGCGAGCTGGAACAGTGGTTCCTGCGCATTACCCAATACGCTGAAGAATTGCTGCGCGATCTGGATCGTCTGCCTGGGTGGCCGGAAAAAGTGCGCACCATGCAGCGCAACTGGATTGGGCGCAGTGAAGGCACGCTGGTCGATTTCAAGCTTGACGGCGCGAACGATGCAACGATTGCAACCATCTCCGTATTCACTACGCGCGTAGATACGATTTACGGCGCCACTTCGCTGCAGCTTGCTCCGCAGCATCCTCTGGTCACTCGTCTGACCAAGAATAATGACCTGCTGCGGGCCGAGGTCGAACGACTGATCGCGGAGCAGCGCAAAGCTCGGGAAGTGGGCGACATCGGCGAGATCGAGAAGCATGGCGTGAACACTGGCCGTTATGCCATCAATCCCTACAACGGCGAAAAAGTCCCGATCTGGGTAGCGAACTACATTCTGATGGACTACGGCACCGGAGCCATCATGAGTGTGCCCGCCCATGATGAACGCGATTACGAGTTCGCCAAGAAATACAAGCTCGAAATCCGCCTGGTGATCCTGCCGCAAAATACCGATCCGGAGGAGACGGCGGTCGAACCCAAGCTGCCGTTCACCACCATGCAGGGCACGCTGGTGAATTCCGGCCGATTCAGTGGCATGGACTGCGAAGCCGCGATCAAAGCCATGTCCGAATACGCGGAGAAGAACGGTTTCGGGAAGGCCACGGTCACTTATCGCCTGAAGGATTGGGGCATCTCGCGGCAGCGCTACTGGGGCACGCCGATCCCCATGCTCTATTGCGAGAAGGATGGCATCGTCGCGGTTCCGGAAAAGGACCTGCCCGTGATCCTGCCGGAAAATGTGGATATCACGCTGACCGGCGGCTCGCCACTCGGTCGTTTGCCCGAGTTTGTCAACGCGACCTGCCCGAAATGTGGAGGACCGGCGCGCCGCGAAACCGACACCATGGACACGTTTGTGGATTCGTCGTGGTACTTTTACCGCTACACCGATGCTGGCAACGACCAGGCTCCTTTCGATGGCGAGAAAGCCAGTTACTGGTTTGGCGATCGGGGCATTGACCAGTACATCGGCGGGGTCGAGCACGCCATCCTGCACCTGATCTACTCGCGCTTCTGGACCAAGTTCATGCGCGACATGGGGCTGATCAAGAACGACGAGCCCGCCGAACGCCTGTTTACCCAGGGCATGATCATCAAGGGCGGAGCCAAAATGTCCAAGAGCCTGGGCAACGTGGTTTCGCCGGATGAGATGGTCGAGCACTACGGCGCCGACGCCACGCGTATGTATACACCGTTCGCCACTTCGCCCGATCGCGAACTTGACTGGCAGGACGAAGGCGTGGAAGGCATTGAGCGCTTTCTATCGCGGGTGTACAGGTTCGCGGTTCGGAATACGCGGCCGGAGGACCCGGCTTGGAGTGCTCCGGTTCCGGAGAATCTGAACCCGTCAGCCCGCATGGTCCAACGCAAACTGCACCAGACCATCAAGCGCGTCAGTGATGACTTCCAGGGCCGATGGCACTTCAACACCTGCATCGCCGCCATCATGGAACTGGTGAACGGGTTGTATGCAGTCACTAGTGCTAGTAGCGTGGGCGCGGACGGCTCGCCCGCGCAATCCGTGCCCGTGCCGCTGCTGCGCGAAGTCCAGCGCACCATCGCTCTCTTGCTGGCTCCCTTCGCCCCGTACCTGGCCCACGAACTCTGGGAGATGTTGGGCGAGCAGGCATCAATGCTGCGCGCACCGTGGCCGAAGTACGATGCCGCTCTCGCCAGAGAAGATGAAGTTGAGATTCCAGTCCAGATCAATGGCAAACTTCGGAGCCGCATCGTCGTGCCTGCAGATGCGCCCGAGAATGATGTCCGCGCCCGCGCCCAGGCGGACGAGAAAATCGGTGCCATGATCGCCGGCAAGCAGATCGTGAAAGTCATTGTGGTTCCCGGCAAGCTGGTCAATGTCGTCCTTCGCTGAAACCAGAGAACAAACTATGGATGACGGCTTCCTCCGTTCCCCCTGAAACCAAGGAAGGCCAGTTCCCCGCTAGTGCAACATTTTGCACATTTCTCAGGCCCGGCGGCGTATGCACCTTCTTTGGTGCGACTTGCGCGGTGCCGAGATTGCAACGAATATCCGCATGACGTCACGAGACTGGCGAGTGGACAGCTTGCGAGGCTATTTCCTCGTCCTCATGACGGTTGCGCATTTGCCCCAGAACCCGCTGCAGCGGTTTACTGCCTATACTTTCGGCTACGCCTCTGCTCCAGATGGATTTGTCCTTCTCTCCGGGTTGGTGTCCACCTGGGTTTACCTGCGCATACGCAACAGGCACGGACAGCGCGCTTTGGAAACCCGAGTCCTGCGGCGAACCCGCGATGTGTACCTGGTTCATATCGTTCTGCTCAGTGCCAGCATCTTGGGGGCGGCACTTCTTAATCACGCTTCCTTTCAGGCTGCACACCCGATTCAAACATTCGTTTCCGGATCGCTATTGATGTATCAGCCGACCCACAGCGACATTCTTCCGATGTATTGCGTTTTTCTGTTGTTCACCCCGCTGGTGCTGGATCAAATGATGAAAGGCCGCGCCTGGTTGGTCGGCATGACCAGTGCAGCCCTGTGGATTGCTGCGCAACGGGGTATCGGAGACGCGTCCCACATGGTGCCCTGGATCAACCTGGGAACGTTCAACATTCTGGCGTGGCAGGCGTATTTCGTTGCCGGCCAGTACCTCGGGTACCGCAAACTGAGCGCTGGGGAAAATGCAGTTCCGAAGTCACGGGTATTACTGGCGGCATGTGTTGTGCTTGCGCTGCTTTTCTTTGTGGACCGTCACAGCCCGTCCATATTCGGAACCGCGCCGCTGCTGAAGTTCTCTATTGGCCCCAGCCGTACTCCGGCGAGATTCCTGGACGCGGCCTGCCTGGCATATGTGATCTGGTGGATTCCGAGGGCCATTGATCGAAAGTTGATGACACTGCAGCCGTTCAAGTTTTTCAACCTAATGGGCAGGCATTCGCTGCAGGTGTTTGCGGCTTCTTTGTTCATCACGGCGGTATTGTCCCAAGTCGGTCAGGCCTGGGTTGGCCTGCCAGGAGCGGCCAGGATCGGGTCGACATTCGTGGTCGTGCTCAGTCTGGCTATTCCGGCATGGATGCATGAGATGTATCGGAAACACAGACGCGAAAAGCCGGTCCCGAGCATCGAGCATCCGGCGATATTGCGCAACTCCGACTTTGTTGTGACGACCACTCAAGAACCGGCCTTCTAGAAGATGGCGGTTGAGTCCAACTTCTCGAGATTGACATTCGAGGCTATAGGAGGCATTACCTTGAAAACTCTGTCCGCTGTTGAAGTCAGCCCGCTTCGCAGTTTCATCGACCAGTATTTTGAGGCGTGGCACGGTGGCGCTCCCGAAGAGGTCTTAGGCTATTTCAGCGAGGACGCCGTCATCCGTCTCATGGGCCCTGTCGGGATTCTGGCGGGCAGGAAAATGGTGGCCGACAAATGGGTCATCCCTACGGTGACGAACTATCCCGGCAACATTCACCAGACCACTAATTTTCTCGAAGCCGGCGACCAGGTGGCAATCGAGTGGCTTTTCACAGGGACTCATGCTTCGACGGGTAAGGAGATACAAATACCCGGCTGTTCCATTTATTGGGTGAGCAGAGGTGTGATTCGGCGTGGGAATGTGTACTTCAACGCTCCTCAGCCTAAACGAGACCCAGGTTTGTCAGCTTTAGCTCCCGCTCATCGCTCCCCACTAAGCCAGACCGGGACGCAAGCGCCATCCAATTTGTAACGGAGATTTCCTGGCCGTCAGCGAGATTGAGTTATCCTGAGAACGCATGAAGCGCCGTTCGCCCACGCTCGAGGGCTTTCAGACGATGTTTCGCCTGCCCCTGCTGGGGCTGGCTGAAATTGCCTGGCGCTGGAGTTTTGGCCTGGCGGCTGCCGCTGCGCTCGGGTTCGCTCTCCGTGAGTTCTTGGCCACTTTGCCGGTCACGGCGGGAGAGATGCTTCTGTTGCGCACCCGCCAGCCGGCGTTGATCGCGCAGGCCCTCGTTCGCATCTTCCAGGGGAGCGCGCCCCGAGCCACCATCGCGTTGGCGGTGCTCACGCTGGCCCTGACGGTGGCATGGATTGTCCTCGCCTCTCTCGGCCGTGCCGCGACAGTCAAGACCCTGTTTGAACACTTCCGCGGTTCTGAAACACCGTCGGCCTCAGCTAGGCAAGGCCTGGCCTCGCTGCTGGCCCTGAACTTCCTTCGCGCAGCCACGATGCTGGCCGCTATCGTCGGTGTCGCAGGCGCCATGCTGCTGGCCAAAGCTGCCTCGTCGCCCGATGATCCTTCGCCGGGAAAAGTGTTCTTGATTTTCTGGATGTTGACCATGGCGAGCGGCCTCGCGTATCAGCTATTGAACTGGTACCTCTCGCTAGCCGCGATCTTCGTGGTGCGGGATGAGGCGTCGGCGTTCGGCGCCCTGGTTAAAGCTACGGACCTCTGCCGCGCGCGCCCGGGCGCGCTAACAGCTACTGGAACATGGTTCGGCGTCGCACACGCAATTGTGTTCGTGGTTGCCAGCTCGGCGGTGGCAGTTCCCCTCGGCTTGCGGAAGTGCTCCCCGGGAGCATAGTCTTCGGCGGCGTGCTGCTGGTGACACTGCTCTATTTCGCCGTCGTGGATTTCCTCTATGTCGGACGCCTGGCTGCGTACGTGTTCCTGGTCGAAGAACCCGATCCGGAGCTTAAGGCGTCTCTACTACTTCCATCGGACGACGACATACTCAGCGACATTCCCGGACTGGTTCCTCCGCTCGAGGCCGCTGGAAGCTGAAGCGCGAACCTGAGAACCGAGAACTCCCTGACTATCAACTGAGGAGGTCCCCCTACCCCTTTACACGTCCTCTACAATCTGAGAAACTCGTCCGTGGAAACACAGTCCATCGTCGTCCTCGATTTCGGGGCGCAATATTCCCAACTCATCGCGCGCCGCATCCGTGAACAAAATGTCTTTTCGGTGGTGCTGCCCTGCACCGCTCCGCTCGAAGAAATTCGCAGCTACTCTCCGCTCGGGATCATCCTTTCCGGCGGCCCGTCGTCGGTGTACGACGCTGAGGCGCCGCCCACAGATCCCGGCGTACTTCAGTTGGGCTTGCCGGTGCTTGGCATCTGTTACGGACTCCAGTTCATGGTGCACACTCTCGGCGGCAAGGTGCGCGCCGCGGATAAACGAGAGTACGGTCATGCCCAGGTTGAAATCCAGAATGCCTGCCGCCTTTTCGAAGGACTCCCCACAAAACTCTCGGTCTGGATGTCGCATGGCGACGAAGCGGTAGAACTGCCCGCCGGATTCCAGCTGGTCGCCAGTTCCCCAAGTGCGGTGGCCGCGATCGCAGCGCCCGAGCGAAAGATGTGGGCGGTGCAGTTCCATCCTGAAGTTCATCACACCCAATCAGGCACAGACATTCTGCGTAACTTTGCCCTCAACATTTGTGGCGCAAAACCGACCTGGACCGCGCAACACTTCATTGACGCCACCATCGCCAGCGTCCGTCAAACCGTGGGCGAGGGACGCGCCATCTGCGCTCTCTCAGGCGGCGTCGACTCCGCGGTTGCGGCCACTCTGGTGGATCGCGCCATGCGGGGCGACAAAGGTTCTTCCCGGCTAACTTGTGTGTTCGTCAACAACGGCGTGCTGCGCAAGAATGAGTTCGAAAAGGTTCAGCAAAGCTTGCGCGATAACCTCGGGCTGCGGCTGGTCGCAGTTGACGCCACCGAGCGTTTTCTCACCAAACTCGCCGGCGTCACTGATCCGGAGACGAAGCGGAAAATCATCGGCAAGGAATTCATCGCGGTATTCGACGAGGAAGCGCAGCGCATTGAGAGCGCGGAAGGCAAGGTGGAGTGGCTGGTGCAGGGCACGCTCTACCCCGACGTGATTGAGTCGCGTTCGGTGCGGGGCCCGTCCCAGACGATCAAGACCCACCACAACGTCGGTGGCCTACCCGACAAGATGAAGCTCAAACTGATCGAGCCACTCAAAGATTTATTCAAGGATGAAGTCCGAAAGATCGGCCGCGACCTGGGCATGCCGGAAGAGGTTCTGCAACGCCAACCTTTCCCGGGACCGGGTTTGGCAGTCCGCATTCTGGGTGAAGTCACGCCCGAGCGCCTGAAGATCCTGCGCGAGTGCGACGACGTTGTCGGCGCCGAAATCAAGAAGGCTGGTCTCTACATCAAGATCTGGCAGTCCTTCGCCGTTCTGCTGCCAGTGATGTCGGTCGGCGTGATGGGCGATCAGCGCACCTACGCCTACACCTGTGCCGTGCGCGCCGTCCATTCAGAAGATGGCATGACTGCCGACTGGGTCCCACTCCCGCATGAAGTACTGAAAACTATTTCCAGCCGGATCGTGAATGAGGTAAAGGGTGTGAACCGGGTGGTGTATGACATCACGTCAAAGCCGCCGGGAACCATCGAGTGGGAATGAGCTTCATGGCGCTGTCATTCTGAGGGGAATCCTTCCACTCGCTCGCCGAATCGAAGGATGGAGTCGAAGGACCCCTAGGCTCGGAGTGGCACCAAGCCGTGTTTGGCTTTCATTGTTAAGATCCCGTGAGCTTGTTCGTCCGTAGAGCGGGTAGGGTCCTTCGACCCTGTGCTCAGGATGACAAAAGAACTGGATGTCATGAGCAGGAGATCGCTGAGGAAGATCGTCGTCTGCATGGCGGTCGGGATCGCCGCATCGAGCGTTGGCCGGTCGCAAACTTCTCCTACCATCGAGCACACAACCTCTGAGCAACTCGACTGGCCGGTCTATGGCGGCGCACCGGAAAATACCCACTACTCGGTCCTAGCGCAAATCAATCGCCGGAATGTAAAGCAGCTCCAAGTTGCCTGGACCTTCGATACCGCCGAATCTGGCGGGCTTCAAACGAGCCCAATCATCGTCGGCGATGTGCTCTACGCATATAGCCCCTCACAAAAAGTAATTGCGCTCAACGCCGCCACCGGCAAGCTCTTATGGAAATTTGATCCCGGCGTGCACGGATGGCAGCCGGCTCGCGGCCTGGCCTTCTGGAGCGATGGCAAGGAAAAGCGCATCCTCGCAGGCATCATGAATTCGGTTTATGCGCTCGACGCGGATACAGGAAAGCCACTCTCAAGCTTTGGAGAGAACGGCCGCATCGATCTACGCAAAGATCTGGGGCGAGATCCGGAAACCCAGTCCATCGCGCTGACCAGCCCCGGCACCGTCTACAAGGATCTTTTGATTGTGGGAGGCCGTGAACCGGAGACGCTGCCCGGGCCTCCCGGCGATATTCGCGCCTACAACATCCGCACTGGCAAACTCGCCTGGTCGTTCCATACCATTCCGCACCCGGGAGAGTTCGGATACGACACCTGGCCCAAGGGCGCCTGGAAATACAGCGGCTCAGCAAATAACTGGGCCGGGATGGCGATTGATCTGAAGCGCGGGATTGTGTACGTGCCGACGGGTTCCGCTGCCATGGATTTTTACGGCGCAAACCGGATTGGCGACGACTTCTTTGCCGACTGCCTTATCGCGCTGAATGCGGAAACCGGAGAACGGATCTGGCATTTTCAAGGCGTCCGGCACGACATCTGGGACCGGGACTTTCCCTCAACGCCAACTCTGGTTACGGTGCAGCACGATGGAAAAGAAGTAGACGCCGTCGCTCAGACCAGTAAGCAGGGCTTCGTCTACCTGTTTGATCGCAGCAACGGCAAACCTCTGTTTCCCCTCGAATACCGGAAATATCCTCCCAGCAACGTTCCGGGAGAGGTCGCTGCCGCGGAGCAGCCTCTGCCTACGAAGCCGGCGCCCTATGCGCGCCAGCGGCTGACTGAAGATCTGCTGACCAATCGGACTCCGGAAGCTCACCGCTGGGCGGTCGAGCAATTCAGAAAGTTCAACAGCGACGGTCAATTCGTTCCGCTCAGCGTAGGCAAAGACACGGTTGTATTTCCCGGCTTTGACGGCGGTGCGGAGTGGGGCGGGTCGGCCGTGGATCCAGCGACCGGAATTCTTTACGTAAACGCGAATGAAATGGCGTGGACGGGAGCGCTGGCGGAAAACACCGGCAATGCATCAAGCGGCCGCGGAATCTACCAGAGCCAATGCAGCGCCTGCCATGGCGACAACATGGCGGGCTCTCCGCCGCAGTTCCCCGCCAACGTCTACGCGCCGTCGCTGGTCGCTCGCGACCAGGCGGTCGACTACCTGGACTCGATCTTCAAGAACCACATCTTCTTCTCGCCGGTCGGCACCGACGCGTTCAACTTCAACGTCGCGGGCGTTCCGGCCAGCGGCGTGCTGACGGGTCAGGACTGCTGCAAGACCGCGGAGGAGGTGAGCCTGTTCGGCGGCTTCGAGGGCAACTTCGAAGGCAACGTCCCCAGCTTCGACGGTGGCTGCGCCGACAACCCGTTCCGCTGGT
>Ga0134128_10009715_pt1 | contig 11544 bp, 33 predicted proteins | sample KB31754_FD_96462 | JGI IMG/M metagenome (GOLD analysis project Ga0134128, IMG submission 96462) | Terrestrial soil microbial communities with excess Nitrogen fertilizer from Kellogg Biological Station, Michigan, USA - KB3-175-4 | ecosystem: Environmental > Terrestrial > Soil > Unclassified ...
ATCTGCAAGAAGTTCGGCATCGTGGACAATACTGCTCGCCATTACATCGGTCGGCTGGCCCATACCAAGGGCTACGACGTCGAGTACCGCAAGAATGACGACAACCATGGCGAGTATCGGACTCTGAAGCTGGCCGCGACCAAGTAAAGGTCAACAATGCTTACCTATAGACCCTCCGATGAAAAAATCGGAGGGTTTATTTTTGGAGGAAGAAATGACTGTGATCCATAATCCCAAGAATTATCTAGCCCAGATCGACCAGATTTGGGCCGTCCTGTCGGTTGACGAGGGTGGCGAGGGTGTGGTGGCCGCGCCGTTGAACGGCATGACGGTGCCTCTAATCGCCGCTGATGAAGCCCGGTTGAACAGTTTTGTCATTCCGATGGCTCAACAAATTGCCGTGATATCCGGCAAGAAAATGCGATTGGTGAAGTTCCACAATCGCGAGGTGGTGCAAGAAATCTTTCCGATAGAGGCGGCAAATCATGAACGACATTCCTGATTTCATCCAAAAGGCACTTGAAACAGGACAATCTTCCACAACGGAAGTGCCTGACGGGGTTGATTCGTCTTACTTGGAAGAGATGAATCGAAAGCTTGACGTTATTATCGATCATTTGTTCCAACAACCTTCCGCTCCGGTTCCGGTTATCCAAGCCCGAATTGATGCTTGTGATTTGGGTTTGTTCATGCGTTGTATTGTGGATGGCGAATCCAAGATCGAAACTATCAAATGGGTCCGCCGTTTCACTGGTTTGGGGCTCAAAGATGCTAAAGACCTAGTGGAAGCGATCATCGTTTAAATTTAAAGGCCGGTTTATCCGGCCTTTTTTTCGTCCAGCCCCTTGACACTTTCATGATAAAAGAGTAGATTTCCCTTTATCAACTGAGGGAAACGACATGGCGACAACCACGATAAACGGCATTCCGCAAATGTCCGGTTTTGATTATTTCGAAAACGGCGACAATTTTACTGGCGTTGTTTATTGGGGCTCTGGCGCAAAGCCCTTCACGGCTTCACTGCATGGCAAACAACTTGTCACCCGCCGCAACACTGCCCGCGAATTCAAGACGGCAGAAGCCGCAATGGCCGCTGTTAAGACCGCTGAGAGTTGACAAGACAATCAGAATCGATTACATTCTCTTTATCAACTGAGGGAAACGACATGAGTGATTCGCAGACGGTAGCCAAGATCATTCTGGAACAATTGGGTGGTCGTGGTTTTGTTCTGATGACCGGTGCCAAGAATCTGACGAGCAGCAACGATGGTCGCGGCGCTTTGTCCTTCCGATTCAAGGGTTGCAGCAAGGCCAATCATCTCAAGATCATTCTGACCGCAGCGGATGATTATACCTTGGAATTCACCAAGATTCGCGGTTTGGATTTCAAGAAGGTCGAGACCCGCGAGGGCGTTTATTGCGACAACCTTGCCGAAGTGTTCCGCAATTTTACCGGTCTGGAAACCCGCTTTCCGAAATTTGTCTGAGGCTGGTTGACAAGACAATCAGAATCGATTAGTGTGTTTCTATCAACTGAGGGAAACGACATGGCTACTTTCAAACTGACGCTTGACACTGATAACGCCGCCTTCGAAGAGAATCCGCTGGAGATGGTTCGCATTCTTCGCGACTTGGCGATGGATATCGAGGAAGGCAAGACCTTCGAAAAGCACAAGAACATTTACGACGCCAACGGCAATGTCGTTGGAACTTGTGTCTGGAAGTAATTGAGGAAACGATCATGAAGATTGATATCAGCTTCGTTCGCGAATGTATCGCCAACGGAATGTCGAATGACGAGATTGAAGATGCGATCCTTGAGGCGGAAGCCGCCATGGAGGAAGATCGCAAACGCTACGGCGACGAATATGAAGACACGCGCTCCACTCGCGAGAAGGAAATGTGCGACCGTCTCGATATGGGACGGAACGACGCGGGTGAGTGGCTGGGCTTTATGTAATCGGGAGATTTCGAAATGGAATATCAGGACGCGGTTGCCATTCTCCAGTATGCCGATGAGGCGGAAAAGCACAAGTCTCTTCGAAGCAAAATCGAACATGCTTTGGAGATTCAGCAACTTCATGAAGGCCCGACTGCCAACATTGCTTTGTGCCGACACATTCTCACTCACGTTGCAACCGAACGGGAATGGGATTCGCTTGTTACGGTCGTGCATCATCGGCATGGAAAACTTTCATACGAGACCCATCGCTTCTATTATGTGAAGGGTTGGTTTATCCGTTTCTTCAATGATCTGAAGGACGGCAAGTTTGGGAAATTCCTATGAACACATTTCACATCAACGTCGAATACACCGACACTTTCGGCGGGGAAGCCAACTATAGTTGGGTGAAGCGCGAAAACTTGGAATTGCCGGTTAACCTGTCTGATCGGGCAATCATGCGCCGTGCCAAGAAGGCGATGGGTTTGACTGGTGTTCGTGGCAAGACAATCGTTTATGGTGATATGTGGGAGTTTCGCCCGTATCGTTCCGCGACTGTCATGTTCGCAACTGTTCAATACTGAAAGGGATTTGACATGGTTGATGTATTTGAAGGCGAAACTGTTCTTCCCGATGATTATCCGATTTACGGCGATTACATTTATGTCGTGGATGGTGAACCGCAACGTTCAGACTGGCACGGCATAACTGTCAGAGAATACAAACGACATCTCGGAGCAACTGAAATCCGTCGCTGCAATCTTTCAGCACGTCAGATAATAGTTGGGTGAAAGGAACTGATTATGAACCAAGAAGATGTCAAAGCATTCGTGAGTTTCGTCGAATTGATACTCAGGAAGCAATTCGACAGTCTCAAGTATGTCGGTATCGGGGATATTGCTCGCACCGTCGAACGATTAAAGAAAGCCTTGCCAGCAAATTTCGAACTGGATATCGGCGCGGAATCTTCAATCATTCTGACCGTTGCCCGCAACTTTGGATTGGTGAAGTGATGGTCAAGATTCCAGAGAAAACTCGACTTGCCATGATCAACGATTTGAAGAAGTATGATGGCTTTCCACCATACGACAAATTTAACCCATGCCAAGGCGACGGATACTTTGCTATTTCGCTCGAACGAAGATATCGAATGTCTGTTAACGAAATGCGGAAGGTGTCGGGTTACGACAAGATCGCAAAGAAAATCAACAAGCTTCTGAAAGAGGCGTCAAAGATCACGTCATGAAAAAATTCTGGTGGGTGATTTCTCGGGTTGAACGAGACAAGTACGGCAAACGAACAACTCGCCAGCTTGGTTATGTCGCCGCGAAACATCAACCAGATGCAATCCGGACGGCATGGAAGAAGTGGCCGAAAGAGCTAGATAAAAATCAGACGCAAGGTGGCTTTACAGCCCGACAACATTCATATAATGGAGCGAAAGCATAAAGGGAATTTTTACAAATGAAGATTGACGAGACCGCCTCAACCACCGTGCTTTTCAATGTCTTGGGTTGGCATGAGGATCAAATCAAATTTCTGGAACACCAACCGGAAAAGCACCAAGACCCGGATTCGGTGGAACGGAGTGTGAAAATCTGTGCTGGCATCTTGCAGATTTTGATTGGCAGGGGAGAGGCGTGAAGATCAATCGACTTATTCGTTTGCTGGAAGAGGCACGAGAATATGCTGGTGCCGATATTGATGTTGTCGTTGGGGAAACCAATGGCATGTTAATCGGTAAGATCGGCGTTAACGTTGATTCGAAAGGCAAATACGATAATGAACATTGGGATGAAAAGATCGCCATTGTTCAAGGGTATATTGTCTTTCGTTAACAAACTGGTGGCGACATGACAGACAAAGCTTTTGCTTATCGACAAATCCAAGCGGCTCTTGCGACCGATGAGGCTGGACTTTGGAAGAGGCTTATGCTAAATTAACCGATTAGGCTATATCCTGTAACTTGAGCCGGAATCTTTTTTAGGATTCCGGCTCTTTTTTTGATTGTGTCTATTGACTTGTTCCCCTTTTATGATAAAATCTTGACATTGATCGAACGGGGAACTTGAACATGAAGCGCGACCTTTACCAAGAAGTTACTGACCGGATTGTGACCCTTCTGGAAGCTGGCGTGACGCCGTGGCACAAGGATTGGTCCGAGCGTCCCGGCGATGGCATTCCTTGCAATGCCGTGACCAACCGCCCCTATTCCGGCATCAACGTTCTGGTTTACTGGTTGTCTCAGGCCGCTGGCTATGCCAAGCCGCGTTACCTCACCTTCAAGCAAGCCAAGGATGCTGGCGGCAATGTCCGCAAGGGTGAAAAGGGAACGCCGATTTATCTCTTCACTCCCATCACCATCGAAGACAAGAAGACCGGCGAGGAAAAGAGCATTCCGCTGATTCGCCAGTATACGGTTTTCAATGTCGATCAGTGCGACAATCTCCCTGAAAACATTGTGAAGGGCAAGCCGGTTCCGGCCTTGAACAAGGACGAGCGCGAGAATTTGGCCGACGAGTTTATCAAGGCAACCGGCGCGGACTTCCGCGAGGGCAAGGGTTCCCCTTGCTATGTTCCTTCCAAGGATTTCATTACGGTTCCCGACTTCAAGGCGTTCCGTTCCAAGGAAGGTTACTACGGCGCTTCCTTCCATGAATTGGCCCATTGGACCGGCCACAAGAGCCGCTTGGATCGCAATTTCAAGAGCCGGTTCGATACCAATGCCTACGCCATGGAGGAACTGGTTGCCGAATTGACCGCCGCTTTCCTTTGTGCCGAATTTGGTTTCAACTATGAAAACAACAATGCCGCCTATCTCGGGCATTGGATCGGAGTCATGAAGGCCGACAAGCGGGCGATTTTCACCACGGTTTCCGCCGCCCAGAAAGCCGCGAATTTCCTTCGCGGCAAGGCGCTGGTGGACGAGAACGAAGAAAAGGAAGCGGCGTAATGTATGATCGCGGAACCACTCCCAACCAATGGGAAGCCGAAGCGCGAGTCCGAAGCTATCGGCCCCTGCCAACCCATGGACAACTCAGGCATTATTATTGTGTCTATCAGGATGTTGATGGCATACCTTGCGCTATGTTTGTTTTGGAAAGAGATGCAACTGATTGGGTAAATCAACAACAGTGCAAAGAATTGTATCATATCGAAAAGAAGGCGAAGTGATGGAAAACGTTCGTTGGATTAACATTTACTTCAATCCTGACCTCAAGCGACTTGAGTGGGGCGAATACGAAACGGCAGAACGCGCCAAATATTTTACTGTAACCCCGCCTTTTGAATGGAAATTTATTGATTCAATCAAGGTTGTATTGCCGGGAGAAAAGGTGTTACTGCATTCTTGGCCTAAACTCGCCAAGCGGGTTGCGGCCCGCGTTCTGGAAGTGGCAAAAGAAGCGGCGGAAAATGCTGCTCAGAGTGGTCGAATGGATGACGGCGGCGCGGACACTTTGAGGCAATCGGCTTATTCGTTCATCGCTGGATTGGATCATTATTTTCCACCCACCAAGGTCTGGCAGGACGCCGAACAATACATCAAGAATCGTGATGATCCTGAGCACAAAGAATATCTCAGGCTCAAGAAGAAATTTGAGGGATGATATGAGTGACGTTTCTTTCGCAAAGGCCGGGTGGTTTCTCAGAACAATCTTTTTCATCGCGCTGGGAATTGTTTGGCTTTACGAATGCTTGCCGGTTGTGATTTCTAGGAGAGAATACAAACGGCTTCGCGACAACGATCATGTGATTGAACATGCACATGAAATAATCAGAAACAAACAGAAGGAAAACGAAAATGGACGTTCTGGAGCAACAGAATAAGAGTCCACCGCAAACTCGTGCCATCGATCTTCATAAGATTGTTCCCATCGGTCTGACTCTGAAAGAGTGGTATGTCGTGACAACGCGGCTTTCCGGTATTCCTCTCACTGAAGAAGGCAAAAAAATATTGATCAATGCCGCAACGAAGATGGCGAGGACGCTGGAAGAAAGCGTCGGGATTTCGGAGAAGCAAAAATGCGACTCATGAATAAAGCCGAGCGCGAAGCTTTGAAATCGGTCTATGATCGTGGGCCGATTGTTGTGAGTAACAAGAAGATTTCGTATACGGCTTTCCGCCGCATGGCTTATTATAGCAGCCTCAATGGCTGTTTCATGGTGCCGTGGCAAGGAATGATCCTTGGCATTGAGAAAGATGGTTACACTCATTCCTAACTGGAGGATTTGTTATGGGCTTGGATATGTATTTGAACGGTCGCAAAAATCTTTGGGACCGGAAGCGTGTCGAAGATGGTTTCACCGTCAACAGCGTCGAAATCGAACTCGGATACTGGCGTAAGCATCCGAATCTTCATGGGTTTATCGTCAAGACATTCGCCAATGGCAAGGATGAATGCCAAGTAATCGAACTGGACGAAGATAAGTTGAAGCAACTTATCACTGCGGTTGAACAGGATCGACTCATTCCCACGACTGGATTTTTCTTTGGTGCCAGTGATGGCAGCGAGAAAGAAGGGGATTTGAAAATCCTGAATGCCGCTCTTACTTGGCTCAACGGAGTCGAGAACAAGGGCGACGAATATCGCACCGTTTATTATCAGGCATCGTGGTAAGGAAAATCAATGTCTAAAGATCGCAGCAACCGGTTTACTTGGGGTGAAGGTGACGTCGAGCATCATGGTCCCAAGGTGCAAGAAATCGTGTGGAAGAAAGTCGGAAACATTCCCGAATCTTTCCGCAAGGTTTGTGTGGTCGAAATGTTCGTCGCCGTGAACACTCATACCAATGAGGTATTTGCTGGCGTGAACAAGATGGAACCACATATCGACGGTATTAGTGCAGCGCCTTTCTATGTGGCGACCTACACCACGAAGAAATCAGTTCTCAGTGGTCTTGGGGAATCTTCAAACCATGATACTTTTGAAGAATGTCTGGCGGAATGCAACAAGATTATCGCCAGCAGCGAAATCGTTGGTCATAAACAGAGTGACGAAAAAATCGCTGCTCTGATGTTGGAGGATTGTGATGTCGCTTAATTTCTACAAGTGGTTGGGGTTGGCCCTGATTTTCATCGGCGGTTTTTTAGTCGGATCAGCTATCATATCGAGCATCGTTCGCGCCGATACTGTAGTCGAAAAGATGATCGCCGCCAACGGCAAGTGTCTAGCAGCCGGTTATGAATATCCGGTGGAGGGCAGATTTCAATGCGAAAAGTATGTGATGACAGTCGTCACTAATCAGGACGGCGAGAAACGAGTTGTCATCAGTTTCCTTGCCAAGGGCAACACATTCGGATTCGCTGGCCCGGTGGCAACGAAAACGAATGAAGACGGCAATGCCTTTATGCAGATCGATCATGTTTATCTGCCAAGGGGAACTGCTAATCCCGAATGGGGAGTGAACCTCTTCAGCGCGACCGATCCGAAATCGGAAAAGAACCGTTGCGTATTCTATCCAGATTACAAAATGATTTGTACATTGTATTATAACAATGGCGAATCGCTTGCGGCGGTTGTCTTTGCTGGTACTAAACCGGTGGATGTCTCGAATGCATCCAAACAGAAATTGAACGATCTAATAAGGAATCGCTATGCACGTTAATCAGATCGCAGAAGAAATGTTCTGCGCCAAACACGAAAAGATGAGCACTCAGCAATCAGAAATTTTTCTGAATATGTTTATTGCCGAGCGTCTGAAAGATTCGCTCCCCGAGGAAATCCTCAAATCTTTTCCCTTCCAAGTCATGAAGAAGAGGCTGGTTTCTCTTTACGGCAAACAGGTTGCTACCGATTCGGTGATGGCCTTTCTGTCTATCGGCGTGGCGAGTAGCGTCGGTGAAGTGGTCATGTATGCCGGTGCAGTCGCCGCCATGTATGCCGAACACCATGGAGAGCGTATCATCACCATGGAAGATGTCGCGAACAAGTTTGCCATGGGCTTTCCCAGCAAAGATACGCTGGAAGTGATTTGGGAAATGCAAAAAATCGGCGGTGATAATTCTCTTGATCAAAGGGACATGTGGCCGGTCGTGGGGGAAACTGTTCAATGATGTTGTCTCAACGAGCATTCAGAATCGTGACAACGGAGTTTGGAAGTCCACCAAACATTGCCCGGTTGTGTGAAAATAATATCACTCAACTTCGTCGCGTGCCGGGTCTTGGCATTCAAACTGTTCGCGAAATTGAGCAATGGCTTGCTTTTCACGGCAAGGCTCTTGATAAAATGATCCCGTACAAGAGACCCGATGGTTTGGTATGGGGAACGATTATGGCGACAAGAAAGGCCATCAAGGCAGCTAAAACAAAGGCGCGACTTGATGAGCTAGAGAAACGTCGTTGTCCGTGCTGCGGACGTATTCGAAAGCCGGAGTCGAAATGAGCGACACAATCAAACTCTCTACAGGATTCGCCGCAGCAATTGGCGATCAGGTCGCAACCAAAACTGTTTCCGATTCGAAGATCGGAGCGATTGTCAATTATCTTTGGGCAATCGCTGGTTACACTTATCTGACCAACGATATATCGGATGAAACTCTTTTCAATTTGTGGCGATTGCACAAGGGCGATTACGAAATCGTTTCTGTTCAACTTCGAAAAGTGAAGGTTGTTAATGTCTAAGACGATTTACATGTCGTTTGTCGATCCGAAGAAACCAGAAGGCCAACGATTTCTTGGTGCTTGTCTTGTTCATGCAGAATCTTTCGAGGAAGCAATCAAAGAGGCATGGCGAAGAGGTTGTAATCCCGGTGGTGAAATAATGGCTTTGGAGCCGGAATTTCTGCCATCAGAAAAATGGTATAACCGCCTCTTGTCCAAAGAACAATTGGATGAGATGGAGGCTGAAGTCTACAAGGCCAGAGGTATGTTGCAATGATACGATTGTTGAGACGTTTCTATCGCCTCTATACCCCGTACCCAATCATCTGGAGTTATCGTCTGTTCATTGCAATCAGAAGATTGCAAATGTATGCGGAGTTTGAACACAGATATGGCAAAGAACAAATGCAATATGCCAGAGCAAAATATCCAACACCTATCGTATGGTGAAATATGAGCATCATTTTGGAATTGGGCTTGAGAGCCATTGCTGAAATGCCATTTACATCTGTGAATGACGCCGATCAGCTTCGTCATACAATCAAAACAATGCAACACATTGCTGAAAAAGCAATGAAAGAAGATAAGGATTGGCAAGCAAAGCAATCAGAAACGAATTGCTATCGAGCCCGCCGTCTCTATGCATATCGACACATTGAGGCATTGTGCAAGATCGTGGAAAATCTTGGCGTTGAAAGTGATCCGCCGAAAGACCTTCCGATTCCAGATCATGAAATGCCGACGCCGCCAACCGATCTTGTGAAGAATGAAATCCAGAATCAACTTCGTGCTACGCTGCGATTGATTCTTGCTCACAACGATGGTTGTCTGTCCAAACAAACCATGCAGCAATGGTAAGACAATGCAAGTAACAGATGACATGGTGTTGGCAGCGGCTAAGATTATCAATCCTCGTGCTTTTGATGAGGCCGCATACAATGCTTCGCATGGTTTTGGTGATCCTTCTCGCGAGGCAGCTATCAATCTTGCCATGACAAAGGCCCGCGAGGCCATAAATGCTGCGATGTCAGCAATGCGACCTACTCACCGCCACATTATGCGCGGATCACAATATACAGAAATCGGTCGTGGCTTCGCTCAAGTATCAATCCATCCGATTGAAGAAATGACCGCCGTGGTGATTTATCGCGGAATCAAGGGCGGCCCATATTGGGTTCGCAACGCCGTTGAGTTTGACGACGGCCGTTTCGAAATTCTTTAGATTGTACTTCCATTTCGATAGTCGTTTGTGCTCGAATGCTATCGAAATGGAGTTATCATGAAAGAAATCGAAACTATCATTAAAAACACTCTATCACAAGCCGTAGATGACGATGTCATAACAGTCGTACTCATGCATCACACGATCCTTGAGTTAATGGATCACATCATGAAGTACGAAGGCGAGAACAGCAAACCACCGCCTCTTCTCGATGATCTATTGACCATCTGCGCTAATAGGGTAAGAGAGTTTTATCGGCAAAGAGACATTAAAACCGGTAAAACAACGACGCTCCAATAAGGAAATCACATGTCAGACCAATATTTCGATCCGAACGACAACAACCGGGTTTACAGCAAAATCAACATCGCTTGCGAAATCCGAACCATGCCGAACGGTGAAATCCGAACTGTTCTGGAATTCATCAATCTTCCGACATACGAGGTTGCGGAATCCGTGTCGAAGCGGCTGAACAAACTAAGTCGAGATGTGGCCTTGGAATCGGTCATGGAATGTCTCGATGACGTGAAGGTTCTGGCGGAAGGGTCTTACAGCGATACGGTCGACGAAAAACTCCCCGAAGGCGCAACCATCATTCCGATTCGTGAGGTGTCAACGAAACTGCAATGATCGCAATTTTTTACGAGAACGGCGATCCCTCTGTGAAAAAAGACAGAACCGAATGGTTTGATTGTGCATGTAATTCGTATGATCATGCCATTCGTTTCTCTCTTTATTATTGGAACGAGGGACCGGAACTAACCGTGGAAGCTGTCTTTCCACAATATCTTCCATGGTATAAGCGGTGTTGGGTTGCATTGAAGTATATTTTCAAACGCAACAGTGCCGGAATTAGTGTCTATGACACTTGGATAATGAAGAAAGAGGATGCAGAACGATTGCAATCACTTCTTCAAGCTTTCACCAAACCATAAAGGAACGGTTTTGTTATGTTTGCTACAATCATGACCTACACAGGTTATCTCATTGCGTTGGGAATCATCGCATTTATTGCGGTTATGATTCCTGTTTGTTTCCGTATCGTGGTGCCAACCAACGACGTCCATATCGTCCAGTCTGGTCGAGCAACGATTAGTTACGGCAAGGATCAATCAAAGAACACTTACTATGCATGGCCGTCTTGGGTGCCGATTATCGGTGTCCAGACAATCAAGTTGCCGGTGTCGGTGTTCAAACTCGAACTTCGCGATTATGCGGCGTATGATAAAGATCGATTGCCTTTCATGATCGATATCATCAGTTTCTTCCGAATTTCGGATTCGAATATTGCTGCTCAACGAATCGAGTCATTCAACGATTTGAATGATCAACTGAAAGGCATTCTGCAAGGTGCCATTCGTTCGATTCTGGCATCAAGTGATATCAACATGATCCTTGAGGCCCGCGCCGAGTTTGGTAATCGTTTCACGAATGAAGTGAACGAACAACTGCGAGAATGGGGCGTCACGTCAGTCAAGAATATCGAACTGATGGACATTCGCGATGCCGAAGGTTCGAAAGTAATTTCGAATATCATGGCGATGAAGAAATCAGCGGTCGAGGCGCAGAGTCGTGTCGAGGTTGCGAAGAACATGAATCTGGCACAAACCGCCGAAATCAACAACAAGCGAGACGTTGATCTTCGTGCTCAGGAAGCCTTGCAGCAAGTGAACGTGCAAACGGCGACTCAGGAACAGGCAACCGCCGTGGCACAAGAGCAGGCCAAGCAAACGGTCGCGGATCAAATGAAAATCACTGCCGAGAAGAACATGGCGGTG
>Ga0134128_10009717_pt1 | contig 11544 bp, 11 predicted proteins | sample KB31754_FD_96462 | JGI IMG/M metagenome (GOLD analysis project Ga0134128, IMG submission 96462) | Terrestrial soil microbial communities with excess Nitrogen fertilizer from Kellogg Biological Station, Michigan, USA - KB3-175-4 | ecosystem: Environmental > Terrestrial > Soil > Unclassified ...
CACCACCAGCACCACGGTGTCGTCGGTGAGCAGCTCGAGTACCCGGCCGATCTCCTCGTCCAGGTGGAGGTAGTAGTCACGGATCACGTCCCGGAACGGGGTGTTCGGGTCGTGCAGCACGTGCTGTGGATCGTGGTGACTCCAGAAGCCGTGGTGTACACGGTCGAGCCCAATGTCTACGAAATGGAAGTATTGCCAGTCCGCGTTAGCGAGATAGTGGCGGACGACCTGGAACATCTTCTTGCTCATCCGGAAGATCTCGCCCCGGAGCCACTCCTTGCGGTCGGTGCGGAAACCCCTTACGTCCACCTCATATTCGCCGACCAGGTTGGCGATCTCTGCCTTCACCGAAGCCGGATGCGTGTACTCGTCGGCGACGGGGTTGGGCGTCAGGAAGCATCCCACGCAGATGCCGTTCACCTTGCGCGGAGGATACGACGGGGGCACGCCGATCAGGACCGAGCGCCCGCCCTCCCGCGCGACCTGGTCCCACATCGCGAGCTCCTGAATCGACTTCGCGTTCGCGATCTTGAGCCCGCTATACGAGTGGTCGGTGCGATTGCGGAATCCGTACACGCCGAGTGAGCCCGGATCCTGGCTGGTGGACATGCACATCCAGGCGGGCACCGTAATCGGAGGGATCACGCTCTCCAGCCGGCCGTAGCAGCCGGCCTCCATGAGCCGCCGGATATTGGTGAGCCGCTGGTCTTGGAGCAGGATCTCGGGGGCGGCGCAATCGAGGCCGATGATGAGAATCTTCATGAGAGAAGCCCCTCCCCTTCCATTGCCGGTCCGCGAGGCGCGCCCAGGGCCGCGAGAATCGTGGGCGCCAAGTCCACCAGCCGAGCGCCTTCGCTCCGGAACGGCCGGTTCATGAGCAGCACGCCGGGAACCAGCGCCGGGTCGACGATGTGGTCCCCGCTCCACCGTTTGACGTTATCCTCGAATAGATCCGCCGGCACCCCTCCGACCGCGGTGGTCCACGAGGCGCGGTAGCCCTCCGCGAAGCGCACCACGAGATCGGGCGACTCGGCGGCAAACGGGCCGGAATACGCGGCGTTACGGCCAGTCACGCCCCGGATCGCCACCCCGCCGGTGACCGGATCCTTGAGTCCGGTGAGCCCGTCTTCGATCCGCTGCCTGAGCGCGGCCGCTTCGTCGGGCGCCACAATGCCTTCGCCCTCCCGTCCCTTCAGATTCAGGTACACACTGCCGATCCCTACTGCATACGCCTTGGTGCGAGCCCAATCCACCGAGCGCAGATACTCTCCCGCCTCCTCACCCGGCGCGACACCGGCCTTGAGTGCGAGAAGGCCTTCCTTGAGAAGCCATCCGTTCAAGTTGACTCCGCGCCGGAAGCTGGTGAACCCGTGGTCGCTGAGGGTGATGACCAGGGTGCCGTCATCCACAGCGTCGAGCACCCTGCCGAGGATGCCGTCGCAAGTCTGGTAGTGCTGCTCGATGACGTCATCGAAACCCTCGACGGGAGCAGCCAACTGCGCGGGATGGTCCCGCTCGAGGAATCGCCAGAACATATGCTGAACCCGGTCCGGCGTATCGAAGAGACAGAAGATGAAACCGTCGCCCTGGCGAGCCAGCTCGTGCTGCAGCATCCGCTCCCGCTCGGCCATGACGTCGGCGCACTGAGCCAGATAGGCGCCTTCGCCGAACCGCCCGTTAATGAGACCGCCGTGGTCTTCCACCATGCCGGTGGTGTAAAACGTGCCGACTTCCTCGGCCAGCTCCTTGGCGTACTCCGCCGGCGCCGAGATGGGATACAACAGCGCGGCCGAGGGATCGAAGTTGACCGGAGAGACGTAGAGCTCGAGGGGTTCGAGGCGGATCAACAGAAATCGGACCATTCCGCTCATGCTCTGGAGCAGTCCGACTTTGAATTTCACCTTGATCCAATCAGTCCACCGGCCGACCTCGGCAGCCAGCTCACCGTCGGTCTCGTCTACCCGGATCAGCACCCGATGTCCCGCTCGATCGATCCGGAGCGACATCGCCTGGTCGAGGTCAGCGCGGGTTTTGGGGTGGCGGGGGCCGATCAGTCGAGTCTTGACGGTGTCATCTGCCACCTGAACCGGAATCAGGTGCTCGCTCTCCCCGCGGCGGGCTCCGGGATCGGCGGTATAGAACCCGGGCGTTCCCAGACCTCCACGAAGATCCGGCACTCCCATGCCGGACAGCATGTGTCCCTTGAGGTCATCGGGAGGGAAGGTGCAGGGGCAGCGGATGACCGCGGAAGGAATGCCCGCCTTCGAGAGGACGTCCCAGACCGCCTCGCCCCGCCGGAGGTTCACAGCCCGCGGGGGCAAGAACATATTCTTCTGCTCGAACCGGTTCAACGAAAAATCGGCCAGATACGATTGCGGATCGCGCCGAATAAAGTCGTAGATGCCGTGGCCACCGGGATTGGTGCCCGTCGCAAAGCTGGACCACGCGACCGGTGTCTGCGCCGGGAGCGTGGTGGCTACCCGGCCGTAGCCACCGGCGGCGCGGACCCGGGCAAAGGCAGGCAAGCGACCGTTCGCGAGAAGTTTTTCGAAGATGCGGGGCTCGAGACCATCGAAGCCCACGGCGACGACCCTGCGGACGCGGGTCATCTCAGGCAACTAGGCTACTGTGGGCGGGGCGCAACACGAATCGTCCGGAACCGTGGAGGCGCCACAGCAGGCAGCCCCGCATGGGCCGGGTCGTTCGTCTCAACGCCTCCGGAGAAAGCCGACCATGCGCTGGGCTGCACCTTTGACCTGGCGCCAGAAGATCATGATCGCACCGCCCACAGCAGCCAAGGCGGACGTAAATGGGACGATTTGGTCCGGCCCAACGTAGAGAGCCAAGGCAAGGAAGGCGAGCGAGATCGAGAGCATGTTGGAGCACCTCATGAGCCAGGCTGTGAAACTGGCGAGGCAGCTATGGATGTGCCACCAAGGTCAATGATGGGCGAGCATGATGTCCACGCCAACTGAAGGTACAAGATTCCGGCGCTGCAGGAAGTCGGCAGGCCTCCCCGCTGTCCCGGATGTCCCGGGGCGGCCTCGAGTGGCGTGTGTGAGCCAGGTCACGCCCGTCCCGATCCCCATTGGACGCGATAAATTCGCACACGCAGCACCAGCATCGAATGTCGCTCGCATCTCCTCTTGTTCCCTTGAAGGCAGCGCGATATGAATCGAGGCGTGATCTTCAAACCCTGGCTCGTTGGGCCCCTCCTGACGGCACTCGGCTTCGCGATCGCTTGTGGGGGCAGCTCCAAACCGCCGCAGGTGGTTCCGTCCTCAGCCAACACGACCGTGATCAACCGGGACGGGCGCAAGATCGGGACGGCAGCGGTCCTGTCCTCGAAGTCGGGCGGCCTGCTCGTCCTGAAGCTCACCGGGGTACCTCCCGGTCCGCATGGCTTGCATCTGCATGCCGGAAGCACCTGCGACCCGCCCAAATTCGACACGGCCGGTCCGCACTACGATCCCGGGACTCACAAGCATGGCTCCAAGAATCCCGCTGGGCCGCACGCGGGCGACATGCCCAACGTGATCGCGCGGGCAGACAGCTCGGTGGACACCACGCTCGCGATCCCGGCGTCGGTCGTGAGCGCCGTCGGGCATGGCATGACCGCCAGGACCCTCGTACTTCACGCAGGCGCCGACGACCTCGCAACCGATCCCTCCGGAAATTCCGGCCCCCGGTTCGCGTGCGGCGTGCTTGAGGCATGATTCGCCCTGCGCTGCTCGCGCTCGGAGTGGTGTGGCTCGCGGGCTGCCGCGGTTCCTCCGATCCCAGCGCCCTGCCGTCGCCGGGCGATGTCGTGCAGCTCCTGAGTCTGGGGAACCGAAGTAACGTTGCGGTGACGAGCGACGGAGCCACCGATCCTCGCCTTCGTCCCCACGTTTACCCGTTGTCGCCGGTCCAGACCGCTCACGTGGTGGTAGATGCTGTTGAGCAGATGCCGCGTTGGGAGATCATCGCCGGGAGGGATGGCGTCATCTGGGCGACGCGCCGTACCCGGGTCTTCCGATTGGTGGACGATGTCTACCTGCTCCTGCTCCCGGCGCACGATTCCACCGCGGTGTTCGCCCGCAGCGCATCTCGGGGTGGGCTCTACGATTTGGGGCAAAACCGCAGGAATCTCGGCGAGCTGTGGATGGCGCTCGACCGGCGCGCCCGCGGTGCCGCCGGCCACTAGTCTGGGGGAAACGGCGGTGGCTCGGCCACTGCTGTATTATCACGTTCTCACCTTCAAGGCATCGATCCGATGACGGCAACGCCTTCCCGGCCACCAGGCCTGCTCACGCAGATCGAGACAGAACGGCTTCGGCTGCTATCGCTGAGCGCCGATGCGATCGACGCGCTGCTCGCCGGCGACGCGGCCAGCCTCGGAAGGATGACGAACGCGCGCTTCCCTACCCCGCTCCGCCCGCCGCCGCTGACCGAGGATGTCCTGCCCCTGGTGCGGGACCGTTTGCGAGCCGACCCGTCGCAGGACGGTTGGTGGACGTGGCTCGTGGTGCGCAAGGGTTCGAATCAGGCAGTTGGTTCCGCCGGCTTCGGGGGTGGACCGGACAGCGAGGGCGCCGTCATGATCGGCTACGCCACGTATCCCGACGTCGAGCGGAATGGGTTCGCTACCGAAGCTGCCACCGCACTCATTGGTTGGGCGCTGGATCACCCGGGGGTGGAACGGGTGTGCGCCAGCCTTCCTCCAGATAATCACCCCGCGATTCGGGTCGCGGAGAAGGTGGGGATGAGGCTGATAGGGACGGTCTGGGAGGAAGATCTCGATGAAGTGCTGCTGTACGGCGTTGAAAAGCGTGAACCGTGAACAGTGAACGGGGGCTCCGCTGATGACTGGATCTCCCCGTTCACTGTTTACCGTTCACGTTTTTAGCATTTTGTTGATCGGCCTCACAGCCAACGCCAACACCACCCCCGCGACGATTGCGAACCCGCCCACCACGCCGAACAGCGTCGGCAGCGCGAACGATTCGTAGAGCCCCGCGACGCGCCCTCCCAGATAGTTACCAAGCGAGAGCGACAGGAACCACACTCCCATCATGAGTCCGCCGACCCGAGCCGGCGCCAGCTTGGTGGTGGCGCTCAGCCCCACGGGACTCAGGCAGAGCTCGCCGATGGTGTGAAGCAGGTAGGTAAGGGTGAGCCACCATGGGCTCACTTTGACGCCCGTGGCGGCGAGCGTAGCGGCAGGGATCAGCACGGCAAACCCCAGTCCGACAAAGATGAGCCCGAAGACGAACTTGGTCGGACTCGACGGATCTCGCCGCCCAAGCTTTAGCCAAAGCCAGGCGAAGACCGGCGCCAGCAGGACAATGAAGATCGCGCCGACGGACTGGAACCAGCTGGCCGGAAACGACCAGCCGAACGCGCGATTGTTGGTGCTGCGCTCGGCAAACAGATTGAGCGTTGAGCCAGCCTGCTCGAAGAGGGACCAGAACACGACCGAGGCCAGGAACAGACAAAGGATCGTGAGCAGCCGCTTCCGCTCAACGTGGGTCCACGAGCGCAACCCGAGCAGGCCGGTCCAGAGCACCACGGTGACGATGAGGAGCCCAACCCCGAACGCGTCGCCGACTGCTTCCGGAGTGACGTGCAGCAGTCCGCTCCGGCCCAGTGCATAGATGGCGACGACGATTCCAATGGTCCCGAGGATGCCCCCCTGGAGCCAACGGCGATTCCGAACCTGCTCAGAAGGGTCATCCGGTATCACGGGCCTCATGCCCGAGTCGCCCAGATATTTCCAGCCGCGGAGGTATCGGAGGACACCGAAGAACATGCCGACCGCGGCGGCCCCGAAGCCCCAGTGCCACGACGACTCGGGCCGGAGCCCCAGCTTTTGGAGAATCGCACCGAACTCCGGGCCCTGGGCGAGCCAGCCGCACACCAGGGGAGAGACGAAGGCCCCGAGGTTGATCCCCATGTAGAAGAGCGAGAAACCGGCATCGCGCCGAGCATCTTGCTCGGAGTACAACTGCCCCACCATGGTGCTCACGTTGGGCTTGAGCAGTCCGGTGCCCAGCACGACGCACGCGAGGCCTAGATAGAACGTGGAAATGCTGGGAATTGCGAGGAAGATGTGCCCCAGCATGATCACGATTCCACCGTACAGCGTGGCCCGACGCTGTCCCAGGAAGCGATCCGCGATCCAGCCCCCCGGCAGCGACGCGAACCAGACCAGCGAGGTGTAGGTGCCGTACACCACACCGGCCTTTGCAGTGCCGAACCCGAGCCCGCCGGCAGCGATGGGCGCCGTCATGAAGAGGATCAGGATGGCGCGCATCCCGTAGTAGCTGAAGCGCTCCCAGAACTCGGTGAAGAACAGGGTCGAGAGTCCTCGGGGATGCCCGAAGAAGTGGGTGTCGAGCTCCACGCGGGTGGGAGCGGCAGCTGGTGGGGCGGCAATCGTGGCCAAGCCGTGGATCCTCAGGTTCGATGTTTCTTCAAGATGTCCTCCAGGACCACGCGATCGATCCTTCCATCCATGCGGACCCGCACGTCGTAGTTCTCCCAATACATGAAATCCCGCAACGCCTCGAGAAACTCGCGGGTCGGCCGCCCCTGAGGCGCCTTGAGCCATTTCGTGGATTGGTTCGCCGGCTCCCGCAGCAGGATCGGTTCCAGCCGGCGCACGGTTTCGGGAGTGATCGCGATCAGGTCGCTCGAATCGCTGGGAAAGAAGTAAAGCTTGTGAAGCGTGAGGAGCCGATCGAGCTCGGTAATGGGATCCGGTGCGTCGTACACCCGGATGTCTACCAGCCGATCGCTGTTGCCGAGATATCCCGCGCCCTTGCGCACTACCAGTAACGCAGCCGACTGCGTGCCGCGCTTGTCGCCCCCGCCGGCCTGACCTGCCTTGAGCGCGGCAAGCAGTCGGTCGGCCAGGGGTCCCTTCGTCGCCTGAAAGCTCTCGGCCATGTTCCGGACCGTGCGGTCGGACACCATGATGTTGGCCTGGGCCGCGAAAGTTCGCCCCACGATGACGTCGCCCTTGCCGCCGACGACCGTGCCCCCCCGCGCTGCCCCCACTCGTCCGCCCGCCCAGTCGAAGTCTCGTGCGCCGGTGAAGCTGGCCGCATTGCCCCGCGCATCGACGATCCCGACCTGGCGATCGCCGAGCGAGGTGTCGCCCCGCATGACGATGCGCAGGGCCTCTTCCGCCGTCGCGCCCTCGGCGAGCAGCTCGAGCCCCCGCCGGCCGTATTCGACGTTCGCCAGGCTCTGGGTGGCCACCGCACCCACCCCCGCCTCGGCCCAGGGCACGAGGCCCCCGACGTTGGGGAACTTGGATTGCACCGCCACGCCAAGATCGCCAGTCGCGGAGTCGAAGGCGACGATGCTGTAGGTATGGGCCAGCTTCTGAAAATGGGTAGGTGGGACTTGGGCGACGAGCGGCAGGAAGTGAAACGAGAGAAGGAACGGTGCCTCGAGCCAAAGGCCGGGACGCCGCGAAGGTCCCGGTTTTGCCCGACTCACTGCTTCCCCAGCTTTTTCTTCAACTGCGCCAGCTGCGCCTCCACCGCCTCCTCCATGAGACGCCGCTCGGTCTGTGCCCGGAGCAGCTCGCTCTCGAGATCGGTCTCCGGCCGAACCCCACCGGCGGCCTCGACCTCGCGCCACGCCGCCCGGAGGTTGCCGTCGACGTCCGGCCGATTCGACGCCCGATAATGCCCGGCCATCTCCTCGAGCTCGCGCTCGGCGAGCGCCAGCTCGTCTCGCTGGACCTCGAGCTTGCGCGTGAGCACCACGAGCCGTTCCCGGTGCCGCATCGCGAACCGCTCCGCCACCGCGACGGTCTCCGCGTCCGGAACCTGCGCCGCCAGTCTGCCCCGGCGTTCCGCATCTTCCAGCCGCTTCCGCTCGGCGGTCAGCTCGTGATCGGTGGCGCCCAGGGCCTCGCGCATGCGGTCGAGACCGAGCTTGGCCTCCACCAACGCTTCCCTCAAGGCCAGCGTGCGCGCACGCGGATCGGCTCCCTGCTCCGCGAAGAGCCGGTCGAGGCGCGCGCGTAGAGAATCGAAGACAGCCAGAAATGCCCCCGGGGTGAGCCGCGCCCTCAGGGCGGGTGGGCGGCGGCCAGCTAAGCTTACGGTGCTCTCCGCGCCAGGGTCAAGCAAGGCGGCGGAGATTATCTTTCTGCTCGTCATGAGCGCATCAGCTGTTATGCCTTGCCGCCTTTGGCTTGCACCGCTCGCCATCGTCACCGCCTGCAGCGATGGACGCCCGCACGCGGCACCGTGCGGAATTGCGGCGCTGGCCGGCCCCACCGCTCTTCTCACCCAGTTCAGCATTCCGCACCAGACGCTCGGCACCCCACCGACGAACCTGCCCGAACGACTGGTTGTCCGGCTGGTGGCCGGCCCCGCGTACCGAGGGATCGTTGGACGCTCGGACTCATTGTGGATTGTGGGCGTTGACGGGTCCCTACCCGCTACTGCCAAGCCGGGATATGGCGTTTTGGTGCTGGACCAGACGGGCAAAGCACGGGGCGTAATGCTGTATGAGGGTGCCTCTGTCGAAGGCGCCCCACTGATCGGCAATGTGTCGGTCGGTAGTGCGTCGCTTCCTCTGATCGGCATCGAAGTGGATCCGGCCAAGATTGAAGACCCTCAGTGCCCCTTTTTCCCGGACTCGGTGCTGCGATGAAGCCGCGCATTGCGGTGAGCGGCGTGCTCCGACACTGGCAGGACGCGTGTCGCGCGGGCGTGAACGCGGCATACGTGAGCGCGGTAGCCCGCGTGGGTGGGGTCCCCCTCATCGTGTCGCAACTCATGGGCGATGGCTCTGCCGCGCGGGCGCTCGACGCGTGCCACGGCCTGCTCCTGACCGGAGGCGAGGACGTGGATCCGAGCCGCTACGGGGCCGAGCCGTCAGCCGCCCTCGGCTCCGTGGACCTCGAGCGGGACCGGTTCGAGCTGGCGCTCTTTGCCGCCGCCCGCGCGGCAGCCATGCCGACCCTCGGCATCTGCAGAGGCATTCAACTCATCAACGTGGCGATGGGGGGATCTCTCTATCAGGATCTCGCCACCGAGCGTCCCGGGCCGGTGGATCACAATCCCGCTGTCGCGCGCACGGCCCGAACCCACCAAGTCCGGCTCGAGCCGGGAAGCCGGGTGGCTCGTGCGCTCGGGGTCGAGCGGCTCGCTCCCAATTCGTTCCATCATCAAGCCATCAAGGTGCTGGCTCCGGGATTGGTTGCGACCGGCTGGACCGACGACAACCTGATCGAAGCGGTCGAAGGACGCGGCGACCCCTGGCTTCTTGCCGTGCAGTGGCATCCGGAAGAGATGCACGCCGACCCAACGGCACCGGAGCGCGGGTTGTTCCGTGCCCTCATAGCGGAAGCGGCCACCTACTCGTCGGTGGCCGCGGACTCGGCTCCTGCGTCGTGACCCGGTGCCGCCGAGGCACCGAGTCTCCGGTCAGTCAGTGAATGCCCAAATCACGCAGCGTCCGGTCCGCGGTCGCGGTTCCTGGAAAGAATACCCGATCGCTCAAGCCGTTCAGGGCGCCGCGGACGGAGGGGAAGCGCTCCGCGGCCGTCCGCAAGACGCCGTCGAGGCCGTACCGGTCCGCCAAGGCGTGATCGCTGGCCAGGCCGAAACCGCGCCGGCCCAGCGCGTCATAGTACGCGACGTCGGGCCCGCCTTTGCGGAGGTGTCGCGCCGCGATATAATCGGGAAACAGTCCGGCGAGCCACAGCGCGTAGTTCCCCAGGTGGACCATTACCCGGAACCGCCGCTCACCTTCGCTCGCCTCCAGGTCCATCAGTATGTCGACCAGATAGCGGTGTCGCTGGTCGTCGTTCCAGTCAATCCGCCAGGCCCGGTCGCGTCGACCGAAGTCGAGCAGCATGGACGCGAGGTAGTCGGCCAGTTCCCGGTCATCGATGCCGGCGTGTTTGAGGGTATGGCGAACGAGAACGTAGAAGAACAATGCTTCGGAAGGGACTAGCACCGTCCGCACGGCGAGCAGGCGTTCCAGCAGCTCGGCGGAATCCAGCAGCGCATCGGGACCTTCGGCCTGCAGACGTCGCTCCAGAGCAGCCCGCCGATGAGCGGAGCCACGGCTCAGCAGCAGAACCACCAGCTGGAGATCGGCGGCGTTAAGCCGGCTCCGGGTGTCCGCACGAATCATGGCTGATCCTCCTCCGTCGACATCGCGCCCGTTGCTCTCTCAGCTGGTTGCGTTCGGCCGTGACCTGGGTCGAACGACGAGCGCGGAAGATGCCCTCGACCAGCTCCTTGCCTTCGCCTCGATTGCGCTGGCCGCGCGAGAGTGCGCCGCCACGTGGAACCCAACGTCCGGAACTTCGTCCATCACTCGAACCCGGCTGGCGAATCCGCGGTCCCGAGAGCCGCTCCTCACCCTGGCTCGCCAAGTGGGTCCCGTTGTGCTCAATAGTGGCTCGCTCGATCTCGTTCGCCGTGTCGGCCTCACGCTCGCACCGGAGGACGCTGCCGCCGACTGGATTCTTGTGCCGCTCGTCACCGGCTCCGAACCGTCGGGAGGATTGGCCGTAGGACGCGAACCCGGCGCATTCGATGCCACTCACCTGGCCACGGCACAGGCACTGGCGGCGTTTGCCAGCCTGGCCCTCCAGCGGATCACCTCGAGCGGAATCGAGTTGCCGCGCCCCTCGTGGCAGGAAGGCCTCGACGCCATCGCTCCGGCTCTGTGCCTGATCGATCAAACGGAGTGCATACGCCGTGCCAATCGCGCATTCGCTTGGCTTGTCACCACACCGCCGGACGCCCTCCTCGGGAGGCCATGGCAAGCTCTCGTTCCGACCGACTGGGTGCCGCCCCTTGAGCGCGCCATCCGCGCCGAGGGATTCAACCGCGAAGTCGAGCTTCGCCTGGGCGATCGGGTCTATTCAGCGTCGGTGGCGCCGCTCCCCGGCCCGAGCGGCGCGGACGTCGTGTTGGTGTTCGATGATCAGTCCGAACGACACCGGCTTCAGGATCAGCTGGTACAGTCCGAGAAGATGTCGGCCATCGGGCAACTGATCGCGGGTGTGGCCCACGACCTCAACAACCCGTTGGCATCGGTGGTCGGATTTGCGGAGTTCCTGTCGGAGCGACCGGACGTTCCGCCGGCGCTGCGCGAGCCGGTGAGCGTCATCCGGGAGGAGGCGGAGCGAGCATCAGGGATTGTGAAGAATCTCCTGAGCTTCGCGCGGAAACAAGAGCGCCGCCGGCGCCCGACCGTGATCCCGCCGCTGCTCGAGTCCACGGTCGCCCTGCTCAGGAACGAGCTGATGTCGAGTCGGGTCGAATGCCGGATCGAAGTCGACCCCGATCTGTCCACGCCCGTGGTGGACGCCAACCAGATGCAGCAGGTCTTCGTTAATCTGATTCACAACGCGGCGCAGGCCATCGCCGCCACCGGCCGGCCAGGCACGGTGACGGTGCGGGCGCGCCGCTGGACCGATGGAATCGCGGTGGACGTCATCGACGACGGCCCTGGTATGTCCGAAGCACTGGCGACGCAGGTGTTCGAGCCTTTCTTCACCACCAAACCGGAGGGCCA
>Ga0134128_10009721_pt1 | contig 11543 bp, 12 predicted proteins | sample KB31754_FD_96462 | JGI IMG/M metagenome (GOLD analysis project Ga0134128, IMG submission 96462) | Terrestrial soil microbial communities with excess Nitrogen fertilizer from Kellogg Biological Station, Michigan, USA - KB3-175-4 | ecosystem: Environmental > Terrestrial > Soil > Unclassified ...
AACAATACGACGCGCCTTCCGTGGTATTCGAGAAGCCGGCTACCGTGTTTGTCGCCGGCTTCGTCGGTAGCCCGGCGATGAGCCTCGTGCCGCTCGACCTGTCGACGCGCGGGACTGACGTTTATCTGGTCCACAAGGACGGCTGGGAACTGAAACTTTCGCCGGAAAATGCGCAGCGGGCGATGAAGGCCAGGAGCGGCAAGGTAGTACTTGGCGCGCGGCATTCGACGATCGGTCTCTCCAAGGACGCCGTGCCCGGATCGGTCGCGGGCCGCGTCTATACCTCGGAGCCAACCGGGGACATCACCTATGCGCACGTGCACCTGGGCGACGCGGTGGTGACGGTCAGCGTCGAGCCGCAAGTGCGCATCGCGCCGGACGAGCCGGTCTGGCTCGATTTCGATCAGGGCAAGCTGCATCTCTTCGATGGGGAAACGCAGCAGACGCTGGCTGGCTGATTTCCTCCTACGTTCTTCAGGACAAAGCATGAAAATCAACGACATCAAGGTCATCGTCTGCTCGCCCGGACGAAACTTCGTCACGGTGAAAATCATCACCGACGAGGGCGTTTACGGGATCGGCGACGGTACGGTGAACGGCCGCGAACTGGCGGTGGTCTCCTATCTCAGGGACCACATCGCCCCTACCCTCATCGGCAAGGACCCGATGCGGATCGAGGACATCTGGCAGTACCTTTACAAGGGTGCCTATTGGCGGCGTGGTCCGATCACAATGGCGGCGGTCGCCGCCATCGACATGGCGCTGTGGGACATCAAGTCCAAGGTTGCCAACATGCCGCTCTACCAGCTCTTGGGCGGGCGATCGCGCGACAAGGTGATGGTCTATAAGCACGTCGGCGGTCTCGATATTGCCGAGGTTGTCGAGGGGGTCATCAAACTACGCGAGCAGGGGCTTGACGCCATCCGCGCCCAGGTTTCGATCCCCGGCCTGCCGCCGATCTACGGCACCGGCCCGTCGACCGATCAGGCCGCGGGCGGCATGATCAAGCCGATGGTGACCGAGGAAGTCTGGGCCACCCATAAATACCTGCCGCTGGTGCCAAAGCTTTTCGAGAAGCTGCGCGATGCGGTGGGCTGGGACGTGCATCTGCTGCACGACGTGCATCACCGGCTGACGCCGATCGAGGCGGCCCGCCTAGGCAAGGACCTCGAGCCCTATCGCCTGTTCTGGCTGGAAGACGCCATTCCCGCCGAGTTGCAGGAGGGTTTTCGCATTATCCGCCAGCACACCACCCAGCCGCTTGCCGTGGGCGAGGTGTTCAACTCGATCTTCGACACGACCACGCTCATCTCCGAGCAGTTGATCGACTACATCCGGGTCACTGCCGTGCATGCGGGCGGCGTTACCGGCATCAAGAAAATCTTCGATTTCGCCTCGATCTATCACGTGCGCTCGGCCTGTCACGGCCCGATGGACATGTCGCCCATCACCATGGGCTGCAACATCCACGTCGACACGGCGATCCCGAATTTCGGCATCCAGGAATTCACCGGCTACACCAAGGAGACGCATGACGTCTTCAAGTGCACATGGAGCTACGATCGGGGCTATCTCCAGCCCAACGAGACGCCCGGCCACGGCGTCGATATCGATGAAGCGCTGGCCGAAAAATATCCCTACGCTCCCGCCTATCTGCCGGTTGCGCGGCTGGAAGACGGCACACTCACCAGCTGGTAATCCGGCACATCAAACGAGGAGAACAATCTCATGGTCGAGATCAAGGAAATCACGCGCCCGCCGGCCGAGCTCATCGCCGGCATCAAAGCGGTCGGCGCCGCCACCGCGAGCGCCACGCTCGCCCATATGGGTATCCGCAATTGTCACATCACCGGCCCGGTGAGCTGGAACAAGGGCAAGTCGATCGCCGGGCCGGCGCTGACGCTGCAGTTCATGCCCAAGCGTGAGGACCTCTACGGCGACGGCGAATATGCCGATGTCGAAAAGCAATTGCACCGCCACGTGCTCTACAGGGTAGAAAAGGGCGACGTCGTCGTGGTCGATGCGCGCGGCGATATCACCGCCGGCGTCTTCGGCGATATGATGATGACTTATTTCCGCGGTCGTGGCGGCGCCGGCATGGTGATCGACGGCGCCATCCGCGACTGGGTCAACGTGCAAAAGCTCGACGTGCCGCTCTGGCTCAACGGCGTCACCCCCAATTTCCATACGCAGACCGGACTGATGCCGTTCGCGGTCAACACGACGATCGCCTGCGGCGGCGTGACGGTGGTGCCGGGCGACATCATCGTCGCCGACGACGATGGCGCGGTCTGCGTGCCTGTGGCGCTTGCCGCGCAGGTCATCGAGCAGGCCAACAAGCACCACGAGTGGGAGGATTTTTCCCGCATGAAGCTGATGGAAGGCGCTCCCTTGCAGCGCTACTACCCGCTGCATGACGATGCGCGGCCGGAATATGAGGCGTGGCGAAAGACACACCCGATCAAGCGGTAGCCGACTCCTCCCGCGTCGCAAGCACAATTCGCTCAGAACAACTCCGGCTCGCCGCCGGCAATCCTCGCGGCGATGCCGGAGAGTTCTGGCAGGCGGAGCTCGTCGAGGCCGAGGCTGGACCAGATTGCTTCGTAGGCGGCGTCGGGGCTGCCGGGCGGCAGTGCGGCGAAGCGGGAGACGGCGATGGTCATGTTGCGGCAGCGCTGCTCGATGCGGTCCTGGCCCTGCAACGCCTGGACGATCATAGCGGCGGCCCGGGTGCGCGCCGCTTCTGCGCCAACATCGGCATTGGATAGCACGGCGAGCGCGTCGCCGATGGCATCGACCAGCGCCGCCGTCTGCCGCGCGGTTTCGTCAAGTTCGCGCGCCAGCCTGTGCAACGTCATAACCGATCCCCGATAGGCAACACGTAGCGGACCATTCCTAAACCTCTCGTTGCCGGCGAGGTCGCTGCCAACGCCGCGGCGGTTTCTTGGTTAGCCCTTCTCTAACCGTTGCCGGGCTATCCTCCTGCCAGTTGCGTCGTTGCGGGCGCCGCGGGTCTCCCATGATATCGCCTAAGTCATTGCCGGCCGAGTTCGACCGGGGTCTTGTTACGACCGTCCATCAGGGCGATTGCCTCGTCGCGGGCGAAAGCGAGGTGACGTTTTCGACTGTCCTTGGCTCCTGTATCAGCGCCTGCATCAGGGATGTGAAGGCGCGCGTCGGCGGAATGAATCACTTCCTCCTCGCCGAGCCCTCTGAATTGGTGCGCGACCGCTATGGCGTCTCGGCGCGCTATGGTGCCTTTGCGATGGAACGGCTGATCAACGGCGTGCTGTCGCGCGGCACCGGCCAAAAGGCCAACCTTGAGATCAAGGTGTTCGGGGGCGGGCTGATCAATGCGTCGATGACCGATATCGGCGGCAAGAACGTCGCCTTCGTGCGCCAGTTTCTTGCCGATGAAGGTTATGCTGCGGTTGCTGAGGATCTGGGCGGGCCGGTTGCCCGAAGGGTGCTGTTCAGGCCGCATTCGGGCCGGGTCTTCGTCAAGCGGCTGGCGGCGGCGGAAGGCGACAACGTGGCGCGTGAGGAATTGGCGATCGCCGGGCGTCATCAGAGGCCGATGGTGGTGGATATCGAGCTGTTCTGAACTTCGGCAAAAGCACGGTGCAACGGTCTTCGAGGGTTTGGTTAACCATTGCGCTCTAACGCTGGCGAGGCCATTGCGGGCATAGGTTTTTGAATGGATCAGGACGGCATCGCCCTCACCGATCGCGAGTTCGAGCGCGTCAAGCAGCGCGTCTATCGGGTCGCCGGCATCTCGCTGAGCGAGGCCAAGCGCACGCTGGTCGTTTCTCGCCTCTATAAGCTGGTCAGAACGCTCGGGCTCACCAGCTTCGATGCCTATCTCGACCATCTGGAGCGGCCGAGTGCGGACAAGGACGCCCAGGATTTCGTCAACGCGCTCACCACCAATCTCACGCGCTTCTTCCGCGAGGATCATCATTTCGAGCACCTGAGCCACTATGTGGAGACGCTGATAAAGCGCCGGCCGCGGCTCAGCGCCGACGGCAGGCCGCGCCTGCGCATCTGGTCGGCCGGCTGCTCGACCGGACAGGAGCCCTATACGATTGCGCTAGCGCTGCTCGATGCTTTGCCGGATTTGCGGCGCTGGGATTTTCGCATTCTCGCCACCGATATCGACACGAGTGTGATCAGCCGCGCGGCGACGGGTCTCTATCCCGAGGCGGAGCTTGCCGAACTCTCGACAGAACGCCGGGCGCTGTTCGAGCGGACGGCCGACGGCGGTGTGCGGGTACCGGCAGCGGCGCGCAGCGTCGTCGCGTTCAAGCCGCTCAACCTGATGGATGAGTGGCCGATGAGCGGGCCGTTCGACGCCATCTTCTGCCGGAATGTCGCGATCTATTTCGACAAGGCAACGCAGCGCGAACTGTTCGGCCGTTTTCGCTCGATGCTGGCGCTCGACGGCTTCCTGTATATCGGCCACGCCGAGACATTGGGGGGCAGCGCCGGCGATTTCCGGCTCGCCGGCAAAACCATCTACCAGCCGCGCGCGGCGCAGGGTGCAAGGAGCGCGGCATGAGCATCAAGGTGCTGGTCGTCGACGATTCCGTGCTGATCCGAGAGGTGCTGTCGCGCCTGCTTGGGGTCGATGGCGACATCGTGGTCGTCGGCACGGCCGAAGACCCGATCGAAGCGCGAGAAAAGATCAAGGCGCTCAGCCCGGATGTGCTCACGCTCGATATCGAAATGCCGCAGATGAATGGGCTGGCGTTCCTCGAACGCCTGATGCGGCTGAAACCGATGCCCGTGGTGATGGTCTCGACGTTGACCACCAAGGGGGCGAGCGAAACGCTGCTGGCGCTGGAACTCGGCGCGGTGGATTTCGTGGCCAAGCCGAGCACCGATCTCGCCGGCGGGCTTGAGGCATTCGGCGCAAATCTGCGCGAGAAAATCCGTGTGGCGGCGCGGGCGGATATTGCCGGACGTGCGCTCAGGGCACCCTCGCCGCAAATTCCGCTCGTTACGGCCGCGGCGCCGGAGGGGACGCTGATTGCGCTTGGGGCGTCGACGGGCGGTGTCGAGGCTATCCGCCGGGTGCTTTCCGACCTACCGGTGGATAGCCCGCCGGTTGTCATCGCGCAGCATATGCCTGGGGCATTTACCGCCCGCTTTGCAGCGCGGCTCGATGAACTGGTTGATCTCAAGGTCATCGAGGCGGCGGACCGGATGCCGCTCGAACGCGGCTGCGCCTATGTCGCCAAGGGCGACTTTCACCTGAGAGTCGAGCGCAGTTCGGGCTATCTCAAATGCCGGCTGGCACAGGACGAGGCCGTTTCGGGCCACCGGCCCAGCGTTGATACGCTGTTCACTTCGGTCGCCAAGACGGCGGGCCCGATGGCGGTTGGTGCGCTCCTTACCGGCATGGGACGGGATGGAGCGACAGGTCTCAAGCTGATGCGCGAGGCCGGGGCATTCACCGTCGGGCAGAGTGCAGCGTCGGCGCTCGTTTACGGCATGCCGCGCGTCGCATTCGAAGAAGGCGCGGTGGTCGAGCAGGCGCCGCTCGAGGCCATCGCAGCGCGGCTGGTCGCGGCCCTCGGCCGGCTCAAATCCGCGGCATAACGTTGGCTCCGGATTGAGGCATTCGTAACCGATTGTCCCTAGGGTCAGTGTATGACCGGCGATCCCGAAGGATCATCGCAATAGACAAAGGGCAAGAATGCCAAAGGCAAGCGCGGTGAGCGTCCTGATCGTCGACGACCAGCAGTCGATGCGGGGCATCTGCAAGTACATCCTGACGCAGTTGGGGTTCAAGGAGATCATCGAGGCGAGGAGCGGCCGCGACGCTCTCGGCAAGCTCGAAAAGGCTAATGTCGATCTCATCATTTCCGACTGGAACATGGAAGATATCGACGGCCTGACGCTGCTCAAGGTCGTGCGCAAGCACCCGCGCACGCAGGCCATGCCGTTCATCATGGCGACCGGCCGCTCCGACAAGGAGCAGGTGCAGGAAGCGATCGCCTTCGGCGTCAACAATTACATCATCAAGCCGTTCGATCTGTCGACAATGCGCAAGCGCATCGAGGCGGTGATCGGCGTGCTGTCCTGAGGCCGGATCCGCCGCGTTCACGACTTACTCAGCATTCCCATCTAGACTAGGCCGACGATTGGCGGAGGCGGCTGAATGGCGGTTCGGACAGGCGGCATTTCGGGTGTTGCGACCTTCTTGCCGGCGCTCGGTGTAGCCTTGCTGGCGCTTGCCGGCGGCGCGGTCGCCGGCTATGCGCCACCTCCGCAAGGGGAGATGGCCGTGGTTTTTGCGCCATGGGTCGGGGAGAGCGAGGCACTTCGGACTGTGCTTGACGCGGGTGGCCGTTTCGTCGGGCCGAGCCGGTTCGGCAATATCGTCGTCGCCTATGGCCTCGATGCCGGTTTTGGAACGCGCGTCCGGGCAGCGGGCGCGTGGCTGACGATGGCGGCGGAGGGACTGTGTTCCCCCCACCCGCGTCGTACGGAAGCGATCTAGGGAAAATACATGAGCCTCGACCAGTTGAGACTGCGGGCCGCGAACCTGCTGTGCGTTTTCACGATCATCTTCGCGGTCCTTATCGTTGGCGCCGAATGGTATTTCCAGGGCCGCCCCGGCCTCGCCACCATTGTCGCCGTGGCTGCGGCAGCGGTGCTGATGGGCATGTTCCTCACAATGCGCAACAGCCAGAGTTTTCGCTATACCGTGACTTCTGTGCTGATGGCGGAGGTGATGGCGCTGGTGATCGCAGCGCGGGGTAATCCGTGGCAGATCGACATGCATATGGCGTTCTTTGCGGCGCTGGCGATCGGCGCGCTGATGTATGACGTCAAGGCAATCATCCTCGCCACGGTGCTCGTCGCCATCCATCACATCGCGCTGGGGCTGATGCTTGATACGCTAATTTTCTATGGCGGCGGCGGTCTGCCACGGGTGTTGTTGCACGCAGTTATCCTTGTTGCGGAGGGCGGCAGCCTCGCCTTGATGACGTTTACGACGCAATCGCTTCTCGGGTTGGCCGCCGACAAGACGGTGGAGGCGGCAGGCGAGACCGAGAAAGTGCGTCAACTCGCCGAAGCGACGGATACGGAACGGCTGCAGCATGCGGCCGCCCATGCCCAGATGTTGGACCGGCTCGACGAGTCGTTTGGCCGGGCCATGGCGGCGGCTGCGGCGGGGCAGTTTTCTGCCCGCGTCGACGCGGCGTTCGACGACGAAGTGCTGAATAATCTCGCGCGCAGCGCCAATCGCATGATGGAGACGGTCGAGCGCGGACTTGGCGAAACCGGCGGCGTGCTGTCGGCCGTCGCCGGCATGGACCTGACGCACCGAGTGATGGGAGAGTACGAAGGCGCGTTCCTTCGGCTCAAGGACGATACCAACGCCGTCGCCGACAAGCTCGCCGAGATCGTCACGCGGCTCAAGGGCACGTCGGGTTCGCTGAAGCTGGCGACGGGCGAAATCCTCTCCGGCGCCAACGATCTCTCGGAGCGCACCACCAAGCAGGCCGCGACCATCGAAGAGACCTCCGCGGCGATGGAGCAGCTTGCCCAGACCGTGCACCAGAACGCCAGGCGGGCGAACGATGCGAGCGGCGTGGCCGCCACCGTCACTCGCACCGCCGAGGAAGGCGGGCAGGTGATGACCGCCGCCAATGCCGCGATGGAGCGCATCACTGCTTCGTCGGCGAAAATTTCGAACATCATCGGCCTCATCGACGACATCGCCTTCCAGACCAACCTGCTGGCCCTAAACTCCTCGGTCGAGGCGGCGCGGGCGGGGGATGCCGGCAAGGGCTTTGCCGTGGTTGCGGTCGAAGTGCGGCGGCTCGCCCAATCGGCGGCCAGCGCTTCGTCGGAAATCAAAGTTTTGATCGAGCAGAGCGGCACCGAGGTCAAAGGTGGCAGCAAGCTTGTAGCCGACGCCGCGAGCAAGCTCAGCGCGATGCTGCAATCGGCGCGCTCCAGCAACGAACTGATGGATGGCATCGCCAGGGACAGCCAGCAGCAGGCCTCGGCCATCGAGCAGGTGTCGACAGCCGTGCGGCAGATGGATGAGATGACCCAGCATAACGCGGCGCTGGTCGAGGAGATCAACGCCTCGATCGAGCAGACCGAAAGCCAGGCCACCGATCTCGACGGCATCGTCGATGTATTCACGCTCGACGACAGCATGGAGGCGCCTGCCGAGCCTGAGCCAGTCTCGGTGCGGCAAGTCGGCGGCATCAGGGCGATGCAGGAAAAGGTCAAGCAGGCCGCCAAATCCTACCTAAGCCGCGGCAACGCCGCCCTCGAGGAAGACTGGTCGGAGTTTTAGGGGCGGGGATTGCCTGGAGGCAGTTTCTGTCGCGGTTCGGCCGCAGCCGTTCTCCACCCACCGTGTCACCCCCGCGAAGGCCGGGGTCCATCCCAATGACGGGCCAACACCCCCGGCGATTGCGGCGAAGCATCAGGATGGATACCGGCCTTCGCCGGTATGACACTGAGTTTATGGACAGGCCGGTGCTTCCTTTGCCTTCCGTGCCGTGGTTGAACAGGCAAATGGGGGAAGTTCAATGAAGCGCGTCGGCCTTGTTGCGCATGACCAGAAGAAGAAGGCGCTGACCGACTGGTGCGGTGTGCATCGGGCGGCGCTCGAAAAATTCGAGCTGTATGCCACCGGTACGACCGGCGCGGGAATTGTCTCGGCAACGGGCCTTAAGATCACGCTGCTGAAGAGCGGGCCACTTGGCGGCGATGCGCAGCTTGGGGCGATGATTGCCGAGGGGCGGCTCGACGCGCTGTTCTTCTTCCAGGACCCGCTGACCGCGCTGCCGCATGATGTCGACGTCAAGGCCCTGACCCGCCTTGCGACGCTTTATGATGTCCCGTTTGCGGTCAACCAGGCCACCGCCGACGCCGTCCTTGCGGCACTTTGAGCTTTTCACCCCCGTTGTTTTGCAGTAGGTCGCGCCCTTCACCTTGACCATCCGGTCAATATTGACCGCAAAGTCTGCTTATGCGCAGATGACCGGAACGGCCGGAACAGGCCGGATAAGCAGAATTTCGTCAGGACTGGGCGGGACTCATTGGACGCTGTTATCGACGTTCGTAACGTCAGCAAACGCTTTGGCGGACTGACCGCTGTTTCCAATTGCTCGCTGCGCGTGGCGCGCGGTTCCGTCACCGGGTTGATCGGACCGAACGGGGCCGGCAAGTCGACGCTGTTCAATATTGTCGCCGGCAATATCGTGCCGGACAGCGGGCAGATCTTCTTCGGCGGTGAAGATGTCACTGGCCTAAAACCGCACGAACTGTTTTCGCGCGGGCTGGCGCGAACGTTCCAGATCGCCCACGAATTCTCCAATATGACGGCGATCGAGAACCTGATGGTGGTCGCTGCCGACCAGCCGGGGGAGTCGCTGTTGACTACGTGGTTCCGGCCGATGCTGGTCGCCAGCCGGGATGCCGAGGTTCGCCAGAAGGCAGGCGATGTCATCGATTTTCTGAAGCTCGGGCATGTGAAGAACGAGCTCGCCGGGAATCTCTCGGGCGGCCAGAAGAAGCTGCTCGAACTCGGCCGCACCATGATGGTCGATGCCAAGGCGGTGCTGCTCGATGAGGTGGCGGCCGGCGTCAACCGTACGCTGCTGCAGGACCTTGCGGCCAATATCGAGCGGATGAACCGCGAGCTCGGCTATACGTTTTTCGTCATCGAGCACGACATGGATTTGATCGGCCGGCTCTGCGATCCGGTGATCGTGATGGCGCAGGGCGAAGTCATCGCCGAAGGCTCGATGGAGCAGATCCGTGCCAACCCGGCGATCGTCGAAGCCTATTTCGGCACGCCGGTGGAAGCGGCGTGATGAAGCGGGTGGTGTTCTCGGCCAAGGCCCCCTCACCCGGATTGCTGGCGCAATCCGACCTCCCCCCCAAAGGGAGAGGTGACAGGTGGTGTGGCCTTGCCTCAACATCACCTCTCCCTGGGGGGAGAGGTCGACGCATAGCGTCGGGTGAGGGGGCCTTGGCCACGTCCGAGGTCGTGTCATGCCGCTGATCGAACTCAAGGATGTGGTGGGCGGGTATGGCGGCGCGCCGATCCTCAACGGCGTGAATATTGCCATCGAACCTTCGGATATCGGGGTGATCGTCGGGCCGAACGGGGCAGGCAAATCCACGTCGCTCAAGGCGATCTTCGGCTTGTTGAAGGTGACGTCCGGGACGATCCGCTTCAACGGCACCGAGATCGAAAATGCGCTGCCCGACAAGCTCGTGCCGCTCGGGCTGAGCTTCGTGCCGCAGGAGCGCAACGTCTTCACCTCGATGACCTGCGAGGAAAATCTTGAAATGGGCGCCTTCACCCGGCGCGACAATTTCGCTGATACGCTGGCCATGGTCTATGACATGTTCCCGCCGGTGAAGGAAAAGCGCCACCAGAAAGCGGGCGAGCTTTCGGGCGGCCAGCGGCAGATGGTGGCCATGGGCCGGGCACTGATGAGCAACCCGAAACTGCTGCTGCTGGATGAACCATCGGCCGGGCTTTCGCCGCGGTATGTGATCGAGATTTTCGAGACGGTGGTGCGGATCAACAAGGCCGGTGTCGGCATATTGATGGTGGAACAGAATGCCCGGCAGGCGCTGGCGTTTGCATCCAAAGGGTTCGTGCTGGCCAACGGGCAGAACCGCTTCACCGGCACCGGCGCCGAGCTGATCGCCGATCCCGAAGTCGCCAAGAGCTTTCTGGGGGGCTGATGGACCAGCTGATCTTCTTCATCAACAAGGTCCTGGTGTCGGGCACGGTGCTCGGCTCGATCTATGCGCTGGGCGCGATCGGCGTGACGTTGATTTTCGGCATCCTGCGCTTTGCCCATTTCGCTCATGGCGACATGATGACGATGGGTGGTTTTATCGCTTTCATGCTTGCCGCCCTCTGCGCCGCCGCCGGCATATCGGGGCCGGTGCCGACCGGTTTCATCGTGCTGCCGGTCGCCATGGCGCTGACGGCGATTATCGCGCTTGGGCTCGACAAGGCGTTCTATGCTCCGTTGCGAAAACGGGGGGCGAAGCCGGTGACGCTGCTGATCGCCTCGATCGGCGTTACCCTGATGATCCAGGGGTTGATCCGCCTGTTCTTCGGCGTCTCGACGCGCAGCTTCTTTGAGACCGAGCCCAAGAAAATCCTGCGTTTCGACATGAGCTGGCTCGGCGGCAGCCGGCCGATCACTTTCACCCAGCCCGAACTGCTGATGGTCATCGTTACGGTGGTGATCTGCTACGCGCTGCATCTCTTCCTCAGCCGGTCGCGGCTTGGCAAGGCGATGCGGGCGATGAGCGACAATGCCGACCTGGCACAGGTTTCGGGGATCAACACGGCGCTGGTGGTGCGCGTCACCTGGATCATCGCGGGGGCGCTCGCCTGCTGCGCCGGTACGATGCTGGCGCTCGACGTGAGCCTCACACCGGACCTTGCCTTCAATATCGTGCTGCCGATCTTCGCGGCGGCGATCGTCGGCGGGCTCGGGCAGGCATATGGCGCCATCGCCGGCGGTTTCCTCATT
>Ga0134128_10009722_pt1 | contig 11542 bp, 6 predicted proteins | sample KB31754_FD_96462 | JGI IMG/M metagenome (GOLD analysis project Ga0134128, IMG submission 96462) | Terrestrial soil microbial communities with excess Nitrogen fertilizer from Kellogg Biological Station, Michigan, USA - KB3-175-4 | ecosystem: Environmental > Terrestrial > Soil > Unclassified ...
AAATGGCTGTGGATAGTTATGGAACTTCAACCGGCTCTGCGACAGACTGGCCGGCCGGAACTTCCCAGGCAATCCATTCGTCGAGCAACGGAAAATACAACCCCACCGAAACCGTGGATTCGCCTGCTTGCTGCAACAGCGACGCATAGGTTTCGAGCTGAGGGCGATAGCGCCGCTGTTCCTGACGAAGGAACGATTCGCGATCCGCTCCCTCGTGCGCGCCTGTCTTGTAATCGACGATCCAACGGCGGCCGGTCTCGTCAATAAATGTGCGGTCGATGCGCCCGGCTTCGAGGCGGTCGCCGACAATGCCTGTCAACGCCCATTCGCACTCGGCGCGATTGTGCGGGGAAAGTATCCAGCGCCCGCGCTCGCTACTGAGAATGTGTTTGAGGGATGAAACCGCTCGATCCGTCGCGGCGGCCAGTTCGCTTCGGGCCACACCCATCCGCCGTAATTCATCCGTGACGAAGTGCGCGTGCGAGTCAACACGGCTGCTGGTCCAGTGAGCAACACCCTCTTCCGCGATGCGCCGCAAGAAGTCATGAACCACCGTGCCAACGTGCCGGCCGGTGTCGCTCACCCACTCATAGGTGATCTCACGCTCCGATGGGACCTCTCTGTGGAATGGCGGCCGCCAAGGCGCCGCAGGCTCGGGTATCGGTAGAATCCAGTGTTCCGGGAGGCGGCGTAGCGTGGTTTGAGGGGTTGCGGTTAGAGGCAGAGTCCGCTGCCGCAGGTGTTCCTGGACAAAACGGCTCCACGCCTTGTCGAACACCGGCTCGGCTACATGCCAGAGCATGCTCAGAAAGCAACGGCTTGGTTTCTTATAGCCGTCCTGCTTGCTGTTACTTGCCACGCAACCGAGTAGATGAAGCTGCTCCTTGGCGCGTGTTGACGCTACGTAAAGAAGGCGTTTATTTTCAGCCGACTCTTTTATCTGTAATTCGCGGCCCACAAACCGGTAGAACGGATCTTTATCGCCCGTCCGTGGCAAACCGGCGATTAACAGGCCCTCCGAGCCATCCGCACGAAGGCGCTCCGTCCACACAAGAAGTTCCGACTCGCCGCTGCGCGCGCCCGCATGCAGTTGCGGCACAATGACGGTGTCAAACTCCAGCCCTTTCGCGGCATGGATGGTCATCACTTGAACAAGCTGTCCGGCATGAACGTGCGGCTTCGCGAACAGAAACCGCAGCCGTTCTTCGAGTGCGCCGAAATCCTGAATCATGCCGCTCGGGCCGAATTCGTCGAGAAGGTCAAAAAAGTTTTGCGCATCCTGGCGCTGATTTTCAGAGGCAAGCGCCGCCGGCCCGCCGAGAGCCACCCAAGCCGCCTCGACCACTTCGCGAACCGGATAGCGGCCGAATGCAAGTAAGGCGTTCGCAATTGTTTTCTGGAAACGCGCCGCCCGCGAACGGCCATCGATGGAAAGCCGCGCGACACGTTTAAGATCGGAAAGTAGGTCGAAAATACATTCTTTCGGCGCGTCACCCGCAAGTTGCAATAGATCGGAGAGCGTCAGCCCACACCACGGAGCACGCAAGCAGGCAAGCCACGAAAGGCGATCGCTACGGTGATGGATGGCGCGCGTCAGAGCAAGCAAGTCGAGTGTATGCTGCTCGTCGGTAAGAGCGTCGATATCGATGGCTTCGTAAGGAACTTGCGCTTCCCGCAGCGCCGGCAAAATGGCGCGCAATTGCGGGCGCGTACGAACAAGAATCGCGGCGCTTCCCTGTTTTAGGGCTTCACGAGCAAGCTCGACAACACGCGCCGCTTCCCGTGCGCCATCGTCGTCGATAAATGCATGCAGCACGGGAGCGGGACCGGACGTACACCTTGCAGCGAATGCCTCCCGTAGCGCGACATCGCCATATGCGGCATTATCTTCCGCCGGCATTACCTCCCGGAATGTTTCATTAATCCACTGGACGATTGCCCGTTGAGAGCGAAAGTTCGAAGTTAGCCGAAGCGGTTCGACAGGAACGCTTCCGATCATGCGGCGCTCCCCGGCGCGCATAAACAGGCTCACCTCGGCGTCGCGAAAGCGATAAATCGACTGCATCGGATCACCGACGGCAAACAGAGTGCGGCCATCGCCGAGGGACCACTGCGCCGTGAGCCGGTCGAGCAGTTCATATTGCACGAGCGAAGTGTCCTGGAACTCGTCGACTAGCAAGTGTTCAATTCGATAGTCAAGCCGGTAAGCGAGGTCCGTTGGACGATCGGGCGAGCCGAGCGCCGCGACAGCCGCCTGGGTAATGCGCGTGAAGTCCACTTGCGCCCGTTCGCGAAAGACGTCCTCGAGTTCATAGAGGGCGACACGGAGAATAGTGGAGAAATCGGCAATTAGCTTGCATTGTTCCTCAGAAAGCCGCTCGGGCGGCTGCAAGCGTGCCTCGTGCAGCGCCTTGCAGAATTCAGGAAGCCCTTCCAGAATCCCGCCGTGCGGCTTCTTCCGCGCTTCTGCTTTGCCTTTCAACAGAAACTCTTCTGCCAGGGCGCACCACTGGCCGAGTACTTCCAGCGAAGCCGGTGGCTTACCGGGAATCTGCTTCGGCCACAAGTCCCATGCTCGTTTCAGCCGATCTTCCATGCATTCGCGCAACGTCGCCTCAATCTCCGCGCGAAGGCTCGCCGAATCTCTCGTTTCGAGAGCCCGAGTCCACTGATCGCGCTTCGCGAGCATGTTTGCTATCTGCTCTTCGAACCGGATCAAATTCCCGTCGAAATGCACGGCAGCGTCACGAAAGATCGGCTGGAGATCGCTTGTTTCGGCGAGTCGTACGATGGCGCGGCGCGCGGCGAGGCGATACAAATGTTCGGCGTGCTCAATCACTTCGGGAGGACTGCCGAATCCCGCGAGCAGCGGCATTTGGCGCGTCAGCATCGCGCAAAGCGAATCGATGGTTTGAATCTGCAATCGGCTGGCGTCTTCGAGTAGACGCCAGTCGTGGAGGCGATCCTGGTCAAGCACCGCATTCGCCAGACCGCGCGTTAACTGAGCATAGCCGGATTCGACCGGTTTTCCGGCGGTGGCGGAAAGCAACGCCTGCAGCACCCGTTCCTTCATTTCAGCGGCGGCTTTGCGAGTAAATGTCATCGCAACCACGGATTCAGGGCGTTTCACTACCGCCAGCAACCGCAGATAGCGCTGGATCAACAGCTCCGTTTTGCCGGAGCCGGCCGGCGCCTCGACAAGAAACGACTGGTCTGGGGTCAGCGCCCGGTGGCGAACATCCTGATCGCCGCTCATCTATTCGCCTTCCTCCGTCGTTTCAAACTCTCGGGCTTCGCGAACTCGACACACCGGTTTGATGCTGCACCAGTCGCAAGCCTTCGCCTGCGGGTCGACCGCCGCGTAGCCTTGCACGAATTCGCGTCCGAGCTTCTCCACGGTATTCTTCCACTCCTTGAGGCAGTTGGCCCAATCTTCCTCGGGCACCTCGTTCTTGCGGCCGAAATGAGCCTGTCTGCCGTAGCCAACGGCCCCCTCTTGCCGGGGTTTCAGCTTCGCGAAATAGAGAGCATCCACCGCCGACCCGAGCGAGGCTGCGTAGACAAGCAATTGCGGCTCGCTGGGGCGATCTCCGTCGAGGCTTTTCGCTTTGGGCTCGCCGCTCTTGTAATCGATCAGCACAAGACGGCCGTCCTTCAACCTATCGATGCGATCAAGACGCAGCCGGAGCCGCAGCGGGCCCAGTTCATAGTGCGATTGGTGCTCCGTGGTTTCAACAGTGAAATCCACCGTGCGATTTGTTTCGATCGTAAGCCAGGCTTCCAGAATCGCTTTGAGCCGTTGGCGCTCCGCAAGTCGAAGCTGCTCGCGAAAAACAGTCGCCACTCGATCCGAACCAACCGCTTGATCGACGGCTCGATCGATCGCTGCAGCAAGCTCTGATGGACTCATGGACCGGAGCGCAGCAAACGTCTTGATCTCCTGCCATACGCAGGCAAGCGCCGCGTGAAGAAAGATGCCGCGGTCCAGCGGATCGAACGAAAATGTCGCCTCCTCCAGGGGCTCGGCTTGCAAACGCCACCTGGCGAACGCCTGGAACGGACACGCCGATTGTGACTTGATGAGCTGGGTTCCGCCGCTAACCGGCACATGCGCCGCGAGCGGCGGCGCTTGCGAATCTTCCAGTGTCTCGAGTTCAAGAGAAATCACCGTGTCGATGAGAGGTTTACCCTGCCACAGGTCGATTCGATCCGGAGAAAGATGCTGGATATCCGTGAAAAGCGGCGACAAGGCTGCCGATTCCTGCGCACCGGAGCTATAGCTGCCAAACACGATATCTCCGGCTTCGCAAATCGATTTTGCGGCTTGCCGTATCTGTTCGCGGCGGCTCTGAGGAGTGGCTCCCGGCATCTCGCACAATCTCTGCAAGGCGAGGGGAATGAAGGCCGTTGAAGCGGACGCTGGAGGCCAACCGGCATCGGATAAACCAGCCGCCCAAACCCGGTCGAAACGAAGCGCTTGCACGCCGCTGGTGTCGATCACTTGGACTGGTGAGGTCAGATCGCCGGGAACCGGTCCGTCCGCCGCTGCCAGCCAGCGTAAGTGTGACCGGGCCTCCTGCCAAGTCATCGCATGATCCAGCAGATTGAGAGAACTGAACGTGGACAGAATCTGTTTCCATTGCTGGAGGGCAGCTTCTTCCAATGCCGATAGCGGCTGTTCGCCTGGCCAGCCCACCGCCTCCAGCAGTCGGACGGCAAACGCCGCCCAGTCCGAAGCGCCTGCCCGGGCCACGAACGTACCCAGCACATTCTGAACTTTTGGCCATCTCCGAGATAGTTCAGGACACTCAAATGTATGCTTTCGAACAGCCGATAACGGCAGGTCGAGTTCATGCAGGCGCCGTATACTCGCGTCGGCATTGGCGCGTAGGCGGCGTTCGGACTGGCCTCCCACGACAAATGGCGAGAGCAACAGTCCGTTGATGGAGGCCAGCGGAATACGTGGCTCCGCAAAGTCGAAGAACAGAAAAGCCGAGGCGACGATAGGATGATCGCTCAACGGTTTACCGCAGTGGACGTGAATGATCGATTCGTTGCCCGGAGCGATGGTTGTGAGCGGCTGTACTACCGAAGCAGGCTGAAACACGTTCCGGAGAGCGCGCTCAACCTCCGCCCTATACTGGCGCAAACCGGGGACAAGGATGCCGATAGAGGCGTCCGGGCGAGAATCCAAAGCGGAGCGAGCCCAACGAGCGGCAGAATCGATCTCTAGCGCCCACTCGCCGCAACATACAGCGACCAACGTAGATGTGCCAGCTTGGCTGCTTTCAAACTGCACAGAAACGCCGCTATTCCGCAGGTTGGCGGCGAGTTCTTTCAGCGCCGGAGGACATTCGCTAAAACCGGCGAATACGACTTTTCCGGGTAACGGCATGGGACCGGGCCGGTTGAACGACCGGAGCCACAATTCATCGACCGTGATCCATCCCTGCTCCCGGCATCGCCGGTGAACGTGTTCATGCCAATCGAGGAAGACTTGCGCGTCCTCCGTTTCGCTCCAGGCGGGATGCGCGAGCGGCGCCCGCCACGCGGCCATCTTCGAAGCGGCATCGCGCGCGGCCACCGCCGTCGAATGGGGATCGAGCAGGGGCACGCCGGACTGTTCGATACACTCCTGCCAGAGCAATATTTCCTGTGCGGGCGACAGTAAAGCGGGCACTTCATCGCCGTGGCGGTATCGCGCCTGCTGCCACATCTGGCGAAGCCATGCGGACACAGCCAGCACCGATGGACGGGGCCATGTTCGGAGACCGTTCTTTAATTGCCGTCGAGTGTGCTGGTTTTCGATGACGGCAGCAAGCAGGGGAGTGGGAGTCAAGACCGTCGCGCCGGCATCCAGCCAGTCCAGCAGGTCCTTATGAACGAAACGCATTCAGAGGTTCTAGTTTTCATTATGCGCATCGCCCTTGCTTCGGTAGAATCGGAAGGCACAACCCGGAATGAGCATTATGAAGCGAATTGTGTTCGCCGCGATCGCGGCCGCTCTTTTCACGTTCTCGCTGTGGCCGCAATCGCTGCAGGATTTCGAGAAGAAAGTCACTGAATTTACCCTCAAGAACGGCATGCACTTCATTGTTGTCGAACGGCACGAAGCGCCCGTGCTGGCATTCAACACGTATGTGAATGTCGGATCGGTGGACGACCCCAGCGGATCGACGGGCCTCGCGCACATGTTCGAGCACATGGCATTCAAGGGCACCGAACAGATTGGGACCACAAACTGGCCGGCCGAGAAGCGGGCAATGCAGCAGACGGAAGAAGACTATGACGCGTTGCAGCAGGAGCAAGACAAGGGGCTGCACGCCGATCCGGAGAAGGTAAAGCGGCTGCAGGCCAGGGTGAAAGCGGACATCGACTCGGCGGGCAAATACGTGATCCCGAATCTCTATCCCCAAATTATCGAGACAAACGGCGGCGTAGGATTGAACGCCGAAACCGGCCTGGACGCGACGCAGTATTTCTATCAATTTCCGTCGAACCGGACAGAACTCTGGTTTCTGCTGGAATCCGAGCGCTTCTATGCACCCGTGTTCCGTGAGTTCTACAAAGAACGTAGCGTCGTGCGCGAGGAGCGCCGGATGCGAGTTGAATCCGAACCGCAAGGCGAGTTACAGGAATCGTTTCTGGCTACGGCGTTTGAAGCGCATCCGTACCACCACTCGCCGGGCGGTTGGGCGAGCGATATCGAGAGCCTCCGCCTTGACGACGCGATCCGCTTCTATAAAAAATTTTATGTGCCGCAGAACATCAATATCGCGATTGTTGGCGACATCGATCCGAAGCGCGCCCGTACTCTGGCCGAGAAGTATTTCGGCGTGATTCCCTCAGGCCCCAATCCGCCGCTGGTCCACACCGTGGAGCCTCCCCAAAACGGGGAGCGGCGCGTCGAAATCGATACGGAAGCGCAACCAATTGAACTGATCGGCTATAAACGTCCGGATCAGCTATCGCCCGACGATCCTGTATTCGACGTAATCAGCGAGATTCTGTCGGGAGGCCGCACGGGAACGATTTACAAAGAACTCGTGCGCGACAAAAAGCTTGCGCTGGCGGCCGGCGCGGCGCCGACCTATCCATCGGGGAAATACCCGAATATGTTCATCGTGTATGTCGCGCCAAACATGGGGAAGTCCCTCGATGAATGCGAGAAGGCTTTGTATGGCGTGGTGGATCGATTGAAGACGCAGAAAGTCGACGATGAGACATTAAAGCGAGTAAAGACGAAATTGCGGGCGGACCTGATCCGGAAATTGGACAGCAACTCGGGCCTCGCCGCGGAATTGAATTTCTATTACGTCTCCTTCGGCGATTGGAAGAAGCTGTTCACGTCGATCGACGATTACGACAAAATCACCGCCGATGATGTGATGCGCGTGGCCAAGCAGTATTTCATACCGCAGACGCGCACGATTGGGCGGCTGGTTCCCTTGCCTGCTTCGCCGGCAACGGAAGAAGGAGCAAAGAGCAAATGAAGCCGCTGTGCCACCATCTCCTACTGCGCGGCCTCGTACTGCTGTTCGCGACAGGGCTGGGCGCCGCAACTGTTGGATTTGCGCAATCCGCGGCGACACAAAGGGCGCCACAATCGAGGACGCCAGATCCCGTTGTAGTTCGAGATACCGGGCCGCTGCCATCCTGGAAAGACCTGCATTTCCCTCCCCTCGGCGAGGTGAAGATACCGCATCCCGAAATCTATTCGCTTGGAAACGGGATGAAAGTCTATCTGCTCGAGAATCACGAACTGCCGCTCGTCAGCGGGCGGCTGCTGGTGCGGACCGGAAACCTTTTCGATCCGAAAGCGAAGCTGGGGCTGGCGGAAATCACCGGAATTACGATGCGAAGCGGCGGGACGTCGAAGCTGACCGGCGACCAGCTCGATGAACGGCTGGAAGATATGGCGGCATCCGTGGAGACAGGCATCGGCGAATCAAGCGGCAGCGCCAGCTTTTCCTGCCTGAAAGAGAATACCGGCGCGGTTCTGCGGCTCTTTTACGACGTGGTGACCGATCCGGCATTTCGCGAAGACAAAATCGAGCTGGCCAAGACCCAGATCAAAAGCTCGATCTCGCGCCGCAACGACGACGCGAATGGGATAGCCGATCGTGAACTCTACCGGTTCCTTTACGGTCCTCACACGCCTTATGGCGATGAAGTGGAATACGACACCGTCAATGCCATCAATCGCGACGACATCACGGGCTTTTATAAGCGCTATTTTTTTCCGTCAAACATGATTCTTGCCGTTTACGGCGATTTCGACAGTGCGTCGGTAAAGCAGCAGCTTCAGTCGCTGTTCGGCTCCTGGAATGCGGATGAGCCGAAGACGCCTCCGTTCCCCAAAGTGGATGCGCCGGCTCAGCCCGGCATCTTTCTGGTGTCGAAAACCGATGTCACCCAGACGTTCATTCAGATGGGCCACCTGGGCGGCGAACTCCGCGACAAAGATTTCCCTGCGCTGTCGGTAGCCGCGGACGTCTTCGGAGGCGGGTTCTCGAGCCGGCTCTTTCGTGAAGTGCGAACTCGGCTGGGATACGCCTATGCGGTGGGTGCGGATTGGGCCGCCGACTACGACCACCCCGGTCTGTTCCGTATTAATGTCAGCACCAAATCGCAAACTACGACGGAAACGATCCAAGCAATTCTGAAGCAATTGAGCGAATTGCGGACGTCCGAAATTACGGATGAAGAACTGAAGGTCGCTAAGGACAGTGTGCTGAACAGCCTGGTTTTCGCATTTGCGCGGCCGTCCAACACTCTGAACCGGTTGGTGACCTACGATTATTTCGGCTATCCGGCGGACTTCCTTACCCGGTACGAGAACGCGATTAAAGGGGTGACCAAGGCGGATGTGCTTCGAGTAGCCAAGGAGTATTTTCAACCTTCGAAGCTAACGATCATTGCAGTGGGAAACCCCGCCAAATTCGGCGAACCGCTGACGGCCTTGAATCTTCCGGTGAAGCCGCTAGACGTCAGCATTCCGCCACCTCACGAGACCACGGCTCAAGCGAATACGCAGTCCGTGGCGCAGGGAAAGGAGCTTCTGGATAAAGCGTTTGCATTCATGGGCGGCGCGCAAAAACTGGCGGCGCTGCAAGACATCACCGAGACCGCAAATGCAATGATGGAAGCGCCGCAAGGCGAACTCTCGCTACAAATTACATCAAACGGCATTCTCCCCGGGACCTTCCGCGAAGAGCAACAGCGCGGGCCGGCAAAGATCACCATTTATGTGAGTCCTAGCGAAGCCTGGATCAACACGCCGCAAGGCGTCAAGGACCTGCCCGGTCCCGCGGCCCAGCAAATTCGAGAGCAGGTTGCGCGGCAGTTGCCCGTGCTGATGTCGCATCTCGCAAAATCAAATGCGCAGGCAATCGCGTCGGGAGATGGAGCCATTCAGGTAAAAAGCGAAGCTGGGCAACTCGTCACCCTCAAAATCGACCCGGCAAGCGGAGCAATTGTGAGCCTAAGCGCCACGGAAGAAGATGGCAAAGTGGCCGAGAACTTTTCAGACTGGCGCGACGCGGGCGGGATCAAGGCGCCCTTCAAAACAGAAGTTCTGCACGATGGTAAAACCTCGGAGACGTCGAGCGCGTCAGATATAAAGATCAACAGCAATTTGAAGGCGGAGGATTTAAGCAAACGGCCTTGAAAGCAATTGCAGGAATTTTCGTTTTGAGCGTGGCGCTCTCCGCGCAGACAAGCTCGAAAGGGAAGCAGGTCGTCGAAAAAGCCGTCGAGGCGTTGGGCGGCCACAACTTTCTGACGATGCGTAACCGCGTGGATACCGGCCGCGCTTACTCGTTCTACCGCGACCGGCTCAGCGGATTGGACATTGCCACCGTCTATACCGAGTACCTGGACAGCAAGCCCCCGAAAAACGGCGTGGCCGTGCGGGAACGCGAAGCTTACGGCAAAAAGCAGGAATCGTCTTTTCTATTTCTCCCCGACCAGGGCTTTCAGCTTACGTTTCGCGGGGCGCGGCCCGTTCCCGATGAAACCTGGAACCGATATCTTCGAAGCACGCTGACAAACGTGTTCTACTTGTTGCGCGAGCGGTGGAACGATCCCCGGATGTTCTACGATTTTGTGCGCGAGGACGTTCTGATCAGCACGCACGTCAACATTGTGGACATCACCGACCCGGAACAGCGCACGGTGCGGGTCTATTTCGACTACAACACGAATCTGCCGATACGCCAGGAATACTCGGAGTGGGACCCGGTTGGACAGCAGCGGTCGACCGAGAGGACGGAGTATTCGAAATATCGCGATGCGGGCGGAGTACAGTTGCCGTTTGTCACCGAGCGGTTCCGCAATGAAGAGAAGATCTTCCAATTATTTTCAGACAACGTTCAAGTGAACCAGACGATCCCGCCGGGAACGTTCAAATTGCCGCCGGGAGTGAAGATGCTGAAAAAGGTGGATTAGCTGGGCATTGCCGGCCGCCCCTCGCCTCCCGCTCGGTTAAAAATCGCGGCTTTGTCGCGCGACAGCCACTTGGGTTACGCTGGCTCCCGGCCACGCCCGGCGTTGAGCACAAAGATGATCGAGCGCCGGCGCTCAACCAGATAAGAACGGCAAGTCTCCGTCACGGCGGTTAGCTTCCTGCGGGCGCGTCATTTAAGGAGCTAGTCCGTAAAGTCGGCGACGAGGACCAACAGGAACGCTTAGCCGCGCGCCACATAGTCACCGTCACTTTCTGTGGTTTAGTAGAAACGATGGACGACGTTCGCATTCGCCCCGCAGTCTCGTCCGAACGGAAGGATCTCGAGGCTTTGCAGTGGAGGGCCTCTCTCAGCAACGCTGGCGATCGCAACGCTCTGCTCGCCCATCCCGATGCCATCGAACTCACAATTGAGCAGATTGAAACAGGAGGAGTATTCGTCGCAGAGTGGAACGGACTGCTTGCTGGATTCTCGGCTGTGTTGCCCCGAGCAGATGGAGAGACGGACCTGGACGCCCTGTTTGTCGAGCCCGCCACTCGAAGGCGCGGTATCGGACGTTTGTTGGTCGAACACTGCGCGAGCGTGGCCCGCGAACACGGATCGACCGCCCTTCACGTGGTCGGTAATCCTCACGCTGAGGCCTTCTATCTGGCGTGTGGTTTCGAAATGACCGGAACGACGGAGACCCGTTTCGGCCCCGGTCTGTTGTTGCGAAAAATACTAGCCTCCTAATTGAACCGGATTGGTCTTCGATGTCCGGCATGGCGACTTCTCGTCCAACTGGATCACCTCCGGCTATCGACCACTCCACGAGCGCTCTGACGCTCTACGCCAGTTGAGATCGGACGTAGCCTGTTGGTCGACAGCGGCAACGCGCGCGATTCGCATCCGGCGCGCGCGTGAGCACCCCGAAAGCGCCTCGCGGCGCGGGGCTCGCCAATTTGAACTTGACTGGCATAATCTCGTCGGCGTAAGCTAAGAATTCTTGGTATGGGACGCAAGGCGCAAAAGAACGATTCGTTGCCCGGTTCACTGGACATGTTGATTCTGCGGACGCTGTCGCTGCGCGACCTCCA
>Ga0134128_10009723_pt1 | contig 11542 bp, 7 predicted proteins | sample KB31754_FD_96462 | JGI IMG/M metagenome (GOLD analysis project Ga0134128, IMG submission 96462) | Terrestrial soil microbial communities with excess Nitrogen fertilizer from Kellogg Biological Station, Michigan, USA - KB3-175-4 | ecosystem: Environmental > Terrestrial > Soil > Unclassified ...
GCACTGCTGCCATACCCTGTCGCGGTGCTTTGCTCGCCGGAAGCTTCAGTGTTCATGCCGAGCGCGGTCGAGCGGTTGCCCGTGGCCAGCGATTCGGCGCCCAATGCCACGGAACCTACATCGGTCGCTTGCGCATTGAAGCCCGCGGCGGTGCTGAATGCGCCCGTCGCGCCAGCAGATCGGCCAACCGCGACACCGTTGATACCACTCGCCACGCTGTCGGCACCAAGCGCCATCGCGCCGGCCGCCGTAGCGCGACTGTTTTTGCCGACAGCCACCGAGCGAGCTGCGCCGGCATAGCTGGAGCTGCCTGCAGCAACAGAATAGTCGCCTTCGGCAATCGCATCGTCGAACAAGCCCACGCTTTCATCGCCACGCGCCTTGAAGTACTTGGTAGCGGTGTTGGCATTGCTCGCCACTTCATCCAGCTGCGACTTGTTCACCGCGTCGGTGGCTTCCGTGCCGGCGGCCACGTTGGTGATCTGGCGCGTGATGGGTCCATGCTCCACACCAAAGCCGTCCGTCCAGGTCGAGGCGGCGCCCACTGAAACACTGTTGGCGCGATCGGCATAGGAACCGGACCCCAGCGCCACCGCATTATTTGCACCGTAAGCGACTTCGCTGCTTTCGCCGATGGCCGTACCGTTGTTCGCAAAGCTGAAGGTGTTAGCGCCGACGACGGTGCTGTTCGATGCCCCCTGGGCAACGTAGCTGCCTGCGCCGACGGCCGTGGCGCGATAGGCACCGGTACGCGCGTTGGAGCCGACCGCTGTGGCTTCTTCAACTACATCAAAACTGCCCGCGCCCGCCCCGAGCGCGGTCGAGTTATCGCCTTGTGCCCATGCGCCACTGCCCGCGGCAAGCGTATTGGTACCCGTAGCCAGAGCCGAACTACCCAAGGCAGTCGAATAGAAGCCCGTAGCCTCGCTGGCCCAGCCCAGGGCAACGCCGCCCAGCACGGAAGCATTGGCGCTTTCACCGATGGCAACGCTGCGCACACCGGTAGCCTGGCTGTTCAGGCCCAGAGCGATCGATGCCCAGCGATTGGACACGCTGTTCGAACCGATAGCGATGGCGTTGTAGTAGGAAGCGGATGCCTTGTCGCCGATCGCCAGCGTTTGCTCCTCATTGGCTACTGCGCCGGCACCGATAGCGGTGGCATGCGAACCGAGGGCCTGGCTGGAACTGCCGACCGCGATCGCGTAGTCGCCGTCGGCGATTGCGTCATCGAACAAACCCTCACCGTTGTTGCCATTGGCCTTGAAATACTTGGTGGCAATGTTGGCATTGCTCGCCACTTCATCCAGCTGCGACTTGTTCACCGCATCCGTCGCCTGCGTACCGGCCGCCACATTGGTGATCTGGCGCTCGGCGCCGACGCCGCCGATCGAGACGACGTTATCGCGATCGGCCACCGAGCCCGCACCCAACGCCACGGAATTGGCCCCGAATGCACTCGAACGCGCCCCCATGGCCACGTTACCCGTCGTCCCCGCATAGGCATACGTTCCCAACGCGATGCTGTCGTCGCCATCCGTCAGGGCGACGGTGCCGATGGCGATGGAGTTGCGTCCATAGGATTGTGCGCCGGCATCGATGGGGCAAATTTCATCCGGTGCACAAGCAACGAAACTGCCCAATGCGATCGAGCCATCACCCACCGCGCGAGCCTGCGCGCCGATGGCGGTCGAAAGCTCGCCCGTTGCACCGGCATAGCCACCCACCGCCAACGCGCCGCGGTTGCTGGCAAAGCTCTGAGCGCCTACCGCCGTCGATACGTCGCCCGTCGCCTGCGTCTGCACGCCGAGCGCGGTGCCATAGTCGCCGGATGCTGCCGCCGAGCTGCCGAAGGCGCTGCTCACGATGCCGCTGGCGTTGCTGTTGATGCCGAACGCCGAGGATTGGGCAGCACTCGCGTAGCTGCCTGCACCGAAGGCGCTGGCCTGCGCACCGGTCGCCGCGCTGCCATAGCCGCTTGCTGTGCCCTGCTCGCCTGAGGCCTCGCTGTTCATGCCGATCGAAGTGGAACGATTGCCGGTTGCCAGCGATTCGGCACCTAGCGCCAACGCACCTACATCTGCCGCCTGGGCGTTGGAACCCAACGCCGCGGAGAAGGCACCGCTCGCGTTCGCAGACGAACCCACGGCGACACCATTGGCGCCGTTGACGCGGCTATTCGCACCCAGCGCCACCGAACCCTGGGCCCGAGCCTGGCTATCCACACCTACGGCGACCGATCGATTACCGGCCGCGTAGCTGGAACTACCCACTGCAACGGCATAGTCGCCGTCGGCAATCGCGTCGTCGAACAGACCTATGCCGTCATTGCCGTTGGCCTTGAAGTATTTGCTGGCCCGCTCGCCGGCGCTGGCCACTTCATCCAGCTGTGATTTGTTTACCGCATCGGTACCTTCCGTACCGGCGGCCACGTTGGTGATCTGGCGTTCGCTGCCGGCCGAACCGACCGACACCGTGTTGGCTCGATAGGCTACCGAGAACGCACCCAACGCCACCGAGTTGTCGGCCATCGCAGCACTGAATGCGCCGATCGCTACGGAAGCTTCGCCGAAGCTGATCGACTTGGCGCCGCCGGCATAACTGCCATCGCCCAGGCTGCTGGCTTGGGCGCCAACCGCTGTCGAACCTACGCCAGAAGCCAAGGCATCGGCGCCGATCGCCGTTGCGGCATCATCGGCATCCGCCACCGCATGCGCACCGACCGCCGTGTTACCGAAGCCAAAACTTTGCGCGCCCTGGCCTACTGCGACACTCGAATCGCCTGTCGCGATGCTGCCCTGGCCATAAGCGCTGGCGCCGATGCCGGCCGCCACGCTTTCCGCACCGGTTGCAGTGGTGGCGTTCGCCAAAGCCCAGCTGGTGCCGCCAACCGCAACGCTGTTGTCACCTTCCGCAAGACTGTCTTTACCGGCGGCAAGCGCAGCATCACCGGTAGCAGTGGCGTTATTGCCAACCGCGACCGCGCTGTTACCGGCGGCGGCGGCACGATAACCGAACGCCGAAGCGGCCTCGGCGGTCGCTGCACTGCCCGCGCCGGCTGCCGTGGCATGTGCGCCATCAAGCACTGCGTCGTCGAACAGGCCCTCATCGCCGTTGGCCTTGAAGTACTTGCTGGTGCGTTCACCTGCTTCAGCTACCACATCCAACTGCGATTTGTTCACCGCATCGGTGCCATTGACACCTGGTGCCACGTTGACGATGCGGCGTTCCGCGCCGGCGCGGCCAACCGATACGACAATCTCTTCCGTGGCAATGGAGTTCTGACCAATCGCAACGCTGCTGTTACCCGAAGCGCGGCTGTTCGAACCCATCGCAACGCTATTGCCGCCCGAAGCGCGACTGTTCAACCCCATCGCAACACCGCCAGCACCGGCGGCAGTGGCGTCACGGCCGATGGCGACGCTCTCGGCGCCACTCGCGGTTGTCTTGTAACCCAGTGCAACGGCGTAGTTGCCAGACGATATCGCTTCGGGACCCACTGCGGTGCTGTACTCGCCCGAAGCCGCCGCCAGCGCACCGCAGGCGAAAGCGCTGTCAACCGCGGAAGGACGTTCGCTCTCCGCAAAGGAACCCGAACAAACATCGGCCAGCGCCGCCTTGGGCGCCAGGGCCATGCCGATCAGCAGGGCCAGCGAAAGCTTCGCCAGTGCAATCCCGGAGCGTGCGCCCTTGCCCGCGCCACCGGACGCGCTCTTGCAGCTCGCCAGTTCCGATGCGACCACGATCGCGCCGAGCGATGCGTTCCAGACTTTGCTGTGGATCTTGTTCATGACTTGTTGCCTCCTCCGTGCAAGTGAAGACGCAGGCCGCATGCGCGTCGTGCATGCGCTACCAAGGCAACGAATGAATGTTGCGCCCCTCGGCCCTGCTGTCCGTGTGATCCGTGTCTGCCCTGCCCGGGCGAAATGGATGGGTATTGCAGCGGGAGCATCCGGATCGCGATGAGGGGTGTCACTCACGCAATCGCACGAAAAATCACCAAACTCACCAAGCTCACAGCACGATCGACATGTCGTTGTTGCGATGCACGACGCGCGCGGTTGTTGTCGCGCCTCGCATTGCACGACAAGACCATGCATCACGCATCGTCATGCCACGACCTGGATAAGTCGTTTCATCAGACGTGGTGAGGGATCGGCTGACACATCTTTTGGTGGTTACTGCGGGAACCACGGTGTTCGCCTTACATCGAAACGCCGAGACGAAGATGCAGCGCGTTGCCGTCTTGGTGATACGTGACATCTCGCGGGCCGAATGCATCACGGCATCGCGATAGGCATTTGCATGGCAGTACTGGAACGCGTTCCTGCCCGCGTGTGCGCCTTCAGGCGACGGATGTTTCGCCGTCGCAGGCCAAGCGATAACCCATGCCCCTGACCGTAAGCAACGGCAATCGCTCGCCGGCCTGCGCAAGCGCTTTCTTGCGCAAGCGATGGATCATCATTTCCAGCCGATGCGGGTCGAAACCCTGCACGCCACGGTGCAAGGCCTGCAGCAGTGTGTCGCGCGACACCGGCTGACCCTGTTCCGCCATCAACATCGTCAACACGTCGCGCTCGGCGGCCGTCAATGCGATCGCCCTGCCAAGCGGCGAAACCAATCGCCAACCGCCGTCCGCCAGTTGCCACGGTGGCATGTTTGTCTCGTCCGTTGCAGCCGGCAGTGAAGTGCGCACGCGCAAGCGGCGCGAAAGGCTGCACAGCGTGGCCGCCAGCATGTCGATATCGGCAGGCTTGTCCAGGCACACATCCGCGCCGGCATGCAGTATCTGCGCGTGATGGTGCCGGCTATGCCCGTCCGTCAACATGACGATGCCCACGTTCGAGATGGCGCGCAGATGCTTCATCACCGCGAGCCCGCTTTCGTCGGGCAGATGCATGTCGAGCAGCACGATGTCGAACAGCTGCGCAAGCATGGTGCGATACAGCTCCGCCACGCTACCGGCCTCGTACGCGTCGAAGCCATGTTTGCGCAAGGCCGGCAACAGTACCTGCCGCCGAAGCAGCACATCGCTTTCCACCACGAGGATGCGCAAAGGCAAAGTCGCGGCGTAGGCGGATGGCTGTCGGTGATCTTGCATCGACATGCGTGGCTCATGAACTTGGGTTGAGTCCAGCTTAGGCGGGCCACAGCGCAAAGTTGATCGGACCATGTCTTTTGGCACTGTGGTAAACCGCTTACGGAACCTAGCGTGATTCCTTTTTAATCCCGTAGGAGGCACCCGTGCACCGTCTCGCCCGTTCATTCGTATTGACTGCGCTTGCTGCATGTTGCAGCGCTGCATTCGCTGCAACGCCGGCCGATCAGGTGCCGCACGGCAAACTGCCGCGCTGGGCGCAACCGCAGTCCTATCAATTGGCTTTCAAGGTCGATCCCGCGCAGAAGGATTACACCGGCACCACCATCATCAAAGTCGACCTGAAGCAAGCGGCCGACCATCTGTGGATCAACGGCCACGACTTGAACGTGAGCAAAGTGACGATCACCGATGCGAAGGGCACACAACACGACGGCAAATACGTTGTCGTTGCCCTGCAGGAAGGCGTGGCACGTGTCGATTTCGGCAGCGTGCTGCAGCCCCAGGCGCTGACGATCGCGTTTGAATTCAGTGCGCCGCTCAACCAGCAGTTGCAAGGTCTGTACAAGGTGAGCCACGCCGGTACGCCGTATGCGATGACGCAGATGGAACCCATCAGCGCACGCTTCGCCTTCCCCGGTTTCGACGAACCCGATTTCAAGACGCCGTACGATATTGCGTTGACCATTCCGTCGGATCTCGTCGCAGTGGCCAACACCAAGCAGATCAACGAAACCGCCGCCGGCGACAAGTGGAAGACGCTGAGCTTCGCCCGCACGCAGCCGTTGCCGACCTACCTGGTGGCGTTCGCGGTGGGCCCATGGGACATCGTCAACGGCCCGGACATTGCGCCGAGCGAATACCGCAGCGACGTACTGAAACTTCGCGGCATCGCGGCGCACGGCGAAGGCCATCGCCTGCAACACGTGCTGAGCGAAACGCCCAGCATCATCCACACGCTGGAGAACTACTACGGCTTCGGCTACCCGTTCGGCAAGCTCGATCTGCTCGCCGCGCCGGATTTCTCCGCCGGTGCAATGGAAAATCCCGGCCTGGTCACCTTCCGCGACTGGCTGCTGCTGCTCGATCCGGATTCCCCGGCCAAGTACGTGCGCGGCTCGTTCAACGTCACCGCGCATGAGCTGGCGCATCAATGGACCGGCGACACCGTGACGCTTGCATGGTGGGACGACCTGTGGCTCAACGAAGCCTTCGCCACCTGGATGCAGCAGAAAGTCACCATGAAGGTGCATCCGGAATACCGCGCGGATCTCGACCGCATCAACGCCGCCGAAAACGCGATGGAAAACGACAGCCTGGTCAGCGCGCGCAAGATCCGCCAGCCGATCACCGGCAACGGCGATATCGAAACCGCGTTCGACAGCATCACCTATCGCAAGGGCGCTTCGGTGTTGGGCATGTTCGAAGGCTACGTCGGCGAAGACACCTTCCAAAAGGGCATGCGCGCGTACATCCAGCAGCACAAGTTCGGCAACGCCACCGCAGATGACCTGATCGACGCCATCGCCACCGCGGCGAATCAAGGCGAAGCGTTCAAGCACGCCTTCGACAGCTTCCTCAACCAGGCCGGCGTGCCGTACGTGCAGACCAAGCTGGAGCAGAAGAACGGAAAAACCGTGCTGCATCTGAGCCAGAGCCGCTACTTGCCGACCGGCAGCACCGGCGATGCGGCGCACGTGTGGGGTATTCCGGTGTGCGTGCGCTATGGCACGGCCGAGGGCAGCAAGGTGAGCTGCGAAATGCTCGACAAATCTTCCGGAAGCATGACGCTGGAAGGCGCCAGCACGCCCACCTGGATCATGCCCAACGCCAATGCGCACGGCTATTACCGCTTCAGCCTGGCCAAGTCGGAGTGGAATACCCTCACCCGCCACGTCGCCTCGCTGGCCGATACGGAACAGCTTGCCTACGCAGACGGTATCGATGCCGGTTTCCGTCACGGCGATCTGAACGCCGCCGACGTGCTCGCCGCGCTCAAGCCCTTGGCCGGTGCAAGCACGCGTGAGGTGGTGGTCGCCCCGCTGGAAACAATCAGTTGGATCTACGACCACGAAGCGGCCACCGATGCGCAGCGCGCAACCATCGTGAAGTGGGTGAAAGACGCTTACCTGCCGCGCATGACGCAACTGGGCTACCACCGCAAAGCGGGCGAGCCCGATGGCGATTCCCTGCTGCGCGCAGCGCTGGCGCATGCGCTGGCGCTGGACTTCAAGCTGCCGGAAGTGCGCGCGGAATTGCTCAAGCAAGGCGATGCCGCACTGGCGAAGAAAGCGGACGGTCGCCTGGACCTGGCGGCGGCCGATGCCGATCTGCTCGGCGACGCGCTGGCCGTTGCCGTGCAAGAGCATGGCAAGCCCGCGCTCGATGCGTTGATCGCGGAACTGCCGCAAACCACCGATCCGGCCCTGCGCAATTCGATGCTGGCCGGCCTTGCCGCGGCCAATACGCCGGAGCTGGCCAACCAGGCCCGCGATTTCGCGCTCACCAAGCAAGTGAAAGTCGGCGAGATGGCGGCCATCCTGCGCGGCGGCCGCGATACATCCGCCGCACGCGAGGCACTGTGGTAATGGTTCACCGGCCACTACGACCAAGTGCTGGGGCGCACCGGCAGCTTTGCCAGCGGTGTGCTGCCAAGGCTGGTGGGCGGCGGTAGCTGCTCCACGGCCGAAGCCGACCGTCTGCAGGCGTACTTCAAGCCGCGCCTGAAGGACATCACCGGCGCGGATCGCGGCTTGGCGCAAACGCGCGAGCAGACCTTGCTGTGCGCGGCGCTGAAGGCGAAGCAGGATCCTGCGGTGCTTCTGCGTTGAGTAATACGTAAGTACTTGTCGCCCGGCGTTTGCCGGGCGACAAAGCACGATGCCAGCCATAGCAGCTTTATAGCTGCAACCAATCATCTTCATAAGAACAATCAATTTCATAATTGTCCTGGCGAACGCTACGCTCGGAAAGTCGACCGTCAGGTCTCCTCTCTTGCATTGCCCTCTCAAGCCCAACGCCACGAGGTGATGTCATGAGCAAGCTCAAAGGCTCCAAGACGGAGCAGAACCTGAAAGACGCGTTCGCCGGCGAATCGCAAGCCAACCGCCGGTATCTGTACTTCGCATCGAAAGCCGATGTGGAAGGCTACAACGACGTATCCGCGGTATTCCGTTCCACCGCCGAAGGCGAAACAGGCCACGCGCACGGCCATCTGGAATACCTGGAACAGTGCGGCGATCCCGCCACCGGCAGGCCCTTCGGCCCCACCAAGCTGAATCTGGAAAGCGCCATCGCCGGCGAAACCCACGAATACACCGACATGTATCCGGGCATGGCCAAGACCGCGCGCGACGAAGGCTTCGAGGAAGTCGCCGACTGGTTCGAAACGCTGGCGAAGGCGGAGCGGTCGCATGCGAATCGGTTCCAGAAAGCGCTGAACGAGCTTTGATGCAACCATCGCTCGCGCTTCCCCACCTTTGATCAATGACGGGGGAGAGAGCTGAGGTGAGAGGTGAATCTTGCGAAATTGCCACGTACTCACCTAGGCCGTCGTTCCCGCGAAAGCGGGAATGACGGCGCGCAGGTCATTTGCTGCTACTACGCGAGATTATCTCCTCACCCAACCCTCTCCCCGGAGGGGAGAGGGCTTATCACCGCGGAGGCATAACGCATGGCAGAACCCACCGGCACCATTCGCGAGGGCAGCCTCGAAGCGCCCACCCGCCATCCGCTGGACTGGTTGAAGCCCGAGTTCTGGGACCATCAGGCGCTCGATCAGGAAATGGAGCGCGTCTTCAATATCTGCCATGGCTGCCGCCGCTGCGTCAGCCTTTGCCATGCGTTTCCTACGCTGTTCGACCTGATCGACAACTCCGCGTCGATGGAAATCGACGGCGTTGCAAAAAGCGATTACGCCAAGGTGGTTGAGCAATGCTACCTGTGCGATCTGTGCTACCTCACGAAATGCCCGTATGTACCGCCACATCCGTGGAACGTGGATTTTCCGCACGTCATGCTGCGCGCCAAGGCGGTGGCGTTTCGCGAACACGGCGCGCCGCTTTCCGCGCGCGTGCTTTCCAACACACGCGCCGTCGGCAAGCTCGCTTCCATTCCGGTGGTGGTGCAGAGCATCAACGCGGCGAACAAAAATCCAACCGCGCGCAAGCTGTTGGAAAAAACCATGGGCGTGGATGCGCAAGCGCGCGTACCGACCTATTACACCCCCACGGCGCGCAAGCGTCTGCGCAAACTGGATGGTGAAGGCGAAGCCAAATCAGCGGGGCGCACGCGCGGCAAGGTCGGCATTTTCGCCACGTGCTATTGCGACCACTCCGAACCTGGCGTGGTGGAAGACCTGGCTGCCGTGCTCAAACACAACGCCATTCCCGTACGCCTGGTGGAACAGGAAAGCTGTTGCGGCATGCCGAAGTTCGAGTTGGGCGATCTCGACACCGTGCGCAAGTACAAAGAACGCAATATTCCCGTGCTCGCCAAAATGGCGCGCGACGGTTGGGATTTCATCGCGGCCATTCCGTCCTGCGTATTGATGTTCAAGCAGGAGCTGCCGCTGATGTTTCCGGAGGACGAGAACGTTGCGCTGGTGCGCGATCGCTTCTTCGATCCCTTCGAATACCTGTCCGAACGCCACAAAGCCGGCTTGCTCACGGTCGACTTCAAGCAATCGCTGGGCAAGATTGCATGGCAGGTGCCCTGCCATCAGCGTGTGCAGAAGATCGGCCCCAAAACCAGCGATATTCTGCAACTCGTGCCGAACACGGAGGTCACCGTGATCGAGCGCTGTTCCGGCCACGATGGCACCTATGGCGTAAAGCACAAGACCTACGCACTGTCGCGCAAGCTTGCCAAGCCGGTGGTGAATCGCGTTGCGCAAGCCGAGGCCACGCATTTCACCAGCGACTGCCCAATGGCCGGCAGCCACATCGCGCACGGCCTGAACGACAGACCCGCCGCGGAACACCCACTGAGCCTGTTGCGCAAAGCCTACGGTATCTGATCATGAACAAATTGCAGCGCCACGACCTGCTTTCACTCGAAGCCTACGCCGCAGAACGTGCTGATTTTCGCGCACGCGTGATGGCGCACAAGAAGCATCGCAGCGTGCAACTGGGCGCCCATCTCACGCTGGCGTTCGAGGATCGCCTTACGATCCAGTACCAGATCCAGGAGATGCTGCGCGTCGAGCGCATCTTCGAGGCGAACGGCATCAGCGAGGAACTGGATGCCTACAACCCGCTTATCCCCGATGGAAAGAATTTGAAGGCGACGCTGTTCATCGAATATGCCGATGCGGAACAGCGCAAGCGCGAATTGGCGCGATTGGCCGGACTCGAGCATGGCATCACGCTGGCGGTCGACGGGCATCCGTCCGTTGCGGCGATTGCCGACGAAGACATGGACCGCAGCACGGAGGAAAAAACCGCCGCGGTGCATTTCCTGCGCTTCGAGCTGAGCGATGGCATGGTCGAGGCTTGGAAAAGTGGCGCTGCGGTGAAGTTGGCTTCGGCGCACCCTTTGATGTGCGAAGAAGTCATGTTGTCGGAACCGCTGCGCAAGGCACTTGCCGAAGATTTCAGTTGGGTTGCCCCGGACTCGATCCGGGGGTAACCCAACGCATCCATCGGCTGCCGATGACGTTCGTCAATAATGCAATATCGAATGCAAGGGAGTTTCCTGCGGCCAAAGCGCCCGCCCCTGCAATGCCAACAACTCGATCACCACGGATGCGCCCACCAATTCCGCACCGAGCTGCGCCAGCAGGTTGCGCGCCGCGCCAAGCGTTCCGCCGGTGGCCAGCACGTCATCCACGAGCAGCACGCGTTCACCCTGGCGCACGGTATCTACGCGCGCCTCGAGGCGATCGGTGCCGTATTCGAGCTGATAATCCGCATGCATGACCGGCGGCGGAAGCTTGCCCGGCTTGCGCAGCGGTATGAAACCCGCCTTCAGTTTCTGCGCCATCGCGGCGGCAAAAATGAAACCGCGCGATTCGACACCGCATACCACCTGCACGTCACTATGCAACCAGGGTTCGACCAGCGCGTCGATGCAGCGTGCAAAGGCGGGACCATCGGCCAGCAGCGGCGTGATGTCCCGGAACGTAATGCCCGGCTTCGGGAAATCCGGTACGGCGCGGATCAAACGTGCAAACTCGGTCATGCAGGGCTCCGTTGGTGATGCGCTGGATAGCATACCTGCAACGTGAGCTTTTCTTTGGTGGCATCCATACCGCTCTCGAAAAGGCGAGAGCGTGCCTCAAACCGGCTGCGGCACCATGCTGTCGGGATCGTCATCCAACTCGTGGATCGCCTCCCGCGCCTCCGCCAGCGCATGATCGATCTCGCGCACGATGGTCTCGGCCACATCCACGCTGGACTCGGGCACCAGCACGGCTACGTAGTCCAGCGCAGGCAACTGTCCGACGCC
>Ga0134128_10009724_pt1 | contig 11542 bp, 7 predicted proteins | sample KB31754_FD_96462 | JGI IMG/M metagenome (GOLD analysis project Ga0134128, IMG submission 96462) | Terrestrial soil microbial communities with excess Nitrogen fertilizer from Kellogg Biological Station, Michigan, USA - KB3-175-4 | ecosystem: Environmental > Terrestrial > Soil > Unclassified ...
ACACCGTCATCATTGAGGAAGGGCTTAGCTATGGCATTTACACCGCGACCGTCGAACCGGGTGCACGGCCAATCATTATTCATCCCGACGGCGATTTGACCATCAATTATCTCGACACAAAGGGACTGCCCCTCACGCCCGACCATTTATCGGCAGCGACGGCGCTCGTGGCCCGGATGATCGGCACGAGTGTGCAAGAGGACAAACAAATGCTGCGGCAGGCGCAGATTGCCAAATATCTGAACCTGCTTTACGAGGATGCGTTTCAGGACTGGCAGAAGAAGCGCCACGACCAGTTGCTCGACATCGCCCGGCACGCGATGGCATTGCAAAAATTTCGTGCCGAAAAAATGCCGCCCGGCGCAACCACACTTGAAACTTTTGCGGACTTCCGAGACTGGAAGGCGAGCCACCCCGACGAGGCCGAGAGCTACCAGCGTGAATACGACGAAGCCGTCGTGCTGAAGTTTCTCAAAGAACCAAAAACCAGTAAGGAAGTCCGCAATCTCGCCTTTGCCTATTTTACGCCGGACGAATTCCCGACGCACCGGATGCTTCAGGAATTGATGATGCTCGACCCCATCGGCGCGGAGCGTGATCAAATTATGGAAATCGCCACGCTGATTCTGCCGTGGTGTCGCGACGGCAACTACGGCTGCCTGTTCGACGGCACGAGCAACCTCTCGCTCACCGGCAAAATCGCCCACTTCGAGTTGGGCTACATCCCGGAGTCAGCCAAGGAATTGAAAGCCGCCGCTGGTTTCCTCATCACCAATCACGCGCGCAAGCATATCATGACGCTGCCGCGCGCGATTCGGAAACGAAACATCTACGAGGAGGTTGCCCGTTTCCTCGACATTCCCGGTGGACAGGAAATCGTCCAGGAATCCTACGCCCAACTTCGGAAGTTCAATTGCTGGAACATTTCCATCGTACAACAGTATGCGCGGTTCAAACAATCGCGCATCCGCTCCGCCGTGTTTGGCAACTCGCGCCAGTTTTTCATCATGCGCCAGAACGACCGCGCGGATCTGGACGACATGGGCAAGGACATTGCGCTGCCCGAAGTGACGCAGCACGCCATCATGAATTACCCGCTGCCTGACCATCAAGCCGGCCAGAAATATTCGCCGTTCACCTACCTGCACACCGATTCGACACGCAACCTGTGCGGCACGGTCCACAATGTCGCGTCGCCGGAGATGCTCTATTGCAGTTCGTCCAGCGGCGAGCATTTCGACAAGCGTGCCCGCGAACTTCGCAAGAGTCCCAACATCGTCGAGGGCATTATCGCCCACGCGCATTCACCCAAATAAAACAAAACCAAAAACTTGTATGAAAGCACTATTGATTCGATTCGTTCCTCTTACCTGCGCCGTGTGCCTGTTCACGGGCTGCGCCGCCATGACCCGAACAGCCACCGATGTAGGCTTGGGGGCGGGCGGCGCGGCTCTGGGCGGCGAATTCGCCCATAACAATCCCTACGCCATCGTGGGCGGCGCGGCGGGTGGTGCCTTGCTGGGCGAGGGGTTGCACTACGCCAATAGCAAACAAAACGACAAGTCTTACCAGACGGGCTACGACAAAGGCCGCAGCGATGCCGTCAAAGAACAATACTGGCTTTACGTCTCCATGCAACAGGACAAGGCGGGCAACCAAGGCCGCGTCCGGCTCTACCAGGTGCATCTGCCCGAACAAGTCATAGACGGCGTGATCTTCAAGCCAACCACTGAAAATCTCCGCATTGAGGAATAGGCAACCACCATCAAGTGGAAACGAACCACCTTCTTCCGAAAAATAAACAAACTAAAAAAGGACAAATAATATGAAAAAGTTAATCGCATTAACCCTGGTGGCACTGCCACTGGCGTTCTCCGCCCGGGCGCAATACGTCGTCTATGACCCGACGATGAATATTCAGCAGATCATCGACGAGGCTGAAAGCATCGCCAAATACGTCCAGATGATTGACAACCAGGTGCAGCAAATCCAAACGCTCACTGACCAATTGAATCAATTCGAGCACTATGAGGCTTTGTTTGGCGACCCTTCCAAAGTGGCGCTGTCAATGGTCGCGCCGCTGGATGCCGATTTGCAGAGCATTGAGCCGGGTGTGAACCTCGAGAATCTGGTTGCCAACGCCGATGGAAATATCGCGCTGAGCTACAACGACTCCGGGATCTACTCCAGCGTGGGGACCAGTTTCCAGACGCCTCGCGGCCAGACCATTCAACGGCCCGTTGATCAATACAAGGCGTTTGCCGCCGTCATCAATTCCGCCAGCAATTATGTCGCGGTGGCCGACAACGCCGCCAAACGCCGCGCCACCATCAAAGGCCAGATCGCGCAAACTACGCAGCAGCTTCAAAACGCGACGACAGACGCCGACGTCCAGAAATTACAGGGAGTGCTCACCAGTTTGAATGGCGATCTTGCCAGCACCGATGACGAGATGAATCAGGCGGCATCCTCGGCGCTGGTGCAGGACATTCAGAACCGCAACGACCAGCAGAAACAAATTCTGGCTTTGACCGAACAACAAAACGCGGAGTTCACGGAGGCCGTCAGCAACTACACGGCGAAGTTCCAGTTGCTCAATGCGCCCACAATCTTCCCGTCGCCGTAACCGACGCCCAAAAACCTCAACCCCGAAACGATCATGGCCACGTTCAATAGCATCTTCCCCACATTCCTCGCCAAATGTGCCGAACTCCATACGTTGTTGTTGAGCGTGGCCTTCGCGCTCTTCATTGTCGGTGTCATTGTCACCGTCAAGCAGCATGCTTCGCACAAATCCTTTCTGAATCTGTTTGTGCGCCTTTTGCTGCTTACGTCCTTGCTCGTCTTTCTGCCCGCTTGGGGCAATACCCTGCAAAACTTGCTGCAAACTTCAATCCTCTCCGGTCTGGGAGTTGACCCAGCCAACGTCTATCAGCAGTTCAATCACCTGCTCATCATCAAGCGCGACCCGGCCACACAGTCATCCTGGTGGAACGTGATGTCGCAGCTCCACAATTTCACCACCGACTTGATCATCTCCGCCATCCTCTGGCTTGTCGGCCAACTCGCTTCCTTAATGATGTTCTGGGCCTACATTTTCCAGACCGTCATTATCAATCTCGGCTATGCGCTTTCACCGTTGCTCATCGGGTTCATGGCCATTCCGGCACTGAAACATACCGGCAACCGCTACCTGATGAATCTTGTCGGCGTCCTGCTCTGGCCGCTTGGTTGGGCGCTCGCTGCACTCATCACCCAGGGCATTCTGGATTTCATGACCGACCCAAGTTTTGAGTTTATCGACCCGACTTCCACACTGCCAGATTTGCAAAAGACCATCGGCGTTGCCGCCGTTGGCTTCTGGATCATTTTCAGCACCGTCGCCGCGCCGGTCATCATTCAAAACGTCATCACCCACGGCATTCAGCCCGGAGGGCAGTTGCTCGCGGGCGGCGTCAGCAGTTTTCTTCAAACCGCCGCCACCACGGCGGGTGCTGCTGCCAGTGCCTCACCCATCGGCATTCCTGCCGTAACCGCAGGCGCGGCGGGCATGGCCGCGCTGTTAAGCACCATGTCGTCCGCCGCCAACATGGGCAGCGCGGGTGCCATCATCATCGCGGGCAGCGGCCTTTCACCGCGCTCCGCGCGCGGTCGGCCCGGTGACGACATCACCGGCGACAAGGCCGTTCGCGAACTCATCGCCAAATCCAAACCAAATTATTACTGACCTATGGAATCCTTAAACACCACCCCGACCGCTTCGGCTTCCAAGCTGCCCGTGCGAAAGCGATTCGACCCGACTCGTCTTCTGGTCCTGCGTGACCGCCTGCCGTGGTTCTGGTTTGCTTTCACCGTCGCCGTTTTGACTCTTTCTGCGATTGACCGTTACCACCTCGTCTCCCAATTCAAACAGCGTGAGCGCGTGGTCATTATTGATCCTGCCGGAACGTATTACTTGAGTCCGCTGCTTCAATTTTCAGAGGCGAAGGATTTGCACATCCAACAGGCTGAACTCGCGACGATGGCGTTCCTCGAACGCAGTCCCAAGGACTTCGACAATGCCGATTTGCTCAAATTGCTGTTCCTCAAGCCGGCCTTGGCCAAAGCCCAGGATGAGCGCATCAAGGAGTCGGTCGAATTTCGTGCAAAGCAATTGCACCAGAAAGCCGAAATTGGTCGCATTGAAATTCTGGCGACACGCGATAATGAGGTGCTGGCCGTTGTCACCGGCCAGATCATCCGCAGCGGCATCTTTCAAGACAAGGCATTCACCGAAGCATTTCCTTTCACTCTCCGGCTGCGCCTCGTCCGCAACCCCAACATGGCCTTGAACGGACGTTTTCCCACTGCTGTGGGCGACTTTAAGTATGAAATCATCAATTAGCCTTTTCCTGCTTGCTGCGATCGTCGCACTCGATGAAACGGATTGTGCTACGGCGCAATCCGGTAAAATCGCGTTAGTAAATTTGTCCCAGCGGGGTCAATGAGAAATATCGGCGAATTCGTCTGCGTGAAATTCGCGAACGGTTCCCAGTCCAGCAAATTGCTCGAAGCGAGAATCGTGTAGTTGCTGTTCAGGATGCCGTAAAACGCGAATTGGAAACCGATGTTCTTCTGAAGCATTAATGCAACCAACGTGTTGTCCGGTGGGGACACAATGAACGACTGCGCCACATTTGCAGCCGCGGCGTACGTGCTGTCGCCCGCTTGTGACGCACTAACAGTGACTTTGCCATAGCCGGTGATAATAACAATGTTGCTGCTCAGTATCGCCGGGCCGGAAACGGAATAACTTACGAGAAGGCCGGAACTTGCCGTCGCATTTAATTGGAACGGAGCGTCTCCGACTTTGCCGGGTGCTAACGCGCCGAACATTATGGTCTGCGGCACTCTTGTAACATTGAAGGTGCGCTGAACTGTAGCGGCCGCATTGAAATTCGAATTTCCCGGCTGCGATGCCAAAACCGTTACAGATCCCGAGCCAACAAGGGTCAAGTTGCTGCTACTAATATTAGCTGGACCCGATATTACGCTAAAGAAGACCGGCAGACCGGAACTGGCAACTGCATTCAAGGCAAACGTCGAATCGTCAGCGGATTTGTCAGGCAACAAACCAAAATCGACCGACTGAGGCGCACGGGCGACATTAAAACTTACATCCACGGGGGAAGCTGCATTGAATTGACCATTTCCCGCTTGTGATGCCTCCACCGTTACCGTGCCGGCTCCGAGCAGAGTGAGAGTGTTGCCTGAGACGCTCGCTGGTCCTGAAATCACCGCAAATGAGACTGGCAATCCGGAACTCGCCGCAGCAGTCAATGTTACCGGAACCGCTCCGTATGTTGTGTCGGAAATCGCTGAAAATGTGATGGTCTGATTTTGTTTCGGAACTTGTGAATACACCATCAAAGTTTTGCTTCCCGCATTCCCGGATGCATCAAATGCTGTTACCGTGAGAACATTGGATCCTGGGTAAAGGGGGATTCCGCTAACGAACCAACTATCGAAAGGCGCGCTGATTTGGCCATTGCCACCACTGCTATTCGCCCAAACCATCGTGGTGACACCAATATTGTCATCTGAGCCTCCGCCTAAATTGATTGCGGACGTGGAATTCGTGTAACCTGATGAAAAGGTAGGGTTAGTGATAAAAACAGATGGAGCTTCAATGTCCCGCTCCTTAAACACCAAGACGCCGCCATCTGAATCAGCTACGTAGATATAGCCATTCTGATTGGCAGAATCATTGGACACACTCACGGAAAAAGCTTCGGAAGCCACATACGATCGAGTGACAATCGGAGCGAATTCATTGCGGATATTAAAAACGTACAAGCCCTTCTCTGTCGTGACAAATAGTTCATTGCCTTTGATTGCCGTGCCTGTCCCTTTAAGGGAATCCAGCGAAATATTGGTTATCAGGATCGGAGAAGCGGGCTGGCTAACATCCAAAACCGCTAATGAACTTGGCGCCCCCCCACACAATACATATGCGCAATTTCCGTCGGATGACAACTCAATGCTGTTCGGGGATGATGGCAGGTTTGCAAACACAGATTTTTCAACCATTGCCCCTAAATTTGAAACGTCCATACAGACCAGCCGAAATTGACTAGGATTTCCATCCACATGAAGACCGACAATTGCTTTTGCCCCCACTGTTGCGACCGAAACGGCTTCTGCCGAACCAGGACCAAACTCAGAAAAATCTTTGCTTCCCTGAATTGTCGGCGAGGAGGGATTCGAAACGTCGATCGCAACGAGCCGCGGTTGCCCCGCGCTATTGACCCCAGCCGAAAACAGGGTGGATCCTGACATGCTCATGTCAATGCCCGCAACCAACGTGCTTGAAATCCTTTTAAGCAACTGGGGAGACGAAGGCGTTGAAATATCAACCACTAAATTGCTTTGAGAAGATAGAACGTATGCAAGCCCATTCATTCCTCGGACGATGTACGCCCCGAGATTCGGGTTGGCTGCAAACAATGGGGTAGAGGGATTGCTGACGTCGAAAATGCTGTAAAATCCAAATAGATCTCCGTCCGGGTAACCACACGCGGCCAAAGCGTTTTCTGTAACTGCAACAGAATTGTATTGCCGGAAAACACCTGAGTCTGTGAATGCGGTTGATTGTGTAGGGTTATTCGGATTTGAAACATTAATAATTTTTACTCCCGTGGATTTGTCAGGAACAAATACCGTGTTTCCAGAAAGCGCCAAATTGTAACCATCTCCGGTACTTTGCGGAATGTTACCGACCTGCGTCAGCGTCGACCCACTGAAACTGAACACATAAAAACCTTTCCCAGCAGCAGCAGAAGCTGCATAAACGTAATTGTTTGCAATGCCTACTGAGGATACGAAAGAAGCACCAGGTCCGTGACCAATATCTGATGGCGAAGCGGGGTTTGAGACGTCAATGACTTCGAGGTTGCCAGAAGAAGAAGCTGCCAAAATATAGTTTCCTGACATAGCAATCGAATAGCAAGCACCGCCATTTATCGGGGTTTGGCCGAGCAGTGCTGGTGAAAGCGGATTTGAAACATCAACGATGGAGAGATTGTCTCCAATGGAAACATATGCAAAAACTCCGTTAACCGAAGCTTTGACTAAAACTGCCTCGCCAACGCCAATGTTGGTCGAAGAAAGCAATGTTGGAATCGCTGGGTTGCTGAGACTGGGCTCGAAGGCATGGAAACGTCTAACACCACGAGCTTGCGGCCTTGACCCACGTATGCGTAATTCCCTTGCACCGCCGTCACATAACAGCTCCCTCCCATTGAAGCCACAAGGTCGAGATTCGTGCCGTTTGAGAATCCATATGCAAAGCCGTTGAGATTTGTGGCGTTTCCATTGCTCGTTTGAACGATCACTTTTGCAGATCCATAAGCCGTGCTGGGCGGTGTTTGGCAGGTAATTTGAGTCGGGCTCACAACTGAAATATTTGATGCAAGCTGCCCTCCTACTAAGACCGTGACGGGTGTTGCGAAGTTCACACCATTGATCGTCATCAGAGTTCCGCCAGCGGCTGATCCAAGTACCGGAGCGACGCCTCCTATCAACGGTTGTCCAACGGGCGGGCTATACGATGCGTTCACGACCTTCGTTTGAGATCGGGTAACAGTAACGGATTGACTCGATGGAGGAGTCCAGCCAGAAATCGAATCAAATGTGATATTGTAACCACTACCAGGTGCAAGGGAAACGGTCGCACCATCGCCCAGAGCAGGGCCATTGTTCACGTGCCATTTCGCGCCGGCCGTCACAGCGTCCGGCGGTGACAAAGTAACGGTAAGCAGCCCAGGCGTGGTGTCGGGCGTAAATGTCACGTCGTAGTTTGCAGCTTGTCCCGCCGTGATCGTGACGGGCAAGCTCTGAGGCCCCAGCCAGCCGTCGACTGGATGAATCGTGAGAATTCGAGATTCAGGATAGCCAGTATAACTTGCCCCACTCGCTCGGAAATCGTTTGCATTGAAACCCCAAGTCACACCGGCAGAAGCGGCGGACTGAGGTTGGATTGTAACCGTAAGAGTTCCGAGGTTGGGATCACCGGTGGCGAAGGTGGCGAAGACGGTTTTATCGCCATCCATCGTCACTGTTGTTGGATCTATCGCGCCACTGGCCGCACCGCCCCAGCCAACGAAATGATATCCCGTCGATGCCGCCGCTGTAAGCTGAACAACGGTTCCAGCGTTATAAATGTAACCACTGCCATTCCAACTGCCGACAGGGGAAGGTGATATTCCCCCCAGGCTGGGAGACGGCGTTAGCGTTAGTATGTGGGTCGTTGGAGCGGTCGCGGTGTACGTGTCACTTGCCGTCGTTTGTAAATTCGCAGTGATCGTGACGGGCTTATTCGGCGGCGTCACATAGCCGGAAACTGGTTTGAATGAAACCGTGTGAGAACCGGGTGTAAGGCCGGTTACGATGTCGCCACTGTTTCTATAATTCCCACCGTCCACCTGCCACTGCGCGCCGGCGGAAATGGCTCCAGTCGGTTGGAGTGTCACGGTCAGCGATCCCGTTTCCGCTGTCGTGGTGATCGGTTTGAAGGTCACGTATACTGTATGTGACGTTTGAATGTCCTCAAGGGTGAAGCGATTGCCTGTTGTGGGAACCGCACTGCCGTCCACATACCACGAATCAACGGTGTAAGTGGAGTCTTGAGGAACAGCGACAAACGTCTGGGACTCGCCGCCGGCTTTTGTCAGAGCGGTATTCGGGGTGATAGACCCGTGGGGGCCGTTGAGCGGAGTGACTGTGTAAAGTCCGGATGAGGCGGGGTTAACCTGGAATGTAGCGGAGCCAGTACCGTCGGCCAAACGGACAGTCCATGTTCCCACCGCGCTGCCCACCGCGATATTGTATTGCAGGGTGTTGGCGTCAATCAACTGAAGTCGTTCTGGTCGCGACGGGTAAGTGGCCGAGCCTATTGTGAACACAAGGCTGGAAGAAGACGTAAAGCCACTGCCGTGGACGGTCAAGGTCTGGGTTTGAGGCACCGGCATGGTGGTCAATACCGTCGGGGAAACGTAACTGATGGTTGGGGTCTGAGTTCGGCTCACAACGTCCAACCGGGACCACGTAACGGGCGGCGCCTCGAAGGTCCGAGCGGTGAGGTCGGTGACGAGAGCGACTTTTTCCGGCAGGTTGATGAATTCGGCAAATAATCCTAGCGCGTTCCCCACCTGATCCGCTGTGACGTCATTCTTCAACAATGCCGTCAATGCGTTTTTGACATCCTCGTTGTCCGCAGCCATGCCTGCGAGGGCACTAAATACTTCTGACACGCTCTTGTCCTTAATCGCCACCCCCAGTTCTCCAATTCCGACGGTGGACACGAACGTGTCCAGAAGGGGGTCGACGACTTCACCCTCGGGCGGTTCGTCGAACGCATCGGGTGGCAGACTGAAAGTCAGCAATCCGCGCGTTGAGAGATCCACTGCCAATGCACCTTCGAGCGAGGTCAGCTTTTCACTGGGTTGCGTGAAATCCAAGCCAATTGGCGTGGTGACCGTCAGCTTGAGGTAATCGCCTTGGGGAAATGTGAAATTGGGGAACGTTTTGATGTCGTCGGGTCCCAACAGATAGATCGTGTAGGGCATGCCGACAGGATTCGGGCTAGATGTCAGGTCCTGCTCAATATAGACCCATGTTCCTGATATGTTCTGTATTTGAAGGGTTCCAACCAAATTGTTCCCTTCTGTGTGCCGGTCGAAAAATGAGACGATTACAGCCTGGTCAGCGCTCCCGGAATACGCAACTGCGAGGTCGGCCTGTGCATTGTAATCTGCTACCAACACTACGATAAGGACGCCGAGAAGAACCCAAAAGATTGATCTCGTTCGCCACTTGGAGGCTTTTATGTTCATAGTCGTCTTTTTGGTGAAATTGATTTGCCGAGTGTAGTCCGCCACCGAACAAAAGGAGCGTCCACTTATTCACGCTCCAATCCAGTTACAGGTATGCTCCCACAGGAACGTTTTCGGGCACGCCCAGCGTGGGCGTGCCTCGAACGTGTCCGTGAGCAAATTACCGGTTCTGGATTGGACGCAGCCGAAGCCGCACGTTCATGAATGTTTTTTGGATTACATAGAACGTTCTTGGAATATGGAGATTGAATCAGTTTGCCCGGTTTTGGCAAGACGGCATTCACAACGTTTTGCCGAGTTACTTTGCGATTTCTGTGAGACTTCTGCGCCCATTCAGTTTCCTGCGCTAGGACTTCGCTGCATCTTGTGTATCACATACACCTACGAGGCGACCGTTGTTGGTATGGATGGTCACATGAAGATGAAATTCGAATGCTGTTTGATTCTGCTGGCGGTGTCGGTGGCTTTGGCTGAACCACCAAAAGTCATTCAACAGGTCATGTTGGACGACCGCACCGCCGTGACTGTGCCGGTCGCCACCAATCGCGTCACCACCATTTGTTTTCCCAGCGCCATCACCGCCATAGACGGCGCGGGCATAACCGTGTACGGCAAGACGCCCGGTCTATTTCAACTGGCCCATACCAAAGGCTCGGCGTTTCTTTCCGTGCGCGCCCTCTCTCCAAAAGCGTCCGCGAATTTGAATATCCGTTGGAACAACCACATTTACGTGTTTGAACTTGCCGAAAGCGGCCAGCCAGTGCTTGCGCTGAATCTATCTGCACCGCCTACGCCGGAGGAGGAGGGTGTCGGCCACGCGCCCGCTGTCAGTCCGCTGAAGCTGCTGGCCTTGCTCGACAAGGCCAGGGCGTTTCCACTCCTCAAGGCACAGCAACCCGAAACCGTCGCCAATGTGGACTTCACGACCTACGACGGCAAACCGTTGGTCAGTGACTTTAACGACTATCAAATTCAGATTGAACAGGCGTTCCGTTTCAATTCCGAAGACACCCTAGTTTTTCGCGTTGCCATCACGAATGAATCCGCTGCGCCACTGATTTATCAGCCCGCCAGCTTCATGTTGCGCGTTGGCAATCAGCTTTATCCGCAATCCATCAGCGATGCTGACGGCACAGTACCGCCCAATGGCCGAAGCATTGTCTATTTCGCCGTTACCGGCACGCCTGACGGCGGGCGAAATGAGTTATCACTGAAAAACGCCTTCACGATTTTGATCACGCGACTCTCGCCGCCGCCACCATCGGCTCTCAGTGTCACCAACACCCCCGGCGGGCATCCCATCCTTTCACCCGGAGGACATCAATGAAACCGCGCGACTTTCTCAATTTTTTCAAAACCAAGAGCGGTAAGCTCGTTGCCGTTGCCGCCCTGTTTGCCGACGCATTGACCATATTCAGCGTCCTTCGCAAACACAACACTTCCGCTGAAGACGTGGTCAATGTTACGAGCCTGGCGACCAATGTTACCGACAAACCGCAGGTGGTGCAGACCGTTGAAAGACCAATGCAGGTCTTTAATCCGCCGGAGCCCAAATCGCCGCCAACCAACTTGATGTCCTCGTCACCAAATTCATCGCCTCCTGTCTTTGCGAAGCCGTCGCCCTTGCCGGTGGCGCCCGTGATTCCGGCTCCAGTGCTGGCACCCATAAG
>Ga0134128_10009725_pt1 | contig 11540 bp, 8 predicted proteins | sample KB31754_FD_96462 | JGI IMG/M metagenome (GOLD analysis project Ga0134128, IMG submission 96462) | Terrestrial soil microbial communities with excess Nitrogen fertilizer from Kellogg Biological Station, Michigan, USA - KB3-175-4 | ecosystem: Environmental > Terrestrial > Soil > Unclassified ...
GGCGGTAGCATGGTTTAGATAACGGGTTGGAAGTCCGCCACTTCAGCCATCCCGCCGCTTTGCGCAGGCGGATTTCGATGCATATTCCAGACGGTTACCTGAGTCCCTCCACTTGCGGTGTAATGTATTTCCTCGCGCTGCCGTTCTGGTCTGGCGCGCTGATCCGCTTGAAAGCCGTTCTTTCGACCCGGGTGGTTCCGCTGTTATCGCTGTTCGCGGCCTTTTCGTTCGTCGTGATGATGTTCAATCTCCCGCTTCCGGTGGGCACGACCGGACACGCAGTAGGTATGGGTATCGCAACGATCGTCCTTGGCCCGGCGGCATCCATACTGGCTATCTCGATTGCGCTTCTGGTGCAGGCATTGTTTTTCGGCGATGGGGGAATCAGCACCTTCGGGGCCAATTGTTTCAACATGGCGATCGCCGGCTCGCTCGTCGCCTACGCCGTGTACCGTCTGGTGGGAGCCGGAGCCAGCCTCACGGCAAGGCGGAGGGTGTTTGCGGCGGGCGTGGCCGGCTATATCGCCATTAACGTTTCTGCTCTGCTGGCCGCTATCGAATTTGGCATTCAGCCTGCCCTGTTTCGCGACGCATCGGGCGCGCCACTTTACTGCCCGTATCCCTTGAGTGTTTCAATTCCCGCGATGATGATTGGCCACCTGACATTTGCGGGCCTCGCGGAATTGATCGTGACGGCCGGTCTAGTTTCGTATTTGCAACGAGCCGATCCCTCGCTGCTGCGTATCACCGCTCCGGAAGCGCCCGATCGCGACTCTCCGCGCGAAGCGGGCGAAGCTGTGCGTTGGCCCGCCGCTCGCAAGCTATGGCTGATTCTGGCAATCGTTCTGGTCATCACTCCCTTGGGCATCGTCACCGCCGGCAGCGCTTGGGGGGAGTGGTCCGCGCAGGATTTCGAAAACCCAGGTGCACGGCGTGAGATGGCGGCAGCGTCGCGACATCAGGCTCCGCCCTCCCATGCGCCCAAAGGTCTTCAGAGATTGTCCTCTCTCTGGACCGCTCCGATTTCGGGTTATGCCCCGAGATTCGTAAAAAACGCCTACTTCGGCTATTTTGCTTCGGCAATGACGGGCGTAGGAATTATTATTCTGTTCGTTCTGTTCTTGAGCCGTGTTTTCCGGGCACGCGCGCCGAACCCGAAGCGGCAGCGCGCAAGCTTTCTGGAAAAGACCATGTCCGGTTTCATCCGCGCAACACAGCACGCAATCTTCGCGGAGGACCTGGCGCGATCCGATGGTTTGCTGCAACGCTTCGATCCGCGCGTGAAACTCACCGGGACACTGGCGCTGATCGTCGCATGCGTGGCCTCCAGACGGTTGATCGTGCTGGCCGCGCTCTTGTTATTCGCCTGTCTACTGGCGTTTCTTTCACATGTGCCGTTGAAAACGCTATTAGTTCGCGTTTGGCTGGCCGTATTAGGATTCACCGGCCTGATCGCATTGCCCGCCGTCTTTTTAACTCCTGGGGTCATGCTGGCGCGCGTTCCCGTCGTGGATTGGCCAATTACCGTGCAGGGGCTCAGAACCGCCGCGTTCCTCATTCTGCGTGCGGAAACGGCCGGCACTTACTCGCTTCTCCTGATCCTATGCACGCCCTGGATACGGGTCCTGAAATCGCTGCGTTTTTTCCGGGTCCCGGCCTTATTTGTGCTGATTGTCGGGATGACCTATCGATATTTGTTTTTGTTGTTGCAGATAGCGGAGGAAATGTTCGAGGCCCGTCGCGCGCGGCTGGTCGGCGTTCTGCAACCGTCCGAACGGCGCCGTTTGCTGGCCGGGACCGCCGGCGTGCTTTTGGACAAGAGCCTGCAGTTGAGCTCCGAAGTACACGCCGCCATGCAGGCCCGCGGCTATCGTGGAGAAGTGCATCTCCTCGAGGACATACGCATGCTGCCGGCGGATTGGCTCCGGCTTGGAGCGGCAGCCGGCATTTCCGTCCTCGCGATCTGGTTCGGCCGATGAACGCAAACCGGCCAAATTCCCCCGTTTTTCACCTGGAAGATGTTGTTTTCCGGCATGGCGCGGTAACGGCGCTCGATGGGTTTTCTTTCGAAGTGAACCACGGTGAAAGCGTTGCCCTGCTAGGCGCAAACGGATGCGGGAAATCGACGCTGCTGCGTATTCTGGCAGGTCTTTCGTTCCCTGCCGCCGGCCGCGTCACGTTTTGCGGCCAGGCGCTCACGGCGGAGCGCCTGGCGGACGCTTCCTTCTCAATCCAGTTCCGCAGGAGAGTGGGATTGCTCTTCCAAAATTCCGAGGTGCAGCTTTTCAACGCCACCGTCTTCGATGAATTGGCGTTCGGCCCACTTCAACTCGAATGGCCCCGCGATCGAATCCGCAAAACGGTTTCCGATCTGCTGGAGGTAATGGGCATCGCCCATTTGAAGGACCGCGCCCCGCACCGGCTCTCTGGAGGCGAAAAAAAGCGGGTAGCTCTGGCTTCGGTGCTGATCCTCGATCCCGATATCTTATTGCTGGACGAGCCCACCGCCGCGCTCGATCCCGCGAGTCAGAGCCAGATTTTCGATTTGTTGATTTCCTGGCGAAATAGCGGCCGGACCGTTATCCTTGCCACCCACGATCTCGATAATCTGGAAGATATTGCCGGCCGGTGCGCCGTTTTCGATCGGGGCCGGATTGTGGCGGAAGGCGCTCCCCTCGATATTCTCCACGATGTCGCCCTGCTCGAGCGCATTCAGCTCGTGCGTCCGCATCACCATAAACACGAACCCGGCGCCGCTCAGCCGCATCCGCATCCTCATCTTCATACCGGCGAATAGCGCGCCGGGGCTTGATTACGGCTTCTCTTGGCTCTTCACGAAATTCAAGATGTCGAAATGCCGGACTTCGCGGTCTGGGAAGAAACTGTTGATCGCGTCCTGCTCGTCGTCGAACACCTCGAAGATGGTCGTCAACTTCGTCAGGACCAGCAACTCAATATGACGTTTCGATAAATTCAGAAGCTTAAGCGCCCCGCCCTGCTTCTGAATCCCGGTGAAGCACATCACCATGGTGCCGAGGCCCGTGCTGTCGATGAACTCCACTCGCTTCAGGTTCAAAATAATGTTGAGTCGTTTCCGATCGGCCAGCTCGACGACTCGCTCGCGAAGCGAACTCGAATCCGAGCCGGCAACCAGCCGTCCATCGAGATCGAGGATAGTAATCCCTTCGACGTCTCGCTGGGCGATATTCATTGCCGCCAGTTTACCAACCTGCTGGCGACGTGGTTTCGATGCGCAGGGCTTTGCTCACAACCGGCTGGACTCCGGCTCGCAATTCGATACACTTTCGCATAGCCGCCAAAACGATGGCCGGCGCACCGCGCGTCAGCCGGCGAGGACTCTCAAGAAATGCGATCCATTCAACGCGTCGCCGTACTCGGCTCAGGCACAATGGGCTCACGCATCGCAGCTCACTTTTCGAACGCCGGAATCCCCGTTATTTTGCTGGACCTTGCCGCGGATGGCCCGGACCGCAACGCCCTGGCCCGCAAAGGCATTGAGAACGCACTGAAGCAGAAGCCAACCGCGTTCTTTGTCCCACAGAACACGCGCGTCATTCAAGCTGGCAACTTCGAGGATGACCTGCCATTGATCCGATCGTGCCAGTGGGTGATTGAGGCGGTCACGGAAAACCTCGATATCAAGAGAGCGATCTGGAGCAAGGTGGACACGTGCCGGGCGCCGGATGCTATTTTGTCAACGAATACGAGCGGCATTCCGCTTGCGCAGATCTCGCGGGATTTCGATGACGGCTTTCAGCGTCAATTTCTCGGCGCCCACTTCTTTAATCCGCCTCGTTACCTGCATCTGCTCGAGGTGATTCCCGGCGCCCAAACCGATCCCGGCATTTTACACTTCGTTACGGAATTCGGCGAAAAAGCGCTCGGCAAGGGCGTGGTCCTTTGCAAAGATACGCCCAACTTCATTGCGAACCGGATCGGCAGCTTCTTCGGATCGGCGGTCGTGCGGACCATGATGGAAGGCGATTACACAATCGAAGAAGTGGATGCGCTCACGGGGCCGCTAATCGGGCTGCCGAAAAGCGCCTCGTTCCGCTTGTTCGACATCATCGGCCTCGACGTCTGGGCGTTTGTGGCGAAAAATCTATATGAAGCCGTGCCTGGTGATCCGTGGCGCGAATGGTTTGTGCCGCCGCCGTTCCTTCAAACCATGATCGAGCAAGGTTGGATCGGCGAGAAGCGCGGACAGGGGTTCTACAAACGCGTCGGCCCGGACAAGCAAATCCACGCGATCGATTGGAAGACCTTCGCTTACCATCCGGTTCGCAAGGCCAGTTTTGAATCCGTCGAGGTGGCCCGGACGATTCCCGCTCTTGACGAGCGCATCCGAAAGCTTGTCGCCGGCACGGACCGCGCGGGTTCGTTTCTGTGGAAGGTGCTCAAGAGTGTATTTCTGTACTCTACGGAGATGGTCGGCGAGATCTCCGACCGGATCGTTGAAATCGATCGGGCGATGCGTTGGGGCTACGGCCACAAGCTCGGTCCGTTCGAGTTTTGGGATGCGCTCGGGTTCAACGATGTAGCCGAGCGGATGCTCGCCGAGGAAACGACTCTGCCGGAATCGATACAGCGTATGCGAGCGGAGGGCGCACGATCGTTCTATCGCCCTGCCGACCGGCTGGATTTTCCACATACGGAATATTTCGATCTCGCCAGGTCGGTCTATCAGCCGCTCGAAGCACGCCCCGGCGTCATCGTGCTCGGCGACATGAAGCGGGCCCGGGGAGTTGTCGAGAAGAATGCCGGAGCGTCTCTGATTGATATCGGGAATGGCGTGCTTTGCCTGGAGTTTCACAGCAAAATGAACGCTATCGGCGAAGATGCGCTGCGGATGATCGACAAGGCTATCCAGCTTTTGCCGGAGCGGTTCGATGCAATGGTAATTGCAAATGAAGGAGAAAATTTCAGTGTTGGCGCCAATCTGGTTCTGCTGCTGACTGCCGCGCAGGCGGGCGAATTCGACGAGCTGGAACAAACCATCGACCATTTCCAACAGTGCATGCTCCGCATCAAATATGCGCCAAGGCCGGTGGTTGCAGCCGTTTTCTCCCGGGCCCTGGGCGGGGGTTGTGAAATAGTGCTGCAGAGCCATGCGGTGCAGGCCTCCGCCGAGACCTACATCGGTCTTGTCGAAGTCGGCGTCGGCTTGATTCCAGCCGCGGGCGGGTGCAAGGAGATGACGCTTCGGTTTGACGATTCAATGAAAGCATTTGAGTTGATCGGCCAAGCCAAGGTTTCGGGAAGCGCCGTTGAAGCGCGCCAGTTGGGTTTCTTGCGTGCGACCGACCGGATCGGTATGAATCCCGAGTTGCTGATTGGAGATGCGAAGGAGCTTGCGTTGCAGCTTGCCCGGACGTACCGCCCCGGTTTCCCCAGAACGGATATTCCCGCTGGCGGTGATGCTGCTTATGCGAAAATGCGCCTGGCTGCGTGGTCCCTTCGCGAGAGCGGCATGATCGGCGATCACGATTTTACAATCGGCGAAAAGCTTGCGTTCGTGCTCAGTGGTGGCCGCGTCACTTCCGGCGCGCAGGTCAGCGAACAGAATCTGCTCGATCTCGAGCGTGAGGCATTTTTAAGCCTGTGCGGCATGTCCAAAACCCAGGAGCGGATTCAGTACATGCTAAAGACCGGCAAGCCTTTGAGGAATTAGTTTATGCAAGACGCAGTCATTGTCGATTGTGTGCGGACGCCGGTCGGCAAAGCGCCGCGAGGCGCTTTGCGTCATACCAGGCCGGACGATCTTGCTGCCTCTGCAATTAGCGCACTTTTCGAACGTCACTCCGTCATTCCCAAGGAGGATGTCGAGGACGTGATTCTTGGATGCGCGATGCCCGAAGCCGAATCAGGACTGAACATGGCGCGTATCGCGGTCCTGCGCGCCGGTTTGCCCGATTCCGTGCCGGGAATGACCATTAACCGGTTCTGCTCTTCAGGACTGCAAGCAATCGCGCTTGCGGCCGAGCGGATACAGGCGGGCGCCGCACAGACGATGATTGCCGGAGGCAGTGAATCGATGAGTTTACTGCCCCGAGCGGGCCACGCCTTTTCTCCCAATCCTTACCTGGTTGAACAGATGCCGGAACTGTACATGGGCATGGGGCAGACGGCGGAACGATTGTACGGCCGCTACCGGATTTCTCGCGAGGATCAGGACTCATTCGCCTTGCGCAGCCATCGGCGCGCGCTTGCCGCGCAGACGGAGGGCCGGTTCGCCGGCGAAATTATCCCGGTACAAGTGGAAGAGAAGGAATTCGATGGCCGCCACGTTGCGGCGTCCACTTCGGTGTTCGACAAAGACGAAGGGCCGCGGCCGGATACGTCGCTCGAAGCACTGGCTGCGCTGAAGCCGGTTTTCCACGCAAACGGCACGGTGACGGCTGGCAACTCATCGCAAACCAGCGACGGCGCAGCGGCCGCTCTCGTAATGTCTTCACGGAGAGCCAGGGAACTAGGCTTGCGCCCGCTCGCTCGCTTCGTTGCCTTTGCTGTGGGCGCCGTGCCGCCCGAAGTCATGGGCATAGGCCCCGTTGTGGCTGTGCCTAAGGCTCTGGCGCTCGCCGGGCTGACGCTGAAAGACATCGGCGTGATCGAGTTGAATGAAGCGTTCGCGGTGCAGGCCCTCGCTGTCATTCGCGCCCTCGGATTCGATGAGGATCGGACGAATGTGAACGGAGGAGCAATTGCCCTCGGTCACCCCCTGGGATGCACCGGCGCGAAGCTAACGGCGACCATCCTGCGCGAGATGCAGCGCCGCTCGGCACAGTTTGGAATGGTGACGATGTGTGTCGGAGGCGGCCAGGGCGCCGCCGGCATCTTCGAGTTGCTGTAAAGGAGTCTCCATGTCGACGGCCATGACTGCCGGACCGCTTGCCGGCGGCGAGTTTCTGTTACGCGCGGTTCAACCGGACGAGGTTTTCACACCCGAAGATTTCACCGAAGAGCACCGTGCGATTGCGCGTACAACGGAAGAGTTCTGGGCCAAAGAAGCTGTCCCTCGGCTTGAGGCCATTCAGCACCAGGAACCGGGCGTTGCCGCCACTCTGTTGCGAAAGTCAGCGGAATTGGGATTAACCAGCGTCGTCATACCCGAAGAGTTCGGCGGCATGGGCCTCGATCTGACCTCGATGATGATTGTCGCCGAAGGAATTGCCAAGGATGGCTCGTACGCCGCATGGCATGGCGCGCATACCGGCATCGGAACGTTACCGCTTCTGCTCTTCGGCACGGCGGAACAGAAGCGGCGGTATCTGCCGAAACTCGCCAGTTGTGAAATGATCGCCGCCTATTGCCTGAGCGAAGCTCAGGCCGGCTCCGATGCAATGGCTGCTCGCACTACCGCCAAACTGGCCCCCGATGGAACCCACTACATCCTGAACGGCCAGAAGATGTGGATCACGAATGGCGGATCAGCGGACCTATACACCGTCTTCGCGAAAGTCGACGAAAAACTCACGGCATTTCTTGTTGAGCGCTCGTTCGACGGGGTCAAGCAGGGAGCCGAAGAACGAAAGATGGGCATCAAGGGTAGCTCCACGTGCGCCATCTATTTCGACAACGTAAAGGTTCCGGCTAACAACGTACTCGGCGAGATCGGCCGCGGCCACGTGATCGCGTTCAGCATCCTGAACCTCGGCCGTCTGAAACTTGGGGCGTTTGTGACGGGCGGCGCAAAAAACATCTTGGCGCAATCCATCCGTTATGCAAAAGAACGCGTCGCCTTCGGAAAACCAATCGCCGAGTTCGGGTTGATCCAGCATAAGCTCGCCGAAATGGCTGCTCGCCTGTATGCGGCTGAATCGATGAGCTATCGCGTGGATGGCCTGCTGAACCGGGCATCGGGCGGCCTCGATTGGAATGCTCCCGATGCGGCTGCGCGAGTCCTGAAAGCAGCCGAGGAGTATGCAATTGAATGCTCGCTCGTGAAGGTGTTTGCGTCCGAAATGCTCGATTTCGTTGTCGACGAGGGCGTTCAGATTCACGGCGGCTACGGTTATCATCAAGACTATCTCGTCGAGAGAGCCTATCGCGATTCGCGCATTAACCGCATTTTCGAGGGCACGAACGAGATCAATCGCCTGTTGGCGACCGGCATGCTTTTGAAACGAGCGCAAAAGAAACAATTGCCTCTCGTGGAAGCCGTGAAGAAGTTACAGACGGAATTGCTGGAGCCTCTGAACCGCGATTCGAGCACAAGTCCCCCGGAATTCCTATTAGTCCAGCAATCAAAGAAGCTCGTCCTCTTCCTCTTGGGCGCCGCGTACCAGAAATTTGCCGCAAATATCGAGGAGCAACAGGAAGTGCTCGCCGGTATCGCGGACGCGATGATGTCGGCCTTTACGCTGGAATCGAGCGTGCTGCGTTGGCTGAAAGCAAAGAAACACGGCGTTGGAGACATTGCCGGCGCTTACTGCTCGCTGATAGCGAACCAGGCGCTGCGTGAAATGGAACGCGCGGCCACGGAGGTTATTGCGGCGTGCAGCGAAGGCGATGAGTTGCGTGCCGGACTCGCTGTTCTGAGAAAGTTGACGCGCCGCGACACCGCCGATGTCATCGGCATTCGCCGGCAGGTGGCTGGTAGATTGTCGGAAGCAGGCCGGTATATCGTCTGACGATATCTATTTCCCGCCGGCGCTTATGGCTTGAACCGGAAAGAGATCACCGATTGGCTTGGAACGGGCACGCCGTTGCGGCTGGCCGGGCGGAAACGGTACTGCCGCACTGCATCCAGCGCGGGCGGTCCCAACAAGCCCGAAGTCCGCCCTTTGTTCGCTGTGAGTTGAGCATTTGTCACCATTCCTTCAGCATCGATATCGGCGGTGATCTGAACCGTCTGCTCTGATGTGACCAGGCTGGCAATACTTACCGGAATCCGAGGCCGAACCTGCTGAATGACCGTGGGACCCACATAGGTTGTCGTGCGGGCGGTGTGTGTACGGGCGGCTTTAGTCCGCAAGCTTTCCTTCGGGGCAGGCGAGTGCGGCACGTGAGGCATCGAAGAATCGGCGGAAGCGGGTTTCGCCAGTGCATTAGCCGGCACGGAACCACGCGATTCCGGCTTGCCGTGGAAGGCTTTGTCTGTAATCGGCGCTCGCCGCGCCTCGGGCGCCAGACGGGAAATGGGTCGGGACTGAGGCGCTCGGGACAATATCGCATCCGCGCGGCTGGCCCCGGACTGGTTCAATGCCAGATTCCGGGCAGCCCCTGGCTGCTGCTTCAGTGGCTTTGGTTGAGTGTCCGCAGCGGTTCGACTCACGCCTTCCTTGCCCATCCGCCGCCCCGCCCATGCCTCGGAGGGAAGGCCGGCAGCAGTAGCAGCAGTAATGGTGCGGATCGATTCGGAAATCGAGCGGCCCCCCTTTTGGAAAAGCTCCAGGCGGAACTGCACGTCGCCTCCGATTGGAAAGTACGTAAGTTTTCCGTTCCGAAGCTGTTGCGGATCCAGGCTCAACTCAAGCGGAACAATGTCGTCCCTGATGCTGAGCCTACCGCTCGTAACCCTGCCGAGAGCGGCTAGATCTCGATTCCAGGTGACATCGAATTGGCCGCCGGGCGCCCGCTCCACGTGAAGCCCGATCCCCGGACTGGCATGTGAGATCCGAAGTCTCTTCTGCAACAGCAAAACGCTCGTAAAACCGGCGATCACGCCTATGCACAAGAGCGCTGCCGCTTGTACCGCGAGCCTCCGCCATTTCCGCTGCCGCTCCGGGGGGCTTAGGCGAAGGGACTGGCCGGCGGCGTCCGCCATTGTCGCCGTATTGAACGGTTGTCCGGTAATCGCCAGTTCGTTTCGATAATTCTCGACCTGTGCGGCCGTTTCTAGCTCAGTTGTCGCGCTCTGTGGTTCTAAGGGAGCTACGGCGGCGTTGGGCTGGCCAAATCTCTCACCACCCGGCTCGAATGGCTCGATCTCGCGCCGTTCGAGCAATCCAAACGGCGCCTCTCGACGGCTGAATTCCTTCTCGAGAAAACCGTTTTGCCAGCAAAAAAAGCCGCCGGTGCAAATGCCGCTATCGTGAGGTTTGACAACGAGAAAAATCGCGTCGGGATGTCTCAGGCGCCCCTCGGCAAGCTCACCATCCTCGGCGCTGAGAAAGAGTCCGTCACGGATGTGACTGCGGAAATATCCGACATAGGTTAGATCCGCCCGTTTGGGAGGTCCATTCAGAGCTGAGGTGAGCTTCGCCACATCCGCCGGGCACGAATTGAAATACTTACCGCTGCTCTCTATGAACTCCACGTCTTCGATCACGATAGACATGCCGGCGCGTTCCAGGATAATCCGGCCCAGCAACAGACCGCCAATTTCCGAAGGATTCTCCGATTCAAAGGAACTAACGATTTGCGCCCGCATTGGGTGCTGCTGCGCGGGGTGCATGTAGATATGAGATTCCCGGAACGGATGTTGCCAGCAGGTGTATTCGCTCAGTTCTCGAAGCTGCACGGGCGCAGCTCCCCGGTCACTCTGCATCTCCGCCTCCGAGGTTTGAATTATACTGCGCGCGTCGTCAGCCGTAAATGCCTAGCAGGACTAGCCCAAGTTCATCATTAACCACTTCTTCGCGGTCGTGGCTCAGAAACGCCCTTACGTTTTCAACAGCTTATCGGGCCGCGACCGCAACGAAGAGGTTCAACGATCTCGCCGAGTGCACAACACTCAAACTGACGAACGAACTTCGGCTGGTTAATTCGCGAGCGCACCGGATGGGAGGTGCTTAGGGAACGTTTAAGGCTCGCGTTGTGTAGTGTGAAGCCCAGAGCCACGGCACGGAACCGATTTTTAAGTAACGCCTGCTTCAAGATGAATAATCCCGCGTTGCAGGGCAATTGTGACGGCGTGTGTCCGGTCCTTGGCTCCCAGCTTGCTGAGCACACTTTGAATCTGCGCCTTCACTGTTCCGGAGGCGGTGCCTAGCTCATCGCCGATCTCTTTGTTGCCGAATCCGCGGGCAACCAACTTAAGGACATCGACCTCCCGCGCCGTCAGCGCCACCTCGGGGAAAAACTCACTGAGCTGTTGCGAAACTTCCGGCGGCAAAAAGCGTTTTCCGGAGTACACGATGCGGATCGCGCGAACAATTTCCGTATGCACCAACTCTTTCAGCAGATATCCGCGAACACCCGCTTCGAGCGCTCGGTACACGTCTTGATCGCCGTCATAGGAGGTGAGGGCGATGATCTTCGCTTCCGGAAATTCTTTCCGAATTTCACGCGTCACTTCGATGCCCGGCATATCGGGTAGACGAAGATCCATCAGAGTGATATCGGGCACGTATTGCCGAAATAGTTTAAGCGCCTGATGGCCGGTAGCGGCTTCCGCCAGCAACTGAAGATCCGGTTCAGTCGACAGAATCGCCGCAACTCCTTTACGAACGAGGGGATGGTCATCCACGCATAGCACCGTGATCGGCGGTTTATCAGTCACGCTCATCTATCCTCTGGCAAGCTCCTTCTCTACTGTCCGATTTGCGTGTACACGGGCCGGATCGGAAACGGGCGGA
>Ga0134128_10009727_pt1 | contig 11540 bp, 10 predicted proteins | sample KB31754_FD_96462 | JGI IMG/M metagenome (GOLD analysis project Ga0134128, IMG submission 96462) | Terrestrial soil microbial communities with excess Nitrogen fertilizer from Kellogg Biological Station, Michigan, USA - KB3-175-4 | ecosystem: Environmental > Terrestrial > Soil > Unclassified ...
ACCGACGTCATCGCGCTGCCCCAAGGCGCGCCGCTTGGTGCAGTCGCCGTCAAAACAGACGGATGCACGCTTTGCCTGTCCTGCGTCTCGGCCTGTCCCACCGGCGCACTCCGCGACGATCCTGAACGTCCGGTGCTCAAATTCGTCGAAGATGCCTGCGTGCAGTGCGGGCTATGCCAGAGCACATGCCCGGAAAAGGTCATTACCCTGAAGCCGCAAATCGACTTCCGCGTCGCCAGAGCTCCGGCCCGGATCATCAAGGAAGAGGAGCCGGCGCTCTGCATCCGCTGCAAGAAGCCCTTTGGGGTGAAGAGCACGATCGAGAAGATCGTTGCGAAACTCGAGGGCCGGCACTGGATGTATCCCGCGGGCGACGAGCGGCTGGACGTCGTCAGAATGTGCGCAGACTGCCGGGTCATCACCATGAGCGAGCAGCAGTTCGACCCGTTCGCCGGCGTGCCCGAACGCGCGCCACCGCGCACGACGGATGATTATTTGCGCCAGCGAGAAGGCAAGGACTAGCCTGTCGGGCAACGGCCCAGGTTCCAGACAGATAAGCCGGGTAGGCGCCTGACAGGTGACGCTTTCGTTGGATCCGCGCGACCGACGACCCGGCTTGGTTACTTCGATGTCGCACGCCCCAGAAAATCCGTGAGCGCCTTGCGATCCTCAACCGATCCGATGCGTTGCTCGGGCATCTTGGTCCCCGGCGTATACGCATTTGGACCGAACTCGAACAATTTCGATACCGTCTCGGGCGTCCACACGATGTCCATTGCTTTGAGTGCGTCGGAGAAGCGATAGCCCGGCAACGAGGCGATCCTTCGACCATACAGGCCGGCGAGCGTGGGACCGGCGCGCTGCGGTTCCTTGTCCGACAAGGTGTGACAGGCAACGCACGCCCTGAACACCTCGGCGCCGTGATCTCCCGCATAGGCGGCAAGCGGATCGCGCGGCGTTGCTTGCAACGACGAGCCGATGGGGTCTCCCGTCCGCGCGTTCCAGCGCCGGATTTTGCCGTCGGCACCGCCTGTCAGCAATGTTGCGTTGTCCGGCAAGAAAGCGACCGACCACACGGGCGAACCTGGATCGGCCAGCGTTCGCACGACGCTTCGTGCCTTTCGGTCGATAACTGCCACGACATCGCTGATTCCTGCAGCAGCGATCGCCGTGCCGTTTGGGGAGATCGTCAGCGCGACGATCGGCGTTTGGCCTGCTTGCACCTCGCCGCTTTCCTGGCCCGTCGATGTCAGAAAGCGCAGCTTCCCGTCGGCACCACCCGTCACGATCTCGCCATCCGGGGCAACTGCCACCGCGTTAAGGGGCGAGGCCAGTGCCACGACGCTTGGAGCGCCACCCGTCAATGGCCAGATCCTCACCTCACGATCATAACCCACGCTCACCAGCGATCGTCCATCCGGAGAGAATGCGACGCCGTTGACATTCTGCGCGTGCCCTTCCAGCACTTGCTCTGCGCCATCGCCGAGCGACCAGACGCGAACAGTATGATCCCAGGAGGCAGAAGCCAGTCTTGCGCCATCCGGCGAGACAGCAAGTGAAACGATCGGCGCGGCATGACCCTCGAGGACCCGGTCCGGCTGTTGCCGGCCGCTCGTCCAGATCGCGACCTTCGCGTCCGCTCCGGCAGTCACCATTCGCCCGTCCTTCAGGAAAGCAACTGCGTTCACTGCATCAGAGTGAAACCGAAGGACCTGCTCTGCGGACTCGGTCTTGAGCGACCATCGGATGGCGGCGGTGTCGAAGCTGCCCGACAGAACGATGTTGCCGTCACCGGAAATCGCAATCGCCCGCACGGGTCCGCCGTGACCTGTCAGTTGCGTTTGGGCGGGTGCTGATTGAACCGCCAGCAAAGCGGCAACGATGAGAAGCCTGATGCTGAGACTTGGGATCCAATCCATCTGCGCCTTACAGGTCGTCCAGACACGTCACCGGTGGTTACGCCGGATATTTGCGCTCGCTCGGCCTCCTCAACGGGCTGAAGCCACTGCTCGGTTTCCATGCTGCGCTGCAGGGCAGAACGGGCTCCGCTACTCAATGCCGCAATGGCTGCTGTCGGCTTGAACCGGGCATAGCCCGATCCTATGCTCATATGACACGTCGAGGACCACGTCATGCAAATACGATTCAAGACGTATCTGCATCTCACGTCGGCGTGGCGATCACTTCGCGATGCGATCCCGCCACGCCATGATGACGTGGCTGCTGAAACGTCACCGACCCTCATCTATATCGCGGTCGTGCTGGTGTTCCTCCTGGCCGTTCTGGAAATCGAGGCTCATCGCGGCGAACTGGAATCGCTGGGCCTTTTGCCGCACGACTACCCGATTCAGGCTCCTTTGTTGGGCCCCTAAGCCTCGCGGCCCGACCAAGCGTTCCTTCGACCTCGATGCCTCTTTCATGCTGAGGTCCTGAGGGTCTACGTGCTATCCGCTTAGCGTTTCGATTCTCGTGGAAAGACCAATGACCGATCGTCAAAGTCGTCGACCGGGAGCTTGTCTGCGCTCCGGCCGCTCTGCATGTCCTGCAATGTCGACGCGCCACCTGTTCCGGCACGCCCGATCGTTGGGATAGAGTGTGATCGCGAGACGCCGGCGACAGCGGCAAGCAGACCGAAAGCAGCGATGAAAATAACGACTAGAGGTTTCATGCGAAATCTCCTGTTCGGCTGAAATCCAGGAAACTCGTGCAACGATCTGATTAGTGCGAAGCGCGAGGTGCGGATGTGAGCCGTCTCACAGCTTCCAGGATTCTTGCAGCAAGAGCCCGTCAAGTTCCCGACTTGGAACTTTCAATCCGTTGGCTTCATCGCCGGAGCGAGAATCGCGGACGGCACGCAGGACGGCTGCGCGGAACGGGCGAACAATTGGTTCGTTGCTTTCCTCAGGGCGGAGTATCCAGGCAAGGACGAAAGCCATGAGGCTCCCCACCATCATCGCCGCACTCGCGATCATGCTTGGCGCCACCACGCCTTCGCTGGCACAACGGAGTATGCAAGGCGCGGTTGAGCTGAGCGGCGGCACAAAAGTGCCGCAGAATCCATCGTTGCCGAAACTCAACCTCACCGACAAGCAACGCGAGCAGATCCGCAAAGCCGTGCTTACTGAACCCACCGAGGTTGAATTCCGGCTAAAGGCCACCAAGTCTGCCAAGGACTTCAACCCTGTTGTTGGCGCGACGATTCCGAAAGGAGTTAAGGCCCAATCGTTGCCAACGCCGGTTCTATCGCAAATACCGGAGTTGCGTGACTACATGTACGTGAAAATCAAGGACCAGGTGCTGATCGTGAACGGCATGACCAACAAGATCGTTGATATGTTTCCGGAGACGCAGCCGCTCTCTTAGCGGCGATGATTTCACTAGAACGTAACTAATGCGATCGAGCGCTGGCTATTGTCCTCTTGCTCATAACGGTCTTGCTGCAAGGTTTGAGTCCCGCCGGCGCACCAGCCGACATCCGTCGCACGATCACGGTCCTTCTGATCCAGCTATGAGTTCGGATTGAGCCCTGGCCGGGGTGCGAGACGACATACGACCGCAAAATGATCAGCCGAGGTCTGATGACCCGCACCAATTGGCGCATTGGTGATTTCGCGCTTGCTCGTCCGCAGGCCTTCGGCTTCCCCGCACACGGCCGGGAAGCCGCCAAAGCCCAGTTCCTCAACCGTCCTTGTCGAAAACTCGTGCGAAGAGAAGCAAGCGACCGAGAAGGCGCTGCGCGCCCCCGTCCGAGAACAAGGGCTAGCGCTGACGGAGCAGCGGGCGAGGGGTCGTCGCGGCCCTGCTTCGGTCGGATTGCCGTGGCCGAGCGTGCTTGCGTTCTTGCGGATTTCGACCAACCCGCGAGCATTCCGCAGTCCGCTCTCCATGACAGCGGCATGGGAGCAGGTGGCGAGTTGGCTGTCCGCGGAAGCAGCGTGGTCGCCCGAGCCCGCAGTGCTCAGCAAGCTTCTGGCACTGCCTGGCATGTATGGTAATCTCGTGCCGGATGCGCATCTCGCGGCGCTCGCCATCGAGCATGGACTCACGCTGTGCTCGACAGATGGGGATTTTGCGCGGTTCCGGGGCTGAATTGGCTTAATCCGCTCGCCGCATGAGTAGAGTTCGGCAGCCTGCATCGGATCGACATCGGTTCTTTGAGCGTGAAGAAGTCTGCTTTGAAAGCAACGACTGACTCGCCGGCATCGCCTATAATTGTTCGCGCGGGCGATGCGTCGCCGCAAGCAGAACCGGACACGGCCGACCCGAACGTGGCACGGGCGGCCGCGAGGAACGCACCCGACTGAACTTAGCTCTCCGTCCACAGGCCACGACGTGGGGCCATCCGCTCGCTTGCTCCCAGCGCCGATCTTGTTACTCTTTCATGACCGAATCGCCCCTGCTCTCCGTTTCAGCCTGAAGCGTGCCCGCCGTCATGGCTCGTCGGTCATCGCCGCAAATGCATTTACCGTTTGGACCTGTGCCGGAGACGGTTGCGGAGCCGACGGTAGATCTGGAGGTTTTGGCAGCCGAACCTGCAGGCAGCCACGGCTCAGCCGAGGAATTGCTTCGGGCGGCGATCGCCGATCCCCGTCACGAGTCTGGCTTCCTGCGGATCGCCGAGGAGGCCGTGCAGGCAAGACCGGGCGACGCACACGTCCTGCTGCTCGCGGCAGCCGCGGCCCTGCTTGATCGGAATCCCGAGCGCGCGCTGAAATACTTGAAGCGCTTCGCCAAACGTTTTGTCCTGGTGAATGCTTACCACTTGCTCGGCGCTTTGGCGCTCGCGCAGCAGAACAAACTCATGCTGGCGCGATCGGTGCTCGAATCGCACGGCCTGCACAACCCATTCCTGGCATTCGCCAATTTTCCTGGCGGCCGCGCGCGCCAAGCTTGGCTCCATGGTGAGTTCGGCCGGATCTTCAATCGCAACAAGGCGCCTCGCGGCAGGCGCGTCGTGTCAGCGGAGCAACCTCGCACGGCGCGCGGCAAGGCGAGGAGCAAGCCGCCCGCGCCTCGAAGCAGCAAGGCGCCGCTCGCGGCTGGCAAGACGACGTTCGTGGCCGCGCCGGTCGCCGAGGCTGCACCAGTGGGCCTGCCGCGCATCGACATCGATATCCCCTTCCGCATCGAGCTTGCTCTCGACCCGCTATTGGCGGCGATCGAGAATCCGCCGGCAAGCGACCTCAACTGGTACGACTTGCGTGAGCGCCACGCGCGCCTCGGGCTCGCGCAAGGCTTCGACGAACTGCTATGCCTGCCTCATCTGCATGGTATTGAGACCTTCTGGTACCAGGTCGAGACCGTACGCAAGGTGCTCAAGCAATTTCGCGGCCGGGTGCTGCTTGCCGACGAGGTCGGGCTCGGCAAGACGGTCGAGGCCGGCATGGTTCTCAAGGAATACATGCTGAGAAGCATGGTCGAGAGCGTGCTCGTACTTACTCCAGCCTCGCTGGTCGGGCAGTGGCGCGAGGAGCTTCACACCAAGTTCGACATCCCCTGCGCTACCACTCACGATTCACAGTTGCGCAGCGATCCCGAAGGCTTCTGGAACGAGAAACGCGTGATCGCGTCGCTGGCATTGGCGAGGCGGGGCGAGCATGCCGCTCGCCTGCAACGGCGCAATTTCGATCTGGTCATCGTCGACGAAGCTCACCACCTGCGCGATCGCGCCAGTCAAAGCTACAAATTGGTGGATTCCCTCAACAAGCGCTTCCTGCTCCTGCTGTCGGCAACGCCGGTGCAGAACGACCTAACCGAGCTCTACAACCTGCTCACGCTGCTCAAGCCCGGTATCTTCAAGACGTTGCGCGAGTTTCGCGCGGCCCACATGACGCCCGGCAAGCCGCGGGAGCCCGTCGATCCCGAACGGCTGCGCGTGCTGATGCGCGACGCCATGGTCCGCAACACCCGTGCGGTTGTGGCGCTCAAGCTGCCGCGCCGTCATGCCACGACGATCCGGGTCGACGGCTCGGAGGGCGAGCAGGCGGCCTACCTGGAATTGACGTCGGCGGTGCGTCGACTTGCGACGTCGGGCACCGGCGCCAATCGCCTCGCCCTCCAGCATCTGCTCGGCGCGGCGGGATCCTCGCCGGCCGCCGCCGCCGCGGCCGTCGCTCGGTTCGCCGATCGCAATGCCGACGAACCGGACTGGCGCGCGATGGCGCGGCGATGGGCGTCGCTGGGAAACGGCGGCAAGGAGGCGAGCCTGCTCGATCTGTTGCGACGAAATCCCGCCGAGAAGAAGCTGGTTTTCGTCCACTACCGCGATACGCTCGATCACCTCGCCCAGCTTCTGGACGCGGAAGGCATCGCGTTCGCGCGCTTCGAAGGAAGTCTGAGCGGTCCCGAAAAGGATGCCGCTGTCGCCCGTTTCCGCGCAGACGTGCCGGTGCTATTGAGCACGGAGTCAGGGGGCGAGGGCCGCAACATTCAGTTCTGCAACACGCTCATCAATTTCGACGTGCCGTGGAATCCCATGGCGATCGAGCAACGGATCGGACGCGTAGACCGCATCGGTCAGCAGCGCGAGGTGTTCGTCTTCAATCTGGTGACGCGCGGCACGCTCGAAGAGCAAATCCTTCATCTGCTCGACGAGAAGATCTCGATGTTCGAGCTGGTCGTCGGCGAAGTGGGCGCTATTCTGGGCGGGCTCGACGAAGATCGTGACTTTGCCGAGTTGATGCTGGACGCCTGGCTGCAGACCACCGAGGCGGGGCGCGACGAGGCGTTTTCCGCACTGGCCCGGCGCCTGGACGAAGCGAAGCATCAGCACGACGGCGCCAAGGCACTCGACGATGCGCTGTTCGGCGAGGACTTCGAGTCCGCATGAGAGGCCGACATGAGTGAGCTGCAGCAGTTCGTCGCCGATTTGGTGGCGCACAATGGGGCCGCGGTCGAGCCGCTCGGTCCCGACGAGCTTGAGGTGCTTTCGCCGCCCCTGGTGCAGAAATCGCTGGGCTGGCCCGAGCTCGCCCGGCTCGGGTTTGGAGCCGAGCGATCCCACGGCGCCATCCCAATCGGCCTGGAAGGCGATTGGATGGATCGGCTGGCCGCACTTCTCCATGACGAAGGGCGTTGGGGTGAGCGCGAGGTGCAACTCGACGACGTCGCTGCGCCGAGCGACCCGCAGCGGGTGCTTGATCGCGCGCTCATTCTGCCAAATGCAATTTGCCGGCTCCGAGGTGTCGCGGAGACACGGACGCACTGCCTGATCCTGACTTTCCGTTACACGGCCGTGTCGGATGAGAAGCGCGAGGGGCTGATCTCACTGGGCTTCAACACCGGCACGGGCGCAGTCATCAATGATTTCCTGGCGCAACTGCGGCCGATGCTGGACCAGATGCCCGCTCGGGGGACGCCGAGCCCAGCCGCGGTCATGGCGGCCGGGCCGAGGTGGCGCAGTGCGGCGATCGAAGCCAGGCTGCGCCCGCTGATCGACCGGCAGGTCCGCGACGAGATCGAGCCGTTCCTGCGTGCCATGCGGCGACGGCTTGCGCGCGACTGCAACCGCGTGCACGCATATTATGATGGCTTGCACGCTACCTCCAGCAGGCGGCTTGCGGCGCTCTGTTGTGCCGAGGGCGAACGGGCGAACGCCGACAGCCGACGCGAGTCCATGCGCATCGAGGCGATCGAGCGCGAGTATCACACCAAGCTCGATGATCTGCGACGCAACTACATGCTGCGCGTGACCGTCGAGTGGGTCCAGGCACTCGAGCTCTACGTGCCGGTGCAACGCTTCGACGTGCTGATCCGCCGCCGCAAAGGCGAGCGTGCGATCCAGCTCGACTGGCATGCTCTTGTTAAGGCTGCCGAGGCGCCCCTGTGCGAGGCGGGCCTCGGTCGCGGTCGCGTCCGCCTCGTCTGCGACGAGATGCTGCATCTGACCGAACCTGCCGCCCAGGATCCCTGCGCGTCTTGTGGGAAACCGTTCTGTCGCGCTTGCTTTCCCGCATCCTGCCCGCGCTGTGGCGCGGCAGGCCCTTGCGCACCGACTGGCGCAGGCGAGAGTCGAGAGCGGCGATGAACAAGAAGAGTCGCGCGTTCATTCCCGTCCGTCTCCGACCGTGGATCGAGGCACGATCGAGATGGAGCTTGTCGCATGTGCACGTGCAGATGGCCCGCGAACTGGGAATGAACCCGAACAAGCTTGGAAAGCTGGCTAACCATCGTCAGGAGCCATGGAAGCTGCCCCTGCCCGATTTCATCGCCCGCATCTACATCAAGCGATTCGGCAAGATGCCGGACGTCGCCGCGGCGGAGATGGCAACACGCGAGGCGAGGAGGCTACGCAAGCGCGCCGCCACGGGAGATCCGGGCTCATCATAAGAAGCGCTCGGTGAGCACAACGCCCGAGCATTGCCCATCTCGGCGGCGACGGCAGCAATGCTGGCGGGCAACTTAGATCGGAGCGCGGGGACGGCCATCACGCTGGATGTGCCGTCGCCTATCTGCGCCCTTAAGCCCGAGCGCTACCATCCAGCGCACCCGATCGCAGATCATCGTAGTTTGGCGTGGAAATCGTGGCGCGGCGTCGCGAGGGAGCGAATCGAGCCCCCGACCCGTACAATCCGGTTCTGGTTCTGCAGAAGACCGTACCCCGCGGCGACGGAGCACAACAGATTGTCCGTTTTGCTCGCCCTAATGTCCTTTTCTACGATGAGCACGTAATCGACCTGTACCATCGGATCTGCGCGCTGTTTCGAATGGGGTGATGATACAGAAGCAAGGAAAAGTCGCACAGCAATCCGGCCACGAGGCGGCCGACCAAAAAAACGTCGCACGAGACCCGCTTGTTCTCGACCGCCATCCCGCGAAGCTACTGGAAAAGGTTGCCTTTTCCTTGGTGGGCGCACCAGGGCTCGAACCTGGGACCCGCTGATTAAGAGTCAGCTGCTCTACCAACTGAGCTATGCGCCCGGAGCCTTTTGCCCGGAAAAAGCCTTCGTCAAGAGCGGGTCGTTTAGCAAAGCGACCCCCCGATGTCCAGCAAGGTCGGCCGATTTTTCCCACCCTTCGGAGCGCGCGCCGACACATCAAAAGCCGCCGGATTCCGGCGGCTTTTTACGAGAGGACGGCGCAAGCTCAGAGCCGCTCGGGGCCGCCGTGATCGCGATCACCGTCCTGGTCGCGGTCCATCCAGCGGTGGCGCTCCATCCAGTGGTGGCGCCAGCCGCCCTCGCCGCCGAAACGTCGCGAATGCGTGAGGATCGCAAGGCGGCGCTTCTGGCCGTCGTCCAGCGTCTTGTAGAGCGGATCGGCGGCATCGGCGATCTTCTTCAACGCCGCAGCGGAGGAGGCCATGTTGTCGGCGCGCTCGCGCAGCCGCGCGACCGGATCATCCGGCTTCTGCTGGTCCTGGCCCTCCGCCTCCTCGCGCGCCTTCATCCGCGCCTCAAGGCGATTGATCCGCATCTTGGAGAAATCCCGCACCGCGCTCTCAACCGGCGGCCACAGCTTCTCCTGGTCCGGCGTCAGCTTCAGTCCGGCATGGATCGCGGCAATCCGCGCGTCGGCAAGCGCTGCGCGGTCCTCCGGGTTCATCCGCAAATTCATATACGACATGTGGTCGCGGAGCCATGGATGATACTGCGCATAGACCGCGGTCGAGCCTGCGATCACGAGCGCGGCGACGGCGGCGATCGTAAACCTCTTCATGCGAACCTCCTCCAACAGAGAGTTGGCCCAAGGATGAGCGCGCGGGAACGCGCAATCAACTTACAGTTTGGAGAGTTTTCCTTGTCTTACCAAGATGTAATTTTACCAAGATGCAATTTTGTCCGGTTTCCATGAGCGAAGCCAACGGGTCCGCGCTTTGCACTGACCCGCCGGCTCGCAATGAGGACGCGCGTCAACCCGCGGCCTTTGCCGGCGCGGCGGCATCGCGCTGGCGCTTCATGACGATCTTGTTGAGCGCGCCGAGATAGGCTTTGGCGGACGCAACCAGCGTGTCCGGATCGGCCGCGCGCGCGGTCATCGACCTGCCCTCATGGTTGAGGCGCACCGAGACTTCGGCCTGCGCATCGGTGCCTTCGGTCACCGCGTGCACCTGGTAGAGCTCGAGCTTGGCGTCATGCGGCACCAGCGCCTTGATGGCGTTGAACACCGCATCGACCGGACCGTTGCCTTCGACCTCCTCGATCTTCACCTGGCCGTCGACATCGAGCTTCATGGTGGCGCGCTGCGGACCGCGGGTGCCGGCAATCACCGTCAGCGACATCAGCTTGATGCGGTCGTGGGACGCGGCCATCTCGCCTTCGACCAGGGCCTCGATGTCCTCGTCGTAAATGTCCTTCTTGCGGTCGGCCAGCGCCTTCATCCGCGCAAAGGCATCCTCGAGCTGGTTCGGCCCGAGCTTGTAGCCCATCTCCTCCAGCTTGTGGATGAAGGCGTGGCGTCCGGAATGCTTGCCCAGTACCAGCGAGGACTGCTTCAGGCCGACCATCTCGGGCCGCATGATCTCGTAGGTCGACGCATCCTTCAGCACGCCGTCCTGATGGATGCCGCTCTCATGCGCAAAGGCATTCCGGCCGACGATCGCCTTGTTGTACTGTACCGGGAACGAGGTCGCCGCCGACACCATCTTCGAGGCGCGCGTGAGCTGCGTGGTGTCGATCCTGTTCCACCACGGGAACTTGTCGTTGCGCACGTTGATCGCCATCACGATCTCTTCCAGCGCGGCGTTGCCGGCGCGCTCGCCGATGCCGTTGACGGTGCATTCGACCTGCCGCGCGCCGCCGGCGATGCCGGCGAGCGAATTGGCAACGGCCATGCCGAGGTCGTTATGGCAATGCACCGAGAATACCGCCTTGTCGGAGTTCGGCACCCGCTCGATCAGCGTGCGCATGAAATGCGTATATTCCTCAGGCACCGTGTAGCCGACCGTGTCGGGGATGTTCACCGTGGTGGCGCCGGCCTTGATCACGGCTTCCACGATGCGGCAGAGAAAATCCATCTCGCTGCGGGTGCCGTCTTCCGCCGACCATTCGACGTCGTCGATATGGTTGCGGGCGCGGGTGACGTTGGCAATCGAGGTCGCGATCACCTGCTCCGGCGTCATGTTCAGCTTCACGCGCATATGCAGCGGCGAGGTCGCGATCACGGTGTGGACGCGGCCGCGCCTGGCGAACTTCACGGCCTCGGCGCAGCGGTCGATGTCCTTTGGATGCACGCGTGACAGGCCGGCGATAACCGCGTTCTTGGAGCGGCGCGCGATCTCGCTGACGGCCTGGAAATCGCCTTCGGAGGTGATGGGAAAGCCCGCCTCGATGACGTCGACACCCATGTCGTCGAGCATCTCGGCAACCTCGAGCTTCTCCTCGAACGTCATGGTGGCGCCGGGGCATTGCTCGCCGTCGCGCAGCGTGGTGTCAAAAATGATGACGCGGTCCTTCTCGGACTTTTTGGCTGATGTCATGGCAAAGATTCCTTTGGGTCGGTGCGCTGCCTCTAAAGAGCGCTGAAGGGTTTTGGTGTTCTCGCGCAACCCCTGAGTGCCCAGGCGCAAACCGCCCAGACGGCCCTCAGGGGCCGATAAGAAG
>Ga0134128_10009729_pt1 | contig 11540 bp, 17 predicted proteins | sample KB31754_FD_96462 | JGI IMG/M metagenome (GOLD analysis project Ga0134128, IMG submission 96462) | Terrestrial soil microbial communities with excess Nitrogen fertilizer from Kellogg Biological Station, Michigan, USA - KB3-175-4 | ecosystem: Environmental > Terrestrial > Soil > Unclassified ...
ATCCCGCGCGAACTGGATATTTCGGGGCTGCAGCTGCTGAGTCCGGCCCAGATTACGGCGATTACGGGGCTGCCGGTCACCATCATCGACAAGAAAAACTCGCTGGGGCTGACATGGGCCGAGATTGGCCTGGTGTTCCGATTGCCGGGCTATGCTTCACCGCAACAGTTCCTGGCGACTGGGATGGGACTCGGTGTTCGTGTGGTAGGGGGCGAAATGAACTTTTTCGGGCCGGCTGAGCAGGCGCAACCGGGCAGCGGCGCAGCATTTGTGTCGGCAGCCCACGGACTCGGCTTGCGTGTGTTCGCCGATCCGTCCAACACAGAAGCGGACTGGAATTTCTTCGCGTCGCTAGGTGTGGACGCCATCTACAGCACCATCCCGCTGGGCGTGCAATTGGAGCCGCCGATTCCCCAACAGTGAGCAGGAAAAGAAAAAACAGCTTCTCTCCCTACTCTCCGAACGACAATGCCGCTCGGAGAAACAAATTCAGACGGAAGACAGAGCGGATTTGGCGATGATGAGAGTGATGTCGTCGTGTTGTTCGCGTGGGCTGAATTGGCGGACGTCGTCGACGATCGAGTTGAGAAGGGACTGGGAGGGTTGGGCGCGATGGCGGCGGAGGGATTCGATCAGGCGGTGTTCGCCGAATTCGTCGCGATTTTCGTTGAAGGCTTCGGTGATGCCGTCCGTATAGAGGGCCAGGGTGTCGCCGGGGCAGAGCGTGCGTTCGCCTATTTCGCAATCCCACTTTTTGAAAATGCCGAGGACGGTGGCGGTGGCATCGAGGCGGTCGATCGAATCGTCACAGCCGAGGATGAGTGCGGGCAAATGGCCGCAGTTGACGTAGCGGATGCGGCCGGTTGAGACGCAGTAGTCGGCGAAGAAGAGGGTGGCGAACGCGCCATCGGGAGTGTTTTGAGAGAAGAGTTGATTGACGGCGCAGAGGAGGCGCCGGGGTTGATCGAGGGAGATGGCGCATTGGCTGCGGAGATTGGCTTGCAGATTGGCCATGAGAAGAGCGGCGGCGATGCCCTTGCCGGAAACATCGCCGATGACCAGGCCGAAACGGTCGGGGCCGAGGTCAAGAAAGTCGTAATAGTCGCCTCCCACGGCGCGTGCCGGGAAGCAGTGACCCGCGTAGTCGAGCCTGTGGATCGGCGGGCGAATCTGCGGAAAAAAGCGGCACTGGACTTCGTTGGCGATTTCGAGTTCCTGCGCGGCGCGGCGTTCGACTTCGAGTTTTGCGGCGGTGGTGCGACGCTGGGCTTCGAGGGCGTGAGTGACTTCGTCGAAGCTGACCAGGGAGAAAATGTTGCCGTCAATGTCGCGGAAGCGCGTGGAGACGCCGCCCCAGATGGAGGTTTCCTCGCCGAGAAGGGGAGATTCGATCGTAGGGCGGACGCTGCGGGCTTCGGAATCAAACTTTATCCGGCGGAGGCGAGGAGTGTGATTGAAGCGGACGCCGCGGAGGGACCACTCTTTGTATTTAGAGACGACATCTTCGGTGATGAAGACGACTTGCGTGGAACGGCCGATGAGCTTGTATTGGACAGAATCTGGCTTGGGGGCAATGAGGGAAAGAACGGCGGAGCCGTCGGGAGGAGCGACGGCGACGAGGCGTTCCCCGGATTGAAGCTTGACGTCATAGGCGAGGTGGAAGCCGAGTTGGTCGAGGTAGAAGCGGAGGCTGCGGTCGAGATCACGGACGAAGATTTGGGTGGAATGGATACGCAGGTGAGGGGAGGGATTCGGGGATGGTGCGGGGGCGGACATGAAGGAGATTATACGGCGGGTGCGGCGATGTGGCACTTGGGAACTAGAAGGAACTACTTGGGTTTAGTCCAGCCTCTAATTGTTTAGAATTGACCAAGGAAAAGTCCAACATACGCCTGAGAGACTTATATTTACTGCTATTTCTCGTTTGGGCCTGACGTAAGGCTGGACTAGAACGACCTGAGTAGAAGCTCCGCCAAGCCCGTTTACCCGAACTTGAATCTCATACTTGCCGGCCTTCAATTGGTCGAAGGAAAACTTCCCATCGTCACCCGTTTGTTGCTCGGCAATTTCCGCGCCCGCCCGTAGAACCATTACCTTTGCATTTGAGACGCGGTCACCTGACGGAAAGAAAACAATGCCGCAAATACGATGGACGGGCTTGAGAGGTGGTCGTGCTATGCAGGTGGTTGTAGAGCGGGCCCCAGTGGCATGCAAGAGAAGAAATCCACCAACTATCGCGACGAGTGATGCTTGAACTCGTTTCATGACTTAGATTCTAGCGCGGCAGGAAAGGGACTCAAGTCGAGTTTCCTCGCAGGCACTCAGCATGGGGCGGGATCAGATCGCTAATCGAGAGCTGAGACACAGTGCGGGCCTGCGCTAGGGTGACAGAGTGGGTCGAAGTGGGCGACAATTTGTTACGGTCGAGGCTCGGGGAACGCGGGCGAGCGATTGCAAAGTGACAAGACTCGAGAATCACCGGTCTAAAGACCGGCCACTACAGGGGCTGAGATGACGGCGAAAATATTGGATGGAACGAAGATACGGGATGCGATTTTTGGGGAGTTGAAGGATGAAGTGGCGATTTTGGAGTCGACGGGGATCCGTCCTGGGCTGGCGGCGGTGTTGGTGGGAGAGAATCCGGCGTCGCAGCTTTATGTGAAGAGCAAGATTGCGGCTTGCGAGCAGTTGGGAATGGGAAGCGGGTTGATCACGCCGGCGGCTAGCGCGAGTACGGCGGAACTTTTGGCGATTGTGGAGGATTTGAACCGGGACAATGATACCGATGGGATTTTGATTCAGCTTCCTTTGCCGGCGCAAGTGGATACCAAGCGAGTGCTGGAAGCGGTTGATCCGGCGAAGGATGTGGACGGGTTTCATCCTGTGAATTTGGGGAAGCTGGTGAGCGGGCGGCCGGGGCTGGTGGCGTGCACGCCGGCGGGGTGCATGGAGATTTTGCGGCGGAACGATATTCCGATTGAGGGTGCAAACGCGGTAGTTCTGGGTCGAAGTGACATTGTGGGCAAGCCGATGGCTTTGCTTTTGATGCACGCAAACGCGACCGTGACGATTTGCCACTCGAAGACGAGGGATTTACCGGACGTGTTGCGGCGGGCGGACATTATGGTGGCGGCGATGGGTAAGGCGGGATTTGTGCAGGCAGATTGGATTAAGCCGGGCGCGACGGTGATCGATGTGGGGACAAATCGCGTGACGGATGCGGCGGAGGCAGAGCGGCTGTTACGAAATTTTCCTGCGCGGCTGGAAAAATTCAAGGCGAAGGGGTATGCGCTGGTGGGAGACGTGCATCCGGATGCGGTGAATACGGCGGGAGCGATTACGCCGGTGCCAGGAGGAGTTGGTCCGATGACGATAACGATGCTGATGAGCAATACGGTGAAGGCGGCGCGGATGCGGCGCGCGAAAGCGATTCCACGGACGATTCCTGCGGGCGGGCCGGCCGGCGCCGGCGCGCGATAAAATACAGAATGAAGCGACTAGGCCTTACGGGAGGAATCGCGAGCGGCAAGAGCGCCGTTGCAGGGATTTTGCGCGAGCTGGGATTCAACGTGATTGATGCGGATGGTCTGGGGCATACGTTGATCGAGCCGGGGCAGGCGGCCTATGGCGAGATTGTGCGCGAATTTGGGGCGGGCATTTTGGATGAAGAGAAGCGAATTGACCGCGGGAAGCTTGGGGCCATAGTGTTCGCAGACGTTGGGAAGCTGGAGCGGCTAAACGCCATCTTGCATCCGCGAGTGGAGGCAGAGATTCATCGTAAATTCACGGAGTGGGAGAAGGATGGGGTTCGAGACGCGGCGTTTGTGGAAGCGGCGCTGCTGGTGGAAGCGGGGTATCAGAAAAAACTGGATGGATTGATCGTGACATGGTGCAAACCGGAGCAGCAGATGGAGCGATTGCGCGTGCGAGGGTTGAGCAAAGCGGAAACGGAGCGACGGATTGCGGCGCAAATGCCGGCGGAGGAAAAGCTGCGGTACGCTACGGAAAAGATTGATTGCTCGGGGTCGATGGAGGAGACGAGGCGGCAAGTGGACGAACTGGCGGCCAGGCTGAAGCGGGGAGCGGCGGGACGCGTCTAAGAAATGTGCGGGTCTAAGGACCCGCCACTACAGAGTCCTGGCGGTTATTTTCGTGTGCTAACGTAAGATCTAGATGGAGTCGGGGAAGGATTGCGAATATGAGCGCGGGAAAAATATCGAACGTGACGCGACTGGTGATTGTCGCGGTGGTGCTGATTTCCGGGGCCTATTGGGCGGGAGGGCGATGGGGCCAACGCCAGCCGAGAAAAGTGGAGGCGTTGCCGATGGGAGCGGGGCTGACGGAAGTTGCTCAGCGCGACGCGGCGCTCACGGACGAGGAGTCCATCAACGTGCGGGTTTATCGGCAGGCGTCGTCGGCGGTGGCAAATATTCTGACGAAGGCAACGGAATATGATTTTTTCATGGACCCTGTGCCGGTGGAAGGAGCGGGGTCTGGGTTCGTGATTGATCCGCAGGGGTACATTTTGACGAATTTTCACGTGGTGCAGGAAGCACAGTCGATTGAGGTGGTGCTGGGCGACCAGTCGCGGTACCCGGCGAAGTTTATCGGAGCGGACCAGCGGAACGATGTGGCGCTGATAAAAATTGAACCGAAAGGCAAGCCGCTTGTGGCGCTGGCGCTCGGGGATTCCTCGAAGCTGCAAGTGGGGCAAAAAGTTCTGGCGATCGGGAACCCGTTCGGGTTTGCAAGCACGCTGACGACAGGAGTGGTGAGCGCGCTTGGGAGGAACGTTCAGACGAGCCAGACGACATTAATCGACGAGGCGATTCAGACGGACGCGGCGATTAACCGAGGAAATTCGGGCGGACCGCTGCTCAATTCGCATGGCGAAGTGATTGGGATTAACTCGGCGATTTATACGCCAAGCGGGACGACGGCGGGAATTGGTTTCGCGATTCCGGTGAACACGGCGAAGAGGATTGCGCACGATTTGATGACGGAAGGGCGAGTGCGGCAGGCGTTTCTTGGCGCGCAGACGCTGGAAGTGGGCGGATGGCTGGCGGAGGCGCTCGATCTTCCCGTGAAGGAAGGATTGCTGGTCGAGGGCGTGACGCGAGGAGGTCCCGCGGCAGCGGCGGGGCTGCATGGAGGAGACCGCGAAGCGCTGGCAGGGATGCGGCGAATCGCGATTGGCGGGGACGTGATTGTAGCGATCGACGGGCAGAAAATTGCGAGTCAGTTTGATATGAACGTGGTGTTGAACCGGAAGAGGCCAGGGGATACGGTGAGCGTGACTGTGTATCGGGGTGGAAAGAAAATGGATTTGCCGGTGAAGCTGGGGGAGCGGTCTGGGAATTGAGCCGAGTGAGTGGGTTGGAACGGAAAAAGTACCGACGTCTGGACTGATGATTAAGGGGCGTTAAGACCAACGGGAGACAGACAAGAATGTCTGTCCCACTATTTTGAAAATTCGGCGCGGAAGTTTTGACGGTCTGTTTCGCTAAGAGAAAACCAGGATTCGGCGATATCCCTGACGCGTTCGAGTTCGCTTTGCATTTCAGCGTGCCTGGCCTCGAGGAGTTCGGCGTTGGCGTCTGGCGGGACGTAAATCGGCGGAGCGAAGAGGATTACGGCGCGCGCAAACGGAGCGGGCAGGAGGAAGTGATCCCAGGTTTTCTCGAAGGTTTTTCCGCGGTCGACTCCGATGTGAAAAACAAGGACGGGGCAGCCGGTTTTTCTGGCGAGCATGACGGGGCCGGGCTTGGCGACGTAGCGAGGGCCGCGCGGACCGTCGATGGTGAAGGCGCAATCGACGCCTTCTTCGAGGCGGCGAGCCATTACGGCCAATCCGCGAAGGCCTCCGCGTGAAGAACTTCCCTGTGCGGTGCCAAAGCCGAGCCACTCGATGACTTTGCGAGTCCACTGACCGTCGAAGGCGGTGGTATTCATCACGACGACGCCGTGATTTCGGTGCCACCAGACAATGGGAATGATGATGCGGTGCCAGAAAGCCCAGATGCAGCGCTTGCCTGCGGCGTGGACGCGCTCGGCGTTTTGCCAGCCGAGGACTTCAAAACGCAAGGTGGGACCGAGAATGCGAATCACACCGTAGACCGCTGCGGCGATGAAGGGAATTTGGATGCGGCGAGACCAGGGTAATTCCGGAAGGCGGGTGTCGTAGTGCGCGCTGGTTGGTTCGGCAGCGATTTTTTCTGCCGGATCCCGCGTGGGATCGGACAGTGCGGGGCCGGATGCGTCGGGTGCGGTCATGGTTTCTGGATGCGCCTGAGAAAGAGACGCCGTGACGTATAGTATAGGCGAGAGTTTCTTGCCTAGGTTGTGGGAGACGAATTAAGAGTGCTGCTTCGGGAGCATGAACGTGAATTAGCGCGGCGAGCGCGATTTTTTGGCGTCGTGGGTGCGATGCTTTGGGTCGCGGTTCTTGTTGCAGTTGCGGCCGCGTCGGACCAGCCAGCGGGCGATGCCGTGGGCGTCATCGAAGGGCAGGATATCGCGGTGACCGGGCCCATGAGCGTGGAAGTTGTCGGCGGGCAGGTGAAAACGATATTGCGCAGCGGGAGCGACGTGCGAGTGAAATCCGGGCAGGCGCGGATTAGTCTTGTGGAAGGCGGGCAGATTTCGATTTGCGGGCCGGCGCATTTTTCGGTGTTGAAATCCGGCGGGTCTTTGACGGTGGCACTGGAGAGCGGCGCGATACGCGCACGGCTGGAGCGGGAACCTGCGCTGACTGTGTATACGGCACAGATTCAGGCGCAGTCGGTGGCAATAGGCGACGACCCGAGAGAAATTCTTGTGGGTTTCGAGAGCCCTGGAATGATGTGCATTCGCACCTATCGCGGCGCGATGCGTTTGGAGCAACAGCTCAGCGGGCAGAGCGTGATGGTACCGCAGGGCGGCGACGTGATACTGGCGAACGGGCAAATCGACACCCTTCGGAACGGCGCGGGGCATTGTAACTGTGAATTGCAAATCGCGAAGGCTCCCGCTGTGCCGAGGCCTGAGAGCGCGATTCCCGCACGGTCTGAAGCTGGAGAAACTGCAAAAAATGAACCGGCACAAAATGCGAGCAACTCAGAGGCACCTGCTGAAAAACCGGCCGCGAAGGAAGAGCCGATCTACGAGGTGTATCCGCCGCCGCTGAGATTTGACGCGAGCGCGAAAGTGCAGCCCGAACCGGACGCGAGGCTGATGGTGATTGTGCGGCGCGTGCGAGTGCGCCCAACATTGATATTTCAGGGGCGCGTTGAAGGGGAGGCGGTGGCTACGGCTGCCGCGACGCCGCGGCAGCCGCCCGTCGCAAGTGCTCCTGTACATGCGCTGGCTCCGCCGGAGGCTTCCGTTTTCGACCGGGTGCGCTCGTTTTTTCGCCGGCTATGGTAGCGAGGCGGGTGAAATGAGAATTTGTTCGAAGATGATGTACTTGCGATCGGTGGCGTGGAGCGAGAATTTTTACATGCCTTCGTAGTTGGGGCCGCCGCCGCCCTCTGGAACAACCCAATTGATAATTTGGTAGGGGTCGGCGATGTCGCAGGTTTTGCAGTGGACACAATTGGCGGCGTTGATTTTTAGTTTGAGAGAGTTGTCGGGTTGCTTGGCCATTTCGTAGACGGCGGCGGGGCAGAAATATTGACAGGGGTTGCCGTACTCCACGACACATTTTGTTGAACAAATATTCAGGTCGCTGACCACGAGATGGCAAGGTTGATCCTCTTCGTGGCGCGTGCCGGAGTGATAGACGTCGGTTAGGCGATCGAAGGTGAGTTTGCCGTCGCCCTTGAAGCTTTCCGGAGCGGGGCGGCCGTTGATTTTTTCGTAGGCTTGGTAGCCGGCGTGGGCGTGCATGGGATCGATGAGGCCGCGGCCACCGGAGATTTGCTGGAGAGCGGCGTGGATGAAGCCGCGGAGCATGCCGTGCTGAAAGGATTGGTGGAAATTGCGGACCTGCCACAATTCTCTTTTGATATAGCTCTGCTCGATTTTTTTGGGGAAGGCGCTGAGAGTTTTGGCGGAGGCATCGCCGGTTTTTAGGGCTTCGAAAATTGTTTCGGCGGCGAGCATGCCGCTCTTGATGGCCATGTGGATGCCTTTGAGGCGTTGCGAATCGAGGAAGCTGCCGGAATCGCCGATGATGAGAGCGCCGCCGACGTAATTGCGGGGCGTGGAGTACCAGCCGCCGTACGGCAGGGATTTCGCGCCGTAGCGGACGAGTTTGCCGCCTTCGAGGATTTTTTTGAGGAAAGGATGCGTTTTCCAGGTTTGAAATGCGGCGTGTGGATCGAATTGGGGATTGGCGTATTCGAGAGCGAGGACGAGGCCGATGGAGAGGCGATTGTTGGAGAGGCCGTAAATCCAGCCGCCGCCGTACATGTCAGTGGAGACGGGCCAGCCTAGCGTGTGAGCGACATAGCCGGGCTGGATGCGGCCGGGTTGGATGTCCCAAAGTTCCTTGATGCCGATGCCGTAGCTTTGCGGATTGATGTTGTCGAGTTTTCTTGTGGCGACGAGATTTTTTGTGAGCGAGCCGCGAGTGCCTTCGGCGAGGACGGTGACTTTGGCGCGGAGTTCGTAGCCGGGAGTGAAGTTGGCTTTGGGCTTGCCGTTTTTGTCGAGGCCTTTGTCTTCGGTGATGACGCCGACGATGACGTCGCCTTCGTAAATTAATTGTGCGCCGCCGAATTCCTTGAAGACGTTAACGCCGGCGGCTTCGACGAGGCCGCCTAGCCATTTCGTGAGTTTGCTGAGAGAGATGACGTAGTTGCCTTTGTTTTGGAAGGGCGGCGGGGTGATGGGAAGACGGAAGGAAGAGTTTTTGGTGAAGAGGAGCGCAGCGGAATCGGTGACGGGAGTGTCGAGGGGAGCGGATTTCTCGAAATCGGGGACTAGTTCGGCGAGGGCTTTGGGATTCATGATGGCGCCGGAGAGCTGATGCGCGCCGATTTCGCGGCCTTTTTCGAGGACGTAGATATTTTCGGCGGAGAGTTGGGGCTTGGCGCCGGAGTCGTTGTGTTTTTTGATGAGATTGGCGAGATGCAGTGCGCAGGAGAGACCGGCGGGGCCTGCGCCGACGATCAGGACGTCTGCTTCGAGTTGTTCGCGCTGGACGGTCATGGGCATATTCTAGCAGACGAAGATTAACCTCTCATTCGTAAAGCCAATTTTTGCGCCTCGATTGTATGTATCTAGGCTTCGAGGGTTTGCCAGTGTTCAGGACGCAAAGCCCTCTAACTTCGGAGAGGCTAGGCACCTACACCCCACATGAAGAGGGACCGTTGGGGGATTGTCCGCCGCAAATGCAAGTTTTGATTGTTCAATGCAAAAGGGGCATGCAGTATCGCCCCCAGAGTTAAGGATTTGCCAACCCGAAAAAAGATTCTTCATTTCGCTGTGGCGTAGTCTGTGTTTCGCTGCGAAATAGCCCATAACGTATGTATGCTGCAGTAGTTGAGCGACCTCGTTAGAATAAGCCAGCGCCTGTTGAATGTTTCCGAGGTCTACAGCGGCAAATTCGGCGGGTAAAAGTTTCACCTGGAATAGTTGTCGGTAGGCGAGCTTGCGTCGGACCCTCTGCTCGATGTCCGGCACTGTCGATAGGAATTCTACCGCCTTGGCCGTCCTGTGAAATGCAGGAACCTGCAAGTCCTTGACAAGTTCCGTCATCTCTCTCAGCGTTAGCGCCGAAAGGACGGATTTGAGTTGTATGGCGTCTCCTCTGCTAGCGAGACCTAATTCCGCCAGTTTTTCCCAGTTTCTCCTCTCGTAGTGGTCGGCTGGAATGACGTACACTTTTCCGCGGTCGGGTGCATGTCGTAAAAAAAAAAACGATCACGTCATATCCGTACGTGCCGATAAGCTTGTCATCGATGGTTATGTCTTTCGGCTGTCCCTCAAACAGCACTTTGAGGTTGGCTTGCGGTCTAACTCGAAGATGCTCTATGGCCACGCGTCGAAATTCGTCGAGCAAATCCAATCGATCACTCTCCAATGAGTTCTGCCACTCAAGAGAGGACTCCTTCAGTTCTTTTATTTTTTGAAAGTAGATAGCCTTGTGAGTCTGAATATATGTTTCGATTTCTCTACACTGCAGGTTTGCCTGGCTCAATAACCCAGAAATCTTTGGTAGCAGATCCTGCCAGGACCTAACGCAGGAGTCGTCGAGCAAAGCCTTCAAGTTGGCTATCACTTCCTTCGTTGCCCCGAAGAGAGTCAGCTGAAACGTACTCTTGGGATTCAGAATCCATCCTCCATCAGGAGTTGCTTGCAAGTCCCCTGAGTCAACAACTTCCTCTGCAGTGGTTCCTTTCACTTCAGGACCAGCAGTAACGGTGATCGAAATTCCGTACTTCTGGAGCAGATCTCCTGGCTCTTCCAATTCCCCTGCTTTGGACTCCGCAGTTCTGCCTGCCGATACTAGGTCTAATTCCGGAGTCAGTTTGCCGGGGTGGGGCTCCCCAGAGGTGCGAGTAAAAAGTGCACGGTTGAGCGACAGGATGGCTGCCACTGCCAGAACTGCGGCCGCGATGACCCAGACAAGTTCCATTCACTCCCCTGCAGCGAGAAAGATTCGACCACTACCTTCTGGCCTTATTGAACTCTTCCGTGGGGGCGGGCATGATTTCGAAGATGTCGGCGACGATGCCGTAGTCCGCGGTGGCACTAGGCATTCACTATCTCAGTGGAATCGGCAGGAAGCTTTTGGCCTTTTTCGCGGTATTCATCTTCGATCATGCTAAAGACGTTGGCCAGCTCTGCGAGAGCCTCCTCGCGCGTTTTCATTAGCGCGTAGCAAGCAGGAAGGGCGGGAATTTCGGCCACCCAAGAACCATTTTCCGGCCGATAGAGAATTATCTTGTAGTCTTGAAATTTCATGACGTGCCTACATTATAGGCTAAAAGCCGGGCGTTCGACATATCGCGGATTATCAGCAGAAAGCAGATTCCTCGCTCCCGCTAGGAATGGCATTGCGCGTGTGCGTGAGAGGTTTCATCTGTCGTTAGCGGAGGCTCCTGACTTCGCCCCGCGAATGCCTGGGAAGGGGGGTCCCCCCCGGGTTTTCTCATAAGTGTTCATTCTAAACGGAGTTAAAGTTGTTTGTTTTGTATCAGTTTTGCAAGTGTTGATTCTAAACAACTTGCTTGGGCAAATTTGCACCAAAATTGTGCAAAAGGGCTGTGTATTGCGTAAGTGTTGCGAGCAAAGGACTTAAGTTCCAAGGCGGCCCCGAAAAGCGAAAACGCCAACGGGGACGTTGGCGTTATAGAACCGATGCGGGGTATTACTCAAGGAAGAGAGTACATGAAAGCCAACCTCTTGTCAAGAAAAAACAAGAGCGGTTAGTGGGCACTGCACCGTTGGACGTAGACTCTCATCATGACGTTCACTAAGCGGCTTCGCGAGGGGATACGGCGGGGAGAGCTCACTTGCAGTGTGCGAATTTGGATGAGTCCGCGGGTCCGAGTGGGCGGGCGATACCGGATGGAGGAAGGCGAGATTGAGGTCGATTCGATTGAGCCGATTGG
>Ga0134128_10009732_pt1 | contig 11533 bp, 10 predicted proteins | sample KB31754_FD_96462 | JGI IMG/M metagenome (GOLD analysis project Ga0134128, IMG submission 96462) | Terrestrial soil microbial communities with excess Nitrogen fertilizer from Kellogg Biological Station, Michigan, USA - KB3-175-4 | ecosystem: Environmental > Terrestrial > Soil > Unclassified ...
TCATGTTCGCGGTCCATCACCGTCTGACAATTGCGGGCGACCGCATCACCGCCCTCCATCATGGCTCGCAGAGCTGTCGCGCCGGCGAGCACTGCTTGCGAATGACGCGCGAATAGATCGAAGAAACGCTCCTCCTTCGGCATCAAGGCGTGAAACCAGCGCAGCATGTGCAACCCCGTTCGCCGGAAAGCGGCCCCCGCGAGCCAAACTAGTCGCTCGGCGTGAGGTTGCGAAACCCGGCAGTGCCCACCTGTGGAAACATCTCACCACCGCCCATGCCGCACGGACGCAGATTTTCCCGCAACGAGTTTAACATCATGAAAACAATGGGTTCCGGACCCCACTTCGCTTGCAGGCAAGGTGGAAGATTTGCTGCAATCGTCGCACCGGGTCGGTTAGTTTCCAAACCGGACGATTGAGGCGGAGGGAGTTGATGAGGTTGGGCTACTTCACGATGCCCGTGCATCCGCTGGGGCGCGATTGGTCGCAGACACTGCGTGAGGACCGCGAGGCGGTCATCTTCGCGGACAAACTCGGCTTCTATGACGCCTTTGTCGGCGAACACCTGACCGACGCCTGCGAAAACATCACCAACAGCATGATGTTCCAGGCAACGCTGATCCACGACACCAAAACCATCAAGCTCGCAACCGGCACCGCCAACCTGGCGCAAATGCATCCGGTCGTGATCGCGGTCAATGCCGCGATGTTCGACCACCTCGCACAGGGCCGCTTTGTAATGGGCATTAGTGCCGGCGCGCTCACGTCGGATTCGGAAGCGATCGGAATTCTCGATCAGGACCGCAACAAGATTTTCGCGGAGGCAATCGACGTCATTCTGGCGGTGTGGGAGCGTAGCCCGCCCTACGACATCGATCTTCCGGACAACCGGTTCAAAGTGACCTTCGCGCGCACCGCGGCACTCGAACTTGGCGTGGGCATGCTGGCGAAGCCGTTTCAAAAGCCCCGCCCGGAAATCGTCGGCACTGTCGTTGCGCCTTTTTCGCCAGGCGTCATGCTGATGGGCAAGCGCGACTTCCATCCGTTATCGGCAAACTTCCTGTTGCCGAATCATCTCAAGTCACACTGGACGAACTACGCCAAAGGCAAAGCGGAAGCCGGAGCCAAAGCCAATATCGCCGACTGGCGCGTCGCCAGGACAATTTTTGTCGCAGATGACGATAAGGTCGCGCAGCGCTACGGACACGATGACGCAAATAGTCCGTATCGATTCTATTTCGAACAGATGCGGGCAAAGATGAAACGCGGAAACAGGCTCTATGTGTTCAAGAGTCACAAGGAACAGCCCGACGAGGAAATCACGCTCGATTATGTCATGCGGCACTGTGTAACCTTCGGCAGCGTCAACAAGGTGGTCGACGCGATCCTCAAGCTGCATGAGGAAACCGGAGATTTCGGTGAACTTGTTTATGCCGGCATGGATTGGGTCGACCCCGTGCTCGCCAGGCGATCGATGCAATTGATGGCCGAGGAAGTGATGCCGCGCGTCAACGCGGCGATCGGCAAGCCGGCAAAAACGGCGGCAGAGTAGCGTTTGAATTGGCGCCTACACTGACAGCGGATCGGTCCCGAGCGCCGCATAAAGCCCGTGCTTGGCGCCTTGGGTGAAGGGGACATCCTTGTCGAGCTCCGCCGAGGCCGAGCGCACGCGCTGCGCCTCCGGCTCTGTCGCCGGCACCTTGCCACCCTCGGCAGCCGCTTTGGCGGCACGCAGCAGAATCCTTCGCGTCATGACGATGCCGCCGTCAGTCGCGCACAGGTGCTCCTTGGTGCGATCCTGGATCGGCCCCATGCTTTCCTGGATTGAAGCATCCTGCATCGCGATGCCATCGACCCCGGTCGACGAATGACCGTGCCGCTGCGACTCGCGGTCTATCAGGTAATTGTTTGACTTGTTGGCGAGCGGAATGAAGGTGCCGGGCACGTATTTCACGTGAATGCCCTCGCCGTCCTGCATCGCCGACACTTCCGTGTTCGTCAGTGCGCGTTTGGGGTGATAATTGATGCTCCAGGCCCAGCAGGTCCCGTCGTCGATCGGCACCCAGGCGTGCGCGCCGAGCGGATGTCCCGCGCGCGGCGGAATAATCGTGTACCAAGGCATGATCCAGGGCGTGATCCGCCAATAATACTTTTGGCCTTCGGCGTTGCGGCGTGCCCCAATCAGCAATCCGCCGGGAAACTCCTCGACGGCAAAGAGCGGCATGCGGTCCTGCTCATTATAGACATTCCCCTTCGAGCCTTTGAACAGAGGGTCCTTGTTGAGCTCGCTTCCGTGAAGCCATGAAACATGGCTTGAATCAATGCCGCCTTCCATCGCCTGCAGGTAGTTGCACTCCTGGAGCCGCTTGGAAACGAAGCGCTGCCGCGGCTCGACATCGGTCCACTCCAGCGCGGGCGGTGGCGGCTGCAAAGCCGGCGGCCCCAAATAGGCCCACACGATGCCGGCCTTCTCAATGCAGGGGTAGGATTTCAGCTTGATGTTCTTGCGGAAGCCCGACTCTTCCGCCTCGGACGGAAGGTCGACGCATTGTCCGGTCACGTCATATTTCCAGCCATGATACGGACACCGCAGCCCGCATTCCTCGTTCTGGCCGAACCACAGCGAGACACCGCGATGGGCGCAAAACTCGTCGATCAGTCCGATACGGCCCTTGCTGTCCCGAAAGCACACCAAATTTTCTCCCATCAGCTTCACCCGAACGGGAGGGCAATCAGGCTCTGGAATTTCGGACACAAGCAGGAATGGCGCCCAATAGCGCCGCAGCAATTTGCCCATCAGGGTTCCAGGGCCGACGCGGCTGAGCTGATCATTTTGTTCACGCGACATCATGGCGACGTTTCCTCAAGCGTTTGCTATGTTTCCTGCAGGCATTGGTCGCCATTATAGGCGGTCAGGTCAACCACGGAAGCCGAGTGTCATGACTTTGCCGCGCATCGCCATTGCAACCGGAGATCCCGCCGGGATCGGGCCTGAGATCGCCCTCAAGGCCGCGCTCGATTCGCGCGTGCGTGGGGTGTGCCGGCCGTTGCTCGTAGGCGATCCGGCGGCAGTCGAAATGCATGCGCGGGCGGCGGGGCTCGCACCCCGGCTCAACATTGTCGCCGGTGCGAGCGACGCGAACTTTGCCGACAGCAGCGTCGACCTGCTTGACGCGCGCGACGGCAATAACGCACCCATCAAAATCGGCACCGTTGACGCCGCGTATGGACGAGCCTCTCTCGCCAGCGCAAGTCGCGCGATAAAAGCCGCACTTGCCGGCGAAGTGGAAGCGGTCGTGGCAGCGCCACAGACCGAACGTTCGATCGCTGCCGCGGGCATTGCCTTTGACGGGTATCCGTCATTCGTCGCGCGCGAAACCGCCACACCGGTCAACGACGTCTACCTGATGATCTGTTTCGATCAGTCCCGAATCGTACACGCCACACTGCACGTGAGTGTGCGCGAAGCGGTCGCCCTGGTCACGCCGGAGCGGGTTGAGCGCGTTATTCGCGTCGCCGATGCATCATTGAGGAAGCTCGGCATCGCGCGCCCGAAAATCTTTGTCAGCGGACTCAATCCCCATGCCGGCGAAGATGGGCTGTTTGGCTCGGAAGAAATCGACATCATTATCCCTGCGATCGAGCGCACGGTCCAAGACGGAATTGATGCTTCAGGCCCGTTCGGCGCCGATACCATGTTCCGCAGGAAGGGTTGCGATGCCTTCATCGTCATGCTGCACGACCAGGGACACATCGCCGCCAAGCTGCAGGCCTTCAATCGCACGGCGGGGCTTTCGATCGGCTCACCGATCCTGTTTTCGTCGGTTGCTCACGGCAGTGCGCACGACATCGCCGGAAAAGGACAAGCTGACCCCGGCGCCATGATCGAAGCGATTACCCGCCTTGCGAACGTAAGAGTACAAGGGCGCGACCGGCCTGCTATTTGAGCAGGGGAATATCTGCGGGCAGCTTTGGTACCGACTGCAAGTACACGTAGATGTCGGCGAGATCGGCGTCGGAGAGAATCTTTTCGCTGAACGGCGGCATGGCCCGGTTGCTCGAACGTACGAAGCCGGAAAATGCCTCCCAGGGAAGCGGGTCAGGGGCAATCCGCTTGCCGCCACTGGTGGCAATTGAGCCCTGCCCCAAGGTGCCATGGCATTGCCAGCAGCCACTGTGCATGAAGACCGTCTTGCCATGCTCCGCCGAGGCCGCGCTCGCCGGATTTTGGCTGAGCACGAAAGCACTCAGCATCGCGACACACCAACGCATGATCATTGCGGATTTCCTTAGCGTGGCTGAGTGACAACGTCGACCAGCGCGGGCTCACCGGCCTTGACGACTTCCACCGCTTTTTTCAGCGCCGGCGCGAGCTCCTTCGGATCGGCGATCGGACCGGCGGACCACATGCCAAACGAGCCTGCGAGCCGGGCGTAGTCGATGGGAGGATTTTCAATCCGCGTGCCGAGCGGGCCCAGATCATTACCAAGAAAAGCCACGCGGTTGCGCCGGTTCGCCATGCGCTGCACGTGCATCACTTCCTGGTGGTAGCCGCGATTGTTGTGCATCACGGTCAACAGGGGAATTCTGTAGCGAACCGCGGTCCACAGCACGCCGGGTGAATACATGATGTCGCCGTCGGGCTGGAAGTTCACTGAAAAGCGGCCGGCGTCGCGGTTGGCGAGCGCCGCGCCGACAGCGGCCGGTGCGCCGTAGCCGATGCCATAGCCGCCTGGCCCGCCGATGTACCGGTAGTGCTTGTCCATAGGCCATAACCGGCTCGGCCAACTAGAAAGCTGACGGTCACCGCCGACCGATGACCAATCGAGATCCTTGATCTGTGCATAGACTTCCATGGCCATGCGCGCCGTGCTGATAGGGCTTGCATCCCAGGCGAAGGCGGCCGCCTGCCGGGTGCGCTCGCGCGCATCGCTCCAGACTTTTTGCAGCGCCGCGCCACGCGCTTCGATATTGGATTTGCGGTTCGCGGGTATCGCCTGCTTTACCGCGTCAATCAGCGCGGGAAGCGTAGCTTCCGCATCGGCCGCCATTTCGATGTCGACGACCTGCAGGCGCTGGAAATCCTGATAGTTCGACTTGGTGTTGAGTAGGATTGAACTGATGCTGATCAACTTGGCATCCGGCTTGATGTGCGATTCCTGCAGCCCGACACCGTCGTTTTCACCGTTATCGATGTAGCCGTTCACGGTGCCCCAATAGTCGGACAATTCGAGGCCGAGAACCACATCGGCTTCCCCCAGCAAGGTGCGCGCGCGCGCATTCTGGAAAAGATGGTGCGTGTTGGGGAAATTCATCCGGCCTTTCTGGTCGATGACCGGCGCCTGCAGGGCTTCGGCAAGCTCGATCAGCAGCTTGACGCCGTTGGCCGTGCGCGCCGCCTTGTCGGCAACGATCAGCGGATGCTCGGCGCCGACCAGCAGACGTGCTGCTTCGCGAACGGCGTTGAGATCCCCCTGCGGAGGAGACGTGGGCACGTAACGTGGAATCGTAAGTTTTGCGCGGTCGTGCAGCGTCACTTCCTGAAGTTCGGCATCGAGCGCGAGCACGACTGGCTCGTGCGGCGGCGTCATCGCAAGCTTGTATGCGCGCACGAAAGATTGCGCAAAATGTTGCACGGAAACAGGCTGATCATCCCATTTTGTGAAATCACGAACGATCGCGCAGATGTCCTGCGCCGAATGGAAGGTCGGCACGCCGGGCGGACGCTTTGACGCGTCAAGGTCGGTACCGCCCATGACCATTACCGGGACGCGGTCACACCATGCGTTGTAAATCGCCATTGCCGCATGCTGAAGTCCAACCGTACCGTGACACAGCACGAGAAGCGGCTTGCCGGCGATCTTGAAATAACCATGCGCCATCGCGACCGAGGCTTCCTCATGCGTGCAGGTGAGGAATTCCGGTTTTTTGTTTCCGCCATAGTCGATCAGCGATTCATGCAGACCGCGGAAGCTTTGCGCCGGATTGCAGGGCAAATAAGGGATATCGAGCGACTTGATCACATCGACCATGAAATCGGACGCGGGTACACCGGCGGGTTGCACGGACACTTGCGGCGTTCCGGTCTCTGCGGCGGCGACGGCAGCGGAAGGACGCGACACCGAGGGCCGCGCGGCGATTGCCTTGTCACTGGCGAACGGTGCTGCATGGACGCTTGCTGCGTCTGAGGCCGCGGTTGCAGCGCCGGCCAACGCCGCGCCCGCGAGGAATTTGCGCCGATTGATTTTGGATCGAGTTTCGCCACCCGCCATTGCTGACTCCCATTGCCTGCCACCCGAGCCGACGCGGGCGCGTACCCGCATTTGCTGTGAGCAATGCTAATTCAGCGGAGCGTGCGGCGCTACCGGATCAGCGGACAGGCGGTAACGGCGAGGACGAGATTGCTGCGGAGTTGCTGGCCGGTGCGCTGCCGACGGGCGCCCGATTGGTCGGGGGCAAACCATTCGCGACCGGCTGCGTGCCGGTATTGGCGACGTGCTCGGGCGCTTTGCCCGGCAATACCACGACGCGGGTACCGACCTGAACGCGGCTGTACAGGTCTTCGATGTCCTCGTTCAACAGGCGGATACATCCCGACGACACGAACGATCCGATCGTCGAAGGCTGATTGGTACCGTGGATACGATAGAGGGTATGGCCGAGATAAAGCGCCCGAGCGCCGAGCGGGTTGCCCGGACCGCCGGCCATCATGCGCGGCAGGTAAGGTTGGCGTTCGATCATCTCGGACGGAGGGAACCAGTCTGGCCACTCTTTCATCCGGGAGATACGTTCGGTTCCAGCCCAGGTGAAACCCTCGCGGCCGACACCGATGCCGTAGCGCAGTGCCTTGCCATTGCCGAGCACCAGATAAAGATACGTATTGGGCGTATCGATCATGATCGTGCCGGCTGGTTCTTTGGTCGTGAAATCAACCAGCTGCTTTTTCAGGTTCGGCGGCAATTCCTTTGGCTGGCCCGTTTCCGGCTGATCTTCCGGCGGCAGCGACATGACACTGTTGGAAGGCTGCGCCGCTTGTGGCGCCGCATTCGATGCCCCGATAGCGCCCGGCGGGCGGATAATGCCGGGTTCGGAGTTCGCCGCCGCCGGCTGCTGCGGGGCCATGGGCTGCGGAGCCATGCGCTGCGGAGCCACGGACTGCGGAGCCATGGGTTGGGGGGACTCTTGCGCGTCAAGCTGATGTCCATAGCCGGCCGGCGAGCCGAACAGCCCGGCGGGCGGCGGGGCGGCCGGCGGGTCGTCAGGGTACGGAAAAGCGCGATTGGGACTCTGGCGCTGACTTTGCCCGCCACGCGGCGCCCGGCGGGCCGGCGTATTGTCATCGTCGTCATACATGATCGGCGGAAGACGCTCGTCATACAGGCCCGGGGGCGATAACGGCTGCTGGGCCAGCGCGGGCGCGGCCAGAGCGGCCGCGAACGGCAGCGCCAATGTGATAGCAAATGGAAATCGAGCCATTACCCACCTAGGACGGAAAAAAGCGGAGTCGCCACCAAATCACGCCCTGATTGCCTCCGGATGAAGGCACATTCAAGACCACAATACGACTATCTCATTAACGTGATTTTGCCATGCCGCGTCAGGCTTTCTCAGGCTTTCTTGGCCTCTGCCGCAAGAACCTGCTTGGCCACACGGTGGCAGTCGACGGCCGCCGGGAACCCGCAATAAACGGCTACCTGTCGCAAAATAGCCGATAGCTCGCCGGGCGTAAGGCCGTTGCGCAGGGCGCCACGGAAATGCGCCTCAAATTCATGCATCCGACCGAGGCAGGCGATCATACCGAGATTAAGAATGCTGCGGTCGCGCGGCTTGAGTGCGTCGTCACCCCAAACTGCACCCCAGCAATAAGTGGTGAGCAGTTCCTGGAATTGCCGATTGAAGTCGTCGGTGTTGGCGACGGCCCGGTCGACATATTCATCACCCAGTACCTTGCGCCGCATCGTCATTCCCCGGTCATACAGTGCCTTATCCATTGGATCCTCCATTTGGGCGGCGGCCGCCGCCATCGCCGCCATGTTGACAGAGAGAGAGCGATTTCGTCCATTCTCACGGGCCACCGAGTGGACGACAAAATTATCGGGGCCGCGAAGAGGAAACACCCATGCGAACAACATCAAGGCTCGTAATTGATCTTGCTTTCTGTGTGATTGCCTTCGGCTTCGGCATCTACGCGATTGCGCCAAAGGCCGCGGGTCAGGAGGCGGGCTGGATTACCCTGTTCGACGGCAAAAACCTGGACAATTGGGATCAGGTCGGCGGGTCTAATTGGCATATCGTGGACGGCGCCGTCGTCGCGGATGGGATGACCGACAAGAAAGTGGCCGGCTACCTGGTGAGCAAGAATCCGTACAAGAATTTCGTGGTGAGGGTCGAATTCTGGCCGAGCCACGATGCCAATAGCGGCATCTACTTCCGCTGCCTGGACCCCAAGAAGATCACCGATCGAACCTGCTATGAAGCCAATATTTTCGATGAACGCGCGGATCCGAGCTACGGCACCGGCGCCATTACCCGTTACGTCGAGGTCAATCCGATGCCGAAGGCGGGCGAGAAGTGGAACACCTATGAAATTACCGTCAAAGGTCGTGACATCACCGTCGTGCTCGACGGGAAGGAAACCGCAAAGCTTCGCAACGGCATGTTCGACGAGGGTCCGATCGCTTTGCAACACGGCCAGGGTACGATCAAGTTCCGGAAGGTGGAGGTCAAGCCGCTCTAAGACGGCGCTCCGGGGGTTGGCGTGATCGAATTGGATGTAGCGATCGTCGGCGGTGGCATTTGCGGCCTATCGCTTGCACTCAATCTTAAAGAGCGCGGCATTTCCTGCCGCGTTTACGAACGCGCACCCGAGATCAAGGAGCTTGGAGTCGGCATCACCTTGCTTCCGCATGCGATGCGCGAATTCACCGCCCTTGGTCTGGGTAATGAGTTACTCAAGGCCGGTATCGAAAATCAGGAGAGCCGTTTCTACAACCGGTTCGGCCAGCTCATCTATAAGGAGGCGCGCGGCCGACTGGCGGGATACGAATTTCCGGAAGTCTGCATACATCGCGGCCGTCTCCATATGATTCTGTTCAAGGCGACACAGGACCGATTGGGCGCCGACGCGATCCGCACCGATCACGAATGCATCGGCGTCGAACAGGACGAACAAGCTGCGACCATTCATTTCAGGACAAGTGCCGGTCGCACGAAAGGCAGCGTTCGCGCCGACGTGGTCATTGATTGTGAAGGGATCAATTCGGCGATCCGCAAGCAGTTTTATCCCGAGGACAAGGTCGCATTTGCCGGCATTAATACGTGGCGCGGCATAACGCGACGCAAGCCAATCCTCGATGGCCGCACTTATATGCGGGTTGGCTCGATCCTGACAGGCAAGATCGTCATCTACCCGATCATAGACAGCGTCGACAGCGAGGGGCGCCAGCTCATCAACTGGATGGCCGAGATCAAGCGCGACACTTTTGCGCAGAATGACTGGAACAAGCCTGGCAATCTTGCCGACTTTTTTCCGCTCTACGAGAACTGGCACTTCGAATGGCTCAACGTGGCGCAGATGATCCGCGACGCCGACCAGATCCTGGAATATCCAATGGTCGACAAGGATCCGATCGATAAATGGACCTTCGGCCGGATCACGCTTGCGGGCGATGCCGCCCATCCGATGTATCCGCGCGGCTCAAATGGCGCCGCGCAGGCAGCGATCGATGCTCGAACGCTGGCGGACTTGCTTCGCGGCAATCCGGATCCGCGCGATGCACTCAAGGGTTACGAGACTGCGCGCTCCGGACCGGCCGCGCGGGTGGTCCGTACGAACCGCGAGCACCCGCCAGATTTCATCAACATCAAAGTCGAGGAGTTGGTCGGCGACCAGCCGTTTGACGATCTGGACAAATACATTACGCAAGATCAATTGCGGGCGTTGTCGGAGAATTACAAGCGCATTGCCGGCTTTGCGCTTACCGACGTCGGCCCGCAACGGTAGCTCCCGCAATGGCGGACAAGATCCTGGTGGTCGGCTGCGGCGCGATCGGCGGGCTGTTTGCTGCCGCACTCTCGTCGGTCGCGGAAGTGAGCGTCTTCGACACCGATGTCGAGCATGTAAGGGCGATTAATGCGAGGGGACTCCGCATCAACGCCAAGACCTCGAGAACGGCACGCATCAACGCAACTGACGACCCCGCAACGCTAAAGGGCCAAGTGTTCGACGCCGTATTTTTTCTTGTCAAATCGAAATTCACGGCCGCGGCGCTTGATCGCGTGAAGCCGGTGCTTACCGGAAATCCCGTGCTGGTCACGCTGCAGAATGGAATGGGCAATGCCGAACTGCTGCTGGGCATCCCCGGTGCAATTATCGTGCGCGGTGTCACGATGAATGCCGGCCGTTATGTCGAGCCGGGATGCATCGATTGCCTCATTGAGGGCAAGACGTGGCTCGGCCCGGCGCGCGGAACGGCCGAGGATATCCGTCCGCTCGCCGATCTCTTGAACGACACCGGCATGGAAACTGAAATTGTCGCTGATCCGATGGGAGCGGTCTGGTCAAAACTCGTGTTCAACTGCGTGATGAGCCCTCTCGGCGCGCTGATGATGGGAGACAATGTGGCACGTCATGATACGCGTGAAATGCGTGAGCTGATCGACGAGATGGCCGCCGAATGCATTGCGGTGGTCCGGGCGCTGGGCGGCACTTTTGCTTTTCCCCCGATGGAATTCGTGGACAAGGTCCGCGCTGGGCAGGTGCCGCTGTCCCAGCATGCCGGCTCGATGGCCCTAGATATTGCACGCGGCGTCCCGACCGAAATCGACGAATTGACCGGTTTTATCGTCCGTCAGGGTGAAAGACTCAAAGTGCCGGTCCCAAACTGCAAGGCGGTGTACCGGCTGGTGAAAGGTCTCGAACATGCCGCCCAGCGGAGAGTTACGAAACCAAGGTAATTCAATAAGTTAGGTACCGGCCGGATGGATTTCCCGCGGTTTCCCGGCTATACCCGCGGGCACAGGATTCGGACGCGGCGCCCGTTAATCAGACAGGTCAATGATTAGAATGGGCGGGCATCCGGGATGGCAACCATCACACCGCGATGGATGACAGCGACGAAGCGCTTATGGCCCGGGTCGCGCGCGGCGACGAGCGGGCGTTCCAGTTGCTTGCGCGCCGTCACTTGCCGGCCACGATCGGGCTTGCGCGCCGCGTTCTCGGAAATTCGGCGGATGCCGAGGATGTCGCGCAAGAGGCGCTCATGCGCGTATGGACTTATGCGCCACGTTGGCGGCCTCTGGCCCTGTTCCGGACGTGGCTCACACGCATTGTTGTCAGTCTCTGCCTTGACCGAAAAAGGCGGGCGCCTTGGGTCGAACTGGAAGCGGACGGCGATATCGTCGACCCGGCAACCGGCGCCGGCGAGAAGGCGGAGAGCGACGAGCGCGAGCGCATTGTGGGCGCGGCCATCGACAAGCTTCCGCCGCGCCAACGCAATGCGATTGTGCTCACCTACACCGAAGGCATGAGCAA
>Ga0134128_10009733_pt1 | contig 11533 bp, 12 predicted proteins | sample KB31754_FD_96462 | JGI IMG/M metagenome (GOLD analysis project Ga0134128, IMG submission 96462) | Terrestrial soil microbial communities with excess Nitrogen fertilizer from Kellogg Biological Station, Michigan, USA - KB3-175-4 | ecosystem: Environmental > Terrestrial > Soil > Unclassified ...
CTGCTGCGCCACCAATATGATCCGCCTCCCGCCGACCTCACGGTCAAGGTCACCGGCCACCAATGGTACTGGAGCTACGATTATCCGGCCAACGGCGTGTCGTTCGACAGTTACATGCTGAAGGAAAAGAACGACCCGACCCGCCAGGCCAATCAGCGTTACCGGACGGACGTCGACGGGCCGCCGCTGCTCGCCGTCGATCAGCGCGTCGTCATCCCCGAGGGCAAGGTGGTGAAGTTCATCGTCACCGCCGACGACGTGATTCACAGCTTCGCCGTCCCGGCCTTCTGGATCAAGCAGGACGCCAACCCCGGCCAGCTTCACGAAGCCTGGGTCAAGGTCGACCGGCCCGGCGTCTATTTCGGCCAGTGCTCGGAGCTGTGCGGCGCCCGCCACGCCTTCATGCCGATCGCCGTCGAGGTGGTCCCGCCGGCGGAGTTCGCCCAGTGGGTCGCCTCCAAGGGCGGGCACATGCCCGGCGCGACTCCGGCGGCGCAGCCCGCCGCGGCCGGCGCTGCACCTGCCACTCCCGCCCTCGCCACCAGCACGACCCATTAAGAGACGGATCCGAGTAGATGAGCACCACCGCCGACGCACTCCATCTCCAGCCGCACGAGGCCCACGGGGCGGAGCATCACGAGGACCATAAGCCGAGCTTCTTCGTCCGCTGGTTCATGTCCACGAACCACAAGGACATCGGAACGCTCTACCTGATCTTCGCGATCTTCGCCGGCGTTCTCGGCGGCGCGATCTCGGGGATCATGCGGTGGGAGCTGATGGAGCCGGGCATCCAGGTGCTGAACCGCGCCTGGCCGATCGGCGCCGGAACCGCGAACTTCGATGAATGGACCCATCACTGGAACGTGCTGATCACTGCCCACGCTTTGATCATGATCTTCTTCACCATCATGCCGGCGATGATGGGCGGCTTCGGCAACTGGTTCGTGCCGCTGATGATCGGCGCTCCGGACATGGCCTTCCCGCGGATGAACAACATCAGCTTCTGGCTGCTGGTCCCGTCCTTCCTGCTGCTGCTCGGATCGACCATGGTCCCGGGAGGAACCGGCCTCGGGGCCGGGACCGGGTGGACGCTCTACGCGCCCTTATCGACCGCGGGCTCCGCGGGGCCCGCTGTCGACATGGTGATCTTCTCGATGCACCTTGCGGGCGCGAGCTCGATCCTCGGCGCGATCAACTTCATCACCACCATCTTCAACATGCGCGCGCCGGGCATGACGCTGCACAAGATGCCGCTGTTCGTGTGGTCGGTGCTGGTCACCGCCTTCCTCCTGCTGCTGGCGCTGCCGGTGCTCGCGGGCGCGATCACCATGCTGCTGACCGACCGCAATTTCGGCACCTCCTTCTTCGACGCTTCGGGCGGCGGCAACGTTGTCCTCTACCAGCACCTGTTCTGGTTCTTCGGCCACCCCGAAGTCTACATCATGGTCTTGCCGGGCTTCGGGATGATCAGCCAGGTGGTCTCGACCTTCAGCCGCAAGCCGGTGTTCGGCTATCTCGGAATGGCCTACGCCATGGTCGCGATCGGCGTGATCGGCTTCGTCGTCTGGGCGCACCACATGTTCACCACGGGCATGAGCGTCGACGAGAAGATGTACTTCACCGCGGCGACGATGATCATCGCGGTCCCGACCGGCGTGAAGATCTTCAGCTGGATCGCGACGATGTGGGGCGGCTCGGTCACGTTCGAAACGCCGATGCTGTTCGCGATCGGCTTCATCTTCCTGTTCACGGTCGGCGGCGTGACCGGAGTCGTGCTCGCCAACGGCGGCGTCGATACCTACATGCAGGACACCTATTACGTGGTGGCGCACTTCCACTACGTGCTCAGCCTCGGCGCCATCTTCAGCCTGTTCGCCGGCTTCTATTACTGGTTCCCGAAGATGAGCGGGAAGATGTACAACGAGTTCCTCGGGAAGGTTCACTTCTTCCTGATGTTCATCGGCGTGAACATCATCTTCTTCCCGATGCACTTCCTCGGCCTCGACGGCATGCCGCGGCGAATCCCCGACTACACGCCCGCCTTCGCGCATTGGAACTATATCGCGACCGTCGGCTACATGATCACGGTCGTCGGGGTCGCGGTGTTCTTCATCAACCTGTTCTGGTCGCTCGCGGCCGGGAAGAAGGCCCCGGGCAACCCGTGGGGCGAAGGCGCGACCACGCTCGAATGGACGCTGTCGAGCCCGCCGCCCTTCCACCAGTTCTCGACCCTCCCGCGGATCGATTAGTCCGCCGCCTCAGGCAAAGCAGGAAAGGCCTCGGGCGACCGGGGCCTTTTCGCTGTCCGGCGGCCGGGAACCGCGCGGGCGGACATTTGGCTCAACTGGTGGTATGGCGCGCGCCGGTCGCAACAGGGAAAAGCGAGAGGTCTCATGCCCGAATATGTCATTGAGAGGGAAATGCCGGGCGCCGGCGCGCTGAGCCCCGAGGACCTGCGGCTTGCATCGCAGACCAGCTGCTCGGTGCTACGCGACCTCGGACCGCAAATTCAGTGGGTCCACAGCTACGTCACGGACAACAAGCTCTACTGCATCTATCGCGCGCCCGACGAAGACATGGTGCGTGAGCACGCCCAGCGCGGCGGCTTTCCCTGCAACAGGATCTCGGAGGTCCGGGCGACGATCGATCCGACGACCGCGGAATAACCGCCGCCCGGGGGCAGCATGAGTCACGTCTTCATCTCCTACGCGCGGGCCGACGAGGCGGCCGCGAAGATGATCGCGGACAGCCTTCGCGAGGACGGTTTCGAAGTCTGGCGCGACGACGAGCTGCCGGCCCACCGTCCTTATGCCGAAGTGATCGAGGAGCGGGTCCAGGGCGCACGAGCCGTCGTGGCCTTGTGGTCGTCGCAGGCCGCCAAGTCGCAGTGGGTGCGCGCCGAGGCGGACACCGCGCGCTCGGCGCGGACCCTGGTGCAGGCGAGTCTCGATGGAACCGTCCCGCCGATGCCGTTCAACCAGATCCAGTGCGCGGACCTCAAGGGCTGGGACGGCGACCGCTCCGCCGCGGGATGGCGCAAGCTCGCCGCCAGCGTGGTCGAACTCGCCGGCCCGGAAGCCGGCGGCGCGCCGGCCGAGCGGGAATCGACGCGCGCCGTGTCGATCTGCGTGCTTCCCTTCCAGAACATGAGCGGCGATCCCGAGCAGGAATATTTCAGCGACGGGATCAGCGAGGACATCACCACCGATCTGTCCAAGGTCTCCGCGCTGGAGGTCATTTCGCGCAACACCGCCTTCACCTTCAAGGGCCAGTCGGTGAACGTGTCGCAGATGGCCAGGAAGCTCGGCGTGACCCACGTCGTCGAGGGCAGCGTGCGCAAGGTCGGTAATCAGGTGCGGATCACCGCCCAGCTGATCGACGGCCGGTCCGGCGGCCATGTCTGGGCCGACCGCTTCGACCGCGACCTCACGGACATTTTCACCATCCAGGACGAAATCAGCCGGGCGATCGTCAGGGCGTTGAAGCTCAAGCTCCTGCCCGAGGAAAAGAAGGCCATCGAGCATCGCGAAACGCAGAACCCCGAGGCCTACAACCTCTACCTGCTCGCGCGGCAATACTGGCTCACCGGCAATATCGGCGACCTCCGGCGGGAGGAGCGCGTCATGCGCATCTGCAGTCGGGCGGTCGAGATCGATCCTTATTATGCGCGCGCCTGGGCGCTGCTCGGCCTGGCGCAGTCGAACCTGCGCTACGTTTTCCGCTGCGAAGTCGATGATGGCTATGCCGCGGCCCATGCCGCGCTGACGATCGACCCCGCCATCGCCGAGGCGCACTTGCCGATGGTCCGGCGCCTGGAGGATCGGCTGCGTTATGCCGAGGCCGACGCCGCGATGGAGACGGCGCTCCAGCTGGGCCCGGAATCCTGGGAAGTGAGCAAGGAGGGCGCGCGGGTCTACATGCGCCAGCGCAGATTGGCCGATGCCGCGTCCTTGCTCGAGAAAGCCGTCGCCCTGATGGAATCGGATGTCCACGGCTGGGCCCGGCTCGTGACGCTTTACCATGCGCTCGGCGATTCGACTGCGAAGAAGATTGCCGCCGAAACGACGATCGCCGAGGCCGAGAAGATACTCGCGCACGACGCCAGCAATGGTGCGGTGATGAGCTTCGGCGCCGGGGCTTATGCCGCGCTCGGCCAGGTCGACCGGGCTCGCGAGTGGGCGGAGCGGGCAGCGCTGGTCGACCCCGACAATCTCAGCATGCGGTACAATTTCGCCTGCGCGCTCGCGGCCTATGGCGGGGACTATGACGGGGCGCTGAGGCAGCTCGAGCGTTCGCTCGCGTCGGCCGGCGTGTTCCACATCACGATGGCGGAAGCCGACCCGGATCTCGACGGCCTTCGCCAGGACCCGCGCTTCGTCGCCATGATCGGCCGGTCGAAGAAGCGGCTCGGAATGGAAGGCAAACGCCCCGCTACTTCACCCGCTCGACCTTGATGATCCTGACCGGCCGGTCGAGCATCTGGCCCTTGATCGGCCCGTGGTTCCACCAGTTCCGCGCTTCCGCGGATCGACTAGCACCCGACCGCCCGAACGCCGCCGTCGCGGCGGTTGGTATTAGGTCTGGCGTCGGAATCGGTGTAATCTTCGTTCCTCGAAGAGGGGGAGCGAAGATGGGGACAATCATCCGCATGTTGGCCGCCGTATCGCTCGTCGGAGCGGCAGTTTGCGCGACACCCGCTGAGGCTCAAGCGAGCCGGACATGGGTCTCCGGGGTGGGTGACGATGTCAATCCGTGCAGCCGTACCGCGCCGTGCAAGACATTCGCCGGTGCGATCAGCAAGACTGCCGCGGGCGGGGAGATAAGTTGCCTCGATCCGGCTGGCTTCGGCGCTGTCACGATCAACAAGGCGCTCACGATTTCGTGTCCGTATACTGAAGGCGGCGTGCTCGCCGCCGGCAACGGCATCGTCGTGAACGCAGGTTCGGCGGATGTCATTTATCTGCGCGGTCTCGATATCTTCGGAGTCACTCCGCCGACCAACGGAGTGCGCTTCATTGCCGGCGGCGCGCTGCACATCGAAAATTGCACGATCCGACGCTTCAACGGCACGAATAGCTTCGGAGTATCCTTCGATCCGAGTACGCCCGCGAAGCTGTTCATCACCGATACGACGATCGCCGAAAACGGCAGCGCCGGGACCGGTGGCGGGATCGAGATCAAGCCGGTGGCCGGCGGCAGCGTTCAAGCCGTCATCCGCAACACAAGAGTCCGCAACAATGCCAAGGATGGCATAAAGACCGACAGCTCCACTGGTCAGGTTTCGTTCGTCATCGAGGACAGCGAGATGTCCGGGAACCTGCAGGGGCTGGTTGCCGCCGCCGGCACGCCGCTCAATCGCGGAATGGTGACGGGTTCGACTATCAGCAACAACAGCGTGGTCGGGATCATAACCGTCGGGACCAACACGACGGTGCGCGTTGACGGTACGACCATCACCGCCAACGGCCAGGGAGTCATCGTGACGGCGCCGTCGCAGTTGCTGAGCTATGGAGGCAACCGGCTGGACGGGAACCCGATCAATGGCGCTGCCAGCAACGGCAGCTTCACGGGTACGATCATCCCGCACCAATGATTGCTATTGGCCTGTCACCCGCTCGACCTTGATGATCCTGATCGGTGGGTCGAGCATCTGGCCCTTCATCGCGCCTTCGCCAGCGGTGGCGGACACGGGCGAGGCGAGGATTTTCTTCACCACGTCCATGCCTTCAACGACATGGCCGAACACCGCGAAGCCGGGATCGCTCGCGGTCGCGTCGAACGACGGGATGTCGCTCGCGAGGATGAAGAAATCGGCGCGCGCGGTGCCGGGGCCTGCGTTCGCCATCGAGATCGCGCCCGTCACATTGTGAAGCCCGGTCTGCGACGTCGGCTCGTGCGCGATCGGCGGGAACAGCTTGCGCCCGTCGGAGCGGATTCCGCCCTGGATGATCCCGCCGTCGCCGATATGCATCGCGCGATAGAAGCTCTCGCCGTCGAAGCGGTGCGTGTCGGCATAATGGAGGAAATTCGCGGTCGTCACGGGCGCGTGCGTCTCATCCAGCGCGACGACGATCCGCCCCGCGCTGGTGTCGATCGCGACGGGGACTTCCTGGCTCGCCGGAGCGGATTGCGGAAGCGCCGGAGCGGAGGTGGCCGCGAGCAGCGCGGCGGCTATGAATCGGAGCGTCATGGCCAAACCGCATAGCAAACCCGCGATGAACCGCGCCACGCAGGCTTTTCCTCTCCGGTCCGAGTCCTTATAGGCACCGGCAAATGCCCGCCATCGAGCTGACGAATCCAGCCGCGCTCCCCGCCGACTGGCGCGATCTTCTCGCGCTCACCAAGCCGCGCGTGATGAGCCTCGTGGTCTTCACCGCCTTGTGCGGATTGCTCGCCGCGCCGAGCCTTCCGCCGCCGGTGCTCGGCTTCACCGCGATCCTGTGCATCGCTTTGGGCGCCGGCGCATGCGGCGCGCTCAACCAATGGTACGAGGCAGACATCGACGCGAAGATGCGGCGCACCGCCGGCCGCCCGCTTCCGGCGGGCCGCATGGATCGGCAGTCGGCGCTCCATTTCGGGGTGGGACTAGCCTTCTTCTCGGTCCTGCTGATGGGCCTTGCGACCAACTGGTTCGCCGCCGCGCTGCTCACTGCCTCGATCCTCTTCTACGTCCTCATCTACACCGTCTGGCTGAAGCCTCGCACCGCGCAGAACATCGTCATCGGCGGCGCCGCCGGCGCCTTTCCGCCGCTGATCGGCTGGGTCGCCGCGACCGGCCACGTCTCCGCGCTTCCGCTTCTCCTGTTCGCGATCATCTTCCTGTGGACTCCGCCGCACTTCTGGGCGCTGTCGCTGTTCGTACGGTCCGATTACGCCGCGGCGGGAATCCCGATGCTCCCCGTCGTCGCCGGCGTGCCGAGCACGCGCCGCCAGATCTTCCTCTACAGCCTGCCGATGGCCGCGGCGGCCGTCGCCCCGTGGCTGCTCGGCCTCACCGGCGCCATCTACGGCGCCAGCGCCGCGGTCCTCAGCGCCGTGTTCGTCCTGCTCGCCGCCCGGGTCCTCGCCAACCGCGCGACCGAGCCCGCGCGAATGGCGCCCGAGAAGAAGCTGTTCGCTTATTCCGTCTTCTACCTGTTCGCCCTTTTCGCAGTGCTCGTCGCCGACCGATGGCTGGCGGCATGAAGCTGGAGGAAGAGGTCGTCCGCCGCCAGCGCGCGCGGGCGAAGATCCTCGCCTGGCTGCTCGGCGCGTTCGTCGTGCTGATGTTTTTCATCACCATCGCCAAGACGGGGAAGAACTGGTGAACAGCGCGGTCGTCGAGAACAGGAACGCCAGGACCCTGAAGATCCTGCTTCTGATCATCGCCGGGATGATCGTTCTCGTCGCGCTGACCCCCAGGCTCTACCGCGCCTTCTGCGAAGCGACGGGCTTCAACGGCACCACCGAGCGCGCCGACCGCGCCCCCGGCGCAGTGCCGGGCCAGGTCAAGGTCCAGTTCGACGCCAACGTCCAGCCGACCCTTCCGTGGCGCTTCGAGCCCGAGCAGCTCGCGGTGAACGTCGCGCCGGGCGCCCAGACGAAGATTTTCTACCGCGCCCAGAACCTCAGCGCGCGCGCGATCACCGCCCAGGCCGTGTACAATGTGACGCCCGACACGGTCGGCAAATATTTCAAGAAGATCCAGTGCTTCTGCTTCACCGAGCAGACCCTGCAGCCGGGCCAGAAGGTCGATATGCCGGTGATCTTCTTCGTCGATCCGGGCATCACGAAGGACCCCGACACTAAGGACGTCCACGAGATCACCTTGAGCTATACATTTTATCCAGTGGAAACCGTGCCGACGGCTCGCTAGAGCCGGCTACAGCCAACAGAGGGAAACGTAGGACCGATGGCCGCGACCAAGCATCACGATTACCATTTGGTAGAGCCCGATCCCTGGCCGCTGATCGGCGCGATCTCCGCGGGCGTGATGTTCAGCGGCGCCGTCCTCTGGTTCCACGAGAACCGGTTCGGCGTGCCCCTGATGGTGCTCGGCTTGCTCGGCGTGCTGGTCACCATGTTCAACTGGTGGTCGAACACCATTCGAGAGGCGCACACCGGCCATCACACGCCGGTCGTCCAGCTCCACCTGCGCTATGGAATGATCCTGTTCATCGCCTCGGAGGTGATGTTCTTTCTCGCCTGGTTCTGGGCCTTCTTCGACAGCGCGATCTTCCCCAGCGTGGTCGATTCGGTCGGCGGCGTTTGGCCGCCCAAGGGCATGACGGTGATGGACCCGTGGGGCCTGCCGCTGCTCAACACCTTCATCCTCTTGTGCTCGGGCACGACGGTGACCTGGGCGCACCATTCGCTAATCCACGGCGACCGCCACGGGCTGAAGCTCGGCCTTCTGCTGACGATCCTCCTCGGCCTCAGCTTCACCGGCTGCCAGGCGTGGGAATATGTCCACGCGCCGTTCGCCTTCAAAGGCAGCATCTACGGCTCGACCTTCTTCATGGCGACCGGCTTCCACGGTTTCCACGTGATCGTCGGGACGATCTTCCTGATCGTCTGCCTCATTCGCGCGAACCGCGGCGACTTCACGCCCAGGCAGCATTTCGGATTCGAGGCGGCGGCCTGGTACTGGCACTTCGTCGACGTCGTGTGGCTGTTCCTGTTCACCTCGATCTACGTCTGGGGCGGATGGGGCGCGCCGCACGCGGCGTGAGACTCGCGCGTCCATGACGCGCCGGATGCCTATTGTTCCGACGATCATCGTCGTCGCTGCGGTCGCGCTGATGGTCTGGCTCGGCTTCTGGCAACTCCGCCGCGCCCACGAGAATGAGCGGCTCCTCGCGCAATATCATGCGGCGGCGAAGCTTCCGCCGATCAGCTACCCGGTCGGGCCGATCAAGGGCCCGCTTCCGCTGTTCCGCTGGGCCAGCGGCTTCTGCCCGAAGGTCACCGGCCAGCGCGAGGCCGCGGGCCGCAACCGCAACGGCGACGTCGGCTGGGCGCACATCGTCGACTGCGCGATCGGGCCGGGCGGCATGGGCATGAGCGTCGAGCTCGGCTGGTCGGAAGACCCGAACCGCAAGGTCAGCTGGAGCGGCGGCCTCGTCAGCGGGGTCATCGTACCCGACCGGCTTCATCAGATCAGGCTCGTCGCCGCGGCAGCTCCGGCTGGCCTCGACCCCGCCGGGCTCCCGTCGGTCGAGAATGCGGTACCGGTCACCCCCGGCCGCAATCGCATGTACGCGCTGCAATGGTTCAGCTTTGCGGCAATCGCGCTGCTTATCTATGTTCTGGCGGTGCGGAAGAAATGGCGTGAGGAGCGGCGCAAGTCTTGAGCGGTGAGATGCACGTGCTGCCCAACGGCCTGACGGTCGCGGTCGACCCGCTGCCGAACGCCGAATCGGTCGCGCTCGGCGTCTATGCAATGGTCGGCTCGCGCTCGGAGCCGGAACATTTGAACGGCCTCGCCCATGTCGTCGAGCATATGGTGTTCAAAGGCGCGGGATCGCGCGACACGCGTCAGATCGCGGAAAGCATCGAGGACGTCGGCGGGATCATCAACGCGTGGACCGCCCGCGACCAGACCGTATTCTACGGCCGCACGCTGGCCAAGGACTCAGCGCTGCTCGCCGAGCTGATCGCCGATTTCCTGCGCGCCCCGCACCTCAACGAGGATCATCTCGAGCGCGAGAAGACCGTGATCCTGTCGGAGCTCGGCGAAGTCGTCGATTCGCCCGACGACCTCGTCCACGACCATTTGTTCGAGGCCGCGTTCGGCGCCCAGCCGCTCGGCCGCTCGGTGCTCGGCTGCGAGGAGACGCTGAGCGCGATCACCGCGCAGGATTGCCGCGCCTGGATCCGCGATGAGCTCGTGCCCTCGCGCCTGATCCTTGCGGCGAGCGGGCGGATCGAGCCCGATGAATTGCTGAAGCTCGCCGAGCGGCTGTTCGGCGACATGGAAAATTGGCCCGGCGTCCCGATCGGCAGGGCGGAGTTCACTGGCGGAGTGCGCAACGACCGCCGCGAGTTCGAGCAGGCGCACTGGTGCCTTGGCCTCCCAGGCTTTGCCGCCTCGGACCCGCGAATCCCGGCACTTTCCGTCTTCGTCCAGGCGATCGGCGGCGGCATGTCGTCGCGGCTGTTTCAGGAACTTCGCGAGGACCGCGGCCTCGCTTATTCGGTCAGCGCCTGGCAGCAGGCCTATGCCGACACCGGAATCGTCGCGCTGAGCTGCGCCGCCGACCGCAATCGCGCGGTCGAATCCATGCACCTCGCGCGCTCCATCCTTGCCGATGCGGTCGAGACCCTGACCGATGCCGAGGTCCAGCGCGCCCGCACCCAGCTCGAAGCCGGGCTGCTGATGAGCTTCGAAAGCGCGCAGGGCCGCGCCGACCACATGGCCCGGTCGATCGAAGTGTTCGGCCGCGTTCTCTCGGTCGACGAGCTGCTCGAACACCTGCGCTCCGTCGATGCCGCATCGGCGAAAGAGGCGGGCGCGGCATTGCTCGACGGGCGAGCCGCCGTGGCCTCCGTCGGGACCCAGCTCGCATTGGCTGCGTGACCGAACTCACGACGCTCGTCGCCGAGCCCTGGAGCGACTGGGGCCTGATCGATTGCGGTGGCGGCCAAAAGCTCGAACGCTACGGCGACATCAAGGTAGTCCGGCCGGAGCCGCAGGCGATGTGGGCGCCCGCGGCAGGCGACTGGGACCCGGACGCCACCTTCGTCCCTGGCTCGGACGAGGAGGGCGGCGGCCGCTGGGTCCAGCACCGGCCCGTGCCGCGACAGTGGGAGCTCGCGCGCGGAGACGTCCGCTTCGCCGCCTCGCTGACTCCGTTCCGCCACCTCGGCTTCTTCCCCGACATGGCGCCGCAATGGGACTGGATGCGGGAGCGCTCGGCCGACGCCGACGTGCTCAACCTGTTCGGCTACACCGGCGTCGGCACGCTGACGCTCAGCGAAGCCGGCGCGCGGATGGTGCACGTCGACGCGTCCAAGAAATCCGTCGAGCAGGGGAAAGAGAATGCAGCGCTTTCCGGTCTCGATGACCGCCCGATCCGCTGGATCGTCGACGACGCAAGCAAGTTCACAGCGCGCGAAGTCCGGCGCGGCCGGCGCTACGACGGAATCCTGCTCGACCCGCCCAAGTTCGGCCGCGGGCCGACGGGCGAGGTCTGGCGCCTGGAGGAGAATCTAAGCCCGCTGCTCGCCGACTGCCGCAAGCTGCTCGACGAGAATAGCCGCTTTCTCGTGCTCACCGTCTATGCGGTGCGCATGTCCGCCCTGGCGATCGGCGAGCTGGTGAAGCAGACGTTCGGCGACCTCGGCGGCACCGTGGACATGGGCGAGATGTCCGTGCGCGAAGAGGCGCGCGGTCTGCTGCTCCCAACCGCCATCTTCGCGCGCTGGAGCAACTAGCCTCCCTTCGTTCGTCCTGAGCGAAGTCGAAGGGCGTTTCACGGCCGTTGGGGCGAGACGCCCTTCGACTACACGCCTTCGGCGCTCCGCTCAGGACGAATGACTCTTATGTTCTTCC
>Ga0134128_10009734_pt1 | contig 11533 bp, 7 predicted proteins | sample KB31754_FD_96462 | JGI IMG/M metagenome (GOLD analysis project Ga0134128, IMG submission 96462) | Terrestrial soil microbial communities with excess Nitrogen fertilizer from Kellogg Biological Station, Michigan, USA - KB3-175-4 | ecosystem: Environmental > Terrestrial > Soil > Unclassified ...
TCGCTACCACACGCCTCTGTACAACTTTTATTCGAAGCTGACCGGCGACCGCACGCTTAGCGAAGACCTGGTGCAGGAAGTCTTTCTGCGAATTTTGAAATACCGGCAGAGTTATCAGCCAGGAACTCCGTTTCGTGCGTGGATCTACCAAATCGCAAGGAATGCAAGAGTGGATCATTACAGAAAGACCCCGAAACACATTACGTTCGAACCGGAAATGGCGCCTGCGGTGATGCCAAAGGATTCGGCGCAGCATTCGGAAGAGGCGGAACTTTTGCACCGGGCGTTAATGCAGATGCCGGAAGAGAAACGAGAGATATTGATTCTGAGCCGCTTTCAGGAATTGAGGTACGACGAAATTGCGCGGCTGCTGGGTTGCGAACTCGGGACCGTGAAAACGCGAATTCACCGCGCGATTCAGGAGCTGCGGCAGACCTTTCGCCAGCTTGAGAGCGGCATGATCAACAAGGACAAAAACTCTGGAGTCACGAAGTTTGTACCTCCCCGGAGGGCCGGAAATGAAGTGTGAACAAATTGGAGAACTCCTGCCGGATTATCTGCAGGGGAATTTGGACGAAGAACAAAACGAAATCGTGGAACTTCACACGGCGCAGTGCGCCGATTGCCGCGACGAAGTGACGATCTGGAAAAAGCTGGGGCTGCTGCCCGTGGAACAGCCGAGCGCGGCCTCAAGGGCGCGATTCGAAGCGATGCTGCACGCCTACCAGACGGGGCGCAGCGACAGAGTGAGCGCACGATTCGGGCGAGCAGGACGCGCAGCGGGGTCGAACTTTTGGCAATGGCTGCGCACGCCTGTGGGCGTAGTGGCGTGGAGTGCCGCGCTGCTCGTGATCGGGATTTTTGCCGGCAACTATTTCGGCGACAGGCCAACGCACCCGATTGCCAACCAGGACGAAATAGCAGCGATGCACACAGAGCTGACAAACATGCGGCAGTTGGTGGTGCTCTCGATGCTGCAGCAACAATCCGCGAGCGAGCGCTTGCAGGGAGTGAGCTGGAGCCAGCGGGAAGCGCACCTCGATCCGCAGGTGATGGGAGCGCTGCTGCATACGCTTCGTTTCGACGGAAGCGTGGACGTGCGGCTGGCGGCGCTCGATGCGCTCAGCCGGCACGCAGGCCAGCCGCAGGTTCACAAAGGTGTCCTGGACGCGCTGCAAGAGCAGCAGTCGCCACTGGTGCAGGTGGCGCTGATCGACCTCTTGACGGAATGGCGCGATCCGGACGCCGCGCAGCGGTTGCGCAATTTTGAGCAAACTCCGAATTTGAATCCCACAGTGAAGCAACGCGCGGAATGGGCCGTCAGCAAATTGAATTGAGGAGGAAAGCGTGCGCAGAAAATCCCTAATCTCGATTTTGATCGTGTACGCCGCGGCGGCGGTTCTGCTGCCGGTCTTGCCCGCGAAGAGAACTGTGGGCGGGCGCGCTTCTAGCGTGTTGAATTTCGTGCGCGCGGCCTTGGGACCCGAAGCCGTCTCCGCAAAGACCAGTGACGACGACGATGCCGAATACCCGGTCCGCGACCAGGAAAACATTCAGAAATCGTTTCCCATGCCCGCAACCGGTCAGAAGACCCTCGAGATCGACAACGTATGGGGCTCGATCGAGGTGTCCGCCGACGCTTCAGACAAGGTGGAACTGACCGTTCAGCGAACGACACGGGCGGAATCGAAGGAAATGCTCGAAAAGGCGAAGAAGGAAGTGACACTGGACATTTCACAGCAAGAAGGCGCGCTGAAGCTCTATGTGAACGGACCGTTCCGGTGCCAATGCGATGACTGCCGGCATTCGCGGGATGCCGACGGGTACGTTGTAAAGATGGATTTTCATGTGCAGGTTCCGCGCGACACCGATCTTAAAGTGAAGACGGTAAATGGTGGACGCGTGGTCGTGCGAGGCACAAACGGAAGTTTCCTCGTGCGAAACGTGAACGGCGACATCCAAATGGACAACGTGTCTGGCTCCGGGACGGCGCGAACGGTGAATGGGCCGGTGGTCGTTTCTTTCCGCCAGAATCCGCGCGAGAATTCCGAGTTCAAGACCATCAACGGAAATGTCGAGCTGCGCTTTGCGCATGACCTGTCCGCGGATTTTCGGTTCAAGACATTCAACGGCGGCATCTACAGCGATTTTCCCGTGACGACCCTGCCTGTGCACGCGATTCAGCAGGAACGGCGCGGCGGGAAAGTGGTTTACCGGGCCGACCGCTTCACGGGCGCGCGCGTGAACGCCGGCGGGCCGGAGATTCAGATTGAAAATCTAAATGGAGATATTCGCATTCTTGAAAATCATGAATAACCATACATTTCGTTTTAGCCATATCCTCCGAGGAGCATTGTTGGCTGTGGCGGCATTGATCGCGCCCGTCGCGCAAGCACAAACGCAGTCCGGCAGTGACCGCATCGCGGTCAATCTGGACGATCCGGCGCGTCCGGCGTTTGTGAAAGCGAGCCTGGTGAACGGCAGCATTACCGTAAAGGCCTACGACGGCAAGGAAGTTATCGTGGAGGCGCGCGGGCGGAATCAAGAGAGCGAAAAGCCTTCGGGCGGCCCGAAGCGCTTGAACATATCGACTACCGGCTTGTCGGTCGAAGAAGAGAACAACGAAGTACGCATCGGCACGGAATCCTACGCGCGGACGATTGACCTCACCATTTCCGTCCCCGTGCACACCTCGCTAAAGCTGCGGGCAGTGAACGACGGAGATATCGTGGTCACGGGAGTGGACGGCGACCTGGATGTGGATGACATAAACGGCGCGGTCACCCTAAACAATGTCTCCGGCAGCGCCGTGGCGCATGCGCTGAACGGCCACGTGCACGCTAATTTCATAAAGGTGAATCCGCAAAAGCCCATGGCGTTCAGTTCGTTGAATGGAGATATCGACGTGACGTTTCCGGCGGATGTGAAAGCGAATGTGAGTATTAAGTCCGACCGCGGCGATGTGTTCAGCGATTTTGACGTGCAGCTCCAGGCCTCCGCGCCACAACAGGTCGTGGAAGATGGACGCGCGAAAGGCGGCAAGTACCGCGTGAGGATCGACAAGACCGTTCATGGAACGATTAACGGCGGCGGCCCAGAATATCAATTCACAAATTTCCAGGGACAGATCTACATCCGCAGAGCGGGCAGCGCAAAATAGCTTAAGAACGCAGACGCAAAATCACAAAGCTACCTAGCCTCAGTTCAATACTTAAACTCAGCCTCAATAAGCCCATCGAAGAAGCACGCCACCCGTGGTGTAGCCCGCACCAACGGTGACGATAAGCACCAGGTCGCCCTTGTGAAGGCGCCCTTGCTTGACGGCATCGCACAATCCCAAAGGAATCGTACCTGCCGTGGTGTTGGCGTAGCTGTCGATATTGACCAGCACTTTCGAGTCGTCAACGCCCAGCCGCTCCTGCGCGGCGCGAATGATGCGGAGGTTGGCTTGGTGGGGAACCAGCAGCGCCAAATCATCCTTCGTAAAGCCATTGCGTTCTAAGAGTCTTGCCGACATCTCTGCCATTCGGCGAGCGGCATACTTGAAGACCTGAGAACCTTCCTGGTGCACGAAATGCATTTTCTTTTCGACAGTCTCAGCCGTCGCCGGATGCAGTGAACCGCCACCCGGCATGTAAAGGAATTGCCCGCCCGAGCCATCGACATCATGTTCGAAATCAAGAATCCCCTCGCCATCGTTTGCCGGTTCGAGCAGCACTGCGCCCGCGCCATCGCCAAATAAAATGCAGGTGGCGCGGTCGGTGTAGTCCAGGATGGAGCTCATCTTGTCACTGCCGATAACCAGGACATTCTTGTGAGCACCTGAGCCGACGAATTGCGCTCCGACCGTGAGCCCATATGCAAAACCCGAGCATGCGGCGGAAAGGTCGAAGCCCCACGCCTTCTTCGCTCCAATGCGGTCCTGAACAAGGCAAGCCGTCGCGGGAAACATCATGTCCGGTGTGACGCTGGCGACAATGATCATGTCAATGTCGCCGGGGTCGGTTTTGGTTTGAGCGAGGAGCGCTTTGGCGGCTTCGGTGGCTAGATGCGAACTGGCGGTGCCATTTTCAGCGATGTGGCGCTCGCGGATGCCGGTGCGGCTGCGAATCCATTCGTCATTGGTCGCGACCATTTTCTCGAGGTCCGCGTTCGTAAGCACTTTGGGCGGTACATAACCTGCGACACCCGAGATTTTTGCCGCGATGCGGTGAGACATGGCTCTCCTTGGGAGTTACACCATACCAAGCGAATCCGAAATTCTATTCGATGCGGATGCGAGGTTACAAGTCGAGAACGAAACATACAAGAAATTCGCGGGGGTTCTGACGGGGTGACGGCCGATTGGCGCGGAACATTATTTTCCAGGCGGAAGGATTTCGTGCCGCCAGGTCAACGTTGCCGTTTTTTGCAGCATGGCGGAAACGGAGCAGTATTTTTGCTCACTGAGCTCGATGGCGCGTTTCACCGCGGCTTCCTCCAGCGAGCCGCGGAGCCGATAAAGGATTTCCAGTTTTATCCAGACGGTGGGCGGTTCGGAAGCGCGTTCGCCGGAACAAATGACTTCCAAGCCTTCGAGTTTTTGGCGCTTTTTCTTCAAGATGCTGACTACATCCGTCGCGGTGCAAGCGCCGAGGGCCATCAGGACAAGCTCCATGGGGCCGGGTGCCTTGTTCGAGGCGCGGTCGGAATCGATCGTGATCGCGTGCCCCGAAGGGCTGGTGGCCACGAATTTTTCTTCGCCAATCCACTTTATGGCCGCTGTTTGCACTTTGCCTCCCGGAGAAACTTTTCCGCGTTCCCAGAGTAAAGGATAACAACAGTGAAATGAAGCTGGAGTAGCGAAACAGAAGTCTCTACGGCCTGCTATCTATTTCTTGCTTAAGCTTGCGAGCGTCTTTGAGGAGAGGGAGGCCCGGGTCCGCGTCCTTCCAGGGCTCGAGGAGCCGATCAATCTGCGTTGCGGCCTTGGCCTTGTCCCCCTTGGCGAGATAGATGCGCGCGAGATGGTAATTCGCGGCCAGCCAGTCCTGCTGAGGCTCCCATCCGATCGGAGGATCGACGTCTTTGAGGAAAAGTTCATACCAGACGACGGCTTGGTCGGTGTTGCTGGAGGCCTCGTAGGCATGAGCCAGACCTTCCACGGTCATGGAGCCCCGCTTGGCTTTGTCCGCCAGGGAGAGCAGCTCAATCGCATGGCCTTTGTTGCCATGTGCGAGATCCACCTCAGCTTCAAGGGTTTGGATATCGCTCATCTGCTCGGGATTTTGGGAGTCTGCGAGAGGGCGCACTTTTTGAAGGATTTCCGCGGCCTTCGCGACGCTTCCAGCTCGCGCGTATTGCGTTCCGAGCCAGAGCCCGGCGCGCACTTGGGCGCCCGACGTGGCCAAGTAAGGGAGCGCAAGATCCAGTTCACGCAGTTGGCCGGCGCGATCGCCCTGTCCATCCGCGACAAGGGCGAGCAAGTTGTGCTCGCGCAAAATGCTCAAGGCCCACTTGAAAGTTTCATCGGACAGCAAAGCCTCCTGCAGTTGTGATTTGGCGGAAGCATATTTGCCGTGGTAGAGATCAAGCCAGGCAAGCGAGCGGAGGCCTTTCGGTTTCAGGCCCGGCTTCTCCAAAGCAAGCTTGAAGGTTTCCCGCGCCTTGGGTTCGTCACCGCTGCGGAAAAGAGTCATCCCGTATTCGTGATTGATGTTCTGATTGGTCTTCCAGGAAGGATCCAAACTAAAGGCTTGCTCGTAGTTGCGGAGCGCCTCGGAAAAATTGCCGAGCCCATTGTAGGTGGTGGCGATGTCGATATAAGTGGAAGGGTTGTTGGAAGAAATGCGCGCGAGTTCTTTGTATTGTTCAAGGGCTTCTTGAGGCTGGCCGTTGTTGCGTAGCAGATTGGCAAAGTTGAAGCGCATCCCCCAATCATCGGGGTACGATTTGAGGTACACCTCGAAGCTGTTTTTGGCCTCGGCGACGTGGCCTAGGTCTTGCGCGTAGCGGGTCTGAATGTAGAGCCGCTCCCGATCCGTGGTGCGCTCGGAGAGTTGCAGAGCTTTGTCCATATGCTCTTTGCCTCTGGCGGGACCATTGAAGATGTGACTGTAGTAGGCGTCTCCGAGTGCGGCGTGGGCCATGGCGAACTCAGGGTCGGCCTTGACGGCCGTCTCGAAGGCCTTCACGGCCGGCTCATACTGTCCCTTGCTCCAGAGCGCGCCCCCGTCGGCAAACATTTTCAGGGCTTGTAAAGACCGGGTGGTTACCACCGGAAGAGGTCGATCGGTTTTACCTGTGGCGAGCATCGACTCGCCAAGGTCGCGGCGCACTCGAGTTGCTACCGAGCCGAGCGCGTCCAGAACATGGTCCTGGTCCTTGGCTTCCTCGAGGTAAGAACGAACCGCCACGCCTGACCGCGGATCGATCAAACGGGCGGTAAGTGCATACTGCTGCCCGACCTTGGCGATGGAGCAACTCAGGATCGCGCGGATGGCCTCTCGCTGAGAGATATCCCTAGCCACCTCCTCGGTGATTTTTTCCTCACCGCTCTTGCCCATGCGATGCAAGCTGTCCGCGATGCGTGCGCGAGGCACGACGTTGGCGTGCGGGGACTGTTCGAGGCTGACCGTCAAAGCCGTGAGGAGCGAGCGATCGAAGAGCGGGTCGTTGGTCTGGTTCTCAAAATCGGTGATCAAAAGCCAATCGCGCGGAGCAAATGAGAGGACCGGCCGCGCGCCGATTAACCACCAAAGGGTGGCTACAGCGACAGCCAAGAAAATTGCGGACGAGTAGATGGCGCGCGGGTGCCCTCGCAGAGCCTCCTTCCAGCCGCGGCGCGATGCTCCTCGCACGACCGGGATCGCGGAAGAGGTTGTTTGCTGCGCCACGAGCCGTTCCAGATCGACGCGCAATTCGCGCGCGGACTGGTAGCGGAGGTCAGGCTGTTTGTCGAGCGCCTTCATAATGATGCTTTCGACTTGTGGCGAAATACGGCGGTTCCATTCCTGCAACGGACGAGGCGCTTCGGACAGAATTTGCTGGATCAGACGAGGAGCCAGTTTTTCCCGGAACGGCCGCTGGCCTGCGCTCATTTCATAGAGAACAATCCCTGTGGAGAAAATATCGGTGCGAGCATCCACCGGGTCGCCGCGAAGTTGTTCGGGAGCCATGTAAGGCAGGGTGCCTGCTCCATCGCTTTCAGTAAGGGTGGCCGTGACTTCAGCACCGGTGCCGGCATCGAGAAGCTGAGCCAACCCAAAATCCAACACCTTAACTTGGCCCTTCGGCGTCACCATGATGTTGCCGGGCTTGAGGTCTTGATGGACGATGCCGTGTTCGTGCGCCTCCTCGAGCGCAGCAGCAATCTGTAAACTGATGGAAATCCATTCCTTTTCAGGCACGGTACCTTTGGCGAGGCGCTGACCGAGTGCTTCGCCGGGAATGTACTCCATGACGAGGAAATCGATTCCGTCCTGGTTATCGAAGTCGTAGACCGTTCCAATGTTTGGATGGTTGAGCTTGGCCAGGGCCAAGGCTTCCTTGCGGAATCGTTTGCGAGGCGCGTCGAAGTCCAGTTTGCCGGGAGGAAGCACTTTCAGGGCAACATCGCGGTTGAGGCGCTGATCGCGAGCGCGATAGACCACGCCCATTCCACCGGCGCCGATCTGTTCGATGACCTGGTAGTGGCCGATAGTTTGGCCGATCATGGCATGGGCACCTGCCGTTGGGGTGAATCTTAGGCCGCGCTGGTAGGCAAGTCAACGCAGAGGAAGAGCCGCAGCGCTCCGGTCCAACGGGCTTGTTCCCGCAGCCCCGGATGCGCCACACATGCCTCCAAGTAGCAAGAATGAGGTTAGGATAGCTGGCGTGGCAGAGAGACTTGACGGAGGAAACTTATGCGAATACTAGATCAGCGAGTGGTGAGGTGGGCGGGAATCGCTGTACTTGTTCTGACCGCACTGCTAGGTGCGGCGCGCTACAGGGTGAAAGCAGCGCAAACCGCAGCGGGGAGCGAAGCAAGCGCGCAACCCTTTGTCATCGAGTACTACTACAAGGCGAAGTGGGGACATGCTGACGAGTTCCTCTCACTGTTCAAGAAGAACCACTACCCGGTGCTGAAGAAAGAGATGGAACTGGGACGTATGTTGAAAGTGAGTATGACATCGCCCCGGTATCACACAACGGAGGATGGACGCTGGGACTACCGGGTGACGATCGTGTACAAGAACGCGAGCATCGCAAATGATAATTTCGACAGCTCGGCCCTGCTCAAGCAGCTTTATCCGGATCAGGAAACGTACAAAAAAGAAGAGCAGCGGCGATTCGAGATTCTGGACGCGCATTGGGATTTGCCGATTAAGGACGTAAATCTAGAAGCTCGGTGAGGTTTTGACAGAGACCAGAGGAGAAGCGATAGCAGCTTTCTACGGCTCGCGGTCCGGTGCTAAGTGTTGCGGGGGCCCGTGGCGGCAACTTCGATGATGGGATTGGGAAGCTGGCGCATCGTACGCACGAAGATTTGGACGATTGCGGCATCAAACTGGGCGTTGGCGCAGCGTTCTAGCTCCGCAAGGGCTTCCGGAGAACTCCGGCCTTTTTTGTAGGTGCGGTCGCTGGTGATGGTGTCGTAGGCGTCGGCCACCGCGATGATGCGCGCGCCCAATGGAATACCCTCGCCAGAAAGCGCATCCGGATAGCCCGATCCATCGAAAAATTCGTGATGATGCAAAACCATCTCGCGAATGCGGGCCAGGGGAGTGAGCGGGTCCAGTATCTTGGCGCCAAATCTCACATGAGCCTTCATGGTTTCCCATTCTTCGGGATTGAGCGGGCCGCTCTTGTTCAAAATATTTTCCGGGATGGCCACTTTGCCGATGTCATGGAGCACGCCACCGAGGCGGATCTCCTCGATCTCCGCGTCCGTCATGTTGAGAGCCTCGGCGATGAGCGCGGCATACGCGGAAACTTTTTGCGAATGTCCCTGCGTGTAGTGATCTTTTGCGTCGATGGCGAAAGCGAGCGACGTCACGGTGTCCAGAACGGCTTGCGGAAGACCTTCTGGACCCTGTGAAGAAATCGGTACGGTGGGTTTGCCTCCCGGCGTCTCGGTTGATGCCAGAGACTCCGTGAATTGCTTGAGACGCGAATAGATTTCCTCAAAGGCTTCCGGCCCCGTGGCAAAAAGTCGCTTGAGAGTTACACCGAGATAAGCCTCGAGGACGTCGCGCTTCCACTTTTTCGCTTCGTTGGGATCGAAGTGGTCGGCGGTCGAGACCGCATTCCCTCCCTGATGCTTGGACAAATACATGGAGGCGTCGGCCACTTGTATGAGCTCTTGCGGCGAGGAGCCGTGCAGTGGATAACAGGCGATACCAAAGCTGGCGCTAATGTTCTTCTCGCGCAGAAGCGGGTCTGCGGATACCCAGCCTCTAAGCTTTGTTGCAAGCTGGCGGGCGTGCTCCATGTTGGTTTCCGGCATGAGAATGACGAACTCGTCCCCACCATAGCGTGCGACGACATCGGAGCGGCGGCAATTCGTTTCAAGAATGTGGCCGACGCGCTGGAGAACGAGATCTCCCTCGAGATGGCCGTAGAAATCATTCACGAACTTGAACCGGTCGAGGTCCATGAGTACAAGGGCGAATGCACGTCCGGCGCGCGTGGAGCGCTTCCACTCAGCGGAAAGAGATTCCATGAAGAAGCGATGCGTCTTGACGCCGGTGAGGCCATCCGTGATGGCCTGCTCCTGGGCCTTCTGAAAGGAGAATGCATTGTGAAGGGCGCCGGCAATGAGGTCGGCCAAGGTTCGGAGAAGTAATATCTCTTCCTCGGAGAACTCAACGGGGAACGAGGATTCGACATACAACACTCCGTGGAGCTGTTCCGCGTAGAACACTGGAAGGGCGATGGCCGCGCTGGAATCTGGCAAGAGCGGTTGGTGGGCGGACTCTCCTGAGGTAGAAATCTGGTAGTCGGCCATCTGGCCGCTGCGCGCGACGTGGCCAATAAGGCCGTTTCCCAGCGGGATGCGCCTTCCGAGCGCGCCGCGTCGCGCCCCCGCTTCGGCCTGGACGATGAGTTCGCGTGTCGAGTATTCGAGCACGCTGATGCCGATATGGTCGTAGGTCAGCCCGGCCTCCAGTTGCTCCGCTATCTTGGCCAGCATTTCGTCGGGGTTGAGTGTGGCAATGGCGTTCCGTGAAATGGTGTTGAGCAGCGAGAGATGCCGCGCCTTGGTGCGTTCTTCGTGGAACAGCCGCGCGTTTTCGATGGCGATACTCGCTTCGCTCGCGAGCACCCGCATGAGTTCGAGATGCCCTTCATCAAACGCGCGCTCATTATCGGAAAAAACGGCCATCGCGCCGATGGCATGGTCGTAAGCGACCAGGGGCACCCCGCAGTAGCAGCCGCGATCGCGAAGAGGGTCTACGCCCAGTTTCTTAACTTCCGCGACGTAGTTGTCGCGGATGAGCACCGGCTGGCGCGTTCGAATGATATATTCCGTGATGAAGTTGCCGGCAGGACGGCTGCGCGAAGGCTTGGGTGTGCCGCCGATCACTTCCAAATCAAACTTCATTTCATCTCGAACGGGGTCGAGCGAGGCAATGTAAAAATTCTCCACATCAAAAAGGCGCCGCAGCTCTTCCCAAACTTTGCGCAGCAGCTCTTCCTTGTTAAGCGTGGAACTCAGCGCGCGGCCAATCTCGTTCAGGACGTGCAGCTCCTCCGAGCGGCGTGAAGTTTGCTGGATCAGGTAGCTGTTCTCGACGGCCATGCCGATCTGGTGGCCCAGGGCAAGTAGCAGGCGGTATTCCGCTGGAGTAAAGCGACGGCTGTCCGGCGTGCCCAGTAGCAGTACTCCGAAGGCCTGCTCCTTGGCTTGTAGGCTTATCGCCACGATGCTGCGAAGACCCTGTGCGAGAGCGAGCTGGCGGAATCGGCGAATGGGCTCCTCGCGCTCAAGCGCTGCGACGGTGTCGTCGTTGCGCAAATCTCGGAATCCGAGCAGCCCGCCGAGACGCGAGACGAGTCCAACCAGATAGTCATCCAGCCCTTGTTCTTGTGCTGTTCGGCAGAAGTTATCGCTCAAGCCTACCGCGACCACCGAGGTCGGACCTTGCGGGTCGCCATGATGTAGAAAAAGTGCGCCCGCTGGTAGACGTACAACACCGAGAACACGATCGAGGGCCTGTGAAAGCATGCGCTGTATTTCGCCGCCGACAAAGCTCGAGGTGGCGAGATTCAGGTTGGATAGAGCGAGCATGTTCCGTTCGACGCGGCGTTTTTCTTCTTCGTACAGCGCCATGACCATAAGCATGGCAACGAAAGCGGATGGCACGGCGGCCGCCGTCTGAAAGCCGATGTCACGGAAAAACGGTGCGTTTCGGAAGAAAGAAAAAATTAGCCCAACGGCAGCCCACACGACAAAGGAAATCGCGAGAAGCCAGTCAGCCATAGTTTCCTGGCGGCGGCTTTCCAGCCAGAAAACATAGCTAACCGCCAGGAAAATCGCGGCAGCCGGCAGAATCAACGGAATGTAGAACCA
>Ga0134128_10009736_pt1 | contig 11527 bp, 7 predicted proteins | sample KB31754_FD_96462 | JGI IMG/M metagenome (GOLD analysis project Ga0134128, IMG submission 96462) | Terrestrial soil microbial communities with excess Nitrogen fertilizer from Kellogg Biological Station, Michigan, USA - KB3-175-4 | ecosystem: Environmental > Terrestrial > Soil > Unclassified ...
CCGACGGCCGTCTTCAACGCGGTCATCTTCCCGGTCGTCATCCTGCTCATGTTCGTCTACGTGATCGGCCATGCCTTCAGCGTCGGCGTCAAGTACATCGACTACGCGACCCCGGGCATGATCGTGCTGGCCATCTGCTACGGGCTGAGCGCGACCGCGCTGGCCGTGAACTCCGACATGACCAAGGGCGTCATCAACCGATTCCGGGTCATGGACGTCTCTCGCGCGGCCGTCCTGACCGGCCATGTCATCGCCAGCATGCTGCGCAGCTTCATCGCCATCGCGGCCATCATCGGGGTGGCCTTCGCCCTGGGATTCCGCCCGGCCGCGAGTGCCCTCGACTGGCTCGGCGTCATCGGGGTCATTGTGGCGGTCAGCTTCGCCGCCAGCTGGCTCACGGTCGGCATGGGCCTGGCCGCCAAGACCCCGGAGTCGGCCGGCCTGACCACCGTGCCGCTGATCATGCTGCCGTTCCTGAGCAGCGCGATCGTGCCGGTGGACAAGATGGGCACCGGCATCAGGCAGTTCGCCGAGTACCAGCCCTTCACGCCGATCATCGAGACCATCCGCGGGCTGCTGGCCGGCGCACCGTCGGGCGGCTACGCGATCGCCGCCCTGGCCTGGTGCGCCGGGTTCGCGATCGTCGGGTACGTGTGGGCGCTGCGCACCTTCAGGAAGCGCGCCTGACCGCCACGCTCAGGAAGCGAGCGTGGCCTCGGCCAGCTCAGACCAGCTCGTCTGCGCACCTCGTGCATAATCCCGCGTCACCTCGGCGAACCGTGGTTCGCCGAGGTGACGTTGCGCGTCCCGCTCGATCCGCACCGCATCCGGGTGGGAGCGGTCCAGCAGCCCGCGCACGACATTGCTGGCCGCCAGCAGGCGCGCTGCCTGCTCGTACTGGTCCAGGCGAACGGCCAGGTCGGCCACCCCGACGAGGACCTGCGCGATCAGGGGCGCGTGCCCGGCCTCGGCCGCCGCCTGGCAGGCCGCCGCATGGTGCGTGCGGGCCTCAGCCAGATCACCGGCCAGGTAGCCGAGCAGGTCCTCGGTTACCACGCGGATGTAGGGCTGCTCCGCCTCGTCGCCCAGCAGGGTGATCGCGGCGCCGAGCTGCTGGCAGGCCTCCTCGGCGTGACCGCCCCACCGCGCCAGTTCCGCCTTTGACAGGGCCAGCTCGGCCAGCGCATCCGGCCAGGTGACCCGCTCCGCATGCCGTTGCGCCTCGGCCAGGGCGGCCGCGCTGGAGTCCGCGTCGCCCAGCAGCCAGTACAGCTGGGCCTGCCGCGACCGCATCCGGATGACGTCGTCGATCGCGCCGACCTCGGTGACGACGGCGATCGCCTGCTCGTAGTAGTCGCACGCGCCGGCGAACTCGCCGCGGGTGGCGATCCGGTCGGCCAGCTCGGTCAGGGCCAGCGAGATCCCGTACCGCTCGCCCAGGGCCCGGAACTCGGTCAGCGCCATCTCGAGGTAGGCGTCCACGTCCCGCCCGTTCTGGCCGACCATGATCCGCATCTTGCCGAGCAGCAGCCGGGCCTGCGCGCGTACCCACGGGTCCTCATGGTCGAGCAGCGGCTCGAACGCGGACAGGAAGTCGCCCGGTGCCTGCAGCATGCGCTCCAGCGGGCCGACGAACGCCAGCCGCGAGTCGCGGGACTGGCTGCGCTGGCTGAACTCATGCGCCTGGTGGATCCACTCCGCCGCCCGGTGCTCGTCGCCGCGCCCGGAGCCCGCGAAGAGCACGACCAGCGCGTACACGATGGCCCGGACGCCGTCGGCCACCTCGCCTGGCAGGTCGATGGCCGTGGTGAGCAGCTCCATGCCTGCGGTCTTGTGCCCGCTCAGCCACCAGTACCAGCCCGCGCCCGCCCCGAGCCGCATCGCCGCCTGCGCCTCGCCCGCCGCGAGCGCGCCGCGCATCGCCGCACCGATGTTGTCGTGCTCGGCCTCGAGCGTGGCCAGCCATTCCAGCTGCTCGGCGCGCCGAAGATGGGGCTCGGCGATCTCGGCCAGCTCGGTGAAGCAGGCCAGGTGGGCCTGGCGGGCGAGGTCCGAATCCCCGGCCTCCGCCAGCTGGAGCCCGGCGTACTCCCTGATCGTGCCGAGCATCCGGTAGCGCGGTGCGCCCTCGCCGTCGGCGAGCAGCAGCGATTTCTCGGCCAGCGCGGTGAGCACCTCGAGCACTTGCTCCGGCTCGACCGCATCGCCGGCGCAGACCCGCTCGGCCGCTTCCAGGCTGGCGCCGCCCGTGAACACCGCCAGCCTGCGCAGGACCATCCGCTCGGCGTCGCTGAGCAGTTCCCAGCTCCAGTCGACCACCGCGCGCAGCGTCCTGTGCCGCGGCAGCGCGGTGCGGCTACCGCTGGTCAGCAGTCGGAACCGGTCGTCGAGCCGGCTGGCCAGCTGATCGATGGACATGGTCCGCAGCCGGGCCGCGGCCAGCTCGATGGCCAGCGGCATCCCGTCCAGCGCCCGGCAGACCCTGGCCATCGTGGCCAGCGTGCGGGCGTCGTCCGCGAGATCCCGGCGCACCGCGCCGCCCCGGTCGCGCAGCAGCTGGACGGCGGGGGAGGACTCGATCTCGCCCGGCCCGGCGTCACCCTCCGGGACGGCCAGCGTTACGACCGGCCACAGCGCCTCGCCGGTGATGCCGAGCGGCTCCCGGCTGGTGGCCAGGATCCGCAGCCGCGGGCACTCCCCGAGCACCCGGTGGGCGAACGCCGCGGCCGGCTCGATCACGTGCTCGCAGTTGTCCAGGATCAGCAGCGCCTCACGCTCGCGGATCGCGGCGATGAGCCGGTCGGTCAGGTCGGCGTTGCGGGCCTCGCCGAGGAGGGCATCGCGCAGGCCCAGCCCGGCCAGCGTCGCCTGCGCCACCTCCCGGCCCACCTCGCCTTCGCCCCCGCTCACCTCCCCTACACCCCCGCCCACCTCCCCTTCCCCCTTCATTGCACCGATGGCGGCCAGCTCCACCAGCCAGGCCCCGTCCGGCAGGTCGCCGACCAGCGTGCGCCCGGTCTCGGTGGCCAGCCTGGTCTTCCCGGCACCGCCCGGCCCGAGCAGGGTCGTGAGCCGGTGCTCGGCGATGAACTCACGGACCGCGGCGACGTCGGCGTCCTTGCCGACGAAGCTGGTCAGCTCGGCGCGCAGGTTGGTCTTCCGGGTTTCCTGGCGCCCGCCCAGCTCGCCTCGCAGCAGCGCGACGTGCAGCGCGGACAGCTCGGGTGAGGGGTCGACGCCCAGCTCGTCGGCCAGGGCCTCCCGCGTCCGCTGGTACACCAGCAGCGCCTCGCTGTCGCGACCGGTCGTGACCAGGGCGCGCATCAGCGCGGCGACCAGCCGTTCCCGGACCGGATGCGCGGTCACCAGGTCGGTCAGCTCCGTGACCAGCTCAGCGCCGTGGCCGAGGCTGACCTCGGCGTCGAATCGGTCCTCCAGGGCGGTCAGGCGCAGCCGCTCCAGCCGGGTCGCCGCCGCGTCAAACGCCGCGCTTTCCTGCAGGCCCACGTCCTGCATGGCCGCCCCGCGCCACAGGGCGAGACCCTCGCGCAGCCGCCCGACCCGCCGTGGATCCTCCTCGTTGCGGGCCTGGCCGACGAGGCGCTCGAACCGGACGGCATCGACCGCGTCGGGTTCCACCCGCAGCCGGTAACCGTCGGTCTGCCCCTCGACCGACCCGTCCGGCAGCGCCTTCCGCAGCCGGGAAACCAGGCGCTGCAGGGCGTTCGCCGCGTCCGATGGCGGGTGCTCGCCCCAGATCCAGTCGATGAGCGTCGCCTTCGGAACCACATGACCTGGCTCGAGCGCCAGGGCGATCAGAAGCGCGCGCAGCCGGGCGCCCGGCACGTCGGCGAAGCCGCCGTCGGCCGCGCGAACCTCGAATGATCCGAGTATCCCGATCTGCACCTAGCCGATTTTGCCATGGAGCGATTGGGTCCGGCCGACTGCGACGACCCGCCGGCGCCACGACGGCCGGCGGGCCTCAGGACGAGGGGTCGTCGTAGCCGTCGAAGGGGGTGCCCAGGTACGGGAAGCTGTCCAGGTACGGCGTCCCCAGGCTGGACGGGGCCAGCCCGTCGCTGAAAGAGTCGGCGGCCGAGTCGGGGGTGAACGCGGAGTCGATCAGCGGATAGGTCAAGCCCGCGATCGCGCGTAGCTCAATCGTGACCACGTCGTCGAAAACCCGCCGTCCGTTCGGGAAGCCGGCCAGGTCGCCGCCGAGCACGCCCAGGATGTTCGGGCTGGAGCTGGGCCGGATCGCGGTGTTCAACCGCAGCATGTCGGCCGCCACCGGGCCGGTGAAATTGGTGAAGCCCTTCACGATCCCGGAGCGCAGCCCGGTCATCAGGATGTCCTTCAGGTCGGTCCTGGGCTTGGCCGCTTTGACCAGCGCGGCCAGGTTGGGGAACACCCCCGGGTACAGCGCGGGCAGCCGGGCCGCCAGTTCGGGGCTGGTCACGTACTTGGCGAACTGGCTGTCGCCGTGGGGTGCCTGGGTGTTCCAGAAGTCCTTCTGGCCGAGCGGGATCAGGATCTCGTTGACCAGCGGGTTGCCCAGGCGGGATATCTGGGTGAACGGGCCGCTGGACTTGACTGGGTGGCCGAGAATGCGCACCTTCTGCCGGCTCGCCGTGGTCCAGACGCCGATGACCGGGCGGCCCTTCTGGGTGATACGGGAGATCGGGACCTGCAGGGCGATGGAATGCACGTTGAGCAGCTTGATCGAGTTGACCCCGGGCGCGGAACTGAGCCCATCGGCCTTGCCGAACACATTGAGCTCCTGGAATGGCCGCAGGTTCACGAGGTCGAAAATGGACCCGAGATCCATGTAAGAGCCCTCGGCGCGCTGACCGGCGAAGACCGTGCTGTCATCGCTGAGCTTGTGCACGGCCGGGGCGGCCAGCTTGGCGGCGTAGTTCGGCGTCGAAAGCGGCCCGACATTGCAGGGCGGGCAGGCCAGGTTCTGGCCGAGCACCTTGTTCCCGGTGCCGTCGATGCGCCGCACCGTGCAGAACTGCTTGCGATTCCAGTTCCCGCTGCTGAGCGACGTGATCGGCCCCGTGTTGTAGAGGAATGAGCCGGGGTTGTGCAGCTTGGTGCTGAACCGGAACTGGTAGGTGATGTCAGCCTTGCCGCTGCCCTTGGTGTCGATGTTGATCTCGTACTGGACGTCGTCGCCGAACTCGTAGAAGTTCGGGCCCGCCGCCGCGGACTGCAGCGGGATGTAGTTGGCGATGATCGTGACGTGATCGGGCTTGTCCGGGCTGACGAACGCGTACAGGTCGCTGCTGTCGGCCACCGGGTCCTTGGCGATCTCGGGCGCCTCGCGATGCGAAGACATCAGAGGCCTGCCAGCCGTGCGGCGAGTTCACGATCGACCAGGCGGGTCTGCGTGGTGCCGCGGTAGATGTCGATCTCCCCGGCAGCCACGTCACGGACATGAGCAACGATGATCTCGTCGGCGTCCTTGCCCTCCGCTGAGACACGGGAGTCCGGCGTGGCCGGGGACGAGCTCGGGACCGGCTCGGCGGCCGGCCCGGCCATTGCGCCGAGCGTGGTCGCCGCGATCCCGGCCGCGCCCGCGGCGGCGGCAGCGCCCTTGAGCACGAGCCGTCGGGATACGGCCGAGTCCTCTAGATCAGCCATGACGATCCTTTCCGGGAATGGCGTGGTCGAGGCCATTTTGGAGGACTTTGATAGCAATCGGAATGGTGTGTCGGGCAATACGAGCACACAGCGGAAATCGTGGGAATCGTCTAGTGTGCCGCGCATGCGCCTTCCTCCCGACGTGCGGGTGTACCTGAGCACGGCGGTCAGCCTGGCCGCGGTCGCGCTGGCCACGCTGGCGGGCATGCAGGCTGGTCAGGCCGCGTCCGACCGGCTGTGGTGGACCCTCGGCGCCGTCGCCGCCAGCGTGACCGCGGCCGGGGTGCCCGCCTACGAGCAGGTCCGCAAGGAGCAGCAGCGGGCCAGGGCCCAGCAGGCCGCGGTCGACACAGCGGTCGCCATGCGCGTGGCCATGAACGACGCGCTGGACCCGATCGTGCGCCAACTCGGCCGGCTGGCCGTAGCGACCTCCGCGCGGGAGCGGCAGGCCCTGGCCGCGGCGGCGATCCCGATGGCGCTGGACTCGGCGGCCCACCTGACCGGCTCCGGGCGGGTGCGGGCCTGCCTGTACCGGGTCCGGCCGGGGAGGCCGGCCCGGCTCGTGCCCGATCAGTACAGCGGCCGGGTGGACGACCCCCTGGAGCCCATCGCCGAGGGGACGCCCGAGGGCGACCTGGTCTTCGGCATGATCCGGCACAACCAGCATCTGTTCTGCCCCGACGCCGCCGTTGGCGCGCCGGCCGGGTGGCAGGTCACGCCGCCGCAGACCTACCGGTCCTTCGCCGTGGTCCCGGTCGCCGCCGGGCCGAGCGCGTTCGGGATGCTGATGGTGGACGCCCTGGACACCGAGGGGATCGGGCGGGCGGATGTGCCGCTGATCCGCCTGCTTGGCGGCCTGATCGCCATCGCGCTAGCCTGAACGCGGAAGGGGGACGAGAGTGACGGCCCACATCACGATCGAGGATCACGACGATCGTCCCGAGCGCATGGTGCGCGACCCGGATCGCTACTTCGCCGAGGCTCGCCGCCGCGCCGCCCAGGAGGTCATGCGCCAGGCCCGCTGGCTCTTCGAGGGACTGCGCCGCCGCGCGCAGAGCTGAACCAGCTCACGACGGCGAGCCCGCGCACGCGTACGGCGGGCCCACGGCGGCGGGCAGGGACGTGACGCCCGGCGGCAGCGAGCCGTTGAGCGCGTAGTAGGCCAGGTCGGTGGCCAGCGCCTGGGTGTCCGCGGCGGTGTCGCTGGCCGCGTTCACGAACGTGCTGGCGCCGGGCAGCGTGCTCAGCGGCCCGAGGTCGTAGGAGAACGGCGTCGACCCGGCGGGCAGGGCGGACGGGTTGGCCCAGCCGCACACGTTGAAGTACAGGCCGGCGACGGCCGGCGTGCCGACCGCCAGCATCAGGTACTGGCCGCTCAGCGTGTCCGCCCACGCCGCCGCGAACGATGTGGTCACCTGGCTGGCCGGCAGCCCCGCCGCGGCCGCCGCGGCCCGCGCGGCGCTGGCGTCAGCCGGGTCGGCCGCGTACACCACGACGCGGTCGGCCCAGGTCGCCGGGGCGGCGGGCAGCGTCAGCGACGTCCAGGTGCCGGACGGGTCGCCGCTCCGCGCGCCGGTGGTCTCCTCAGTCAGGCCGCCGGGGCCGGCCAGGAGCAGGTCCGACGGCTCTTCCTCGACCTGGTAGGCGCTGGCCCCGGCGATGCTGGCGGCCGTGCCGGGCAGGGTGGCCGTGCGCCAGCCGGTGCCGTCGTTGAAGGTGACGGCGGGGGAGCCGGACGCGGTCAGGAAGAAGGCCTCGGTGCCCAGCGGCTCGGCCAGATTGGACGGCGTGGTCGAGCCGGGCGGGTTGGGGAACGACCCTGGCGTACCGGGGATCATGGACGGCAGCAGGTAGGTCGTGGCCGCCAGCGTGCTGCCGGGGGCCGGGCTGCCGGGCAGGCCGGTGACCTCCCACCGTCCGCTGGTGGCCGGGCCGGCCTGCGTAGCCTGGGCCAGGCCGCCGCGGGCGCTGACGTAGACCACGGCCGCGTGGCCGTCCGGTGTGGTCAGGGCGGCGAGCGAGCCGCCGGTCCCGGTCCGGGCCGGGATGGCCCCGGCCGACCAGCGCCAGCCGTCGGAGGAGAAGACCCAGATGGTGCCGGCCGGGCCGACGGCGAAGATCTCCGGCCCGCCGACCGTGTCGGCCAGGGCCAGCGACGCGGGCCGGAAGGCCGGGCCGCCCGTCAGCAGGACATGGGTGGTCCAGCCGCTGGCCGGTTCCACGGACTCAGCCAGGTTCCCCGCCGCGTCGGCGAAGAACACCGCGGGCAGGCCCGAGGCCGTGGTCGTGGCCACGACCGCGCCGCCGGCCGCGGGACGGCCAGGCAGTTCCTTGGTCACCCAGCCGGACGTGCTCAGCGACGTCTCGGCCAGGGAGCCGTCGGCGGCCCGGTAGAACGCGTGCGGCGTCATCGCGTCCACGTTGGCGGCGTCGGGGTAGCTGAGCGCGGCGATGCTGCCGGTGGCCGCGGGGGTGCCGGGAACGGTCAGCTGGAGCCAGCTGCCGCCGTCCCAGCTGTCGGCGGCCAGCCCGCCCGCCGACCGGGTGAACACGTACTGCAGGACGGGCAGCGGGTCGTACCAGATTCCGTCGTAGGGGACCGATGCGACGCCGGACGAGGGCGCGAGCACCCGGACGTTCCGCTCGAGGGTGACGATCGTCCCATAGCTGGAGGTGATCGTGACGCTGACCGTGTAGATGCCGGGCTCGCTGAACGCGTGGGTGACATCGGCGCCGGTGGCGTTGGTGGTGCGGCCGTCCCCGAACGTCCAGTAGTAGGCCGTGACGGAGCCGCCGGGCACCGACCCGGAGGCGTGGAAGGCGCCGGTGGTCCCGGTGACCGCGGTCGCCGGGCCGGTCATGTGGCCGGCCGGCAGGGGCGGCTGGGCGGTGGCCGGGGGAGCCACGATGGCCCACTGCTCGCCGGGGCCCTCCACCGAGGCGGCGAAGGCCGACAGGCTGGTGATCCCGGTGTCGTACTCGGCGTGGATGTCCGGGGTGGCCGCGAAGTCGCCGTTGACCATGTCGATCGTGCCGTCGGAGCCGACCGACGTCACAACGCCGACGTGGTCGGCGAAGCCGGGGAAGCTGCCCGGCCGGAAGAACAGGACGCTGTCGCCGACCTGCGGCGTGCCGGTGTCAAGCTGCGGGCTCTGGCCCTGGGCGACGGCCCAGTTGTAGAACGACACCGCGCCCGCGTTCAGTGTGTTCATGTCGGCGGTGACGCCGGCCTGCTGCCACACCCACTTGTTGAAGTCCGAGCACCACGTCTCGTTCTCGTTCTCGACGCCGAAGCCGGTGTCGTAGCCGCAGCCGTCGGAGTCGGCGGAGAATCCGGCGACGAGGGAGCTGAACGGGTCGCAGTCGACGCCGTTGAAGTTGGTCACGGCCGGGGTGTCATCCACCCCGACCTGGCTGAGCGCGATGGCGGCGATCGTCTGGCCGAGGTCGCCGGTGGTCGCGGCGGCCCGGGCCGTGGCGGTCCGGCGGGTCCTGGCCGCCCTGGCGGCGGCCCTGGCCGAGGCAGGCAGGGCGGCCAGCGCCCGGCGGGCGGCCGCGCGCTGCGTGGTCGTCGAGGTCGTGCAGGCGGCCGGGTCGGCCAGATGCCACGCCGACCTGAGGCTGGCCGGGAGGCCGCCGCCGCAGCCGTACAGCCCGGTCCGCACCAGGCGCCACGCGCCGCCGGTGCTGGTGAACACGCCGGTGCCGGCGCCGTCCTGGAAGCTGGTGCCGACCTTCCGCGCCGCCGCCCTGGCCGGGGTAAAGCTGGCGATGGCCCACGTCCGGCCGCCGGCCGAGCCGACGTGCAGCGTCGCGGCGCTGACGCCGCCCATGTCAGCGGCGGGGACGTGCCGGGCCGCCTCGAAGGCCCGTTCCAGCGCGGCGGCGAGGGGGCTGGCCGGAGACGACCCGGTGGTCGTGGAGGCGATGCCGGTGGGGGAGTCGCTGGTGGGGGAGCTGCTGGCCGACGCGGCGCTGGCCGCGGCCGCCGGTCCGGCGATGACCATCGAGAGGACCGCCACGCCAGCGAGGGTGCCGCCCGGAAGGCCTAAGACTCGGTTTCGTCCCACGTGCTGCGTCCTTCCGGCCCGGCCATCGTTGTGAGTTAATGGCGAAAATCAGTCAGAGTATGAAAATTATTTACCTTCCGCCCTGGGCGGTCAAGGGGGGCTCTGGGTACGTTCACGGGTAAGTGCTTTCTGATCCCTGAGGCGTGACAGAGCGGTGGTGAGGCGCGGTTGAGCCGGGTACTCGGCCTGGACATCGGCGGCACCAGCACGCGGGCGCGGCTGGTCGCCGACGGCGTGGTGGTGAGCGACGCGACCACGGCCAGCGCCAGCCTGACCGCGGTCGGGCCGGAGCGGGCCGCCGTGGCCCTGGCCGGACTGCTGGCCGGGCTGCCGGGGCTGGACCGCCCGCTGGACGCCGTCTGCACGGGCGCGGCCGGCTCGCGCACCGCCCGCGAGACCGGGGACTTCCTGCGGGCGCGCCTGGAGCCGATCACTAAGTCCGGCGACGTGCTCGTGGTGGATGACGCGTCGCTGGTCCTGCCCGCGGCCGGCCTGGCTGAGGGCGTCGCGGTGATCTGCGGCACCGGCTCGATCGCGACCGGCACCTGGCGGGGCCGCGAGGCGTGGGCGGGCGGCTGGGGATACCTGCTCGGCGACGAGGGCAGCGGCTACTGGATCATGCGCGCGGCCATCCGCGCGCTGCTCAGCCGGCGTGAGAACGGCCTGCCCCCCGGCGACCTCGGCGCGCGCCTGCTCGACGCGGCCGGCGCGCCCGACCTGGACGCGCTGCGAGCCGACTTCTACCGCAGGCCGGAGCCGGGGAACTGGGCCCGGCACGCGCCGCTGGTGCTGGGCTGCCAGGACCCCGAGGTCGCCGGGCTCGTCCGGCAGGCGGCCAGCGACCTGGCCGGCCTGGCGGCACAGGTGGCCGGGCAACTGGACGCCGCCGGCCCTCCGGTCGTGCTGGCCGGCGGCCTGATGGAGAACGAGCGGCTCCGGGCCGCGACCGCCTCGGCCATCGGCGCCGTGCTTCCGGCCAGCCCGGTGCGGCTGCTGAGCCAGCCGCCGGTGGCCGGCGCCGTACGGCTGGCGGAGGCGGCCGCCGCGGCCGCCGCGGCCGCCGGCGCCCGCCCGGCGGCCGTGTCACGCCGCTCCTGACCCGGCGGGCACGGCGACCACGGACCGGCGGGCCGGATGAAGGCACGCGTGCCGCTGCCGTGTGCCGCCGAGCTGGCCCAGCTCCGGGGGCGCGGCCCGGCAGTCCTCCTCGGCGAACGGGCACCGGGGCTCGAACAGGCATCCCGGCGGCTCTGACCGCTCATCGAGCGGGCCCGTCGGCACCACGCGATCCGGGCCGGGCCGCTCGATGCCCTGGAGCACCGGAACCGCCGACAGCAGGCACTGGGTGTAGGGGTGGGCCGGGTGCTGGATGACCGTGTCGGTGTCGCCGTGCTCGACCACCGCGCCCCGGTAGATCACGTACAGCCGCCCGCCCTGACCGATGTACCGCGCCGTGGCCACGTCATGGGTGATGAACAGCACCGACACCCCGATCGTTTCCCGCAGGTCGCGCAGCAGCTGGAGGATCCCGAGCCGCAGCGACACGTCGATCATCGACACCGCCTCGTCGGCGACCAGCACCTCCGGATCCACCGTCAGCGCCCGCGCGATGACCACCCGCTGCCGCATGCCGCCCGACAGCATGTGCGGGTAGCGAGGCAGCACGTAGTCCGGGTCCAGGCCGACAAACCCGAGCAGCTCGGCGCGGCGCTTGTCCAGCCAGCCCCGGTCCAGCCAGCCCCGGTCCAGCCAGCCCCGGTCCAGCCAGCCCCGGTCCAGCCAGCCCCGGTCCAGCCAGCCCCGGTCCAGCC
>Ga0134128_10009737_pt1 | contig 11526 bp, 10 predicted proteins | sample KB31754_FD_96462 | JGI IMG/M metagenome (GOLD analysis project Ga0134128, IMG submission 96462) | Terrestrial soil microbial communities with excess Nitrogen fertilizer from Kellogg Biological Station, Michigan, USA - KB3-175-4 | ecosystem: Environmental > Terrestrial > Soil > Unclassified ...
CTCGGCCATGGGCCACACCACCGACCGCATGATCGCGCTGGCGCAGAGCCTCAACCCAGAGCCACCCGCGCGCGAGCTCGACATGCTGGTCGCCAACGGCGAGACGATCACCGCTCCGCTCGTCGCCATGTGCCTGGTGGGAATGGGTGTGCCCGCCGTATCGCTGTCCGGGGCGCAGGCCGGCGTGCGCACGAGCGAGCATCACTCCCGCGCGCGCATTCGCGACATCAAGCCCGACCGCATCCTCGAGGCGCTGCGCCGCAAGCAGGTGCCCGTGATCGCGGGCTTTCAGGGGGTGACCGAAGAGCTCGAGATCACGACTCTCGGCCGCGGCGGCTCGGATACCACCGCGGTCGCGCTGGCCGCGGCGCTGCGAGCCGAATCGTGCGAGATCTACACAGACGTCGACGGCATCTACACCGCCGATCCGCGCGTCGTGAAGAAGGCACGGAAACTCTCGCACATCCAGTACGACGAGATGCTGGAGCTGGCCGCCGTCGGGGCGCGGGTGATGCATCCGCGCGCGGTCGAGATCGGCGAGCTGTACGCGGTGCCGATCCACGTCCGCTCGAGCTTCCACGAGGGCGCCGGTACGATGATCGTCGCCCACGTCCCGATGGAAGACCGCCAACGCGTGCGCGGCATCGCGCAGGAATCCAACGTCGCCAAGATCACCGTGGTCGGGGTGCGTGACCGGCCGGGCGTCGCGGCGTCGATCTTCGAGCCTCTGAGCGCTGCTGGTATCTCGGTCGACGTCATCGTGCAGAACATCGGGCGCTCCGGGCATACCGACCTCACGTTCTCGGTCGCGGAGTCGGACCTGAAGACGGCGGAAAAGCTCGTCAAGACGGCCGTGAAGGAGGTTGGCGCGACACGTGTCTCGTCGGCGGGTGGGATCGCGAAACTATCGATCGTCGGCACCGGCATGCTCGGCACGCCAGGCATCGCGGCTCGCATGTTCCGCGCCCTCGCGGACGCCGGAATCAACATCGAGATGATCAGCACGTCGGAGATCCGCATCACGTGCCTTGTCGCGCGGGATCAGGTCGACAAGGGCGTCCGGGTCCTTCACAAAGCGTTCGAGCTGGACGCCGACCTCGCATAACCGATGCCGGTAAACGTCGCCATCGTCGGTCCGGCGGGGGCCGGCAAGACCACGCTCTTCGCCGCCATGACCTCGGGTCGAGGCGCCGACGGCGTGGGCATGGTCGACATCCCCGACGAGCGTCTCGACCGGCTCACGCAAGCCGTCAAGCCGGCCAAGAAGACGCCCGCCCAGGTCCGCGTGGAGGACACACCGCCGGGCAGCCGTGCCCAGCGCGTCGCGTTCGCGAGACAGGCAGACGTGCTCCTGAAGGTCGCTCGTTGCTTCGGCCCGGAGCCCGATCCCGTCGCCGAGCTCGAAGAGTTCGCGCTGGACCTCGTGCTTGCCGACCTGGCTTCGGTCGAGAAGCGGCTCGAGGTCGTCGCCAGGGAGGCGCGTGCCGGCAAGAAGGATTCGCAGGCGGAGACGGAGGTCCTCCACGCCGCCAAGGAGCACCTCGACGCAGGTTTGCAGCTGCGCACGTTGACCCTCGAAGCAGACCAGCGCTCGATGCTGCTCGGAATTTTCCCCGTGACCCTGAAGCCGGCCGTCTACGTCGCGAACGCGGCGGAGGAGATGCTGCCGGCCGGTGGACAACCCGCAGACGGCGTCCACAAGCATGCGGCGGCCGAGGGCGCGCCCGCGATCACCCTGTCGGCCCGCCTGGAGGCCGAGCTCGCGGAGCTCGCGGAGGACGAGCAGGCGGAGATGCGCGCCGGCTACGGGATCGACGAGTCAGGCCTGGGCCGCATCGCCCGCGCGGTGTGGGAGGCGGGAGGTCTCATCACCTACTTCACCGCCGGCGAGCCGGAGGCCCGCGCCTGGCCGTGTGAGCGCGACGCGCCGGCGCCGATCGCCGCGTCGAAGATCCATACCGACTTTGAAAAGCATTTCATTCGCGCCGAGGTGACATCGGTCGACGAGCTGGTGACCGCCGGCTCGATGGACGCGCTCCGCGCAGCCGGCAAGCTGCGCATCGAGGGACGCGACTACCGGGTGAAGGACGGCGACGTGGTGTTCTTCCGGATCGGAAGAACGAGCTAACCGACGCCGTAGGCCTTCCGGGTCGGCCGCCGAAGCAAAAAGGCGAGGATCGGGATCCCGATCAGAACCAAAGACCACGCCGAGGCGACGATCACGGCGACCACCCATCCCCACGCCCGGAACGCGCGGAGGCCGTAGTAGGCGACGCCATGGAGGATCGCCCCGGCGAGATAGATGAAGACGACGAGAGATGCGGTGACCAGGAGAAGGTTGTCGATGTCGCCGTGGAAGCCGCGGTCCAACAGCGTTTGACGGAGCTGATCGCGGCCGATCGGGGAGACGAGTACCGCGGCGAACTGGGTAAGCAGGACCAGGCAGAAGACGGCCCCGGCGGCGTAGAGCCAGGGGAGCATCCGGAAACCGTTGCCAGGCGACTGATTGGTCATAAGGGCTTGACAGCGGCTACATACGGGGTTATAACTTGGTCCGGGACACAACATATCGTAGCCCACGACCCAGCAAGTTGAGTCCCACGGCCCAACGACAGGCAGGCGGAACCCTCCCGTAGTCGCACCCCACGACCTACCAAGAGCTTCCCCACCCGCCTGCCTGTCCTACACCCCGACTCCTCCCCAATGTGGGGAGGTGGCGCCGCAGGCGCAGGAGGGGCATGTGGTCGCATTCAGTCCTGTCCAAAGCCTCTCTAGACTTGCAGATCTATGAGCCGTAAGGGCAAGAAGCGAGCGAAGGGCAAGTTCCGGCAGCCGATGCGGCACACCGGCCCGCTGACGCCGACCGCCGCACAGCCGGGCCAGGTCGGTGCCACGCCGGCGCGCAGCGTCTCCCAGGCACGGGTTGGGGGCGACCAGGCGACCGTCCGCGCGGTCGAGCTCTCCCTCGGCGCGCGCAACCAGTTCGTGAAGCAGCGCGGCGGGCGCTTCATCGTCCAGTCGGCCGACCCGTCGATTCCGCTCGACCGGGTTCCGTACTTCACCAAGGACCTGGTCCGGCTTTCGGTGGTCGGTGTGGCGATGATGGTGCTCCTCGCCGTGGGCTCGGTCACGATCACCCAGATCATCAAGTAAGCGGGTAGCAATCCCGGCCCCAGTCGGTAGAGTTTCGGCTCGCCGTGGCGGTTCCGTCCAGCGACGCTGCTAGCGCTGCCCTAAGACAGATCCGCCGTCGCCGCGGCAGGGCCATGGCCTCGCACCAGCACCCCGTCAACGTCCTTCATCACGAGCAGGCGACGTTCGGCGAGGCGCTGGCGGACAACATCGCCGCCTTCATCGGCTCGTGGCGCTTCCTGATCATCCAGACCTGCCTCGTCGTCTTGTGGATCACGATCAACACCTTGCAGGCGACGGGCAAGATCCATATCGATCCCTATCCGTACATCCTTCTCAACCTGGCCTTCTCGACGCAGGCCGCCTACACCGGTCCAGTGCTGCTGCTCGCGGGAAACCGCCAGTCACAGAAGGACCGGCTCACCCTCGAGCATGCCGCGACGGAGGCGGACAAGGCCGACCGCCAGAACGTGGAGATCCTCACGGCGATCAAGGGCGTGACCGACCTGACCGAGCACAACACCGAGGTCACGATCGCGATCCTCAAGCACGTCGAGACGTTGGTCCAGGAGCACGTGGCCGAGATGATCGCGGCCGGAAAGCGAAGGGGTGCGCCCCGACCTTAGTGGTCGCGCCACCTCCCACGCGCGAGCGGGGAAGTAGGCACCACGACACGGTGGGGCATCCATTCTTCCGGCTCCGACGGCCGCCGACACCCGAACGTAGACTTCGCCCGTGCGGGTAGTGCTCTTCACAGGCAAGGGTGGCGTAGGAAAGACATCAGTTGCGGCCGCCACCGCTGTGCGCTGCGCAGCCGCCGGCTACAAGACCGTCGTCATGAGCACCGACCCTGCGCACTCGCTTGGCGATTCGTTCGACATCGAGCTTGGCACCGAGGCGACGAAGGTGGGCGAGAACCTCTGGGCCCACGAGGTCTCCTCCCTGCACGAGATGCAGCGCCACTGGACCAAGCTGCACGAGTACGCGGTCGAGGTGTTCTCGACCCAAGGGCTCGACGAGGTCCTCGCCGACGAGGTCGCTAATCCACCGGGAATGGACGAGGTCGCGTCCCTGATGTGGATCAAGCACTACGCGCAGCGCGCGGAACACGACGTCCTCATCGTCGACTGCGCGCCGACGGGGGAGACGCTGCAGCTCCTCACCTTCCCCGACGCAGCCAAGTGGTGGCTCGACAAGATCTATCCGTGGTCGAGGCGCGCGATGCGGGTGGCGCGGCCAGTGCTGCAGCCGATGATGAACATGCCTCTGCCTTCGGACGAGGTTTACGCATCGCTGAAGGACCTCCTGCTCGACCTCGACGGCATGCGCAAGGTGCTGACAGATCCCGAAACCACGACCGTCCGCATCGTGCTCAACCTGGAGAAGATGGTCGTCAAGGAGGCCAAGCGCGCCTATACCTACTTGAGCCTTTTCGGCTACGTGACCGACGCCGTGATCGTCAACAGGTTGCTTCCCGGCAACCTGCACGACGAGCTCTTCCAGAAGTGGCAGCGCATCCATCACCGGTACAGGGCCGAGGTGGAGCAATCCTTCGCCGGAATTCCGATCTTCAACGTGCCGCTTTTCGACCGCGAGGTGGTCGGGGAGGAGATGCTTGCGCTGATGGCCAAGGCGATCTACGGCGACGAGGATCCCGCCCGCCGCTTCGCGACGTCCAACCCACAGCGCATCGACAAGGACGGCAAGGACTACGTGCTCTCCCTGAAAGTACCGTTCATCGAAAAGTCGGCCGTGGACCTCAGCCGGCACAACGGGGACCTCTATGTGACCGTCGGCAACTACCGGCGCGAGATCACGCTGCCGCGCGTTCTCGAGCGGCGGGAGACGGCCGGCGCGACGATCGACAATGGCGAGCTGCGCGTGCGCTTTGCGCCGCGCGCGTCCAAGGAGGGGACGAAGTCATGACCCGGGACGGCGAGCGTGTCATCGAGCTGATCAACGAGCTCGGCTCTCGCGTTGGCAACGTGCTGACCGAAATGGTGCCGCCCGCTGCGCAGGTGCACCTGCTCAACGCGCAGCGTGAGCTGATCACGGCCCTGGTGTTGATCTACGAGAACCGGGTCGCGCCGGCGCCGCGCGCGACGCGGGCTCGGCGGGCGAGGACACGGCGGCGCACGACGAGGCGCGACACCAAGATTCCGGTCGAGTGAAGCCGCGCTAAATTGACGGTCGTCCTTTTTCTGATCGGCATGCTGGCCCTGGTGCCGGCCTTGCTGGTCGCCATCCCCGTCCACGAGATGGGGCACGCCGCAGCCGCGTACTTTCAGGGCGATCGCTCGGTCCGCTACTTCGGCTACTTCAGGCTCGACCCGCGCCGTTTCCTCGATCCCTTCGGGGCGATCGCGGTTTTTCTCGCCCTCGTCGGTTGGGGCCGGCGGGTGCCCATCCAGCCGAACCGGATCAGCAGCACGCGGCAGAGGGTGATCCTCGAGCTGGGAGGACCGGCAGCCAACCTGGCGGTCGCGATCGTCCTTGGCATCGTGCTGCGTGTCTGGGTTCGCGCCGGCCTGCCGATCAGCTACTACTCACCGCTGGAGATCGTGGGCCTCCTTCTCTTCGCGATCGTGTTCCTCAACCTGTCGGTCTTCGCCTTCCAGCTCTTGCCGATCCCGGGACTTGACGGCTGGAATGTCATCGCGGCCCTCTTCCGCAACCGCAACGCGCGGTTCTTTTACGACGTCGAGGTGCGCAAGCGCGAGGTGTGGGCGGGTTGCGTCGTGGTCCTCCTCATCTTCCAGTTCTTCCAGGGCGCGAACCTGCTCAACTACGTGATGCTCCCGTTCTTTGCGCCCGCGAGCCTAATCTCAGTAGGCGAATGCATCGGCTACCAGGTACCCGGGCTCAACGGACTTCGACCCTGCCCGCAGTAGGCACGCTCATCAACGAGCCGGCTTATGCCGCCCTGATCAAGGAACACGGCCGAGAGCGCGTCGTCGACGCGATCCGGCAGCAGATCGCTTACGAGCGGAACGGCACCACCGACAGGGACCGCGAGGCGGCGGTCGCCGCCCGGCTCCAGCGAGAACTTGCTCCCCGCCTCCGCCGGGTGATCAACGCAAGCGGCGTCATCCTCCATACAAACCTGGGCCGGGCTCCCCTTTCTCAGGTGGCCGTCGACGCGCTGAGCGTTGCCGCTGGCTACAGCAACGTGGAGCTCGACCTCGAAACCGGGAAGCGAGGCGAGCGGGCCACGCTCGTCGGCGGCTTTCTGACCTCGCTGTTTCATGCAGAGGCCGCGCTGGTGGTGAATAACAACGCGGCCGCGATCCTGCTGGCTTTGACCGCGCTGTGCAGGGGCAAGGAGGTGATCGTCTCCCGCGGGCAGCTCGTGGAGATCGGAGGCTCGTTCCGGATGCCCGACGTCATGCGGCTGTCGGGGGCCCGCATGGTCGAGGTGGGGACTACCAACCGCACGCGCGCCGCCGATTACGAGCAGGCGGTCACGCCGCGCACCGCGGCCGTACTTCGTGTGCACACATCGAACTTTCGAGTTACCGGATTCACGGAGTCGGCAAGCCTGGCCGATATGGCCGCCATCGCGCGCCGGCACCAGGTGATGCTGATCGACGATCTCGGCAGTGGCGCCACGGAGGAGATCGGTGACGAGCCCACGATCGCGCAGTCCCTCGAGCACTGCGACGTGGTCACCTTCTCGGGCGACAAGCTGCTCGGCGGACCGCAGGCCGGGATCATCGCCGGCGCCGCGGAGCCGATCCGGAAGATGGCCAAGCACCCGCTGGCCCGAGCGCTGCGCGTCGACAAGCTGACCCTGGCCGCTCTGGAGGCGACCCTTCGGCTGCGCCTCACAGGTCGCGCGGCTGAGATACCCGTCGAGCGGATGCTGCGCACTCCGGTGGAGGAGATCCGGCGCCGGGCGGGGTTCTGGTCGGTCAAGCTCGAGGACCGCGGTGTGAAGACGACGCTGGTCGAGGCGACCTCGGCGGTCGGTGGCGGATCGCTGCCCGAGCACCAAATCCCGACCGTCCTTCTCGCCATCGAAGGCTCAGCGTCACGGCTGGCGGCGGCCCTGCGTGGCGGCGCGCCACCGGTGATCGCGCGCATAGAGAAGGACGCGTGCTGCCTTGATCCACGGACGGTTCTGCGTGGGGAGGATGAGACCCTGGTCGACGCGGTCGAGGCGGCGGTGGCGATCATCCGGCGATGAGCTTTGTCGTCGGCACGGCGGGCCACATCGACCATGGCAAGTCGACGCTGATCACCGCGCTGACCGGGATCGATCCCGACCGCCTGGCCGAAGAGAAGCGGCGCGGGATGACGATCGACCTTGGGTTCGCGCACATGAAGCTACCGAGCGGGCAGGAGGTGGGAATCGTCGACGTGCCCGGGCACGCGCGGTTCATGCGGAACATGCTCGCCGGCGCCCACGGCCTCGACGCGGTGCTGCTGGTGATCGCCGCGGACGAAGGCGAGATGCCGCAGACCCGCGAGCACCTCGAGATCATCGACCTGCTCGAGGTGCGGCGCGGCTTGATCGTGTTGACGAAGATCGACCTGGTCGAGGACGACTGGCTTGCGCTCGTGACCCAGGAGTTGGGCGGCACGCTTCGCAGCACCTCGCTGGAGGGCGCGCGCATCGTTCCGGTCTCGGCGGTGAGCGGCGCTGGACTGCCTGATCTCATCGCGGCGCTTGACGGAATCCTTGCGGATGCGACGCCCCGCCCGGACGTGGCCAGGCCGCGGCTGCCGATCGATCGCGTCTTCACGATGAGCGGCTTTGGCACCGTGGTCACGGGGACGCTGGTCGACGGCACTCTACGCGTCGGCGATGAGCTGGAGGTGGCCCCCTCCCGCCGGCGGGTCCGAGTCCGCGGCCTGCAGCGGCACAGCGAGAAGGTGGACTCAGTCGGGCCGGGCAACCGGGTCGCTGCCAATCTCGCCGGGGCGGAAAAGGACGACGTGGCACGTGGAGACGTGCTGGCGATGCCTGGCGCGCTGCCGCCAGTGCGGCGGGTCGACTCCAGGCTGCGGGTGCTGTCATCGGCGTCGCGGCCGGTCCGTCACGGCGCGTCGCTGCTGCTGCACACCGGCACCGCCGAGGTCGGCTGTCGCCTGATCGTGCTCGACGGTGACGAGATCGCGCCGGGCGCGGAAGGATGGGCACAGCTGTATCTCGACCGGCCGATCGCCGCCGCCGCCCAGGACCGATTCGTGCTCCGGATTCCGAGCCCCGCAACCACCGTCGGCGGAGGAGTTTTGGTCGACGTGGCGCCGAGGAAGCATGCGCGGCACGACTCCGCGGTGCGGGAGTCGCTCGCCAGCCGGGCGGCGGGGGATGTCCTGGCCGAGGAGCTTCGCAAATATCCGCGCGGCGTGACGGTCGCCGCGCTGCTGAAGGCCACCGTGGCTCCCGAGGCGGATGTCGGGCGGCTTCACGCGCGCAGGCTGGGCGACTGGATCTTCAGCGATGAGGCCTGGAGCTCGATCGCCGCCAGTGCGTCGCACGAGCTCCAGGCCTATCACGGTGCCTTTCCGCTTCGCGCCGGCATGGCACGCGAAGAGCTGCGCAGCCGGCTCGGTGTTGCGCCGCCATCCTTTGCCTCTGTGCTCCGGGGCCTCGTCGAGGATGGACTGGTGGTCGAGCGAAACGGCACGCTGGCGTCGCGATCCCATCAGGTCGAGCTCGCGGAGGGCCCCCAGCGCGAGCTGCTGCGCCTGCTCGAAGCCTCTTCATCCCTGCCTGCTGCGATGCGCGGGAGCGGCGCCACCGAGGAGCTCGTGCGCGCGCTCGTCCAGCGTGGAGAGGTCGTGCGCGTTAGCGGGGATGTCGCGTTCACCCGCGCCGGTTATGAGGCGGCGCTGGCGGTCGTCAAGGAGCTCGTCGCCGCCAACGGATCCGTCACCGTTGCACAGCTGCGCGACCGCATGGGTGCCAGCCGGCGAATCGTGCTGGCACTCCTGGAATACCTCGACGCGCAACGCGTCACCCGCCGCGTCGGCGACGCCAGGCTGCTGCGGTGAGAGACCCGGCGCCAGCCCGGACTGACTCAACTTCTCGCATTCGCGACGTGGGGGTCGTTCAGACCAGCGCCCGCGTTGGTAAAGTGCCCAGACCATGCGCATAGCCGAGATGCTCGTGCGCGGGCGGCCGACGATCTCCTTCGAGTTCATGGCACCGCGCGATGAGAGAGAGGTCGACCTACTCGAGAAGACGGTCGCGATGCTGGCCGGACACGCGCCGGACTGGGTCTCGGTGACGTATCGCGTGCGCACTGGAGATCAGACCCTCGAGCTCGTGACGCGCATCAAACGCCAGTACCACATCGAGGCGATGGCGCACCTCACCTGCGCCAACACCGCGGACCGCACGCGACAGATCCTCAACTGGATGGAGCGCGAAGGCGTGGCCAACGTGCTGGCGCTGCGGGGAGATCCGCCGGTGTCGGGTCAGCCGTTCGAACCGGTCGATCCGCTGCTGACGCACGGCAGCGATCTCGTCTCGCTCGTGCGCAAGAGCGGCTACCGGTTCGGAATCGGCGCCGCGTGCAGCGCGGAGAAGCATCCGGAGAGTCCCGACCTCGAGCACGAGTTCCGCTACCTGAGGCGGAAGGTGGAGGCCGGTGCCGATTTCCTGATCACCCAGCTGTTCTTCGACAACCGGTTCTACTTCGATCTGGTCTCCCGGGCCCGAGCCGCTGGGATCACTGTCCCCATCGTGCCCGGGCTGATGCCTATCCCGAGCCGGCGCTCGCTCGGCGTGATGACCTCGATGTCGGGCGCCACGGTGCCTGCGGCGCTCCAGCGGCAGATCGAAGACGCCGCGGACGACGAGGCGATCCGAGCGCTTGGCGTCCGGCACTGCATCGGCCAATGCGTCGAGCTGCTCGAGGCGGGGGTGCCAGGACTGCATTTCTATACGTTCAACCGTGCGCGGGCGCCGATCGAGATCCTGTCGGCCCTGCGTGGAGCGCAGCTGCTGGTTTCCTAGCCCCTGAGCCTCACGGCCGGTCGGTCGGTCAGCGATTACATTTACGCCCATGCTGGCGGGAATCGACCTCGGCGGGACCCAGGTGCGCGTCGCCCTGGCGCGCTCCGACGGCCGCCTGACCGAGAGCATCAAGACGAAGACCGCGTTGCTTCCGACCGCGCAGTCGATGGTCGACTGGGCCGCGGGCGAGATCGACCGGCACCGCGGCCGCGAGAAGGTGCGCAGCATCACGATTGCGGCGCCCGGACCGATCGACATGAAGCGCGGCGTGCTTGTCAACCCGCCGAACCTACCGTGGCAGAACGTCCCCCTGGCGGCCATGATGAGCCGCGCCACAGGCGCCAAGGTGATGCTCGCCAACGACGCGGACATGGCCGGCCTGGGCGAGTTCCACCACGGCGCCGGTCGCGGCACGCGGAACATGGTCTACGTCACCTGGTCGACGGGCGTCGGCGGCGGCCTGATCATCGACGGCAAGCTGCATCGCGGCGCGCATGGCACCGCCGGCGAGATCGGCCACATGATCATCGACCCGAACGGCCCCCTCGACACGTGCGGCCAGCGGGGTTGCCTCGAGGCGTTCGTCAGCGGCAAGGCGCTGGCGCGCGACACCGGGCATCCGGCCGCCGAGGTCTTCGCGCAGGCGGCGCGTGGTGACGGCAACGCGCGCATCGTGATCGAACGCGCGGCCCGCTACATGGGAATGGCGCTTATCAACCTCACCAACGCGCTCGATCCGGAGATGTTCGTGATGGGCGGCGGAGTCACGCGGTCCTGGGCTCTCGTCCAACCGACGATGATCGAGACCCTCCACTCGTCGCCGTTCATCAAGCCGGCCCGCCGGCCCCAGCTCCGCCGCGCCCGGCTCGGGGACCGCGCGGGACAGGTGGGAGCTGTGGAATGGGCGCGCTTGAACCAGTAGACGACGAATCGCTGCTTGCGTTGCTGGAGCAGGCAGCCCGACAGCTCCGGGCAAGAGCCTGGATCGTCGGCGGCTACGTTCGCGATCGCCTCCTTGGGCGACCGCATCTCGATATGGACGTCGTGATCGAGGAGGGGAACGCGCTCGAGGTCGCAAGGCTGTTCGCGAACCTGGCGAAAGCGCCCCCGCCCGTGACCTTCGAGCGTTTCGGCACCGCCCAGGTGAGCGTGCCCGGGCGGTTCGTCGAGTTCGTGACCGCGCGCACGGAGTCCTACGCCCCGGACTCGCGCAAGCCCACCGTACGTCCGGCCAGCCTCGAAGAGGACCTCCGCAGGCGTGACTTCACGATCAACACGGTGCTGATGGACACCCAGGGCGCGATCCACGATCCGCTTGGCGGCCTGGGAGATCTCGAAGCCAGGGTCCTGCGCACGCCGGCCGATCCCGAGCGGACTTTCTCGGACGATCCGCTCCGGATGCTGCGGGCGATCCGCTTCGCGAGCGA
>Ga0134128_10009738_pt1 | contig 11526 bp, 7 predicted proteins | sample KB31754_FD_96462 | JGI IMG/M metagenome (GOLD analysis project Ga0134128, IMG submission 96462) | Terrestrial soil microbial communities with excess Nitrogen fertilizer from Kellogg Biological Station, Michigan, USA - KB3-175-4 | ecosystem: Environmental > Terrestrial > Soil > Unclassified ...
CCGCGACGTCGACGTCAGTCGCGCCCGGTTGCAGGACCAGCTGCGCGAGGGCTAGGAGCTCATCGTCCAGGTCGACAAGGACGAGCGCGGCAACAAAGGCGCCGCGCTCACCACGTACATCTCGCTCGCCGGACGCTATCTCGTGCTGATGCCGAACAATCCGCGCGGCGGCGGCGTGTCGCGCCGCGTCGAAGGCGAGGAGCGCAACGAGCTGCGCGAAGCGGTCTCGGCGCTCGACGTGCCGGGCGGCATGAGCGTCATCGCCCGCACAGCGGGCATTGGCCGCGGCGCCGAGGAACTGCAGTGGGATTTGAACTATCTGCTGCAGCTTTGGCACGCGATCGAGGACGCCGCGAAGCTGCAGTCGGGCGCATACCTGATCTACCAGGAATCCAGCCTCGTCATCCGCGCGATACGCGATTACTTCCAGCCGGACATTGGCGAAATCCTGATCGACACGGAAGCGATTCACGAACAGGCCCAACAGTTCATGGGCCACGTGATGCCGAACAACGTCTCGCGCGTGAAGTTGTACAAGGACGACGTTCCGCTCTTCTCGCGCTTCCAGATCGAGCACCAGATCGAGACCGCGTATTCGCGGCAGGTGCCGCTGCCGTCGGGTGGCGCGATCGTCATCGACCACACCGAGGCGCTCGTTGCGGTCGACGTCAACTCGGCGCGCGCCACGAAAGGCGGCGACATCGAGACGACGGCGTTCAACACGAACCTCGAGGCGGCCGAAGAGATCGCTCGCCAGCTCCGCCTGCGTGACCTCGGCGGCCTGATCGTCATCGATTTCATCGACATGGAGAACGCGAAGAACCAGCGCGAGGTCGAGAACCGGCTGCGCGACGCGCTCAAGTACGACCGCGCGCGCGTGCAGCTCGGCAAGATCTCGCGCTTCGGGCTGATGGAATTGTCGCGGCAGCGGCTGCGGCCGGCGCTTGCGGAATCCGCGTATCTGCCGTGCCCGCGCTGCCACGGCATCGGTCACATCCGCGGCATCGAGTCCACGGCCCTGCACATCCTGCGCATCATTCAGGAGGAGGCGATGAAGGACAACACGGCGCAGATCGTCGCGCAAGTGCCGGTCGACGTCGCGACCTTCCTGCTGAACGAGAAGCGCACTGAGGTGATGGCCGTCGAGTCGCGCTTCAAGGTCAACGCGCTGCTCGTGCCGAACCGTCATCTGGAAACGCCGAACTACAGCGTGCAGCGGCTGCGTCACGACGAGCTCAACCAGGGCGAGCCGTTGCCGCCGTCGTTCCAGATGGTCGAGCAACCGGACGAGACCGACACGCTCGCGCGCCGTGAGGAGGCGAAGGAGCCGCGTCAGGAAGCGGTCGTCAAGGGCATCACCCCGTCTCAGCCCGCGCCGGTCGCTCCGCAGCCGATCGCTCCGACGCCTGCGGAGACACCGCAGACACGTTCGTGGCTCGCGAAGATGCTGCATTGGCTGCGCACACCTTCGCCGGTGGCTGCCCCCGCCGCTTCGGTCGCCACGACGCCCGCAAATGTCGGCACCCCGGACGCGCGAGCGCCGCGCGGCCGCGAAGGCGGTCGTGACGGCCGCGGCCGCGGCGATGGGCGCCGCGACGCGCACGCACGCCGCGACGATCGACGCGCAGAACGCGAGCGTCGCGATGCGCGCACGAGCGACGAGACGCGACGCGGAGAGGCGCAGGGCATGATCGAGGCGGCACCACGACCGCAGCCGCGCAGGGACGACGAGCGTCGCGAGCCGCGACGCGGCGAACCTCGCGAAGGCAAGAGTGCAAGTGGCGGACGACAACGGCGCGAGACGCCGCGACAGAACGGGCGACAGGCGCAGCGGCCCGAAGCTCGCGAGTCGGGCCGCGCTGGATCGGCCGAAAGGGTCACCGGGCTCGTGGAGAGCACTGAGGCGCAGGACCATGCGATCGCCGCGCTGACCGCGCAACCGGCCGAAGGCGCACGTCCCGTCTCGGCGAATGGCGTCAACGAAGAGGCGCGCGAAGGTGGTGCCCGTCGCCGCCGCGGACGCCGTGGCCGCGGTGGCGATCGCGGCGAGCGCGCAGCCCGCGCAGCGCCTGCGTTAACCGGTGACGAGCGCACGGACGTCGACAACCGCGCGCAAGCAGGCGATCAAGTCGCCGAAGCGCCGGCACAGCCCGTGGAATCAGCCGCAACGCCAGCGACGGTAGCGTCCTTGGAGCAGGCGTCGACGCGCGGTGCCGCTGAAGGAATGCCGCCGCATGCGCACGCAAGCAGCGCTGTCGGCGCGATGGAGGCGATGCAAGTCGAAACGCCGTCGTCATCGAGCATGCCGAGCGCGGCCGCGACGGACGTGCCGCCGACAGCGACTGAAGTGGCAGCCGACCATATTGCGCCGATGAGCCTCGCGCTGCCGCCGGATTCGGATCTCGTTCTCGTCGAGACCCGCTTCACGCCGCCGCCTGCTGAAGAGGAAATGCCGGCAGCGCGACCGCGTCGCACGCGGCCGCCGCGCGTGACGATCCCCGACGAGCCGCTGCAACTGATCGAAACGCACAAGCAGGACGGCGTCTGACGCATCTCGCAGGTCGAAGAACCTCGTGAACGGAAGGGATGGCCGTCCCTTCCGCGTTCACCGTCTGAGTGCGTGCGCCCGAATATGGGCGAGCAGTCCTTCCGACGCGCGCTCAACGAGTTCCAGCACCGCTTCGAAGCCGTCCGGACCTCCGTAGTACGGGTCGGGCACTTCGCGGACGCCGAGATGCGGCGCGAAATCGAGGAAGAGGCCGAGGTACCCCTTGTAGTCGTCGGGCCGCAACGCTCGAAGATCGCGGAGGTTGCGAAGGTCCATGCCGAGTATGTAATCGAAGCGCGCGAAATCCGTCCGCGTCACCTGGCGCGCGCGAAGCGGTTCGAGATCGTAGCCGCGCCGACGACCGTGCAGGATCGCGCGCTTGTCCGGAGGCTGGCCGACGTGCCAGGAACCGATGCCCGCAGACTCGATGCGCAATTCGTCGAGAAGGCCCGCCCGCTGAGCGTGCTCGCGGAACACGGTCTCCGCGGTCGGCGAGCGGCAGATGTTGCCCATGCACACGAAGAGCACGGACGTACGGGCGTCGACTGGCGGCGCAGTCGTTTTCGCGCGCCGCAACCTCACTGCATGAACCAGCCGTGACTCACGACGAGCGACTGGCCGGTCAGCGCGTTGCTCGGGAACGCGGCGAACAGCAGCGCCACCTCGGCCACGTCCTCGAGCGTCGTGAATTCGCCGTCGACGGTGTCTTTCAGCATGACCTTGCGAATGACATCCTCCTCGGACATGCCGAGCGTGCGCGCCTGCTCCGGAATCTGGCGCTCGACAAGCGGCGTACGCACGAACCCCGGGCAGACGACGTTCGCGCGCACGCCGTGCGCCGCGCCCTCCTTCGCCATCGTCTTGGCGAGGCCGATCAGTCCGTGCTTGGCCGTCACGTACGGAGCTTTCAGCACGGACGCGAGCTTCGAATGCACGGAGCCCATGTAGATCAGGCTGCCGCGCCGCGCCTTGTACATGTGGGGAAGGCACGCGCGCGTCGTGAGGAACGCGCCGTCGAGGTGTATCGCGAGCATCCTCTTCCACTCGGCGTAGCTGAATTCCTCGAGCGGATGGACGATCTGGATCCCCGCGTTGCTGACGAGCACGTCGATGCGCCCGAAGCGCGACGCGACCTCGCCGACACCGCTGTCGACGGCGCGTTCGTCGGTCACGTCCATCGCGAGGCCCAGCGCACGTCGCGGATCGTCGTCGATCTCGCGCGCGGTGGCGGCGGCGGCCGCACCGTCGAGATCCGCGACGACGACGCGCGCGCCGGCTCGCGCGAAGCGGCGCGCGATCGCGCGGCCGAGCCCGCTCGCCGCGCCGGTCACGATCGCAACCTGGTCGGTCAGTTCCATAGAGCTCCTCTCTTGTATGATTTCTCCTGCGCGGCGGGCGTCTCGCGCACGGCGCGCGTTCGCTCCCAGTATAAGCGTCTCGTGCGCGCCTCTCGCCACCTCTTCATCCGCCCGTACCAGCCCATGTCCCTTTCCTATGCACTCCGGCGCTCCCTCACGCTGAGCCTGCTGGCACTTCTCGCCTGCATGTCGCCGCAGGCGCTCGCAGCCGATATGAACAAGGTGCTGCGCATCGCCTCCAGCGACATCACGAGTCTCGATCCGCAGCAAGGGACCGACCTTTACTCGACGCGCGTCGCATCGGCGATCTTCGAGGCGCTCTACGAGTTCGAGTACCTGTCCACCGGCTCCAAGGCCGTGCCGAATACCGCCGAGGCGATGCCGGTCGTTACCGACGACGGGAAAACGTGGACGATCCGGCTCAAGAAGGGGATTCGCTTTACCGACGACCCGGCGTTCAAGGGCAAACCGCGCGAGCTCGTCGCCGCCGATTACGCGTACTCGATCCGCCGCTCGATCGATCCCAACCTGCGCGGCGGCGGTGATCCGTCGCTGTCCGACCTGATCGTCGGCGCGCGACCTATCGTCGACGCCGCGCGCAAGGCCGGCGGCAAATTCGACTACGACGCGCCGATCGAAGGCCTGCAAACACCGGACACATACACGCTGGTCATCCGCCTCGCGCACCCCGATTACACGCTGCTCGAGCGCCTCGCCGGGCTGCCGGCGATGGCGGTCGCACGCGAAGTCGTCGACGCCTCGGGCGCGGACATCATGCGGCATCCGGTGGGCACGGGACCGTATCGGCTGAAGGAGTGGCGACCCGCTTCGCGCGTCGTGCTGGAGGCGAATCCGAATTATCGGAAGGTCGTCTTTCCGGAGAACGCCGACGCGCCCCAGCAGGAGCTCGTCCGCAGCATGCGCGGCAAGGCGCTGCCATCGATCGGCCGCATCGAGATCAGCATCATCGAGGAGTCGCAGCCGGAGATCCTCGCGTTCACGCAGGGCGATCTCGATTACATGGCGCTCGGCGGCGACGACACGAAGCGCGTGATGGAAAACGGCAAGCTGCGTCCGGACCTCGCCGCGCGCGGCGTACGGCATCTTCGCTTCGGCTCTCCGAGTATCACGTTCACCTACTTCAACCTCGACGACCCGACGGTCGGCGGCTATTCGAACGCGCAGATTGCGCTGCGGCGCGCGATCGGCATGGGCTTCAACGTCGACGAGATGATTCGCGTGCTGTTCGCGGGCAACGCATTGCCCGCGAACCAGCTCCTGCCTCCGGGCGTCAGCGGTTATGACCCGAGCCTGCCGGCCAAGTCGATCTACGATCCCGTGGCGGCGCGCGCCCTTCTCGACCGCTTCGGCTTCAAGGACCGCGACGGCGACGGCTATCGTGAAACGCCGGACGGCAAGCCGCTCACGGTCGTGCGCGGCACGCTGCCCGAGTCGTGGTATCGCGAGGCCGACACGCTGTGGAAGAAGAACATGGACGCGATCGGCATCCGGATGAAGGTCGAGCAGCAGACTTTCGCCGAGCTCCTGAACCTGTCGCGCGCGGGCAAGCTGCCGATGTTCAATCTGGGCTATCGCTCGCTGGAGCCTTCCGGCTATCAGATCCTGCAGACCCTCTGGAGCAAGTCGCCCCGCGACACGAACCCGTCGCAGTTCCACAACGTCGAATACGACGCGGCGTACGAGCAGTTCCTGCGCACACCGGCGGGACCCGCGCGCATCGCGCTGGCGCGCAAGATGTCGCAGGTCTCGCAGGCGTACATGCCGATGATCCTGCACACGTACGGCGTCGGCAACGTGCTGTATTACCCGTGGGTGCTCGGCTACTGGCCGTCGCCGTTCGGCTTTTCGTGGAAGTACCTCGACATCGACGTCGGCTTGCGCGACGCCAGGCTGCGGGCGGCGAAGTAAAGCGGGACGCGAGCTACGTCTCGGTCGGCAGCGCGACACCGAACAGCGCCTCGCGCAGCTTGTAAAGCTTGTCGCGGAGCTCCGCGGCGCGCTCGAACTCGAGGTTCTTCGCCGCCTCGATCATCTGCCTCTCGATCTGGCGCAGCTCGCGCTCGAGGTCCTTCTCCGGCATCGCCGCGTACTTGGCCTTGGTCTGCGCGGCCTTCTGCTCCCGGCGCTCCTCGTCGATGTCGTAGACGCCGTCGATCATGTCCTTGATGCGCTTCGCGACGCCCTTCGGCGTGATCCCCATTTCCTCGTTCCACGTGATCTGCTTCGCGCGCCGACGCTCGGTCTCGCCGATCGCAGCCTTCATCGAATCGGTCATGTGGTCCGCATAGAGGATCGCCGTGCCGTTGAGGTGACGCGCCGCGCGGCCGATCGTCTGGATCAGCGAGCGCTCGGCACGCAGGAACCCTTCCTTGTCGGCGTCGAGGATCGCGACCAGCGACACCTCGGGAATGTCGAGGCCTTCGCGCAGCAGGTTGATGCCGACGAGCACGTCGAATTCGCCGAGGCGCAGGTCGCGAATGATCTCGACGCGCTCGACGGTGTCGATGTCGCTGTGCAGGTAGCGGACCTTGACGCCGTGCTCGCCGAGGTAGTCGGTCAGGTCTTCGGCCATGCGCTTCGTCAGCGTCGTGACGAGCACGCGCTCGTTGCGCGCGACGCGCACGTTGATCTGGGACAGTAGATCGTCGACCTGCGTCGCTGCGGGCCGCACCTCGAGCGCCGGGTCGACGAGGCCCGTCGGACGCACGAGCTGCTCGACGACCTGTCCCGAATGCTTCTGCTCGTAGTCGGCCGGCGTCGCCGACACGAAAATCGTCTGCGGCAACAGTCGCTCGAACTCGTCGAAGCGCAGCGGCCGGTTGTCGAGCGCCGACGGCAGCCGGAAGCCGAAGTTGACGAGGTTCTCCTTGCGCGCGCGGTCACCGCGGTACATGCCGCCCACCTGCGGGATCGTGACGTGGCTCTCGTCGACGAACATCAGCGCCCGTCGCGGCAGGTAGTCGATCAGCGTCGGCGGCGGCTCGCCCGCGTTGCGGCCGGACAGGTGCCGCGAGTAGTTCTCGATGCCTTTGCAGAAGCCGATCTCGGCCATCATCTCGAGATCGAAGCGCGTGCGTTGCTCGATGCGCTGTGCCTCGATGAGCTTCATCTGGTCGACGAAGTGCTGCTTCTGCTCCGCGAGCTCCGCCTTGACCGCCTCGATCGCGTCGAGCACCTTCTGGCGCCCGGTCACGTAGTGCGACGACGGAAACACCGTGTAGCGCGCCATCTTGTGGCGCAGATGGCCGGTCAGCGGGTCGAAGAGCTGCAGGCTCTCGACCTCGTCGTCGAAGAGCGAGACGCGGATCGCGTTTTCGGCGTTTTCGGCGGGGAAGACGTCGAGCACGTCGCCGCGCACGCGAAACGTGCCGCGCCGGAATTCGAGCTCGGCGCGCTGGTACTGCATTTCGGTCAGCCGCCTGATCGCGTCGCGCTGCGACAGCCGGTCGCCCTGCCGCACGTGCAGGATCATGCTGTGGTATTCCGTCGGGTCGCCGATCCCGTAGATGGCAGAGACGGTGCCGACGATCACGCAATCCGGCCGCTCGAGAATCGCCTTCGTCGCCGACAGCCGCATCTGCTCGATGTGCTCGTTGATCGAGCTGTCCTTCTCGATGTAGAGGTCGCGTGAAGGAACGTATGCCTCGGGCTGATAGTAGTCGTAGTACGAGACGAAGTACTCGACCGCGTTGTTCGGAAAGAACTCGCGGAATTCGGAATAGAGCTGGGCGGCGAGCGTCTTGTTCGGCGCGAGCACGAGCGCAGGCCTGCCGCTGCGTGCGATGACGTTCGCCATCGTGTACGTCTTGCCCGAGCCCGTCACGCCGAGCAGCGTCTGGAACGAAAGGCCGTCGTCGAGCCCTTCGGTCAGCTTCTCGATCGCCTGCGGCTGGTCGCCCGACGGCTCGAACGGTTGATGAAGCTCGTAGGGGCTCCCGGGAAACTTGACGATCATGAGAAATGGGAATGCGCTGGCGAACCGATCATTTTAGTTCGGAAAGTGTTTCGTTCGCAGCCCGCGGTTGCGCCGGCGCGCCGAACTGCAGCGCGGCGAGCCGCGCATAAAGTGGATTGTCGCGGACGAGCTCGTCGTGCGTGCCGATCGCGACGATCCGTCCGGCCTCCATCACCGCGATGCGGTCGGCATGGCGCACGGTCGCCAGCCGGTGGGCGATCATCAGCACCGTCCGCCCGGCCATCAGGCGTTCGAACGCGCGCTGGACGATGCGCTCGCTTTCGGCATCGAGCGAGCTCGTCGCTTCGTCGAGCAGCAGGATCGGACGGTCCGCGAGGATCGCGCGCGCGATGGCGATCCGCTGGCGTTGGCCGCCCGACAACCGCACGCCACGCTCGCCGAGCGCGCTTTCGAAGCCTTCGGGCAAACGCGCGATGAACTCGGTCGCGTAGGCCGCGTCGCACGCGGCGCGCACGTCCACGTCGCTCGCGTCGGGACGACCGTAGCGGACATTCTCGAGCACGCTGGTCGCGAAGATCACCGGTTCCTGCGGGACGAGCGCGATCTTCCGCCGCATCTCGCGCGGATCGGTCGTCGCGAGATCGACGCCATCGATGCGAACCCGCCCCGACGCCGGATCGTAGAAGCGCAGCAGGAGCTGGAAGACCGTGGTCTTGCCGGCGCCGGACGGCCCGACGAGCGCGACCTTCTCGCTCGCGGGCACCTCGAGCGTGAAGCGATCGAGCGCCGGCGTATCGGGCCGCGTCGGATAATGGAACGTCACGTCTTCGAAGCTGACACTGCCCGGCCCGTGCTTCGGCAGCGGCACGGGATGCGCCGGTGGGCGAATGTCGGGCTCGACGCTCAACAACTCGAACAGTCGCTCGGTCGCACCGGCCGCGCGCTGCAGGTCGCCGACGACCTCGCTGAGCGAACCGACGGCGCCCGCAACCAGCACCGCGTAAAACACGAACGCCGAAAGCTGCCCGGCGCTCAGGCGTCCGGCGACGACGTCGTGGCCGCCGATCCAGAGGATCACGCCGACCGCGCCGAACACGAGCACGATCACCGCAGCCACGAGCAGCGCCCGCTGGCGTATCCGATTGACTGCAGTGCCGAATGCGGCTTCGACGCGCCCGGCAAACTGACCGCGGTCCACGTCTTCGTGCCCATACGCCTGCACGAGGCGAATCTCGTGCAGCGATTCGTCGAGGAACGCGCCGACGTCGCCGACGCGGTCCTGCGTGGCGCGCGCGAGCCGACGCACGCGGCGTCCGAAAAGGATGATCGGCACGACGACGACCGGAACGCCGGCGAGTACGAGCAGCGTGAGCTTGGGACTCGTCGCCGCGAGCATGGCGAGGCCCCCGATCATCAGCAGCGAATTGCGAATCGCGACCGATGCACTCGAACCGATCAACGTTTCGAGCATCGTCGTGTCGTTGATGAGACGCGAGACGACCTCGCCCGTGCGGGTTGCCTCGAAAAACGACGGCGGCATCTCGATCAGGTGGTTGAACACGGCGCGCCGCAAGTCGGCCGTGATGCGTTCGCCGAGCCACGAGACGTGGTAGAAGCGCATGTAGGTCGCCGCCGCCATCACGACAATGACGACGAGCAGCAGGCCGAGCATGCGATCGAGCGCCGCGGCGTTCGAAGCGATGAAGCCGCGGTCGACGACGAAGCGCACGCCCTGGCCGACCGCGAGCACCGCCGCCGCCGCGACCACGAGCCCGATGCCCGCGAATACGATATGCCGCCGATGGGGCCGCAGGAACCGACCGGCGCGCGCGACCGTACGCAGCGCAGTCGCCGGCGGAATCTTCGGTGCGGGTTCGAGACGCGTGTCGGCGCGAGCCATTCGTGGGCGGTTCCGGAAGGACGACAGCAGCGAAGGCTGCAGATGGGGCCGAGGGCGCACCGAATCAAGGCGAGCGCCCGCGGTACAATAGCGCGTTCGCGCGCGATGTCCCGCAGCGCGCTTTCCCCGCAGTCGCCGCCACCTCCGACAGGTTCTCACATGAGCGCTTCACCCGCCGCTTCGCCGTTCGCGAACGTTCAACTCGCGCCGCGCGATCCGATCCTCGGCATCACCGAGGCGTACAACGCCGATACGAATCCGCGCAAGGTGAACCTCGGCGTCGGCGTCTACTGCAACGACGAGGGCAAGGTGCCGCTGCTCGATTGCGTCAAGCGCGCCGAGCGGGAAATTGCGGCGAAGTCCGCGCCGCGGACCTATCTGCCGATCGACGGGCTTCCCGCGTACGACAAGGCCGTGCAGTTACTGCTGCTCGGGCGCGACAGCGAGCTGATCGCCGCCGGCCGTGTCGTGACTGTCCAGGCGCTTGGCGGAACCGGCGGGTTGCGCGTCGGCGCCGACTTCCTGCGCAGGTTCCTGCCGAATGCGAGCGTCGCGATCAGCGATCCAAGCTGGGAGAACCATCGGGCGCTGTTCGAGAGCGCCGGCTTCCCCGTCGCGAGTTATCCCTATTACGATGCCACGACGCACGGCCTCGCGTTCGATGCGATGCGCAAGGCGCTCGAAGCGATGCCGGCCGGCACGATCGTCGTGCTGCACGCGTGCTGCCACAATCCGACAGGCGTGGATCCCACGCCCGCGCAATGGGACGAGATCCTTCGGACCGTGCGCGCACGCGGCCTCGTGCCGTTTCTCGACTTCGCCTACCAGGGCTTCGGCGCCGGGACGCAACCCGACGCGACCGTCGTGCGCAAATTCGCGGCGACGCCCGGACCGCTTTTCATCTCCAACTCGTTCTCGAAGTCGTTCTCGCTCTATGGCGAGCGCGTCGGCGCGTTGACGGTCGTCGCGCCCGATCGCGACGAAGCGGCGCGCATGCTGTCGCAGTTGAAGCGCGTCGTGCGCGCGAACTACTCGAACCCGCCGACGTTCGGCGGTCAGGTCGTCGCGCTCGTGCTCGGCAACCCCGAGCTCCACGAAATGTGGGAGGTGGAGCTCGGTGGCATGCGCGAGCGCATCCGCGAGATGCGCGAGATGCTGGTGAAGAAGCTGTCCGAGCGGGCACCTGGGCACGACTTCGGCTTCGTGCGCGAGCAGCGCGGCATGTTCTCGTACTCCGGCCTTACGAAGGAGCAGGTGCAACGGTTGCGCGACCAGTTCTCGATCTACGCGATCGACACCGGGCGCGTATGCGTCGCTGCGCTCAACTCGAAGAACATCGATTACGTGGCCGACGCGATCGCCTCGGTGCTCGATACCGTGCCCGCATGATGTGCATGTCGGCGGCGCCGACGAGGCATTGAGCGCGCGGCGCCCGATGGTATAATTCGCGACCTCCGCGGGAATAGCTCAGTTGGTAGAGCGCAACCTTGCCAAGGTTGAGGTCGCGAGTTCGAGACTCGTTTCCCGCTCCAGTTTTCCGGGAGAGCGCAATGCTCTCCCTTTTCGTTTGCCCGCGGTGACGGCGTAGTCGCAAGCGCGTTCGCGGCCCACTCCTGGCGGGGTGGCAGAGTGGTCATGCAGCGGCCTGCAAAGCCGTGGACGCCGGTTCGATTCCGACCCCCGCCTCCATAGCATCTCGATTCCGGCTCCCTTCATCGTATCGGCACTCAACCACTCAGCCAGAGGTGCGAATGACCCATTTCGACGTCTTCAACGGCGACGC
>Ga0134128_10009739_pt1 | contig 11525 bp, 6 predicted proteins | sample KB31754_FD_96462 | JGI IMG/M metagenome (GOLD analysis project Ga0134128, IMG submission 96462) | Terrestrial soil microbial communities with excess Nitrogen fertilizer from Kellogg Biological Station, Michigan, USA - KB3-175-4 | ecosystem: Environmental > Terrestrial > Soil > Unclassified ...
AACCACGGGCTCGCGAAGCTCCCGAACATGAAGGACTACATGGAGCGCATGAAGGAGTTCTTCGATCACTACCTCATGGCGCAGCCGGCGCCCGAGTGGCTGGCCAACGGCATTCCGCTGTCGAAGATGCAGCAGCACATCGACGAGCGCCTGAAGAAGGACGTGAAGCCCGCGCCCACGCCGACCGGGAAGCCCGGCGGTGGGGGACAGTAGAGGGCACCTGGCAATGCGTGAATGCGCGAATGGGCGAGTGTGCGAATAAATGGGCGAATGCTGAGTGTGTGACTGGACGGGCGGCTCGGTGAGTGCCGCAAGGCACCCGCCTCCGCCTGGAACCGGAGCCGCCCATTCGCACACTCGCTCATTCGCGCAGTCACGCATTCGCTCATTCGCGCCGTCGCCCAACCATTGCCCCATTCACCACATTCACCCATCTATTCGCACATTCGCCCAATCACCCATTCGCACACTGCATCTCATGAGGAACTTGTGCCCATGACGCCCCTTCGCCGCTCGACGTTTGTCGCCGCCGCCTCGCTGGCCGCGCTTGGCAGCCTCGTCTTCGCGCAGGGGCCCGCGCCCCAGGGACCCGGCGGGCCGCCGCCGGTCCCGGTCAACGCGTCCGACGATCCGATGCTCCGCGGCTTCGGCTTCCGCTCGATCGGTCCCGCCGTGATGATGGGCCGGCTCGACGACATCGAAGGCGCCGAGAAAGACCCGATGACGATGTACATCGGGTTCGCGACGGGCGGGTTGTGGAAATCGACCGACGGCGGCAACCACTGGAAGTCGCTCTTCGACGAGATGCCGTTCACCTCGATCGGCGACATCGCCATCGCGCCGTCCGATCCGAACGTGGTCTACGTCGGCACGGGGGAGCCGAACAACCGGCAGAGCTCGTCGATCGGCGGCGGCGTGTGGGCCACGCGCGACGGCGGGGCGCACTGGGACAGCCTGGGCCTCGAGGAGACGCAGTCGATCGGCCGCATCGCCGTCGACCCGACCAATCCCAACGTGGTCTTCGTCGCCGCGGTCGGGCACCTGTTCGGCCCGAACGACGAGCGGGGCCTGTACAAGTCGATCGACGGGGGGAAGAACTGGAAGAAGGCGAAGTACATCGATCCCGACACGGGGTTCAACGACGTCCAGATCGACCCCGTGAATCCGAAGATCGTCTACGCGACGTCGTATCAGCGCCGGCGAACGTGGTGGGGCGTGAACGGCGGCGGTCCCGGCAGCGCGCTCTGGAAGTCGACCGACGCGGGAGAGACGTGGACGAAGATCACCGGCGGCGGATTTCCGGCGCCGCCTGACGGCATACTCGGCCGCATGGGCATCTCGATCTTCCGCGCGAAGCCGACGACGCTGTACCTGATCGCCGAAGTCGGCGCGGAAGCCGGCATCTCGATTGGCCTGGGCGACGACGGGCAGCCGGAGAAGACGGTGAACGGCCAGACCGCGCCGTGCTGCGACCAGACGCGCAACGGCCCGAACCGGAGCGGCGTGTGGCGATCGGACGACGGCGGCAAGACGTGGACGTTCCGGACGAACGTCAACAACCGGCCGATCTACTACAGCCAGATCCGCGTCGATCCGGCCAACGACAAGAAACTCATCCAGGGCGGCGCCGGCGCGCAGATGTCGTTTGACGGCGGCCGCACGTGGAATCCGCTGCAGGGCACGGGCCACGGCGACTACCACGCCATCTGGATCAACCCGAAGGATCCGCGCATCGTCGCGGTCGGCCACGACGGCGGGCTCGACATCAGCCATGACGGCGGCTTCACGTGGGACTACCACAACGACATGGCGCTCGGGCAGTTCTACCAGGTGTCGGCCGACATGCGGCATCCGTACGTCGTCTGCGGCGGCTTGCAGGACAACCAGGCGTGGTGCGGACCGAGCGCGGTGCGCTCCAACTTCGGTCCGGTGAACACGGATTGGTTCACCATCGCGGGCGGCGACGGCTTCTACACGCGTCAGGACCCGACGGATTGGGCCCGTGTCTACGGGGAGTCGCAGAACGGGTTCATGACGCGCTACGACCTGCGCGCGGGCACGCAGAAGAGCATCCAGCCCGAGGCAGGCGCACCCGCGGCCAACGGCCGCGGCGCCAGCCTCGGCAACATCGTCAACCCGCCGGCGTCGGCGACGGAATTCCGCTTCTACTGGAACGCCCCGATGGAGCTCTCGCCGCACGACCCGGCGACGCTCTACATGGGCGCGCAGTTCTTCTTCAAGTCGACCAACCACGGCGACACGTGGTGGATGAACCCGAAGGACCTGACGAAGAACGTGAGCCGCTTCGAGTTCCCGATCATGGGCGTCGCCGGCGACAAGCCGATGGCGTCGAAGCACGACGGCTACTCGGACAACTCGATCATCACCGTGATCGGCGAGTCGCCGTCGCGGCCGGGCGTGATCTGGGTCGGCACCGACGACGGGAATGTGCAGCTGTCGATGGACGGCGGGCAGACGTTCACCAACGTCTACGGCAACATCGCCGGCGCGCCGCAGGGCTACGTGCAGGTGTCGCGGATCGAGCCGTCGCATTTCGATCCCGGCACGTGCTACGTCGCGCTCGACAATCACCGTAACGACGACTGGAAGCCGTACCTCTTCAAGACGACGGACTTCGGCAAGACGTGGAAGCCCGTGATGAGCAACCTGCCGGCCAAGGGCAACATCAACGCGCTGCGCGAGGACTACACGAATCCGAATCTGCTGTTCGTCGGCACGGAATTTTCACTCTTCATCTCGCTCGACGGCGGCGCCAGCTGGAAGCCGTTCAGCACGGGGATGCCGCGCGTGCGCGTCGACGACATCCTGATCCACCCGCGCGATCGCGACCTGATCGTCGCGACGCACGGTCGATCGATCTGGATCGCGGACGACATCACGCCGCTCGAGCAGCTCGGATCGACGGCCGGGCAGACGGTGAAGGTCTTCGAGCCGAGACCGGCGGTGCAGTGGAAGGCCGACCTCGAGGCGACGCGTCGCGCGACCGCCCGCGATTTCCGCGGCGACAATCCGCAGGGGGGCACGGCGATCAGTTTCTGGGCCGCGTCCGACCTCGGCGAAGCGAAAATCGAGTTCCTCGACGCCGGCGGCCAGGTCGTCTCGACGATGACGACGCAGGCCCGTACGGGGATGAACCGCGTGCAGTGGAACATGGCGCGCAACGTCGCTGCGCCGAACCGCGCCGGCGGTGCGGGCGCCGGCGGCGGGAACGTCGTGCAAGGCCGCGGCGGCCCGCCAGCGCCGCCCGCGGGCCCTGGCACGCCCACTCCGGCGGAACTCGAGGCCGGCCGGGCGGCCTATCAGAAGGCGGCGGAGGGCGCCGCGGTCATCGGCGGCGCGGGCGGGCAGACGCTGCCGGTGCGCGGCGGCCGCGCGTTCGGGCCCGGCGCGCAGGTGCCGTTCGTCGCCGCCGGGCGCATCGGCGGTCCGGCCGGCACAGTCGAGCCCGGCACCTATCTGGTTCGACTCACGGTCGGCGGGCAAACGCTGACGACGTCGGTCGTCGTGCTCGAGGACATCTGGATGCGGGCGGAGCGCTAGACAGATGCCAGCAATGCGCGAGTGGGCGAGTGGGTGAGTGTGCGAATAGATGCGCGAATGGGTGAATGGTGAATGGTTGGGTGAGTGTATGAATCGGGCGCGCGCACGATTTCCTGATTCGTCAGTCGCTCAGGCACTGCGCCATTCACGTATTCGCCAATCTATTCGCTCAGTCGCGCACTCGCTCATTCACGCATTGCCGCCGGCCGTCACTCCGCCCTGAGCGCCTGGACGGGATCGACGTGCGCGGCGCGCCGGGCAGGAATCCACGCGGCGACGATGGCCGCGGCGGCGAGCGTCGCCGCGACCATGGCGAACGTCGGCACGTCGGTCGGCGTCGTCTCGAATAGAAACGACTCGATCAGCCGGGTCGCGAGCACGGCGCCGCCAAGGCCGACGACGAGGCCGGCGCCGACGGGCAGCGTCGCGTCTCGCAGCATGGTCCCGACGACTTCGGCCGGCCGCGCGCCGAAGGCCATGCGCACGCCGATTTCCTGCGTGCGGCGCGCGACGGCGTAGGCCGTCATCCCGAAAATCCCGACGAGCGTGAGCACGAGACCGAGCGCGCCCATCAGGGTCAGGAGCACGGTCCGGCGGCGCGGCGTGACGATCGTCGCATCCAGCCAGTCGTCGCCGCGGCGGATCCGCTCGACGATTCCCGCGGGCCCGACCTGCTGCGCCAGCTGACGGAGGCGCTCGCCGAGATCCGGCGACACGCCGGTCGGGCGGACGACCAGCACGAGCGCCTTGGCGCGATCGCCGGCCCGCACCGCGCTCAGTCTGAAGATTTCGAGCGGCGGCGTCGCTTCGTTCCCGCCGAAGCCGACGGGATCGATCGGCCCGTTGAATCGGATGTCCGGGACGACGCCGACCACTTCCGACAGTTCACCGCCCACCGTGATCGCCTGACCGATGGCTGACGTCCCGGCGAAGATGTCGCCGGCGGCGGTCTTGTTGATCACGACGACATGGCGTCCCGCCGCGACGTCGGTCTCGGTGGGAAGGCGTCCCGCGATCGGCGCCAGGCCCATGGCCTCGAAATAGCCCGGCAGAATGGTCCGCACGCCGGCGGCGATCGTGCTCGCCGATCGGGTCGCGGTCGAGACCTGCATGAAGCTGGCGCTGCCTTTGAGGGGCAGGTCGTCGATCGCGCCGGCGGCTGCCACGCCTCGAAGCGCCCGCGCGCGTTGGACCAGGCCCTGGTAGTAAGTGACGTAGGTCTGCGCATCGAGCGCGACCGGAGTGGACTCCAGGGTCACGATTGACTCGGGGCGGAAGCCGAGGTCGACGTCCAGGATGCGCGTGAAGCTTCGGAGCATCAGCCCGGCGCCCATCAGGAGCACGACGGCGAGGGCGGTCTCGATCGTGATGAGCAGCTGCCCTCCGCGGCGGGAGAGTGACGCACCGATGCGTCGCGAGCCGCGGGCCAGGGTCGTCGAGAGGTCGACGCGGGAGAGGACGAACGCGGGCGCCAGACCGAAGAGCACGCCTGTGGTCACGGCAAGTGCCGAGGAGAAGACCAGCACGCGCCAGTTGAGCGACGCCGGTGCGTCGGACGGCAGCGACATCGGAATGTTCGCCACGAGCGTGTCGAGCGACCACCACGCCAGGACGACGCCGGCGAGGCCGCCGACGGCCGCGAGCAGGACGCTCTCCGTCAGGAGCTGGCGGATGAGCCGACCGCGCCCGGCGCCGATTGAGGCGCGCACCGCCAGTTCCTGCCGGCGCGTCGCACCGCGGGCGAGCAGGAGACCGGCGACGTTGACGCAGGCGATGACGAGGATGAGCAGAACCGCGCCCCCGAGCACTTCCTCGGTCGTGCGATAGCGGGCGAGCGCCGCGTCGAGCAGCGGCGAGAGCGCGGCGTGCTGGTTCGACCTGGCGTTGGGCAGGCGCGCCAGAACATGGTCCACTTCCGACTGCGCCGCCTCGATCGTCGCGCCGCCGCGAACGCGCGCTTCGACGCCCGCGCCGCTGCCGCGCATGTGCCGGAGGAAGTCCTCGAGATGCAGCGGCCGCCAGATGGGCGTCTTGCGGCCGAAGCTCTGTGGCAGCACGCCGACAATCGTGTAGATCCCCTGGTCGAGATGGAGTGTCTGGCCCAGGGCGGCCGGCGATCCCTCGAATCTGCGCTGCCAGTAGTCGTAACCCAGGATCACCACCGGCGGCGCATCGCTCGGCAGATCCGCCGCCGTGAATCCGCGGCCGATCAGGGGGGAGACGCCGTAGAGCGCGAGGTAGGCGTCGTCGATCTCCCGGGCGGCCAGCCGCTCCGGAGCGGGGCCATCCGCGATCGGCGACGGGGCGACGAACCGCGACATGCTCACGGTCGTCAGATCGTGCGCGGCAGTTCTGAGCGTCAACACGTCGTCCCAGGACACCGCCAGCTGATAGACGCGGCCGCTGGGCTGTGGTGCGCTCACGGCGACGCGCACGAGCTGCTCCGGGTGGGGGTACGGCAGTGCCCGCACGAGCGCGGCGTCCAGCACGCTCGCGAGGGCCGTCGAAAGCCCGATGCCGAGCGCGAGCGTCAGGATCGCGACGCTGGAAAACCCACGCTGCCGCCAGAGCAGCCGGAGGCCGTAGCGGATGTCCTGCGCGATCGTCTCCATGAAACCCCCTCCGCGTTCGTCGTAGCCGCGATCGAGCAGGACCGCCGGGTTGCCGACCCGCAGGCGTGCGCGGCGGCGCGCCTCCCCGGCGGAGGCGCCGGAGCGCTCGAATTCCTCCGTGCGCATCCGCGTGTGAAAGGCGATCTCCTCGCGGATTTCGTCGGCGACCACGTCGCGGCGAAACAGGCCACGAAGTCGCGCGCGCAGGGTTCGCCAGATCGCCATGGGCGGGTCAGTGGCTCAGAACGCTCTTGACCGCGGCGGACAGGCGCCGCCAGTCTTCGACTTCCGTCGCGAGCCGCGCGCGGCCCGCCTTCGTCAGCGCATAGAACCGCGCCCGGCGGCCGCTCTCGGTGAGACTCCAGCTCGACGTCAGCCAGCCGCGCGCTTCCATCCGGTAGAGCGCCGGATAGAGGGAGCCCTCTTCGAGCGTGAGGACGTCGCTCGACCAGCGCTCGAGCCGTAGCGCGATGGCGTAGCCATGGAGCGGGCCGCCGTCCAGGGCCTTGAGGACGAGCATCTCGAGCGTGCCGCGGAACTGGTCAGCCGGCGCGAGCGGGCGAGCCATGAACCATTAGACACGCTAGGGGTGTCGTTGGTTGGTGCGGAGTGCCCGGTGCGAGGTGTCGGTGCGGGGTGCGGCGCGCGCCGCGCCGTTACGCTGTGCCGAGGAAGCTCCGCACCCGGACCGCGAACGTCTCCGGGTTGATGGGCTTCGAGATGTAGCCGTCGCAGCCGGCCTCGCGCACGCGGGTTTCGTCGCCGGCCATCGCGTAGGCCGTCATCGCCACGATCGGGAGGCGCGCGAGGTCCGGGCGCTGGCGGATCTGCCCCGTCAGGGTGAACCCGTCGACGCCCGGCAGTTGGAGGTCCATCAGCACCAGCGCCGGCGTGGCCGCGTCGAGCTGGGCCCATGTCTCGGTGGCGTCCGCGGCCGTGACGACCGCGAAGCCGGCTCGGGTGAGCAGGAACTCGGCGAGCCGGAGGTTCGCCGGCGTGTCGTCGACGATCAGGATCAACGGCCCGGCCATCGCCAGCTCTCGCCTACTCCACGCCGACGAGCAGGGCCTGGAGCTCGGCGACCAGCGCCGCCGTCCCGGGGCTCTTCTGCACGACCGACTTGGCCGTCTCGGTCAGCCGGGCCCGTTCCGCGGTCGAGAGCTCCTTCGACGTCCATACGATCACCGGCGTCGTCTGGTTGTTGCGCGTGCGGCGCAGCTCATCGAGGAACTGGAAGCCGTCGAGTCCCGGCATGACGAGGTCGAGGACGATCGCGCTCGGTTTGCGTGCCGCCGCGGCCGCCAGTCCCATCGTGGGATTCGTATGGCCCTCGACGAGGAAGCCGCGGGCTTCGAGCGCGATGCGCGCGAGCCGTACCGCGCCCTCGTCGTCGTCGACGACGAGCACGCGCGCTTCCTTGGTCGGCGCGACGCCGGCGCGCCGCAGGCTCGCGACGAGGGCGTTCGCGTCGATCGGCTTCGGCAGAATGTCCGACACGAGGTGTCCCGCGAGCGCGTGCCGCTCGGCGACGACGGTGACGACGATGACCGGGACGTCAGGGTCGCGGCCGCGCTCGCGGATTTCGCGGAGCACGTCGAGGCCCGACTCGTCGGGCAGCAGCAGGTCCAGCGTGATGGCGGCAAACGCACGCGCTTCACAGCGCGCCACGGCGTCCGCGCCGGTCGCGACGGACTCGACCGAAAAGCCCGCGCCCGAGAGCGCCGCGACCAGCTCGGCGCGATCGTTAGGGTCGTCCTCGATGACGAGCACGGCGGGGCCGGGGCCGGCGGTGACGAGGGCGGCGGGCTCGCGCGGCGTTGCGCCCGAATGCACGCGCGGCAGCCGGGACCAGAAGGTGCTGCCCACGCCCACGCGGCTTTGCACGCCGACGCTGCCGCCCTGGGCTTCGACCAGGCGCTTCGTCAGGGCCAGGCCGAGGCCGGTGCCCCCGTGCGGCTTCGCCGCGCCGGCGTTGAGCTGCTCGAACTCGATGAAGAGGCGGGGCAGATCCGCGTCGGCGATGCCGATGCCGCTGTCCTCGACCGCCAGCTTCCACATGTCGGCGCCGTCGCTCCGCGCGCGGATCGTGATGCGGCCGCCCGACGGCGTGAACTTGAGCGCGTTGGAGAGGTAGTTGTAGAGCACCTGCTTCAGCCGGCCGGCGTCGAGGAACAGGTCGGGCAGGTGCTCGAGATCGATCTCGATCGTGATGCCCTTGGTCGCCGCCGTCTCCTTGAGCACCGAGACGACTTCCTGCACCACGCGGCCGAGCTCGAGCGGCTCGGGACGGAATTCGATCTTGCCGGCCTCGACCTTGGACAGGTCCAGCACGTCGTTGATGAGCTGCAGCAGGTGGCGGCCGCTCGTCAGGATGTGGCCCATGAACTCGCTGCGCTCGGTGGGCGAGAGCGTCGAGGCATCGTCGCGCAGGATCGTCGAGAAGCCGATGATCGCGTTGAGCGGCGTGCGCAGCTCGTGCGACATATTGGCGAGGAACTCGCTCTTGAGGCGGCTGGCCTCGCGTACCTGCTGGTTCTCGGCTTCCAGGCGCAGGCTGCGCAGCCGCAGTTCGTCGGTGCGCCGGCGCTCGGTCAGGTCGCGCAGGTAGGCCGTGAACATCGTCCGGCCGTCGACGTGGATCGGCTGAATCGAGAACTCGATCGGGAACTCGGCGCCGTCCGACCGCATCGCCGTCAGTTCGAGGAGCCGGCCGACGACCGGGCCGTCGCCCGTGGCGGCATAGCGCACGAGGCCGCGCCGGTGCGCCTCGCGATACTGCGGCGGGACGATCAGGTCGGCCAGTTCCTTGCCCAGCACGTCCGCGCGCCGGTAGCCGAAGGTGCGCTCGGCGGTCGGGTTGAACTCGACGACGCGGCCCTCGAGATCGATCGTGATGATGGAGTCGAACGCGACCGACACGATCGCGCGGTGTCGGGCCTCGCTGTGCCGCAGCGCTTCGAGCGCGCGCGTGCGCTCCCGCACGCGCGATTCCAGGCGCTCGCGCGCCGCCTGCACCTCGCCGGCCATCGCATTGAACGCGGCGCCCAGCCGCCCGAACTCGTCGGGCTGGCGCGTCTCGACGCGCGCCGCGTAGTCGCCGGTCGCGATCGCGTCCGAGGCCCGGGTCAGGGCCTCGAGCGGCCGGATCACCCGCGTCATCGTCACGCGGCCGATCACGATCGAGAGCGCGACGATGAGGCCGCCGATGATGGAGGTCTCGAGCAGGAAATTCGCGGCGGGCTTCAGAATCGTGGCCCGCGAGAAATCGACCTCGACGAGCCACTGGCCGCCGGTGGCGCCTGACATCGCGCCGAGGCGGACGTCGCCGTCCGGGGCCAGAAGCGAGATCGCCGTCCGCTGGGGCGCGCCCGGCGGCGGGCCCGGCACGATCGTGTCGAGGTCGGTCCACGGACCGGCCGCCGACGTCGCGAGCATGATCCGCGAGCCGCTGCCGACGAGGTTGCGCAGCGCGACGGGATTCGTCGAGGCGTTGACGGTCCGGCGGAGCAGGATGTAGCCGATGGTCGTCTGGCCGTCGGGGCTCTTGATCACCTCCGTGGCCTCGAGCACCGCGAGGCGGCTCGGGCCCTCGTCGATCCGGATGCCGGTGCCGGTCGGCCGATCGCCCTCGCCGAGAGTGGCGACCGCGTCGTCGGGCTTCACGACGCGCAGGACGCGATCGCCGGCGGCGTTCCACACCTCGACGACGCTCTTCTTGTCGGCGGGCAGCAGACGCTGCAGCGTCGGCTCGAGCGCGGCGCGGTCCTCCCGGGAGGGATCCTTGATGAACTCGGCGAAGAGCGTTTCGGTCGCGCGCGTCTGATCGGCGGACACCGGGCGCGAATTGCGCGTCTGTGCCAGGAGCCGGGCGACCTCGACCGACACGCTCACGGCGCGATCGCCGCCGGCGCGGAGCAGCACCTGCCGCATCGCGTTGTAGCTCGTCGCGACCGTCACGCCGATGGTCGCGACGACCAGCGCCGCCACGAGCATCGACAGCCGCCACCGCAGTGAGCGTACGTGCGTCATGTCAGGCCACCGTGGCGAGGAAGTGTTCGACCAGGTCCGTCCGCCGCCAGCCGCGTTTGGCCTCGTCCTTCAGGTGTTCCTTGGCGGTGTCCGCTTCGAGGGCCGGACGATACGGCCGATCGGTCGTCAACGCGTCGTAGACGTCGACGATGCCGATGATCTGCGCGAGGAACGGGATCTCGTCGCCCTTGAGACCGTCCGGATAGCCGGTGCCGTCCAGCCGCTCGTGATGCCATCGCACGATCGGCCGCACCTTCCGGAGCGCACGCAGGTCGCCGCACAGCTTGTCGCCGACGACGGGATGCTCCTGCACCTTGGCGTATTCGCCTTTGGTGAGGGGCGCGGGCTTCAGCAGGATCGCATCGGGAATCGCGATCTTGCCGATATCGTGGAAATAGCCGCCGCGGCGCAGCGTGTCGATCTCGTCCTGACTGAGACCGATGTGCTCGCCCAGCCGGGCGGCGTAGTCTCCCAGACGCTCGCAGTGGCCCTGCGTGTACGCGTCACGCGCCTCGATCGTCATCGCCATGCTGCGCAGCACCAGCTCGGCCGAGTCGAGGTCGTCGGTGAAGCGCTTCAGATTGACGAGCGAGCGCACGCGCGCCTGCAGTTCCGGCGCGTCGACGGGCTTGGTGAGGAAGTCGTCCGCGCCGACTTCGATCGCGCGCACGCGATCGCCGGCTTCGGTCGAGCCGGTCATGATCACCACGGGGATCAGGCGCGTGCCGGGATCGGTCTTGAGCGCCTGACACAATTCGAAGCCGCCGCCCTCCGGCATCCGGAGGTCCGTCAGCACCACGTCTGGCGGATCGGTCGCGATGATCTTCAGCGCCTCCTGGCCCCCTTCGGCCGTGAGCACGCGATACAGCTGGCGCTGAAGAAGGGTCGCCAGCAGCCGCCGCGCCGGCTCGAAGTCCTCGACGACCAGGACCGTGGCCGACCGGACGGCCTCCTGTTCCTTGGGCATGCCAGTCCCCGCTGGAGCGACGCACCTCCCCGGTCCGCGCCCTAAGGGCCCAGACGGACCGGTGTGGATAATTACGTCCCTCTGTGGGGAATTATCGGCAGCTGAGTGTTCGAGCGTACTGACCGCGTGTCCGTTGGAGTCGCAAAGAGTCTGCTCGGACAGAGGGAAAAGGCCCGAAAAACACCCCTCCGAGCCGATGAAATGCTGGCCTCGAGTATCGAATGGGGACTAGCGGCCACACCCCGAGCCCACGGGCGCCGTCGGTGCGGCCACGGTGGCCAGGCCCGCGGCGGCCAGTGCGCGATTCAGATCCGCGAGTGACGTTGTCGCTACCTCCTGATATCGGCCGAGCGCCG
>Ga0134128_10009740_pt1 | contig 11525 bp, 8 predicted proteins | sample KB31754_FD_96462 | JGI IMG/M metagenome (GOLD analysis project Ga0134128, IMG submission 96462) | Terrestrial soil microbial communities with excess Nitrogen fertilizer from Kellogg Biological Station, Michigan, USA - KB3-175-4 | ecosystem: Environmental > Terrestrial > Soil > Unclassified ...
CCTTCGCACGTCCTGCTGCCGCGCCCGATCGGCAACACAGGCGGCAATATGCCGCATGGCCAGACCGCCGGCTTTCTGGGCAAGGCATTCGACCCCTTCGTCCTCAACGCCGATCCCTCCGACCCGAACTTTCGCGTGCCCGACTTGCTCCCGCCCGATTATCTGAGCGCATTGCGTGTCGATCGCCGGAAGAACTGGCGCGAGATGGTGGATAAGACGGTCAGCCAGTTTGAAACTTCGCAAGATGCCCGCCTGCTCGACACAACTTTCCATGAAGCTTACACGCTGATGTCTTCGCAAAAGGCGCGCGCGGCGTTCGAGCTTTATAAGGAGCCGCAGGAAGTCCGCGAAAAATACGGCCAGAACCGCTTCGGGCAGAGCTGTCTGCTATCCCGGCGGCTCATTGAGGCTGGCGTGCGTTTCTGTACAGTCAACATGTTCGAAACGGTCTTCGATGAGATCACGTGGGACATTCACGGGTCGAAGCCGTTCAGTCCGATCAGTTGCTATCGCGACTTGGTGGGCCCGATGTTCGACATGGCGTACAGTTCGCTGCTGGAAGATTTGTCGCAGCGCGGACTTCTCGAAAAGACGATGGTCGTCGCATTCGGCGAATTCGGCCGGACGCCGAAGGTCAATCCGGCGGGAGGACGCGACCATTGGCCGCAGTGCTGGAGCGTGGTGATGGCCGGTGGCGGCATCAAGGGCGGCCAGATCGTGGGCTCGTCCGATGAAATCGCAGGCGCGCCGAGAGATCGTCCGACCTCCCCCGCGGAAGTCGCGGCTACGATCTTCCATTGTCTGGGGATCGATCTGAAGACCGAATTGCCTGGCAATGGAGGCCGTCCAATTCCAGTGGTCGACCGCGGCGTCGATCCGATACACGAGTTATTGGCGTAAACAAAGAGGCGGAAATGAAACAGACATTACTCTTTCTTTTGGGGATTCCCTTACTCGCGGCGCCGAAGCTCGCGATCCTTCCCAGCAATGTAAGTCTCACTAAGTCGGTTGAGGTCCAACACTTACTTGCTGAGAGCGTGGATGGCGTGTATCAACAAGACCTGACGCGCAAAGTCCAGTGGAGTTCGAGTAATCCGCAAATCGCCACCGTCGATCAGGAAGGCCTGGTGAGGCCTGTCGGCGACGGACAAGCGATTATCTCAGCGAAAGCGGAAGGCCTGGATGCCAGCGTTACGGTCCATGTTTCGAACGCAAAGACGCCCTACACCTATAGCTTCCGCAACGATGTCATCCCTGTTATGAGTAAAGTTGGCTGTAATCAAGGCGCCTGTCACGGAGCGCTCGCCGGCAAGAACGGATTCAAGCTGACTTTGCGCGGCTACGATCCGGTCACCGATTATGCCACTCTCACCCGCCAATCGGTGGGACGCCGCGTCTCACTGGCGGATCCCGGATCGAGCCTGATGCTGCTGAAGCCGACGTTCACGATTCCGCACGGCGGCGGCAGACGGTTCGCCGTTAATTCGCCTGAGTACAAGATTCTTTCGGGATGGATCGCGGAAGGCGCGCCAGCCCCGACGGAAAACGATGCGCAGGTCACGGGCCTCGAAGTTTATCCGGCCGCGGCGACTCTTAAGGCGGGCAGTGAACAGCAGTTGGTGGTACGCGCAAAATTCTCTGACGGACATGTCGAAGATGTTACTAAGTGGGTGAAATACTCCTCAAACAACGAAGGTGTCGCCACCGTGGACAACGATGGCTTGGTGAAGATGATTCACGAAGGCGAAGCGGCTGTGACGCTCTGGTATTCCAGCCGCGTCCTCTATTCGCGCCTCACGGTTCCTTACGCAAACCAGATTGCCTCCGATGTTTACGATAAATTTCCCCGCAGTAACTATATCGACGACCTCGTCATCGACAAGCTAAAAAAGCTGAATATCGCGCCGTCGAAGGTTTGCGACGATTCCGCGTTCATCCGTCGCGCATATCTGGATAGCGCCGGAATTCTTCCCACTGCCGAGGAGGTCGAAGAGTTTCTCGACGATCACTCTCCCGATAAACGCGCGAAGCTGATCGATCGGCTTTTGGACCGCCCGGAATTTATCGATTACTGGGCTTATAAGTGGTCCGATCTGCTGCTCGTTTCGAGCCGCAAGTTATCGCCCACGGCGATGTGGTCGTTCTACGACTGGATTCGCGAGAACGTGAAGGAAAACACGTCGTGGAAGAAAATGGCGCTGGACATTTTCACCGCTTCCGGGAGCACGCGGCAGAACGGCGCGCTCAATTATTTCGTGCTTCACAAAGATCCGATTGAGCTGACCGAAAATGCGACGGAAGCGTTCCTGGGGCAGAACGTTACTTGCGCCCGCTGCCACAACCATCCGCTCGAAAAATGGACTAACACCCAATACTACGCGCTGGTCAATCTCTTCGCGCGTGTCGGGGTCAAAAACGGCAGCACTCCCGGCGATGCCATTATTTTCGCGAAAACCACGGGGAATGTCCTCGATCCGCATCTATTAAAGCCGCTACCGCCGACGCCGCTCGACGGCAAACCAATGTCGCTCGAATCGACGGACGACCGCCGCTTGGTTTTCGCTTCCTGGCTCACGTCGAAAGACAATCCATACTTTGCCCGCAACGTGGCGAACCGCGTGTGGGGCAACTTCATGGGACGCGGCATCGTAAATCCGGTGGACGATCTTCGCGCCACCAATCCCGCCTCGAATGAGGAGCTTCTAAGCGCTCTCAGCAAAGACTTCGCCGCGCACAATTACGATGTGAAGTATCTGATCCGCACGATCATGAATTCGACGGTGTATCAATTGTCGTCGGACGCGAACGCGACTAATAAGGACGACAATATTTTCTACTCGAAATATATCGTAAAGCGATTGCCCGCCGAAGTGATTCTCGACGAGTTATCGCAGGTTACCGGCGTGCCTACCGCGTTCAGTGGCTATCCACTGGGAACGCGCGCTTTGCAATTGCCGGATTCGCAAGTGAAATCGCAGTTTTTGACAGTGTTCGGCAGGCCCGTCCGCAAGGTCTGCGACTCCTCGGAGCGCAATTCCGATCCAACCGTAGCCCAGGCGCTGCACATAATCAACGGCGACACGCTCAACGAAAAATTGAGCGCGAAAAACGGCTATGCCGCATTGTTCTTAAAACTGGGACTTTCCGACGACCGCATCATCGAGCATGTCTATCTTTCGGCTTACAGCCGTTATCCGACAGAATCGGAGAAGAAAGAGTTAGTGGACGCCCTGCACCAGGCGCGACTGGTGACGGGAACTCCGGAGGCGCGGCTCGAAGCCCGCCAGGATGCGCTTGAAGACGTGCTCTGGGCGCTGCTAACCAGTAAGGAATTTTTCTTCAACTACTAATGACACTCCGTTGTATCTTTGAGAACTGGCGCACCACGAACTCGGCCGCCAAGGCTAAGTCCGTCGACTTACTCTTTTGTTTGACGCCCCGGCGGGCGGCTTGTGCGCTTCTGATGTTGGCGTGCGCTCCAATCCTCGCGCACGCCGCCGGCGCGCCGAGCTACACGACCGACATAGCCCCGCTCTTCGCAAATCGCTGCGCGGGCTGTCATGCCGCGAGCGTGCACATGGGCGGATTAACCATCGACAGCTACGCGGGGGTGATGAAGGGTAGCGCTCACGGCGCCGTGATCGTTCCGGGAAAAAGCGACACAAGCCGCCTGTTTTTGCTGATCACCGCGAAGATGCAGCCGGCGATGCCGATGGACGGCACAAAATTGAGCGACGGCGATATCGCTCTCATCAAAAGTTGGATCGATGCGGGCGCGCCGGGTCCGAAGCCGGGAGAAGCAGTAGCCGCGGCGCCGGCGGCGAACATTCCCCACATAGAGCCAAAGGTTCCCGCGAAGCATTCGATCTTCGATCTGGCTTTTAGTCCGGATGGCAAGACGATCGCGCTCGCCGGATTCCGGGAAGCCCGGCTGATCGATGCAACAACGAAACAGACGATCGCCACCATTCCAGCGGTGGACAAGGTTCGCGCCGTGGCTTTCTCGCGCGATGGCAAACTGCTTGCGGTCGCGGGCGGGCTGGCCGCGCGCAAAGGCGAGGTCGTCATCTGGGACGTGGACGCGAAGAAGGTTCTCCGCACCATTACCGGCCATGCCGATTGTATCTACGCGGTCGCGTTTTCGCCCGATGGTAAGTCGATTGCCACGTCGAGTTACGACAAGCTTATTAAGCTTTGGGACGTAAACACAGGCAGTGAAATTCGCACGTTGAAGGATCATATCGACGCGGTCTTTGCGCTCGCCTTCACGCCTGATGGTAAGCACATCATCTCCGGCTCGGCCGACCGTTCGGTAAAGGTCTGGGATCCGGCTACGGGTCAGCGCCTCTATACGCTCTCCGATCCTCAGGATGGTATCAACACCATCGCAATTGACCCGACGGGCAAATATGTGGCGGCGGGGGGACTGGATAAGACCATTCGCATTTGGGAGATCGGCGACAAGGAAGCGACGCTCCAGGCATCTTTGATCGCACATGAAGACGCCATTTTGCGGCTAGCGTGGTCCCCCGATGGAAAGACGCTGATCTCTTCTTCCGCCGATGGCACGATCAAGATTCTTCGCGCATCCGATCTGACGGAACTGAAATCCATTCCCGGCCAATCCGACTGGGTGTACGGATTACAATTTGAACCTGACGGAAAGAAATTCGCGGCGGGGCGTTTTGATGGAACACTGACTTTTTACGACGTGACGCCCACCGCAAATCAGTTGGCGTCTAAATAGACCTGCGAGGTAGCCCGACATGAAACGATTACTTCTGTTCGCCGCCGTAACGGCCACCGTATTTGCCACTAACATAGATTGGCCAACCGGTTACCGCACAACTCCGCCTATCGTCAACTCCGTCTCGCCGATTGGAATTGCCCGCGGCACGACCACGGAACTGACGGTCGAAGGCATGAACCTGGGCGGGGCCAGCGCAGTTTTTTTCAGCCAAAAGGGCGTGACTGGGAAGATTCTGAGCGTGAAAGAAATGCCAGACCTTCCCGAGGTCCGGCTCGGCTCAAACGGTACGGCTTCCACGGTCGATTTAGGCGCGCTGCCGCCGCGCAACCAGGTCACGATCGAAGTCCATGTGCCCTCTAAAGCCGATATTGGAGCGGTCGGCTTTCGTTTGCAGACACCGCTGGGAACCAGCCCGGAAGGCAAATTCCTGATTGAGCCCTTCTACGGCGAGAGCCCGGACCGCGAGCCGAACGACACACCGGATAACGGTTTCGAAGTCTACTTACCAAGCGTTCTCGCGGGTACAATTTCCCGCCCGGGCGATATGGACTTTTTCAAGATCCACGTCAAGGACGGAGAGCAGCTCACATTCGAAAATGGCGCGATGTTGATTGGATCGACGCTGCAACCAGTGATTTCCATCCTCGCCGAAGATCAATCGGTACTGAAGGAATTCGGCAACGATGGCGGCATGGACATGCTCCACTTCGCCTATCGGTTCACGAAAGGCGGCACTTACTACATTAGGGTCACGGATTTCGAGAACAGCGGCCGCGCGAGTAACTTCTATCGCATCATGGTTGGCCAGTTTCCAGTTGTGACGTGGGCTTATCCTCTGGGCGTCGAGGAAGGAAAATCGCGCGAAGTCTCTCTTTACGGCTACAACATCGGCGCTGGGAAGGCCCAAGTAAAGGGCGAGCCTGAGTGGGCAGGCGGCGATACGATGCTTCTGCGCGCATCCACCGCATCGGGCCGCAGCTTCAACGAAGTCCGCCTCGCTGTCGGCCACGAACCTGAAGTTGAGTCCGCCGGAACCAACACGTCCGCCATCAAGGCGCAGGCAGTCGCCGTCCCGGTCACGATTAACGGCCGCATCGCCGCCGCGACTGGAACGCCCGTCCAAAACTACTATCGCTTTCACGCAAAGAAGGGCGAGAAGATCGTTCTCGAAGTGAACGCGCGCCGTTTGGGATCGCGGCTCGATTCTTTTGTAGAGGTGCTCGACGCGCACGGCAACCGGATTGAGCGTGCGCTGGCGCGGCCGACGCTCGAAACCACCACCACTCTTTCCGAACGCGATTCCCGTACGCCTAGCTTCCGGCTCACCTCTTCGGCTGGCTTCGCGGTCGGCGACTACCTTATGGTCGGCCAGGAAATCGACCGAATTTCGGAAATGCCGCGCGGGCCGGACGATGACGCGCAGGTCGAACGATTCGGCGGCCAACGCCTCACATTCTTCGATACCACGCCCGAGGATCATGCGATCGACGAGCCTGTCTATAAGGTGAAGATCGCCGTTCCGGGAACGCACTTCGCGCCAAACGGACTTCCGCTCGTCAAGCTCTACTATCAGAATGACGACGGCGGTCCCAGTTACGGCAAGGATTCGCTAGTGCATTTCACCGCGCCGGCCGATGGCGATTACATCGCGGGGATCAAGGATATTCGCGGCCAGGGCGGAGAGGATTATCCGTATCGGCTGACGATCCGCCAGCCCTCTCCGGATTTCCGCCTGGACGTGAGCCCCGGCAATCCGAATGTGCCGGAGGGCGGCTCGATTCCGATTCAGGTGACCGCGTCGCGGCTTGACGATTTCACGGGACCGATCAATGTGACGGTAGAAGGTCTACCCGCGGGACTTCACGCCGGTAGGGGAACCATCGCCGCATCGCAGGACAGCACGACGATTCTGTTGAGCGCCGATCGTGGCGCGAAGCTCGATATGGCCGCTCCGTTAAAAGTGGTTGGCAAAGCTGGCATCGGGGGGCGCGAGATCGCGCACTGGGCCGATCCAGACGACACTTTGAATCTCGTAGCGCTGATGCCGCAGGCAGATCTTGCCATGGCGTCCGAGGTGAAAGAAGTGACTTTACAGCCTGGAGGCACAGCCGAGATCGCGATCGACGTGCAACGTCAGAATGACTTTCGCGGTCGCGTACCGGTAGAAGTTCGCAATCTGCCACCCAGCGTCCGCGTACTGGATGTCGGATTGAACGGTGTTCTCGTCACCGAGACTCAGAAACGCCGGACATTCAAGCTGATGGCCCTGCCAACGGCCAAACCGCTGGAACAACTGATCTACGTTGCGGGACAGGTGGAGACGCGCTCAGACGAGCAGACCGCCTACGCGGCGCCGGAAGCGATTCTGCTGAAGGTGGTTCCGAAGCAGGCCGAGGTCGCCAGCCGGTAGCGACTCACAGCACCGCAGCAAGTTCGTCGAGACTCAGCTTTCCCGTGTAGATCGCCATGCCGAGCGCGGCATGGACGTTCATGCGCTGCAGTTCGCGGACTTCATCCATTGTAGTGATGCCGCCGGCGGCTGTGATCTCGCGATTCGTCGCGGAACGCAGGCGGCGAAACCAGTCGAGATCCGTACCTTGCATCATGCCTTCCTTGTCCACATAGGTGCACAGGAATCCACCGCAGTATGGCTCGAATCGGGCGAGTACTTCTTCGGCGGTGAAGGGCGTCGATTCGCGCCAGCCTTTCACTACGATCTTTCCGTCCTTTGAATCGAGAGCAATGAGGACGCGTTCCGGGCCGACCGTGTTGCAGATCGACTCCAGCACCGTTTGATCGAAAGCCGCGGTTCCCACAATCACCTTGCGCGCACCTTGCTCAACCAACTTACTGGCCCGCTCGGCCGAACGCACACCGCCTCCAACGCGAGTGACCGCGCGAGACGCGAGTAACTCGACTAACTCATCGTTCGACCCAGTGCCGATGGCCGCATCGAGATCGATGACTTGGATTTCTGGGAAAGCCACGAATTTCGCAAGCACTGCAAGGGGTTGGTCCAGTTCCAGCGCCTTCTCGCGGCCCTGCACAAGCTGCACCACTTTGCCGCCCATCAGATCGATGCAGGGAATAATCACAGGCACGGCCTCACGGGTACATTCCGGCTTTGCAAATAGTTCTTGAGTTCTCCCACTGTGTATGTTCCGTAGTGAAAAATCGACGCAGCCAGCGCGGCGTCGGCCTCTCCTTCCGTGAGGACAAGTTCGAAATCTTCCGGCTTCCCCGCCCCACCGGATGCGATCACCGGAACGTGCGTGGCACGAGAAACCGCGCGCGTCAAGCCGCAATCGAAACCTTGCCGCACGCCATCGGTGTCCATCGAGGTCAGCAGGATTTCACCCGCTCCCAGCGCCTCGGCGCGCGCCGACCATTCCACCGCATCGATGCCTTCGTCCGTTCGACCGCCTCGCGTATAGACATTCCAGCCGCCGCTGACATTGCGCCGCGCGTCGATTGCGAGCACCGTCGCTTGCGCGCCAAACTCTTCGCTCAATTCATGGATGAGACCGGGACGCCGGACAGCCGCCGTATTTACGCTCACCTTGTCGGCTCCAGAGAGCAGAATGCGGCGTGCATCCGCGACGGAACGAATGCCGCCGCCGACGGTCAGAGGAATGAAAACTCGCCGGGCCGTCCGCGCAACGACGCCGGCCATAATGTCGCGCGCATCGCTCGAAGCGGTGATGTCGAGAAAGACTAGCTCGTCGGCTCCTTGTGCGTTATAACGCTCGGCCAACTCCACTGGGTCGCCGGCGTCGCGCAGATTCACGAAATTTACGCCTTTGACCACGCGCCCAGCCGTCACGTCCAGACAAGGAATAATTCGCCGAGCCAGCATTAGAGTTCGACGAAATTTCTGACGGCCTTCAAACCAAGCGGCCCCGATTTTTCCGGGTGGAACTGAACGCCAAAAATATTTCCATGCTCGATCGCGGCCGTATAAGGAAGCGTGTAAGTGCAGGACGCGGCGGCATAGTCGTGTAGCGGAACATAGTAACTATGGGCGAAATACAAGTAAGGATCCCGGCCCAGATCTCTAAGCAGACGCGATTGCGGCTTTACATCGAGCGAGTTCCAGCCCATGTGCGGCACACGAGCGGTCACCGGAAAACGCCGGACCGTTCCCGAAAAAATCCCGAAGCCCTCGGCTTCCGGGGCCTCCTCGCTGTCGGTGAAGAGAGCCTGCAAGCCGAGGCAGATTCCGAGGAACGGAATACCGGAACGGATACGCTCGATAATCGCGGCGCGTAATTGAAGCGCATCGAGTTCACGCATCATCTGACCGAAATGACCAACTCCCGGCAGGATCAGCTTCCGCGCCCGCGAAACCGATGCGGCATCGCCTACCAACTCAAACTCAGCGCCAATCTCTTCAAGCGTATTCATCACGGAGCGAAGATTCCCCGCGCCGTAATCGACGATTGTGATCACAGCAGACCTTTCGTAGAAGGAAGCTGATCTTTGAGCCGCGCGTCCTTAGAACATGCGTAGCTGAGCGCGCGCGCGAAACATTTGAAGATAGCTTCGATCTTGTGGTGATTCGAGCGGCCATACCGCACCTCCGCGTGCAGGTTCGCTCCGGCGTGATTTACAAATCCGCCGAAGAAGTCTTCGACCAGCTCCGTTTGCAGATCGCCAACCAGCCTGACGCGAACCCGGTCTTTATAGACAAGCGCGGACCGTCCGCCGAGATCGAGCGCAACAACCGCGAGCGTCTCATCCATCGGCAGCACGAAATATCCCGCACGATTAATCCCTTTCCGGTCTCCCAGGGCTTTCGAAAAAAGCTGTCCGAGCACGATACCGGTATCTTCCACGGTGTGATGCTGATCGACATCCAGATCTCCTACCGCTTGCAGCTTCAGATCGAAGCCGCCATGTTTCGTGAACAGCTCCAGCATGTGATCGAGGAACCGTATGCCAGTCGAGACATCGTAACGGCCGCGTCCTTCAATCATGAGCGAGCCGTGAATCTGCGTTTCCTTCGTGTTGCGTTCAATGGCCGCGCGCCTCACAGAACAGTCTCCAGTTGATTAATATCGTCGAGCACAGCGATCGCCCCTTCGGCGTTGAGCACGGCCGCAAGCTCGTGATAGCGCGGATTTGCGCGCGCGGCGATGCCGACGAAATCAACGCCGGCCGCTTTGCCGCTACGGGCATCGTCCACGGTATCGCCGATGTAGAGAAGCCGCTTGCCCGGCTTTTGCGCTTTGATTTTCAGCAGACCGTCCGGCGCTGGCTTCTCGCGCTCGACATCGCTCGACGTAATGACCAGGAACCGCTGGCCCAGACTCATGCGGTCAAGCGTGATGCCCGCTTCACGCGTGCTTCTTCCAGTGAAAATTGCCAGCTCGTATCGCGCGCCGAGGCGGTCCACCAAGCCGTCGGTTGGAATCCAGCGCTCGCGGTGGATCAGGCCCTCATCTAGGAACAGGCGATTGAAATGGTCCACCACAGTCGCATACTCCACTTTCACGCCAAGATCGGCCGCGATGCGCTGCGACAACGCCCAATCGTTGTTCCAACCGCCCTGGTTTTTATAATCCTGAATGGTTTCGGGCGCGATCTGTTTGCCCGTGAAGTGATGCACGGTGCGGATAATTGTCTCGCGATAGGAATCGGTAACATCGACCAGAACGCCATCCATGTCGAACACCAGAACGTCGTACTTCACTTACCAGATCTCCTTCAACTCTTGAACGAAGCGCCGGATCTGCTCGCGTGTACCGACTGTCACACGGACGCAACCTGGAATTTCGTAACTGCGGTCGCGAACCAGAACGCCACGATTGCGCAGCTCATCGCGGATGGGGATCGCGCGGGCGCCCGCTTCAAAAAGAACGAAATTCGCCTGGCTTTTGAAATAACGAATCCCCAGCTTTTCAAATTCGACGTACAGCAGTTCGCGCGCGGCCAGCACCTCACCCACATATTTGCGAATGTATTCGGTGTCCTCAATAGCGGCCAGCGCCGCGATTGTCGCGATCGTATTTACGCTATAGGGCGATTGCGCCTTGTGCAGAAACTCGACGTTTTGCGATTGCGAGAACAGGCAACCCAGCCGCATCGCCGCCATTCCATATGCCTTTGAAAACGTGCGGCTCACGAACAGGTTTCCATATTCATTCAGCACTGGGAGTGCGGTCACACCAGAGAATTCGTAGTATGCCTCGTCGATCAGGACGGCAGCACCCGCGGCTTTGTCCAAAATCTGTTCGACGGCCCCGCGCGAACATCCGGTGCCAGTAGGATTGTTCGGATTCGCAACGAGTATTGCGCGCGTTTTCGGCCCAATCGCTTCGAGCAATTCCTCAAGCGGAAATGCGAGCGTTCCGGCGCGATACGGAATTTCGCGTACCCGCGCGCCCGCCAGTTCGGAATAAAAGCGGTACATCGCATAGGACGGAGTAAGTACGATGACCTCGTCATTATCATCAATGTAAGTGTTCACCAGAACCTGAATAGCTTCGTCGGTTCCGTTGCTTAAGACGAACTCATCTTCATCGACGCAGAAGAACTGGGCGAAGCGGCGCTTCACTTCGCCGTATTCCGGATACACCGCGAGCTGGCAATCCGTCACCCGCTGATGCAGCGACTCAATAACACGCGGTGAAGCACCAACGGTGTTTTCGTTAAAATCGAGCCGAAGCTTATCCGCGCGTCCACCGGTTGGCGGCGAGTAGGCCGCCATGCGGAGGACAGCCTCGCGCGGTTCCAGAGCGCCAGGCGGAAGGCCGCTAGCCTTTTTATCGGGCAA
>Ga0134128_10009741_pt1 | contig 11524 bp, 15 predicted proteins | sample KB31754_FD_96462 | JGI IMG/M metagenome (GOLD analysis project Ga0134128, IMG submission 96462) | Terrestrial soil microbial communities with excess Nitrogen fertilizer from Kellogg Biological Station, Michigan, USA - KB3-175-4 | ecosystem: Environmental > Terrestrial > Soil > Unclassified ...
ACCGGACTGCTTCGTCTTTAAATTCCTCCGTGGACCGCCGTCGTGTCTTGGTGATCATTCTGTCCTCCGCTTTCATCATTCTCCTCCTTCTGGAGGTGTCTGTGAAATCAGGGGAAGGTCACATTTTAGTTATCAAGCATTGTTGGAGTCCCAGGACCACTGGCAGTTCACCGTCAAGGCGGTCACCAAATGTACCGTACTGACCTTATCTCAGCAGATCTTTGAGGAGCTGGTCAGCCAGTCCGCGCCGTTACGAGCGCATGTTGAGCGGTTCAAGAACAAACCACAAGTCTCCCACGATAAGTACGGCCAGGCGGCCGTTGAACTGGCTGCCGGACATGTCGGCGAACCGACGCTTCCCTCTACCTTTGTCGATTACGAAATCGCACCGCGGGAATACGAGTTGAGTGTGGCGCAAACCGTGTTGCATGTTCACACCAGGGTTGCTGACCTCTATAACGATCCGATGAACCAAACGGAGCAACAGCTTAAGTTGACGGTGGAAGAATTACGCGAGCGCCAAGAATATGAAATGATCAATAATCGCGAGTTCGGGTTGCTCCATAACGCCGACCTTAGCCAGCGCATTCCCACCCGTACCGGGCCACCCACCCCGGATGACCTGGACGAACTGCTCACCCGGCGCAGAAATCCACAATTTCTGCTGGCTCACCCGCGTGCGATTGCTGCCTTTGGTCGGGAGTGCAACCGTCTTGGTCTCTACCCACAAAGCATTGACATGGGGGGACACTTGATACCTACCTGGCGTGGCGTCCCTCTTCTCCCCTGTAACAAGATTCCCGTCACCAAAAACCAAACCAGTTCCATCTTGGTACTTCGGACCGGAGAGAACAACCAGGGCGTGGTCGGTTTACACCAAACCGGTATCCCTGACGAATATGAGCCTAGCCTGAACGTTCGTTTCATGGGCATCAATGAGAAAGCGATCATCTCCTATCTCGTCAGCGCCTACTTCTCTGTCGCCATTCTCGTCCCTGACGCCCTCGGCATTCTCGAAGATGTCGAAATCGGACACTGAGAGGAATGCCGACCCCCTAATCACTGAAACAATGACAAGAAGAGACCGGTTCTCAAGCCGGTCTCTTCTTAACCTCGAACAAATCCATCGACAATCCGTAACAAGTAGGTGGTCAAGTCTTGTTTCGTGTATTCTGTTTCGTGCATTCCGTGCAATGAAGCTCCCCGCAGCAAGCTGCGGGGTATCACAGAACTCAATTCCGAAGACTTCTCGGAAGGAGAGGCCAACCCCGTAGCGAGCTACGGGGAATGTCAAGTTCAATGGGACAAACCATCGAGATCATGTACCGGGAGTCTTTGTATGCCACCCTACCTGCTGACGTTTACTTTGCCCTTCATATCCCGCCTCTCGGGTGGGGCGACCACCGTTGTTTAAGAATTCGGGCAGGATTCGCCACGGTTACACCCAAACGGGTGACCACCTCTTGCTCTCTGCCTCCAATACCGCCTCAGCTCCCTTGGACATCATGACATCGGGTTTTCTGTGTTGTGATGCATGCGAACGACTCTTAGCCTCGACAACGACGTAGCCGCGCTCTTGAAGCGCGCACAGAAAGTCCGCAAAGCCAGTCTCAAAACCGTGGTCAACGATGCGATGCGCCAAGGGCTCAAAGAGATCTTAGGGCCGCCGGTGCGGCCCAAGAAACCCTTCCGGACCAAAGGCGTCTCGCTCGGGCGTTGCTTCGTCGGCAGCTTAGACGACGTGGCGGAAGTGTTGGCCACGGCTGAAGACGAAGCCTTCCGGTGATCCTGCTCGATGCGAATCTCCTCGTCTACGCCCATGTGACTTCTCTACCTCAGCATCAAGCCGCGCGCACCTGGTTCGATTCACGTCTGAAGGGGCCAACTCCAGTGGGATTGCCCTGGGCAACGTTACTCAGCTTTGTCCGGCTTGTGTCGAACCCACGTATCTTCGAGCATCCGGAATCAATCTCCGCCGCCTGGAACCAGGCTGAACAGTGGCTGACCTGCCCGGTCGTCTGGATTCCCCAACCCACGGAGCGCCATCGAGACGTCCTTCGTTCGTTCCTTATTGAGCGATATACTGGCGCGCTCGAACCTCGTGCCCGATGCTCACCTGGCGGCGTTGGCTATTGAGCATGGGCTGACCCTCTGTTCCACCGATCGTGATTTTGCCCGCTTCCCCAACCTTTGCTGGGACGATCCCCTTCCGAAACAAAAAACCTGACGGATTCGCACGGCTCCCGTTGAAGCAAAAACGAAAAGGTTCGGCTGCTGTTGATCTCACGGACTCCTCTCGCTACGATGGCCACCTTCTATGTGGCCCAAGCTTTGGAAGAAATGGGTGACAGTGGTGATGCTGGCCGCGTCTCTCGCCGGTTGTGCGACAGGACGCTATACACCGCTCGGCGAAGCGGAACAGACTGAGATTGCGCAGCTCAAAGAGAACGTCTATCAGGTGGAATACCGGGTGAGTGCCTTCACCTCGCAGGAGCAGCTAGACCGCTATCTGCATCGCCGCTGTGCGGAGCTGACCCTCCGTGAGGGCTATGACTTTTTTCACCTGGCTCGACGCGCCGACGTGCTTGGCCTCTCACGTCGGACGTCCATGACAGTGACGCTGTACAAAGGCCAGAAACCCATCGGGGTTGCGGACCTCTACGATGCCAAGGACGTGCTGGCCGAGACCTCATCTGTTCAGAAGTCTCACTACCAGGCTGCGGAAAAACTCGGTTGATGTCCAAAACATGGACGGAAGTGTCCCTTCGGTGCTGACATCAGATTAAGCTCAGGATGCTCAAAAAGGCTGTCCAGCAAGGCCTCAGCAAGCGAAGAGGCGAGGCGTACGCTTCGGTACGTTGAGTCTCTGAGCGATGCGAGAACGCCGCTGGCGGACTTTTTCAGCATCCTGCTAAGGAGACCAGCGAGGAGGCAGATTCACTTCCACCCCACGGCTTCGCAGCGGCAGCGGGCATGGAATGCATCGGGGTTGTTACCCCAGGCCAGTAGCGCATTCTGCATGGCGGCAAGCTTCGGCTCGGTCGCCCACTGTTCCTCCAGAATCAACTGACGATGTTGTTCGAGAAAGACCCCGCCGAAGTAACGGCTGAAACCGGCAGTCATCTCCGGCGTGCCGAAGGCATCGAACGACGCCGAGGCCGCAATGTTTAGAAATCCTGCTTCCCGCAACAGCCAGCGCTGTTTTCGTCCGAACCGTGCATCGCCCCCGTGATGTTCAATCACCCGCTTCGTCAGATTCCAAAGCCGATCGACGTCTTCATGGACCGGATAATACACATCACCATCGAAATCCGCATCGCGCAGCCCAATCACTCCTCCCGGCTTGAGGACGCGCCACAGTTCCCGCAAGGCTTTCATCGGCTCGGCAAGATGATAGAGAACGGCGTGAGCCAAGACCGCGTCGAAGGTCCCGTCCGCGAGCGGAAGGGCATAGAGGCTGGCATGGTGGAACTCGACATTGCCGATGCCACGCTGCTGCGCCTCTCGGCGGCCCATGTCGAGCTGGCTGGCCTCAATATCAATCCCCACGACCCGCCCCTGCGGGACCAACGCCGCAAGGGTGACCGTGATCCCGCCTGGACCACATCCACAATCTAACAGGTGCATGGCGGGTGTGAGATATGGCACGAAAAACGCGGCATCTCGAGTGGCCTCCCGTTTGGCTAACCCTTGCAACACCAGCGGATCGTAGCCAGCGGAATAGCCTTCATGTTTTTCAAGAGAACCTGTGCCAATAGACACACAACCCGGCGAGGCCAGCCGGTCTAAATAGGATGCAAACTGATGATCGTCCAGCGCGGCGTCAAGCCGCTCGCACAGCCGCTTCAACAAATCGGTCCCACGCTTGCTGGAGAAGTCGAGCATGCCTCCAGCAATGACCACTGTGGCCAGTGGCGCGCCGAGTCCTACTTGAACGTCACAATGGAGGTCTCTGGTCGAATACCCTTCCACGCCGTTGACCTTCAGCGTCTCGTAGTACAAATCCAGCAACGACTCCTCCATCGCCCGGCGTTGCTCCACAGAGACCGAGCCTGACAGAAAATAGGCCAAATCGCGTGGGCCACGGGAGCGCCGCGCCACTTGCCAATCGAACACCGTCACTCCTCGGCTCTCACTTGTGTGAGTAAATGCCAGATTGTCGGCTCGGAAGTCGCCGTGCGTGAGCGTCTGAGGTCCATTGGAACATTGTTGAAAATATTTCGGCAGAACCGGCGCGAATCGTTGTGCAGCCTCGCGCAAACTGGGCATCAGAAAGTCGGCGCACCGTCGTTCGAAGCGGGGCAATATCGCCTGGTACATACCGGCTCTCGCCTGGGCCTCATCAGTGAGCGCACACAACCATGACAACTCTTTGAGGGAGGAAGATTCCCAAAAGTACGCGTGCAAGAGGCCGAGCTGTCGCACGGCGATCTCGGCGTCTGTTGCTGAACAACCAGTGAGATTGTCTCCGAACTCCACCTGCCCAAGATCTTCGAGCAGCAAGAGACTCGCACTCACACTTTTGTCATAGAGATTGAGATATGACCTGGGCACCCGCACGGGGAAGCCCGGCAAGGGAGCCACGTCTCGATAAAAGCCGGCCTCGGTTTCGTAGAGCCCTATTCTCTGTCGCTGTTGCCTGACGACAGAATCCGACGAGGACAGTTTGACGAAGACAGTGGCGGGAGCACTTGCCTCCTGTGCACTGTAGGCGATCTTCAGACCGGCTGCTTGCCCAACAAATCCACTGCCAGCAGCAACCGGCTTCGCGTCGATGGCGACCACCTCGGCGCGATCAAGCACTCCCGCTTGACGTAACGCTCGTGTGAGCCAGTCCGGGCTGATAGAATCCGGCGTCGCCGGAATGGGGAGACTGTGTTCTGTCATTGAGAGCGAAAGGTAACACACCACCCCTCAAATAGACATATCACGGAATGTGCGGCTGAAGGGACGAGGGTCTTGCACCGATCCTCTGATGCTGGCAATCTTCCGCTGATTTACTTCACAACATGCATGACACGAGCCGCAGCACATTGCGCCGGAAATACAATATGGACAAACCACGCCACTCTCTCTCGCCAACCGTCATCGCTGCGCTACTCCCATTTCAGGCAGGCTGTGGAGCAACAGAGCTGGGGATGTGCGCGCCGCATACAAAAGAAGAAGGTGCGCCTACTCAAAATTGGGTTGAGTGTTTCGACCAACCATTCTCGCACGAGAACATTACCCATTCGGTGTTCTGCCTGAATGGCGGCACCGACAAGCCGCCGGTGCTGCTGCTCCATGAATTGACCGGACTGTCACCGGGAACATTGGCCTACGCCGAGGAGCTCGCAAGGGACTTCACTGTGTATGTGCCGCTGCTATTCGGCGAGAAAGGCAAGTTTTCCCTTACGAAGGGATTGTCGGCCTATTGGTTTCGGGGCTCAATGGAGTTTTTCCCCGGCGGTGAATGGGGCATCCCCTCTCGGGGAAGCCTTCCCATTGTGAACTGGCTGAGAGGTGTGGTGCAGCAGATTGGAGAACGGCATGCTCAACAGCACATCGGCATCATCGGCAACTGCCTGACAGGCCCTATTTCTCTCGCGCTGCTGAATCATCCTCGCGTCACTGCCGCGGTGGTGGCCCAACCGGCTTTGCCTCTCCGTTTCTGGTGGTACACGGATGCCGACCACAAGTCGCTCGGCCTGTCGTCTGACGATCTGCAGTACGCAAGAAAGAGTGCTGCACAAATCTACGGACTGAGATTTGAAACAGATTGCATGTCGAATCCAGCTAAACAAGACACGCTGCGCGCTGAATTCGGCGATCGCTATATGAATGGTGAAATCCCAGCGAGCGCATATCAAACCGAAGGAAAGCCGGTCAAGGCGCACAGCACATTGATCGGTTCGTGGAAAGAGCAGGGCGAGGCGGGACAGCCTTCGCGAGACGCGCGCGAAAGAGTCCGAGAGTTTCTCCTGAAGGCACTCAGTGAGCCTGCGCCACGCGGATGAGCCGCTCTGCAAGCAGGACCTTCATCTCTTGTGCCATTCCATGGGTGACTATAATCGTGGCGATGCTGACTTGGTCGTATCGGATTACACCTCGTCAAAGGTCTCGTGGAGCACAGCTACTATCTGGTGGGGCATGTCAATGCCGATATCCGCATGAGCATCGATGGAAAATCTCACGACGATCCCACCCGGCGTCGCGTTTGAAGTGTCGTTCAGCCATGACAACATCCTGGCCTTTGATCGCATACCCAAGGCGCGCGGCATCAGGTCGACGGTAAACTCGCTCTTGTTTCGACCCACCAAAGAAGCCTAAGATTTCGGACATGCAATAAGCCACAAGTGTCCATCCCACCAAGGAGGGCTGCCATGCCGACCTATGTCAGTCTCGTGAAGTTCAGCCAGCAGGGTCTGCAAACCATGAAGGATAAGGGCGTCGAGCGCGCCGAGATGGTCAAGAAGAACGCCCAAGCGCTTGGCGGTAAGCTGGTCCAGGCTTACTATTGCCTCGGTGAATACGATGTTGTGGCAATCTGGGGTTTTCCGGACAACAAGACGGCCATGAAAGCAGCGGTCATGAATGCCTCCCTGGGGCACATCCAGATCACGACGATGCCGGCCGTCAACCGGGACGAATGGAAATCTCTTCTCCAAGAAACGATAGGAAAGAAAAAATAGCCGCTCAGAACACGACCGTTTGGATGTTCGCACAGCACAATGGCACACACCGCCCTGCTACGCTGCTCTGGAAGTCTGAGCCTTCTTGGCTTATCATATTTGTATCTGCCTGCCCGGAGGTCAACATGAACTCCGCAACTGCATTTCGATTCCTCATCTTGGTGATTCCTGCGGTATGGATGGTCATTCGCTTGTTGCCCGCCGAACACCCGAGGTACGGGAATCTCAAGGTCATCGCGTCGCAAGTGGAACAGGACCGATTGGGCAGGAGCACTGAGCGGGACAAGGAAACGTTCGATAAAGTTCGCGAGCCACGAATCTTGGTGTAAGGACCATTACCAATTGCACTACACAACAGTGAGTTACGATTATGATCATGATCGGCTGGTCTACAATATGGGTTCGACCTCGCCCTTGATTTACATAATCAGAAGATGGATTGGAACAGAGTCGAACCTCAAGCAGGCCAAAGCTGGGATGAAGGTATCATGGCACTGTGGAGTCAGCACCGCCAAGCCGCTCTCTACGGATGGGAACAGGGCGTCAGACTCAACAGCGGATGAGTCACACGAGCACCAGGAGTCGCGCATGAGAAGGACCGATCGCCCCGAAGCTATCACTCGCCAGTCATTTGCCAAAGCCTTTATCCTACTTGCAGTGCAGAACGATGCCAAGGTCGCTGTCAGCAGCGCGGACTTCTTGATACCCTCTTTACAAGAGTAAGAAATAAATCCTCGTCAACTCCAACCACAAGGAGGATCACATGGATCATATCAAGTTGCTCATCTATGGATTTATCGGTATCGGGGTTGTGGTTTCGATCATTGCTCTGCTCACAAAGATGCTTGGCATCGCCAGGTACGGCTAACAGTGAGTCCAGATTGACTAAGATGACAGATTTCAGGACCAGCAGGCTGAGCTCACACCGGTTACCTCCGAGCGGAAAGTGGTCGGCGCTGCCAGGTGCCAAGAAGCGAAGAGCCCGACGACCTTTCGATCGTCGGGCTCTTTTAGGAAGCCGACAGGCGTCCAAACCGAGTTTAGCCAGACCCTGAATCTTTACCAAATCTGTAGGGGCGCTTGTGGTTCACATCGACATCGATAGTCCCAGCCATCCGTTCGATGCCGGCTGGGCTTCCGCGGATTCCCGCATTGCGGCGCACCAGCCGAAACAGTGATGAGCCTGCCCTCCTTCCCTGCCTCGGCCTCACTGTAAGCTAGTGCCCTGGCATACGCAGTGGGACCGACGGAACGCCATCTTCAAATGGCCCCTTACCCACATCCGCACCGACAAGCTTTTTATTATCTTCTCTTCAAATATATCGCTGCGAACTCATTCTTGTGCCGGTGGGAGATTAGCTCACGCCTTTTTATTCCTTAGTAGCTCTCTTCCCCTATTCGTAGCATAGCCTCCTTCGCCTCTTTCTTTCATACTCTGATGCCATGCCTGTCAGGACTCGCATGAAGGGGTGGGTATCCTTCGCTGCCACTGCCGCACTAATTGGTCTTTGGTCACAACCAGGATGTCGTTCGACGCCTCCCGTTGTGACCAATCAAGCTGTAATTGATACGGCCATGATGAGCGAACGGGTGCCGCAGAATGTCCGGCGTTTAGCCGTGTGGTATCCAAACACGTTCGAGCAAGACATGACGTACGGATACAGCAGGCTTGAGCAAGCGACGTTTCAGCTCAAAAAGCAGCGGTCATGGATGAAGATCGTCGAACGACGCGACATCGGCCAATTGACGGATGAACAGCGATGGCAGCTCTCAGGACGCGTCAGCGATGATAGTGTGGTGCGAATCGGAAGGTGGCTCGGAGCGGACAGCATGGTTCTGTTCCGAATCGAAGGCCCCACTATGAGGGAGCGGATGCTCGCACGCTTTTACGGGAAGATGCCGCCGTTTGTGGTATCGAGTAAGATTATCTCAGTGGAAAGCGGAGAAGTGCTGTACCACGATATCGTCACTGCCATGGCGGTTCCCGAATCAGGCGAGTGGGACGACTACGCGAGCGATTACGAATTGCAACCGGCGATGCATGCTGCTCTCGACCATGCGCTGTCCATCGCGATTGTGCATCTTAACCAATCATTTCGGTGAGAAACACGCCGGACCTCAATCCCCGCGTTTTTCCCCTTGAACTACTCGGATGGGAGCTTGGCAACCAGTTTGTTGGTGCAGTGCACAGTGCAGAATCATGACTGTCCGGCGGCATCCTGCAGCCGGCGTCGGCAAGATACAAAACCTGCGCTATGTTGTCCGACCCCCTTATTTCGTCCCATTAACCTCGGCATGCGCATCAATCATATGCTCGTAACGACGGCGTTATAATACCGTGTTGTCTTGGCGGAAATCGATCGAAAGGCGGAAAGGAAAACCTCTACCGTCGGATCACGCACCACTGATCATCGGCATCGACAGCCCCGGCCATCCGTTCGACGCTGGCTGGGCCTCGGCGAATTGGCGAATTGCGGGACGCCTGCGGAAGCAGTGATGCGCCACAGGGGCGGGCAAGACTCTAATGCATCGAATGGCTCTGCGAGTCCGACGGAACGCCATCGCGCGCGCGGATGGCTCTAAGAAAATAGCTTGTGCCGCTTTTCATTTGCGATTTTATTCAGCCTGTCCTCTTTTTTTCTTCTCTGACACCTTATTATTCACATTCGATGACGACAACCACCTTGCCGTTTGCCTCGTTAGCTTCCATTACACGGTGCGCTTCCCGAATGTCCCGAAATTTGAACACACGCGAGGGCTTGGCTTTGAACCATCCTTTCGCCACGTCGTCTGCGATACTTTGCAATGGGACATCCGACAATGGAAAGCCAGGTGTGCCGAAGACAAAGTACCGAAAAAGGTCAGATAGACGCCACTGGCCATTTGCAGAAGTGGGTTGAAGTCCGCAATCGGGGCGAGTCCCCCGAGCCAACCAGCCAAGCAGGCGCGGCCACCCCGGCGAAGCATCAGAAGAGAATCAAGAATAGTGCTATTGCCAACGAGATCGAGCACTGCATCGATATGCTTGCGCTCTGCAATTCGGGCACCGAGATTGGGACTTTCAATTTCAACCCGCTTGGCACCTAGCTTCCCCAGCATCGCGAACCGGTTCTGGTTTCGAGTCGTGGCGATGACGTTGGCTCCAGCATTGACCGCCATATTGAGGGCGGCCTGTCCAAACGATGACGTTGCGCCGCGAATGACCAACGTCTGTCCCGCCTTAATTTCCAGGTTTCGAAAAAGGCAGGTCCATGCGGTCGCATATGTTTCGGGAATCGCCGCGAGTTCCGCCCACGAAAGGTCAGATTCAATTAACGCAACATTGCCCACCGGCGCTCGGGTATATTCAGCGTAACTACCATTGATTGTGCGTCCCAGACCGCCCATCAAGGCAGCAACCTTCGCACCAACCGGAAATTCTCCTCCTGGGCAAGACTTCACAAGGCCGACGCATTCGATGCCGATCACTTGTGCCGCTTCTGCCCACTCGCCCCGTCGCATGTGCATTTCCGCATGGTTGATGCCGAATGCTTTAATTTCAATAACGACGTACCCGGCTTTCGGCTCAGGCTCCGGAATGTTTTTGATGACCAAGCTGTCGAGACCGCCAAATTTTTCGAGAACTGCTGCGTGCATTGTTCAGTCCTCTTCTTTTAATTGTTCCTTTGGCTTCCGTGAAGCCTTACCAGAAAGGTAGCGGACACGGTCAAGGAAGTTCCGCATCGTGCGACCGATTTCAACGACGTGCGTCTCAAGCGCGAAATGTCCCGTATCGAAGAACCGGATTTCCGCCGCACGAATGTCTCGTTGGTAGGCCTCGGCACCAGCCGGCAAAAAGAATGGATCATTGCGTCCCCAAACCGCAAGCAGCGGCGGCTCGTATTTGCGAAAGTAGGCTTGAAACTCCGGATAGAGCGCGACATTGCTTGCATAGTCGCGGAAAAGATCAAGCTGGACCTCGTGCACCCCAGGCCGTCCCATGTAGAAATTGTCAAGCGAATAGCCGTCCGGGGAAATAAGCGTCGGATCGGTGACGCACCACTTCGGTAAAGCGTCCAATGACATCGGCTATCTTGGCGAAGGTGACAGCCAGCGGAATGTCCGAACGCCCAAAGCCAGGCAGATCGGGCGCCACGATGTGATAGGAATCCGCGAATTGCGGGATTAAATCTCTAAACATATGGCTGGAGGTGGGAAAGCCGTGCAGCAGCAATAGGACCGGAGTTTCGCATTTCCCTGCCTCGCGATAGAAGACACGCGATCCGTCAACATCGGCAGTTCTAAACCGTGTTGTTGCCATGAGTTCCTCCTTCAACATAACTTCTTAAACATATGGAAGCTCGGTTGGCTGAGGACTAGTTCAAAGAGTTCCTGAATAGCTCGATGCTTCTTGCTCCAGTTGTCATGGAGACAAAGGATTAGCCCGGTATGCGTTTTAACACTTCGGTGAGCCGTTTCGACATCCGCCATCCGCCGAAGATACCGGGTGCCTCCGGCCGCAAGTGGAGAATCAGGGCACTGCAAACTAAACCGAAGCCGAACCGCGGCGCGACTAAAGCGACCAGCATGGCGCTCGCGAAGATTCCAAGAACTGTGAGTGATCGACGCCTCGCCATGCGTTGCGCTCGTTCGGATATCTTGGTGGCCTCTGCTTGGGCGAATACTTCCCGCTCGAACACATTGTAGGCGATGTCCACGCACACGAAGATCGCTGCGTAAAATGCCACTGGGTGATCTTCCCCCGATTTTGTGGACACCGGGTTACGCGACAGCCGCCTTTGCTTCGAACTCGGCGGGGGACTGATAGCCAAGGGTCGAGTGGCGTCGCTGCCGATTATGAAGCTCCCCGCAGC
>Ga0134128_10009742_pt1 | contig 11524 bp, 9 predicted proteins | sample KB31754_FD_96462 | JGI IMG/M metagenome (GOLD analysis project Ga0134128, IMG submission 96462) | Terrestrial soil microbial communities with excess Nitrogen fertilizer from Kellogg Biological Station, Michigan, USA - KB3-175-4 | ecosystem: Environmental > Terrestrial > Soil > Unclassified ...
CGCCGAGGAGCGCAGCCGCCTGGCATTGGCCTCCGGCCGGAACGAGACGATGGAGCCGTCCGCCCAGCGATAGGCCTTGAGCCCTTCGAACACCTCCTGGGCATAGTGCAGCACGATGGCCGACGGGTCCAGTTCGATCGGCCCGTACGGGATCACCCGCGCGTTGTGCCACCCCTTCCCGTCGAGATAGTCGATCGAGACCATGTGATCGGTGTGGAACTGGCCGAACGGCGGATCGTTCAGAATCGACGCCCGTACCTCGTCGCTCACCGGCTTTGCGTTGCGCTCAACCGTGAACTCGAGGGGGCCGTCAGTCATGCAGCGATTGTATATCCGCTCGCTACCGGGTTTTTGCCTCGACAAACGGGGGCTTAACGACTTCACATTCGAGGCTGCGGCCGCGGACATCCACCGAAACTATCTGGCCGTCGGCGATGGCGGGGCCGTTGACGTCAGTGTCAATCAGCGCAAGCGCGATGCCGACTTTCAAAGTCGGAGAAAAGGTTCCCGATGTCGTGACGCCGACCGGGCGATCTCCGTCGAGGACGGTGAGGTCAGGCCGCAGTACGCCGCGGCCGAGAGCCCGCAGCCCGCGCAGGACGCGCTTGGGACCCGTCTCCTTCTCCGCCAGCAGCGCGTCGCGTCCCCAGAACGCGTCCTTCTTCCAGCCGATCGCCCATCCACAGCCAGCCTGCAGCGGCGAGATCTGCAGTGACAGTTCGTGGCCGTGCAGCGGGTAACCCATCTCGGTGCGCAGCGTGTCGCGGGCCCCCAGCCCGGCCAGCTCACCGCCCGCACTGCTGACAGCGTCCACCAGCGCGTCGAAAACCACGCCGGCCTGATCCCACGTCGGCAGCAGTTCGTAGCCGTGTTCACCCGTGTAGCCGGTTCGGCATACGCGAACCGGCACACCGCCGAATTCGGCGTCCGCATACCCCATGTAGTCCATGTCCGTTGGCAGCCCCAGGGCGCCGACGACGTCGGTCGATTTGGGTCCCTGCACGGCGAGCACGGCATACGAGCGGTGTTCGTCGGTGATGGTCAGTCCTTCTGGTGCGCGCTCCTGCAGTGCCGCGACGACAGCGGGCGTGTTCGCCGCGTTGGGCACCAGGAAAATCTCGTCATCAGAGACGTAGTAGGCGATCAGATCGTCGATGACGCCACCGGAATCGGTGCAGCACAACGTGTATTGCGCCTTGCCTTCTCCGATGCGTCGAAGGTCGTTGGTGAGACCGGAGTTGACGTACTCGGCGGCGCCAGGTCCCCGCACCAGCGCCTTACCGAGATGGCTCACGTCGAACAGGCCGACGGTGGTGCGCGTCGCGGCGTGTTCGCTGACTGTGCCTGCGTATGACACCGGCATCAGCCAACCCGAGAACTCCGCGAAACTCGCGCCGAGTTGGCGATGGCGTTCCTCGAGGGGGCCGTGTTGGACTTCGCTCGCATCTGTTTCCCGCACGGAAATCCACCCTAATCGGGAAGTCGACGCTGGCAGACTCGGGTCGTGGTCGATTTCGAAGCCTTGGAGGCGGCCGGAATCGCTAATGCGCGCGAGCGCGCAGCGCTGATCGAATATCTCGACGGTCTGGGGTTCACGGCCGAGGAGATGGTCGAGGCCGAACGCCAGGGACGGCTGTTCGGCCTGGCAGGTGACGTCCTGCAGGGGCCGGGCCGCCCGATCCACAGCCTTCGTACGGCCGCCGACGCGCTCGGCACATCCGTCGATGAGGTCGCGACCGCCTGGGCGGTGATGGGCCTGAGGATCTCCGACCCTGAGGCACTCGCGCTGAGCCAGGCGGACGTCGACGGACTCCAGACGTGGGTGGCGATCAAGGCGCTCGTCGGCGATGACGCCGCACTCGCATTTCTGCGGGTGCTCGGCAACGCCATGGCTCGAGTCGCCGAAGCGGGTGGGACGATGGCGCGCATCGCGCAACCCGACCTACTAGTGACCCACAGCGGCGACGAACTCACCACGGCGAAGGCATATCGTGCGGTCACGGAAATCACCCATCGGTTCGGCGTCCTGATCGACGCCGTCTTCCGGCAGCACATCGTCAGCGCCCGGACCCACTTCGAGGGCGTCATCACCGACGCGTCGGCAAGCGTCACGTGCGGCATCGGATTCGCGGATCTGACCGGATTCACCACGCTGACGCAAATCCTCACGCCGACCGAATTGCTTGACCTACTAGTCGAATTCGGCGGCACGGTCTCCGACCTGGTGCACGCCGACGGTGGACGTGTGGTGAAGTTCATCGGGGATGAGGTGATGTGGGTGACGTCGACTCCCGAACTCCTCGTGAAAGTGGCGATGGATCTCGTCGAGCACTCCCGGGCGCGGGAGGCCGGCCTGCAGGTTCGCGCAGGTCTCGGCTACGGCTCCGTGCTGGCCATCGGCGGCGATTATTTCGGAAACCCGGTCAATCTGGCCGCCCGCCTTGTGGGAGCGGCGGCGCCGGGCCAGATCCTGGCGTCCAACGACGTTCGTGACGAGCTGGCCGACTGGCAGGCCATCCCGCAGGAACCGTTGATATTGAAGGGATTCGATTCCCCGGTGACGGCCTACGACCTGCACCTGTCCCGCTGATGGTCGACCTGGACGCGCTGGAAGCCGCCGGACTCGCCAACGCGCGAGAGCGAGCGGACCTGATCAACTACCTGGACAGTCTCGGGTTCACCGTCGAAGAGATGGTCGAGGCGGAGCGTCGCGGCCGACTGTTTGGGCTTTCCGGCGACGCCGTCAGGCGGACTGGGCGACCGACCCACAGCCTGCGAACCGCTGCCGAGGCACTCGGACTGCCTCTGGACGACACCGCGCACTTCTGGACCACGCTCGGCTTGAGCGTCCCCAACCCCGACGACGTCGTGTTGAGCCAAGTGGACGTCGATGCCCTGGCCACCTGTGCCGACATGAGGCAGCGGCTCGGCGACGACGGCGGCCTGTTGCGACTCGTCGGCGCCGCTATGGCCCGGCTCGCGGAGGCCGAAACGACACTGCTTCGCACGTCGCGGCCCGACTTCTGGATCACCCGCAGCCACGATGAACTCACCACTGCCCAGGCCTGGCGCGAAGTGGCCGAATTGATTCCCCGGATCGGGGCGCTGCTCGACGTGGTTCACCGCCATCACACGACACGCCCGCGCCTCTTCGAGAGCGTCACCCTCAATCCGTCCGAGAGTGTGACCTGCGGCGTCGGCTTTGCGGACCTCTCCGGGTTCACCGCGCTCACCCACGTGCTGTCTCCCGCAGAGTTGTCGACTCTGCTCAACGGGTTCGGTGCGGCCGTCAGCGACGTGGTGCAGGCCGACGACAGTCGATTGGTGAAGTTCATCGGCGATGCGGTGATGTGGGTGAGCTCGACTCCGGAGGACCTCGTACACACGGCCGCAGACCTCGTCGAGGACCCACGGACGCACGAATCCGGACTGAGGATCCGGGCGGGGCTCGGCTACGGTCCCGTCGTCGCCATCGGCGGAGACTACTTCGGCGACGCGGTGAATTTGGCCGCACGGTTGGTGGCCGCCGCGTCGCCAGGACAGATCCTCGCCTCCTCGGACGTAAGGGATGCGCTGCAGGAATGGCCCGCAATCCGGCAGGAACCGTTGACGCTCAAGGGATTCGATGCGCCCGTGACGGCCTACGACATGAGCAGTGCCGGCCGGTAGCTAGGCTGGAAGCTCGTGAGCACCGCAAATCCCGGATATCAGGCCCCTACCGTCACCGTCGCCTCGTCGCTGCCCAAACGCACGAAGGGTTCGGTGGTGTTGATCGTGCCGGTCGTCAGCGACCAGGACGACGACGCGACGGCTGGTGCCGCTTCAGTCGTCGGCAATCCGTTTCTCGACGCTGAGGCCGTCGGGGAGATCGACGTCGCGCTCAAGGCCCTCGGCGCGAAGGGCGGCGCCGATCAGGTCACCCGGGTTGTCGCACCGTCGCTCCCCGTGGGCAGCGTCCTCGCGGTGGGCCTGGGTAAGGACCGTGACAAGTGGCCCGCCGACGTCATCCGCCGCGCAGCGGGAGTGGCAGCGCGTTCGTTGAACGGCACCGAGACCGTGATCACCACGCTTTCGGACCTGGACCTCAATGCGACGATCGAGGGGCTGATCCTCGGCGCGTACCGGTTCACCGACTTCCGCAGTTCCAAGACCGCACCGAAGGACGCGGGCCTGCGTGAGATCACGGCGCTGACGGCCGACACGAAGACCAAGGGACCGCGGACGAGAGGAGCACCAAAAACAGCTGCAGCGGCTGCCGAGCGTGCCGCGGCGATCGGCAGCGCGGTGGCCACTGCACGCGATTTGGTAAACACCCCGCCGAGTCATCTTTATCCGGCCGAATTCGCCAAGCGCGCAAAGGCTTTGGGTGAGGCGGCGGGCCTCGAGGTGGAAGTGCTGAACGACAAGGAGCTGGCCAAGGACGGGTACGGCGGCGTGATCGGGGTCGGCCAGGGCTCGTCGCGACCACCGCGGCTGGTCCGCCTTATTCACCGTGGGGCGAAGACCAAAAAGGCCAAGACCGTCGCGCTCGTCGGCAAGGGGATCACCTTCGACACCGGCGGCATCTCGATCAAGCCTGCGGCCAACATGCACCACATGACCTCCGACATGGGCGGTGCAGCGGCCGTCATCGCCACCGTCGTGCTGGCCGCCGAGCAGCAGTTGCCCATCGACGTGATCGCGACCGTGCCGATGGCCGAGAACATGCCGTCGTCGACCGCGCAGCGCCCCGGTGACGTGCTCACCCAGTACGGCGGCATCACCGTCGAGGTGCTCAACACCGACGCCGAGGGCCGGTTGATCCTGGCCGACGCGATCGTGCGGGCCTGCGAAGACAAGCCCGACTACCTGATCGAAACGTCGACGCTGACAGGCGCGCAGACCGTGGCGCTCGGCGCCCGCACGCCCGGCGTGATGGGCAGCGACGAGTTCCGCGACCGCGTCGCCGAGATTTCCCAGGAGGTCGGCGAGAACGCCTGGCCGATGCCGCTGCCCGAAGAATTGAAGGACGACCTGAAGTCGACGGTGGCCGACCTGGCCAACGTCAGCGGCTCGCGCTATGCGGGCATGCTCGTCGCGGGCACGTACCTGCGCGAGTTCGTCGCCGACGGGGTGCAGTGGGCGCACATCGACATCGCGGGACCGGCGTACAACACCGGCGGGCCGTGGGGTTACACCGGCAAGGGCGGCACCGGCGTGCCGACGCGCACGATGTTCGCAGTCCTCGAGGACATCGCTGGGAACGGCTGATTACATCACGCTGGCACGGGCGGAGCTGCGCATCACCTGCGGCAACAGGTGCGCGACGCCGTACACGAAGTAGGCCTCCGGCGCCACGGGCCGGATCGGCTTGTTCTTCTTGACGGCGGACACGATCGCCTTGGCCACCTTGTCGGGACCGTATCTGCGGACGGCGAACGCCTTCTCCAGTTGCGCGCGCCGCGCCTCGACCTTGGCCTGCTTTCCGGCGGGCACGTCGAACCGGGTGGTGTGCACGATATTCGTGTTGATCACGCCGGGGCACACCGTCGTGAGCCCTACCCCGGCCTGATCGAGTTCGGCGCGCAGGCAGTCGCCGAACATGAACACTGCGGCCTTGCTGGTGGCGTATGCATTCATCGACTGCTGCGGCGAATATGCGGCCATCGAGGAGATGTTGACGATGTGCCCGCCGGTGCCGCGATCGACGAGGCGGCGGCCAAATGACCTGCAGCAGTTGACGACTCCACCGAAGTTGATCGCAAGGACGCGATCGAATTCGTCGCGCGGCGTTTCGAGGAACAGGTCTGCATGACCCACCCCAGCGTTGTTGACCACGATGTCGGGCACGCCGTGCTCAGAGCTCACCCGCTCGGCGAATTGCTCGACGGCGTCGGCGTCGGAGACGTCGACGGCGTAGGCGTGCGCGACGCCGCCGCGCGCGACGATATGCGCGGCGGTCTCCTTCGCGGTGGCCTCGTCGATGTCGCTGACCACCACTTCGGCACCCTCGCGGGCGAACGCCAGCGCGGTTTCGCGACCGATGCCGCTGCCCGCGCCCGTCACAGAAACCAGTGTGTCGCCGAAATATTCGCGCGGACGGCCGACCTGCGCGCGCAGCAGCGCCCGGCTCGCAGGCTTGCCTTCGAGGAAATCGATGAACTCGGCAACCGACTCCGCGAGCACCTGGGGATGCGACATCGGCATCCAGTGGCCGGCCTTGATGTCGCGCCGCCACAACCGCGGTACCCACCTCTTGGTGTCTTCGTAGACGTGTGGCCGGATATGCGGGTCGCTGGAGTTGACGATGAGTTGCACGGGCACGCCGACGTAGTGATCGGTCCTCGCCGAGCGAATTGTCTTGAAGTAGTTGGCGCGGTACACCTTCAGACTGTTGGCCGCATCGGAGCGATACGTGTCGGAGTGGTAAAGGCGGTCGGCGGGAATTCCGTCACGAATCATCAGCATGCGCCGCCACCCATCCGCCAAGAACGTCCGCACAACCAACGGCGCGAGCACCGGTATGGAGAAAGGGGCCATATATGAGAACCGCAACAGCTGATCCAGCGCCTGCAGGAACCGCCGCGGCCGGTACGGCCGTTTGAGACCGCCGACGATGAACCGGTTCATGTGGTCGCCGCTGGGACCCGACACCGACGTGAACGAAGCGACGTGATCGCCTGCGCTGGGCCGGGACAGGTACTCCCACATCCCCGCCGACCCCCAGTCGTGTGCGAGCACATGTACAGGCTCGCCGGGCACCACGGCGTCGATCACCGCGGCGAAGTCGTCGGCGTAGGCCGCCATCGTGTATGCCGAAACAGATTTGGGCACAGAAGTTTTGCCGACACCGCGGTTGTCATAGCGGATGACGCGGAAGCGGTCTGTGAGCAGCGGTGCGACGCCGTCCCACAGCACATGCGAATCCGGCCAGCCGTGTATCAGCACCACCGTCGGCCCCGCGGGATTGCCCTCTTCGTAGACCGCGACGCGCACCCCGTCACTGCTGTCGACGAACCGTTCGGTGATCTCGGCCATGGCACCTCCGCACAGTTAGTGGGACCGCCGGTACCGTATCAGCCTTCGAGTTCCTCGCGAACGGCGCGCTCACGTTCGATCCGCCTGCGTGCGTCGTAGTCCCGCATCCGCTGTGGATAGCCCACCTTCTGCACGTCATAGACGGGAATCTGAAGCTGCTCGCTCAGGCGTCGGGCGCCGGCGTCGCCGCCGGCCCTGCGGCGGGTCCACTCCCCGTCGGCGGCCACCAGGACGACCGTGACGTCGGTGACGGTGGTCCTCGGTTCGACGAAGGCCTCTACGCCGGTGTGCTCGGCGACCCACTGCTGCAGGTAGCGCAGATCGGCCGCGCGGTCGCTGCCGTCGGCACCCCGCGCCTTGCGGCCACCAGCCCGAAACCTGTCGAACAGTCCCACCTGCACTTCGCTCCTTTTCTCACCTCTATCGATAGTGCCAGAGCTTCGAGACCTCAGGTCTGCGGCGAACTGCGCACAGAGACGTGACAGGATGGGACCGGACATTCGAGCCGGTACGAACTGACCGACCGTTCCAGGGAGCGAGGGAGTCGAAACACATGGCCATCTCCGTTCAGATGCCCGCTCTCGGTGAGAGCGTCACCGAGGGCACTGTCACCCGCTGGCTCAAGCAAGAGGGCGACACGGTGGAGCAAGATGAGCCGTTGCTCGAGGTGTCCACCGACAAGGTCGACACCGAGATCCCGTCGCCTGCCGCGGGTGTGCTGACGAAGATCATCGCTGCCGAAGACGACACCGTTGAGGTCGGCGGCGAGCTCGCCGTGATCGGCGAAGCGGGCGAATCCGACGGCGAGGCGCCGGCCGCGCCGGCCGCGGGGGAGAAGCCGGCCGAAGAAGAAAAGCCTGCCGAGGAGCCGGCCGCACAGCCCGAACCCGCCGCCGAGGAGCAGGCGGCGCCGGAACCGGAACCGGAGCCGGCCAAGCCGGCCGCGCAGTCTTCCGGCGGAGGCGAAGCAACGTCGGTGAAGATGCCCGAACTGGGCGAATCGGTCACCGAGGGCACCGTGACGCGGTGGCTGAAGAAGGTCGGCGACTCCGTCGAGGTCGACGAGCCGCTCGTCGAGGTGTCCACCGACAAGGTCGACACCGAGATCCCGTCACCGGTCGCGGGCACGCTGCTGTCCATCACCGCCGAGGAGGACGACACGGTCGCCGTCGGCGGCGAGCTCGCCAAGATCGGCGAAGCAGGTGCTGCGACGGCCGAGGAGCCGGCACCCAAGCCCGAACCGAAGGAAGAGGCCAAGCCCGAGCCGAAGCCCGAACCGAAGCCCGAGCCCAAGCCGGAACCGAAACCGGAGCCCAAGCCAGAACCGAAAGAAGAGGCCAAGCCCGCGCCTGCCGCGGAGGCGCCATCCGTTGACGGCGGCCCGTACGTCACCCCGCTGGTGCGAAAACTGGCTGCCGAGAACAACATTGACTTGGCGACCGTGAAGGGCACCGGCGTCGGCGGACGGATCCGCAAGCAGGACGTGATGGCGGCCGCGGAGACCAAGAAGGCACCGCCCGCTCCGGCGGCTGAGGCGGCACCCGCGGTACCGGCCAAGCCGGCGGCCGCCGCCCCGACGCCCGCGCCCGCATTGGCGCACTTGCGCGGCACCACGCAGAAGGCCAACCGGATCCGGCAGATCACCGCCAAGAAGACGCGTGAATCCCTGCAGGCGACAGCTCAATTGACGCAGACCCACGAGGTCGACATGACCAAGATCGTGGCGCTGCGGGCCAAGGCGAAGAACGCCTTCGCCGAGCGGGAAGGCGTCAACCTGACGTACCTGCCGTTCATCGCGCGTGCCGTGATCGACGCGTTGAAGATTCACCCGAACGTCAACGCCAGCTACAACGAGGACACCAAGGAGATCACGTACTACGACGCCGAGCACCTCGGTTTCGCGGTCGACACCGACCAGGGGCTGCTTTCGCCGGTGATCCACAACGCGGGCGACCTCTCGCTTGGCGGACTCGCGCGGGCGATCGCCGACATCGCCGCTCGCGCCCGGTCCGGCAACCTCAAACCGGACGAGCTGTCCGGCGGGACGTTCACGATCACCAACATCGGCAGCCAGGGCGCACTTTTCGACACCCCGATCCTGGTGCCGCCGCAGGCGGCGATGCTGGGCACCGGGGCGATCGTCAAGCGCCCACGGGTCATCGTCGACGAGTTCGGCAACGAGTCGATCGGTGTGCGGTCGGTGTCCTACCTGCCACTCACCTACGACCATCGGCTCATTGACGGCGCCGACGCCGGCCGCTTCGTGACCACCATCAAGCGCAGGCTCGAAGAGGGCGCGTTCGAGGCCGATCTTGGGCTGTAGAACCCTGTGACCAGCGCCGTCATCGCGATTGCGGGGTCCTCAGGGCTGATCGGCTCTGCGTTGGTATACGCCTTGCGCGCCACCGACCACAGGGTGCTGCGGATCGTGCGCCGCGCTCCGTCGAACGCGGACGAGGTGTTCTGGAACCCGGACACCGGCGAGTTCGACCCGAGCGCCTTGGACGCTGTGGATGCGGTGGTGAACCTGTGCGGCGTCAACGTCGGTGACAAGCGGTGGTCGGGTGCGTTCAAGCAGTGCCTTCGCGACAGCCGCATCGGGCCGACGGAAGTGCTGTCCACCGCGGTGGTCGAGGCCGGTGTTCCCGCTCTGATCAACGCCAGCGCGGTCGGCTACTACGGCGACACCGGTAGCCGCACGACCGACGAAACCGCCGCTGCCGGTAGGGGTTTCATGGCCCAGCTGTGCGAGGACTGGGAGGCCGCCACCTCATTCGCTGAGCGTGACGGCACGCGGGTTGTGCTGGTGCGGACCGGTCTGGTGCTGGCACCGTCGGGTGGGATTCTGAGCCGGATCAGGCCGCTGTTCTCGCTGGGGCTCGGTGCCCGATTGGGCAACGGGCGCCAGTACATGTCGTGGATCAGTCTCGAGGACGAGGTCCGGGCGCTGCTGTTCGCGATCACCCACGACGAGGTGTCGGGTCCGGTCAACCTGACCGGTCCCGCCCCGGTGACCAACGCGGAGTTCACCGCCGCGCTCGGCCGCACCGTGAACCGGCCCACCCCGCTGATCGTCCCGGGGTTTGCGCTGCGCATCGCACTGGGCGAGTTCGCGGAGGAAGGCCTGTTGGGCGGGCAGCGCGCGATCCCCGCCGCGCTGGAGCGCGCCGGTTTCGTCTTCCATCACAACACCATCGGCGAGGCGCTGGCCTTCGCCACGGCGCCGAACAACACATGACCGGGGGTAGCGTTGCGGCCATGGCGGCATCGATCCGGTCGACGGCTACGCCGATCGACGTTCAGCGGCTCGGCACGGTCGACTACCAGGCGGCCTGGCAACTCCAGCGCGAGCTCGCCGACGCACGAGCCGCAGGCGGTCCGGACACCCTGCTGCTGCTCGAGCACCCATCGGTGTACACCGCAGGCCGGCGCACGCTGCCCGAGGAGCGCCCCATCGACGACACGCCCGTCGTCGACACCGATCGCGGTGGCAAGATCACCTGGCACGGGCCAGGCCAGCTGGTCGGGTATCCGATCGTCGGCCTCGTCGAGCCACTCGATGTGGTGAATTTCGTTCGGCGCCTTGAGGAATCGATGATCAAGGTGTGTGCGGGCCTGGGCCTGGAGACCGGACGGGTCGAGGGCCGCTCCGGGGTCTGGGTGCCGTCCGACGGGTTGCGCCCTGCGCGCAAGATCGCCGCCATCGGCATCCGGGTCGCGCGCGCGACCACACTGCACGGGTTCGCGCTCAACTGCGACTGCGACCTGGACGCTTTCTCGGCGATAGTGCCGTGTGGCATCTCTGACGCAGGCGTCACGTCGCTGACCGCCGAACTGGGCCGCCGGGTGACGGTCGACGACGTGCTTGCGCCGGTGGCCGAGGCCGTGTGTGACGCGCTCGACGGCCGCCTGGTAGTAGCGTTGACGTAGTGACAGTCGCGCCTGACGGTAGAAAACTCCTGCGTCTCGAGGTCCGAAATGCCGAGACGCCGATCGAGCGCAAGCCGCCGTGGATCAAGACCCGAGCCAAGATGGGCCCGGAGTACCAGGAACTCAAGGCGCTGGTGCGCCGGGAAGGCCTGCACACGGTGTGCGAGGAAGCAGGCTGCCCGAACATCTTCGAGTGCTGGGAGGACCGCGAGGCCACGTTCCTGATCGGTGGCGAGCAGTGCACCCGTCGCTGCGACTTCTGCCAGATCGACACCGGTAAACCCGCCGAACTGGACCGCGACGAGCCGCGCCGGGTCGCCGAGAGCGTGCAGGCCATGGGGCTGCGCTACTCCACCGTGACCGGGGTGGCCCGCGACGATCTACCCGACGGCGGCGCATGGCTGTACGCCGAAACCGTGCGGGCCATCAAGAAGCTGAACCCCAACACCGGTGTGGAGTTGCTGATCCCGGATTTCAACGGCGAGCCCGCGCTACTCGAGCAGGTCTTCGAGGCGCGTCCAGAAGTGTTGGCGCACAACGTCGAAACCGTCCCTCGTATCTTCAAGCGGATCCGCCC
>Ga0134128_10009744_pt1 | contig 11524 bp, 9 predicted proteins | sample KB31754_FD_96462 | JGI IMG/M metagenome (GOLD analysis project Ga0134128, IMG submission 96462) | Terrestrial soil microbial communities with excess Nitrogen fertilizer from Kellogg Biological Station, Michigan, USA - KB3-175-4 | ecosystem: Environmental > Terrestrial > Soil > Unclassified ...
AGGAACGCCTGCCACAGTTGATTGTAGCGTATGCCGACAAAGTTGCGGGTAGCGGTTACGTCCCGTGGCCCAATTTGTCCGGTGCGCTGTCCTATGGCGGTTACGATTTGGGCGAGGTTCATAATCCGTGGCGGGGCGTGATGTAGAGCTTGATGTTGAAGTTTGTCCAACTGGCCGTTTCGTAGCGGTTGTCATTGGTGCCAACCAGCCACGGAACACTTAGCAAGCTGTTGGTTGAAAAACAGGTGGAAACAAAGACGTTGCTGTTAAACGAAAGCCAATAGGCATTGATGGCTGGCAGGTTGCTCGCATTTAGAATCTGTCTTGCGGGTATCTCGGTGCCGATAGAGTAAAGCGTGTGCCCGCTCCCGTCTATTATCGTGTTGGTCACCACCGCGAAGGCTTCAAACTCAGGGGGAATCACGCTCGGTATGTTGGTGGATAAACATCCGTTGTTAAAACCCAACGAAATAAAGTTCGTCATGCTGATGTTCGTGATGACATACGTTGACGGTCCCAACGCCTGCGGGGAAATCAACGTCATCGTGTTCGTTTGCGCCCCGCCTGTGCGGGTACTGTAGACAGGCACCAAGTCGGTGTTGGTTGCTGCCGTTATCGTAGGCCAGTTGGTAACTGTGTTCGGCACCAATGCACTAAAGATATTTGAGCCGGTTGATTGCGCGTTCGTGCCGTAATTCAGAATCGGAACGTGTAACTGTGGGTCAAGATTGCTGGCCTGCATGAACGGTTGTCCCGAAATCAGGTTCGTATTGTTCAGTGTCAGGTTGCCCGCTGACACTTTGGCAAGATTCATCCCCACCGAATCCCACATCAAAAGATAATCCCCCGCCACGGGAGTCACCTTCTCGCTCTGGGCGGTTATCAAAGCCGAGTTCTGCAACACTCCGGCATTCAAAGTCAGGGAATACATTCCGTTCAGGGTGGGGCTGTAGATAATCCACTTGTCGCTACCCAATGGCGTCGGGTCTGGTGATTTGCCCGAGATAAAACTGTTGTTGATGGTGGCGTTGCCGACAAGGTTGTTCAGGTCCGAGGCGTGAACTAGTTGTCCGTCCGTTAGGGACGTGCCCGGTTGGATGTCTCCCGCGTAGGATGCCCAGCAGAAGCACAGCAAGGCCACCAGGACGGGCTTTGACCACGTTTTACGGATGAAGTCGGTAGGCATCCCCATATAACGGCTGATGTCCTTGGCAGAGCGTGTTGGGCCATTTTTCCACTTGGGTTCGTTCTCGATGGCCGCAAGTCCCCGTGGCGCTTTAGCATACACGCTATTAGGGTCCACTGCCTGTTGGCCGCTAATCGTGACTCCCGGAGCTTTGCCGCTGCGAATGATGTCTGCTAGTTTTCCGCTCATATTTGTTTGTTTCAATGACTGTCTCTGCTGCAAACCGTATCTCCACCGCTACCTGCTTGTCCTCTTGACGCTCCAATAGCTCTGCCGCTTCCTTCGCGTCTTTGGCGATTCTTACCAACAAAGTCAAAGCGCGTGTCACGTCGTCAACTCCTTGTAAACGTCCGGTCGAACCCATGCCCACTCCAAGGCGGCGGGGAGGAAATAATCGCCGGGGTCAATCGTCCCGCAATAGTAATCCTGCGCGAATACGGACAACCCTCCCGCTCTCAAGGCTTGCGCCACAAACTGCGAGCAAATCCAGCCGTCCGTGTTTACCTTGACATTGTAGAAGCGTAACAAATCCAGCCACCCATAGGGACGACCGCGAACACCTTTTCCACTGGCGGGGTTGTACTTCTGCTCAAACCACGTTCGCATTGCGTCCGTGTCCACCTTTTGTCTCGGTCTGAGCACGGCGGCTAGTTGGGCAAGGCGCAGAGGGTAGCGGTTCACCCCGATGCCGTTGCGCGAGGCTAACGACAAACCGCCACCCTCATAAATTTCCACATGCACTACCGGGCTGAACGTACGAAAGGACGTTACCCATCCAAAGAAATCACTCTTGGAATAAAGGAGCACGTCGCCCGGTTGCAGTGGAATGGGAGGGGTCATCGTGTCAAAGAGTTGGTTTCGGAGTAGTGCCGTTCATTCCGCTTTTCCTGCTGGTAGTCTTTGTATTCTCTTGACCAGACGAACACCGGCCTGGGCATAAAGTCGGTTGGCACGAATGCACAGCCCGCTGTAGCTATGACCACCGCGGGCAGAAATATCAGGAATCTTTTCACGGTTTTACTTTGCAAACGGATTGATTGATGAGAACGCATACCGAATACCACCCCCAACAATGATGCCGCTCGGGTTTTGAATAGTGGTGCTCGCTTGCGTCTTGGTTTTTGAAAACCCCTCGAAGTCGTAACCAACACCCACAAATTCTGCGAGGTGTGCGCTTTGCCGGTGTTCCACTTCGATTTTTGCTATGCCCATCGGCCTGCTTGTGTAGTTGTCATAACCGCCGCCAAGGCTGCCAATGAATGCCGTGTCTCCAATCGGCTTGCGATAGGAGCCGTAAGCATAGGCTGCCGCTGTGCCGTTCACTCCGTTCTGATTTCCCTCCAACACTGCCCCGCCAATGCCAAGGTTTTGATTGAAGTATTTCTCAACACTGATTTGCGCGGCTGCCTGACCGGAGTTTTGAGCGAACACTCCCGCCACCGAGAAGTTCCATTCCCCGTTCGTCGGGTAAAACCCGATGTTGGCGGGGTTGTTCTCCGAAACGTAATCCTTGGCCTTGCCAAATGCTTCTTGCATCGTCTGCGGAGCCGTCACGCTGTTGCTTCCATAAGCCCCCGAAGTGGTGATGTTGTAACCACCGGATTGATTCGTTGTGATTAGCAATGTTTGTCCCTGAATGGTAATCGGAGTGTTGATGATGGCAGGCACTTGCAAGGTCACACCACCAAAGGTCACTTGACCGTTGCTGATGACCACGGGTTGCGCCTGTGAAACCGTAGCCAGCAAGGCTGCTACGCCGATAAGGATTAGTCTTTTGGTGTTCATGTTTTTTACTGTCCGGGTTTGGCGAAACCCGATGAGGGTTGCGCTACGGTTGTCTGCACGGTTGTCGGTTTTACTTCCAAAGTCGGTTCCGGTGGGTTCCCGTAGGCTCTGCCAAAGGTCATGGAACGAAAGGCTTTCACCGCGTTGAACCCCGCCACGGATGAACCGAGGAACATGCGCAGCCAGAATAACAGGACGGGATTGCAATACTTGTAGGCTTCCTCGGACGACAGAAATTCCTGCGCCGTCACACCAAAGGCGGTGTACCAATACAACCAGCCCTCGATAAACGTATGCCGCAGTTTGCCGCTGACTTTGGGCAGGTTCATGGTGTTGCATCCTTCATTTTAGGAGTTAATACCCGAGGGTCCCTCACATTGTAATCAAACTCATCCTGTAAATGGTCCAGTTTCTTATCCATCAGGTACAGCGTCTCCTGCATCTTGCCGACCTGAGTCGCGTAATCATTGACGCGGCTGGTGATGATGTCATGGTCCTGTTTCGCCGCATCAATCGTTTTGTAAGCCTTGAGCATTTCGGCGGCTTCCATCTTTACCAAGGCAAGAAATGCCATAAGCACGAGCGTGATAAGCGCAGGCACCGCCCACCGGATTACTTCTTTTTTCGCTACCTTGGGCACGTTTATCGGCGTGTCCGGGTCTTGCCAGGTTTTACGTTCGTGATTTGACATAAATTACCTTAACAACATTCTATAACCGTCCGGTGGCGGAAGTGGTTGTGGAGCGACAAAATCAACAGCCCCCATGGTTGTTCCGCTTTGGGGCATGGCAGGCAATGTTCTTCCGTTGATTGTTCCTCCCGCCGTCAAATCAATTCCCCGGCCAATACCATTGTTATCTGAATTGATTGCCAGCGTCTGGTCGCTAGAACCCCACCACATATTTGTCTTAATCACATGTGTTCCCAACCATGCCGGGTCATTGGCATTGGGGAATGAGGGGTATGGGGGAGTAATCATGTTGTAGTCAAACAGTCCAACCTGTCTCGTGTTAGTAATGAATGCCGCCGGAAAGTTATTCATGTAGTAATGATTACTGCATGATAGGTTGTTAAAGAAAAATGCATTCGTGAAACTCCATTGGGCGGCAATGAATGCGCTGACCTGCAACCAATCATTACCGCCGTTGAAGGAGTTATTATAGCAATACAACGTTGGAAACACGTTGGTATTGCCACTGCTGTCCCCATCATGTCCGAACATGTGCTCTCCAAGACCTTGCGGTTCCCATGATTTGTTTCTGAAATAATATGCAACCGAGTTGGTATCGCCTCCGTTGTCGAGAATATGTAGACGGATATTCACATTGCAATCTGCGATGAAGTTTGAATATACCATCAAATTGTAATTGAATGGCCAACGCATAATGCCATGAGATACGTGATTACTGCTAATGTTGTAAGCAATAACATTATTTGTCGCATATGGCGGATTGATATTCCCAATTAGAATCCCTTCCCCAAGCGAATGATGAAACACATTGCTGACCATTAAATTCCAAGACCCGATTCCACTACCTCGAATACCGTGTGAAGCAACTGATGCTCCTCCAGCGAGGAACTTCGATATGTTCCACAAATTCTGGTCAGTTGCAGCCACGCCAGTCGTTCCACCACTCCATGCACCCATATTGTTTGTTCCGTAAAAATTATCAGTCATTTCGTTCCACGCGATAGTGTTGCTGTAAGCCTGAAACAAATACATGCGATGGGTGCCGCCAACCAAATAGTTGCTGATAACCGTATTGTTATGAACCCCGGTTCCTTCCATGTCAATCTGGCAAAAGGCACCTTGAACCGTAAACCCTTGCCACGTCACATACGATTTGCCGTTCCAGTTAACGGCTGGTTTGTAGACATCGAAGGTTTGTTGGCCATCTAAGTTACCGGCATAATGAATGTTCTCACCATTCGGATTATGCCCGTCCGCAAACCGGATATACATCGTGAGGTTCGAATAACAATACATGCAACCCACACCTTGCCAGAACGGATAAGTAATCGGACCGCCTGATGCGAGAGTGACTGTTTGATTCGCGGGTAATGCCATGCCTCCCCATCCCGTAGTTGTCGGCGGCGAAGTGTAAACATTCCACTGCGTTGTCATATCTCCGTTGGTGGAGAAGAACATGATGCGCTGACCATTGACGCTCGCCTCTTTCGGCTCAACTGTGGTTGTGTTTTTGTAAACTCCAGTCCCTATTTCAGAAGCGGCTACCCATCCATTTGTGAGTGCCGTCGAAGGGTCCACTATTGCGCCATGTAAAACGGATGATATAAAAGTGATTGGTTGTGATGCCGTGCCGCTGTTTCCCAGTGTGACGTATTCATTATACGTTCCGGGCAAGACATTCACCGTTGCCCCAGATGTCACAGTGGAAGCTGCTTTCTGAATTGTTTTCCACGGACTCCCGATTGAACCATCACCAGTGGAATCGTTGCCATTTGTGGTATCGACATAAAATGTATTCGCAGGTTGGTCCAAAGAAATCTTTGTGGTAAACGCCCCGGCAAAATTGGGATTGAATGTGTTGGTCTCCACAATGCCGCTGCCGTCATTCATTTGAATTTTCATCGTCAGGTCGTCGATGCGCGTTATAGTCGGCGCGGCATGTCCCCATTTGGTCGGGCACACCACCGTCAGCGTGAACCAATCATTCGTTTTTGGACTATTTATCCATTCCGTCGCCCCCCACCAAGGCTCATATCCGTTATTGAATGTGTTTGAAAGCGAAGTGAAATCTTCATGTGTAATCGGATTTGTAACCGCGTAATTCGTGCCACGAAAGTCCCACATGTTGAGCAAGTTTGTATGTGCGATGCTCTGAACGTAGGTCGTAACGTTACTCCCGTTCAGGGCATTTGTTGAGATATACGTCATGCTTCCCACGTTGGTGTTTACTGTCATGGTGTTCGTGTCCATGACGTTCCACTTCCACGAAAATGTGTAATTCGAAGTCGATTGAAAATGGTTGTAGATTAAATAGTAATCATCCGAGTTGGTATGCTTCATCTGCAATACCGTTTCCTGAACCATCGTCAGAAACGGTCGAACATTCGTGGATTGATTGTAAGCCGATTCCAGATTGCCATTACCACCACCGGCCCACGAATTGCCGTTGGTGTTATTGAAGTCATGCGTCATGTCTAGCCGTGCCAAAGTAAACGCTGACGTGTTTGTGAAATTCAGAAATCGAGCGTAGGTGTCGAAGGTGGGATTAAGGTTGTTTGGCGTGCTGTCTCCAATTCCATCCACGAATAAGCCTGGGTAAAAAATGGGATGCTTGTCAAATTCCCCAACTCCGCCGCAAGTCACTTGTGCACCATCAGCCCAAATCTGGATTGCGCCATCATGCCACGTTCCATGTTCGACGCGATTCCCTTTTGGTCTTGCAGTCAGCAAAAATCCTGAGCCATTAGTGAAACAATTCCAGTCGTTCGGCGGATAGTCGTAGCTCATGCACCATCCGTCCGATTCATCAAAGTAATACGTGTCCGGCCAGTTCGCCTCTGTTGGAACGTTGGTGAAATAATATGGCAGGAACGCGTCTCCGTATTCCCAAATGCGGTCAGGCGATTGTGACTTAATCGAGAAGTTACGGTTGAACTGTCTCAATATCGCCCCGTTTCCATACATGATAGCCAAATCGTAATACTTGTAGTTATACTGGTGAGTGTCCGGTATCCCGTTCACCAGACGCATCCCGAAATCTCCAAACTGTCCTTGCAGGTCGTTATAATTAAGCGGCTCCCAATAGCACAGCATCTTTGGGTATTTCGTCATCCACGGGCTATTCGTCATCATCGGGTCGTCACACGCCATCAAAAGTTGCGCTCCGAAGTTGTGCAGTGTTTTCCATTGTTCCTCCGCGTAACCTCTTCCTTCATCCTCGTCAAAAGGGTCAAACTGGCCGATGTGGTAATTGACCGCGTAGGTCAGCGCATCTCGCAGAATGGCGCTTTCTCCCATGCCCGCCCAACACTGATACAGAATCGTGGACATGGCATGGCGTCCGTGTGAGGTATTGATTTTCCCTGCCGACTCATAATCGGCAATTTTGGGCGTAGTCCATTGGCGGGTGGGGTCAATTTGACTCCCGGCAAACCACTCACCGTTCATATATGCGAGCGTGAAACGTTCAAGCACCCACAACGTGTTCGAACGCTGCGCTGTGGTCATGTCGTCGTAGGTCCAATCGTAACCAAGCGCAATCGCCCGCGTTGTTTCATTAAGAGAATACGAATCAGCCACATTCGTATCGTATCCGTAGGTCATGAACGCGGTTGCCAAGCGGTCTACCATCTGGCCGGGGTTCTTCGACTTCCAAAAAGCGTTGCTATCAATCTGGTAGGTGAGCGCGGCGAAAACAACATACTCCGAGAGCGCCTGTGGCTCATGGTTGGTAATATCATCGTTGTTCCACCAAGTCTGCGCGATTGCGAAATTAGCGTTATTGGTAATTTGCGAGGCCCAGTTGAACCCCATGTAGGTATTCGTGTGCAGAAATGTAGCCATCGCCGCCCGGTTGTTCGTGTTGAAGAACATGTGAGGGTGCTGCTGGCCAAGGGTAGTGAGATACGTTTGGTCAGCATACTTTGACCGGCTCCACTTTGTAGCATTCGCCGCAATGTAAAAAATATTCGTGCCGCTCCAAATCAGTGTTGATGGTGAAGCATTGCTGTTCATGTAGCCGAACCGAATCCAGTTTGTTCCTGTCCAGTTCGAACCATTCGCATTCGTGAGCGCGTCAAAGGCATTATAAAAATTGTTCGATGTAACAATATCCCAGTTTGTAGTTGTCCAGTTGTTTGTCGTCAACTGAACCCGGAACGAGTGAACATTAGTGGCGGGATAGCCGATGGTGAACACGTTCGATGAATACGGGAACCGGACGATTGGAGGATTCAGATTATTCGTTGAATTATTCGCCGGGGATGTTCCCACCCACACCCGAAACTGGGCGGAGGATGCTAGAGCTTGGGTGGTCTCGCTGCCAACCACGGTTTGACCACTGGCGGACGCGCACAAAAACACAAATGCTGCGATAATTAAAATGTTCTTCATTTGAACCACCAATGCGAAGTATCTACATCCGAGTCTGCCGTCGGGGTGCCGGTCCATCCCGGATTTTCCGCTGTGCCGTCTGATTTGATTTTGTAGGCACTGTTCATGCCAAATTGATTTACGAAATTTCCATCGGGCGAAGCGGTGAATCCGGAATCAACAGTTGCCGTTGTGGTAACTGTGGATTGTAAATCCCATGCAACGCCGGTGAAAATCAAATCAGCCGACGTTGCCGGAGTAACCGACCCGCCGGCAATGGTCGCCGTTTGCCAATTGTTGTTTCGGCTACCCGCTGCCTCAGCATCAAATGCCGGGGCGCCACTGCTTTTATTGAAAGCATAAGCGTGAATGGAGTCGATTTGATTACCTCCCGCCGCTGCCGTGACTGTGTAAGAGGCTGTCTGCGTAGGAGAGATGACGTAGAAACATTGCACCTTGGGATTTGCCGCAGTGTAGGTGGCGGAAGCATTCACTGTGTCCGATGCTGAATCGCTTCCTACCGTCGAGGAGCCTCCAGACCACGCAACGATAAAAACAACAAGGTTTGCACCAACCGTACTAAATGTTGGAGTTGTCAGCGTGGATGCGGACCCACTGGCTTTAACACCGGTGTGAGAAATCAATGTCCACCCTGATGAAGGCGGTGTCGCATTGGTCGTTCCTATAACCGCACCCGCTAACGTTCCTCCGCTTATTACCACCTGTGAGCGAGAGCTGAAACAAAACAATAACGCAATGGAGACTAAGATGAATTTCATAACCCGATAAGCCAATTTGTGATGATACCAACAGATGCTCCCGACCCGGTGCTTTCGTCTCGTATCTTCCAAATGGTGTTTGTTGTCGTAATCGGCAACGTAGTAAAATTCGTCTGTGACAAGCTCGCCAATGGCCCAGAAGATATCCTCAGCTTCACTCCCGTCGTTTCATTTGATATAGTCATGATGGGCGTTCCACTCGCGCCGTCAACCAAGTAATACTGAACTACAGGTTGTGCTCTACCAGCTAGTGTATTTGTGATACCAAATGGTAGAGAAGCATTAACATTTGCGAATGTAAGCACAGGAGATGCATTGGTTGGGATTAAACTAATGTCACCACCGTTTGCAGTGTATGAAGTTGCTGATGCTGGACCAGTGACTGTCATTGAAGTATAGAATCCACTACCTGCATCAACATGACCTAACACCCTCAAATCAGTCAGATTGGTAGCGATATCTGCATAGTTGAATGCTCCAACGTCTGCTTTCAAGACTGATGTAGCTGCAACACCATTCGATTGTCCTGTGAATTCCAACACAGTGCCTGAATAATCAACTCCTCCATCTTGATGATAATTGAACATCTCTATGTAGCTATCAGCGCTCCCAGCATCTTTGTTAGTAATGATGATATAGGTTGGATTTATCAACTTGAATTTCGCGGCATTGATGTCTGATGCCCACGGCGTCTGCGACCCGCCGCCACCAAAAGAGGAGGAATTGGTCAGATAACCAGTCGGACGCCCGAACGCATCCGTCCCGCCATCGAACACGAACATCATTCCACGCGAGACTGAGAGAACTAAATTAGTTTGTAAAGCGAGGGAATTTGACGCAGGCGGAGCATTTGAGAATGCCGTCAGCACATTCAGATTCGTCAACCCTGACCCATCGCCCTCGTGCGTGCCGGAGAAGTTATAAAGCGGAATGTAGCTCGCATTGTATCGAGCTGGGGCGACGCCAGCCACGTTGACTCCGAAAATATGAGGCTGATAATATCCATAGATGGTATCCTCGGCGACTAATCGCTCAGTCCCATCCCACATTGGGCTTATGATGGTGGTGTGTTGTTCCCCGCCGTTGAGTAAATGAAAAATGACAGCATTGGAGGTGGCATCCCCGATGTTTTGGAATTTCAAATTGGAGAATACGGACGAGGCGAAACTTTCATTGTAAATGCCTTCGACCCCCAGTAACTCTATATTGCACGTATCGAACGATACCGGCGTGGATTCGATATAGGCCATGCGCGACGAACCGCCGCATTCAATGCCGGTGACCTTAAAGCCCGTTCCGAGCCAGAGATTGAATGCGGCTAGATTCGTGAAGGTCAGGGGAAAATTGTTGTCGACTCCCAATTGCGGCGAGCCATATGCCCCGCCCACAACGAGAGTAGTGTCCGCATTGGTGCCGGTTACGCTCGTCCACCAATCGCCCTGCACTTCATCATTGACCAGATGGGTGTTGACCATGTGGCTGATATAAACACCGGTGTGAAACTTGCTAATTTTGCACAAATCAATCTTGTTATCCCACCCTGGCGTATCAGAGGTGTCGTGAGTGATTGCCTGGTCGTAACCGAGAAATATTCCGTCCGCCCAATTGTTCGTGTTTCCGGCTCCTACTATGTCCACGCCATAGACCGTGAATTTGTTCAAGTGGCTCCCTGCATCGCCGGTCAGGACTTTGAATTGCACGGCGGCGGTATTGATGTTAGTCGCCGTATAATGAATCTGTGTTTTGCCGGGAACCCCATAAATGCTGTAGGCTTTGTAGGTGTTTATGGTTGAGTCCGCGTTTGAACGAAGCAACAAAGGCGTGGTGATTTTGTAGGTGCCAGGAGGGAGAAACAGCACGGCTGGAGAATTATTGCTGAGTGCCACGTAATCCAGTGCCTTTTGCAAGGCGGTGCTGTCGTCATGCGAATCGTCCCCCAATGCTCCCCAAAACAACGGGGTCACGAATGCCCCGAAATTCAACTTGTTAGACAACCACGGCCAGCCATTCGTAAGGAACTCAAGGCCTACAGGGTTCTTGGCAAAGGTGATATTTCCCGGTGCGTTGAAAGTGATTCCGCTCCCGTAAATATTACCCGAATCGGGGAAGATTGTTATGTTTTGGTTGGTGTCCATCGAAATACCACCCGGTATCCCGCCGGAAGTAATGAGCACCTGATTGGAACCTGACACCGTGACGTTGCTCAGGGTGTTGATGGTCAAAGTTCCGTTCGTGGTGGAGATGTTCAGGTTGTCGTGTCCGACCCCATTTGGGATGGCAACGATATTCGTCGCCTGCATAACCCCGGTCATTTTCGGGTTGTCCAGCGTGGGGGCTTGGCCGCTGCCGTTGGTCCGGCCGATGTAAAGCGAGGCGAATACAGTGTCATTACTGGTTTTGATTGCCGACTGCACCTGCGCGGAGCTTAACCCGTTGGTTGCCCCCGCCCCGCCCGGTCCCACTGAACCGTATCCGCCCGTCCCACTGCCGGGTTGAGCCAACGCTGTTACTGTAACACACAACCCTATTAGAACGGCGATGAGGTGGCGCATGAGCTATCCTTTGATAATTATGACAATCGAACCGCTGTTGCCAGCTACGAGTGTTTTAACGTCGGCTGTGGTGGACCAGCAGCAATAGATTCCCGTCAGGTCAACCGACCGCCCCAACATGCCGCCGGTCTTGGAGAATACCGGAAAGGAGAACTTGGGC
>Ga0134128_10009745_pt1 | contig 11523 bp, 9 predicted proteins | sample KB31754_FD_96462 | JGI IMG/M metagenome (GOLD analysis project Ga0134128, IMG submission 96462) | Terrestrial soil microbial communities with excess Nitrogen fertilizer from Kellogg Biological Station, Michigan, USA - KB3-175-4 | ecosystem: Environmental > Terrestrial > Soil > Unclassified ...
AATGGAAATTACCATAGATGAAGCGAGTGTTCGCGAAATTGCTAAGCGAGCAAGGGGCACTCCCAGAATTGCCCTCAAACTGCTCAAAAGAGCCAGAGATTTTGCCCAGGTAAAAGCGAAAGGCCGTGTGACGCTTTCTGTGATGCATGAAGTTTTATCGATGCTTGAAATAGATGAGGCAGGGCTGGATAAATCAGATACACGATTTCTTCTCTCCATTATTGAAAAACATGCAGGAGGGCCGGTTGGGGTGGAAACACTGGCCTCTACTTTATCTGAGGATGTGAATACGATTGAGGATGTGATAGAGCCATTTTTGATGCAGATAGGATTTCTTAAAAAAACAGCCAGGGGTCGAGTAGCAACAGAGCTGGCCTACAAACACTTAGGGAAAGCCTGGAAAAGACAGGCAGAACTTCTCTAATTCTGCCTGTTGGACTGTTATTCTAGTGTATTCTGTCGCGGACGATATTGCAAAGCTTCGGCAATATGGGTTTTTTGTATCTCCCCAGAGGCTTCTAAGTCAGCAATGGTTCGGGAAAGTTTGATAACGCGGTAATATGACCGTGCAGATAACTTCATCCGGTCCACGGCAAGCCGGAGTAAATCAATACACTCCGCAGACAATGGGCAAAATAACTTGATGTCCCGACTCTCCATATCAGCATTAGTGGTAAGGGCGGTTCCGACAAAACGAGCAGACTGCATGTCTCGTGCTTTCTGAACTCGCTGTCTAATTGTCCCGGAGTCCTCCGCAGTACTTATGTCTTGGGAGGTGAGCTTGGTTGTATCCACTTTTGGCACGTCAACATGAATATCAATTCTGTCCAGAAGCGGCCCTGAAATTTTCTTTTGGTAACGGATAATTTGTGAAGGAGCACATGAACAAACATGCGAGTTATCCCCAAGATATCCACATGGACAGGGATTTTGGGCAGCAAGCAGCATTGTTTTTGCTGGAAAAGTAACTCGTCCCTGGGAACGGGAGATGGTAACACAGCCATCCTCGAGTGGTTGACGAAGTGATTTCAAGATAATTCTCGGGAATTCTGGAAGCTCGTCTAAAAAAAGAACGCTTCGGTGGGACAAAGAAATTTCTCCTGGTTTTGGGTAACTTCCTCCTCCGATAATTCCTACCGCTGAAGTCGTATGGTGGGGCGAACGAAATGGTCGTTTGAGGACAAGACCTTGGGAATTGAGGCCAGAAAGACTATAAATTTTGGTAACTTCCAAAACCTCAGAAAAAGTAAGTGAGGGGAGAATTGAGACAACGGTACGGGCTAACAGTGTTTTCCCGCTTCCAGGAGGGCCTTTAAATAACATATTATGTCCTCCTGCTGCCGCAATCTCCAGAGCTCGTTTTGCTTTTTCCTGACCACGAATATCTTTCATGTCATACTCATATTTTTGAGCAATGTGGGTTGTATCGATTGGCTGGTAAGGATAAGCTATTAATGGTTTTTGCTTGGACAAATGGAGCATTACTGTCCCCAAGTTATCCACAGGAAAAAGGTCAATACCGGCAATGCAAGAAGCCTCCTGCACATTGGCACAGGGAAGATAAAAAGACTGAAGATGTTTTTCCCGGGCAAGAAGTGCATGGGCAAGAACCCCATTGGTGGGTCTGACGCGTCCATCTAATGAAAGCTCTCCCATAAAAAGAGACTTTGAGATGTCAGCTTGGATTTGTCCTGATGCAATTAAAATCCCTATGGCAATGGGCAAATCATAGCTTGGTCCTTCTTTTGGAAGGTCTGCAGGAGCTAAATTAACAGTGATCCGTTTGGCAGGGAAATCAGCGCCACTATTTTTAAGGGCTGAGCGAACTCTTTCCCTAGCCTCCTCAACAGCTTTATCAGGAAGTCCGACAATGGTAAAAGAGGGAAGACCTTGAGAGGCAATATCAACCTCAACTTCAACCAAAACAGCGTCAAGTCCCGCAAGTGCAGCGGACAATACACGAGAGAGCATATATCTATCATAGCACCAGATAAAGAAATAATAAAAATATGGTAAGAAAAAATGCCCAGCAATAACATTGTAGCTTCTTTTTTGCTTGCTCTCTTTCCTGTTACACAGGTATTTCTTACGGAATTCTTTCACCGGTTGGGTAGCATTGAATATGCCATGCCCGAAAAGCCAATCTCTCTTTTGCGGCAGATGTACTCATCTGCCCTTAAATTTTTAGCCCCATTAACGCCTAAAGAAACATATAAAACTGTTGTTAAGGAAGCATGCCGTTTAATTGGGGGTGATGACGGACTGGTCATGCTTGAAAAAAATGGTCAGTTTGAAATTGTGTACTCCTCATCTGAGGAAGCAGCGCGTATTACGGTACGGCCGAGGGGATTTACCTATACAGCATATGAAACGAGTGAACCATTCGTTTTGTATCCAGAGGATTTTGCTCCTATTCACCCTCAGATTGCCCAACAGGGGATAAAGTCTGCTATTTTTATTCCGCTTTCGTATCATGACAATGCTATTGGCGTGTTGGCCATTCGGTCAAGAGAGTACAAGAAATTTTCTCAGGAAGAGCTTGATGGGCTAAATGTTTTTGGGTCTCTGGCAAGTCTGGGTATTCGAAAAACCCAGCTGTATGCAGATACGCAGGCAGCACTGGAGACTCGGGATCTCTTTATTGCTCTTGCTGCTCATGAACTTCGTACACCGCTTACTTCTTTGACGGTGTTTGCTCAAATGCTGGGAAAACAAGTATCTAAAGGAGAGATGCCAAGCGAGGTCTTTGTCAAAAATATTGCTCGGGAAACAAAACGGTTGACTGCTCTTGTCAATGAACTTCTGCAAGTGAATCAGATGGAAAGAGGTCAGATGAAGTATACTTTTAAAAAAGAAAGCCTGAGATCAATCCTCAAGCGAGTTTACGAATCTTTTCTTCTTACCAATCCCCAGCATACTCTCACGATGACAGATGGTTTGGACGGTGAGAAGGATATGATCAATGCAGACAAACACAAAATTTTTCAGGTTTTTAGTAATTTGCTGCAGAATGCTGTTAAATTTTCGTCCCCTGAGTATCCCATAACCCTTGAGGTGAGGGAAGTCAAAAATTCCTATGAAGTAAGAATAGTCGATAAAGGGGAAGGGATGAGGAAAAAAGAATTAGAGAAAATATTTGACCAATTTTATAAAGTCCCAACCAATAAAAAGGACGGGATGGGGCTGGGATTATTTCTGGCCAAATCAATTATTGAACATCATGGAGGGGAAATAACGATCCACTCCGCAAAGAATATGGGTACGCAAGTAGTTGTTTCTTTCCCAAAGCCATTATGAGAAGTCTTGAAGAATTTTTACTGCCACGCATGTCATTTATGCACCAGCACATGGAAATGAGAGGACATCCTCACCTGCGCCAGGAACTATCACGAAAAACTCCTGTTATCGATAATTTGGAGGGTTTTCCCGAGTTTTATAACGGGATTGTTGATGACGTACTAACGCATAATATTGTTGAGCTCTTTGCTATTGGTAAATCGGGTATAGGAAAGGGAGCTGTGATTGAGCAGACCTTTCGAAAAATGGAAGATGATAAGCGCGTGAAGGGGACTCGACGCACTGGCGCACGTGTCCATCTGCAGTATTATTCCTTGGCTACTGAGTTTCAGGATGCAGTGAGGGAGCTGGGCGTTGTGTCTCCGTGGGGAGAGTTTACGCCACAAGAATTAGCAGATGCTGCCGAGAAAGCAGCTCATTTGGGCCAAGGAAAATTGAATGAGGCAGAGGTCTCTTCTGAGAAACCAATTCTACGGGGGATGGATTTTGTTGCCGTGTCTGTTCCTGTTGATTTGGGAGCATCTCTTCTTACCCATGCTGCTTCTCGGGCAAAAGAGGACCCCTCATATACCTATCGAATAGTTGCCCTCAAAACAGATCCAACGATTCAAGAAGAAACGATTGCTCTCAGAGAGGATTTGTGGAATTTGGCTGAAGATACTCCTCCTCAAGTTGTCTCCCACATGCTTCGACGGAGAAATGTCAAACCTGATACTCCTTCTTTGGAATTAGATAAAGTAAGAAGAGGAGCAGGGCACCCTCGAGGACTTTTGCTTGTGAATGAGTTAGTGAATGGTCAGATATATGAAAGGCAGGATGAAATTCGGGAAAAAGTTGATAGGGCCTTTCCTTGGATAGAATCTCCGTCTCATCTGTCCGGAGACTCGTCTCTGCTTGCTGTAGGGGAAGATAGATATTACAAACTGCTCCTTTTTCATGATTTTGGGGCAGATTCACAGAAATGTCTTATTGTCCCTAATACTTTTTTGAAAAGACAAATTCCATTTTATGCAAAAAGACTTTCCCAGTACAGAATATAATCGTTATAGTAGTTTCTTTAGCTGATTGAGTACAAGATATGTTCTTCTTTTAGCAAGTCCAATATGAGAGGAGGGGTCCAATAATTTTTGTAATTGGTCTTTTGAAAAATGCTGTGAAATTTCCTTTTCATGAAAAAGTGTATCCACGAGAGAGATTTCTTGTCCACTGTCTCTTCCCTGCCAGACCTTCATACTACAGGACTTTATGAGTTCATGTATTTTTTGTCTGTCTGCATGTTTTTCTGACACCAGTCTCATCAGAAGAACTTCTGTCCCGGCAAATTGGCCAAATGTCTCAAGATTTTTATTGACACTGGATTGGCTGATTTCTAGGTTAGTAAGAAGGTTTTTCACCGTGGAGATGGCCTCATCAATTGCTAAAAAACTTTCAGGAAGAAAAAGTCTTTGCGATGCTGAATCATCTAGTGTTCTTTCTAAGAGTGAATTTGCTGGATTGGCCCAGGCAGATTGCAGATGCGAGCTGACGTAGCGACAGAGCGAGCAAACTTTTTCTGCTTTATCTGGATTTCTTTTAAAAGGCATGGCTGAGGAGCCAACTCGTTTTGCATTTCTTTTTTCCATCCATTCTCCAATTAATGGACTTTGCATAATGCGAAAATCAAAGGCAAATTTATACAAGGAGGCTGCAACATTAGACAAAAGCTCAATAACGAGCAAATCTATCTTTCGGGGATATGTTTGGTGAGAAATAAGGACAGCTTCAATACCCAGCGTTTCCAAAACATCTTTCTCAAGCTGCATGGCTTTTTCCTCGCTTCCTAAAAGCTCAACATAACTGGCAGAAGTACCCACTGCTCCTTTAATCCCTTTCCCCAGTATCATTGGTTCAATTTTTTCTAAAAATGCCAAATCCATTAATAAATCCTGTGCGTAAAACGAAAGTCTATAGCCCAGAGTTGTCGGCTCAGCAGGCTGTAAATGGGTATAGCCCATACAGACAGTGTTGGCATGTTCTTCAATTTTCTGGGCAAAAAGAGTGAGAAGTTCTTTCAGGTCTTGTTTCATACTACGCAGAGATTTTTTGATTTGGATAACAGTGGTGTTATCTAAAATATCGGTTGAGGTTGCCCCAACGTGTATTTTTCCTCCTCCTATTTTGCATTGTTCGGCAAAGGTTTGGATTTCTGCCATAAGTTCATGGTAAATTTCTTTTTCTCTCTCTTTAGCTCTGGGAATATCAATATTCTGTTGGTGGGAAGTAATATCGGCAAGTTCCTCTTTTGTAAGAAGGCCTTGTTTCTCTTCAGCTTTCGCGAGTGCTACCCACACTTTTCTCCAAGTTTGGCGTTTGAATTCTTCCGACCAAATGTGTCTCATCTCAGAGGAGCCATAACGGGTGGTAAATGGGGAAAGATAGGTAGAATAGGTAAAGGAATCTGTCATACGTATGTTTTTTTTGGGCCTTTAGTCGTGTCTTCTGAATTATCTTACGATAATTTCTTCCCGTTTGGGACCTGTTGAGATATAGCTTACTTTTGTGCCGATTTGTTTTTCGAGCTCTTTGACATATGCCTTTGCTTTTTCTGGCAGTTTCTCAAAAGAGGTAATCCCTTTAGTTGGTGTTTGCCAGCCTTTCAGGGTTTTATAAACTGGCTTAGCACGACCAAGCATAACTGCATCCATCTCTGCATAGCCAACTTTTTTCCCGTTAAGGGTATAGCCTGTACAAATTTTTATTTTTTCAAAACTGTCCAAAACATCTAGTTTGGTTACAGCAACGCCGGTATATCCACTGCTTTGGGCAGCAAAACGAATAAGTTCTGCATCAAACCAGCCGCACCTTCTTGGTCGTCCTGTTGTTGTGCCAAATTCTGCCCCTTCTTTGCGAAGAAGCTCTCCGTCTTCGTCAAATAACTCTGTTGGGAATGGGCCTGCACCAACACGCGTTGTATATGCCTTCACAACCCCTATGACATCGGTTAATTTTTGAGCTGGAATACCAGACCCACCAGTGATGCCGCCTGACAAAACAGTTGAGGCCGTCACAAAAGGATAGGTTCCCCAATCATTATCTAAAAAGACGCCGTGCGCACCTTCAAATAACAAATTTTTCTTTTTCTCCAGTGCTTTTTGGAGAAGTGGATATGGCTCTTTGACGTAAGGCATGATTTTTTTTATCAATTTGAAATATGTTTTTTCTATGTCTTTTTGCTGGAGTGTCATTTCTCCGAGCGCTTTAATAATTTTATTTTTAACTGAAAGCTGAATTGCGAGTTTTTCTGAAAATTGTTTTTTTGAAAGCAGATCAAAAATACGGATACCATTGTAGGAGACTTTATCTGCATAGACAGGTCCAATACCCCGTCCTGTTGTGCCTGTGGCAGCTTTTCCTTTGGCTGCTTCATAAAGTCTATCCAATATTTTGTGATAGGGCATAATGAGATGACACCTGGGGGAAATAAAAAGTTTGTCTTTCAGTTGTATGCCTGCTTTTTCGAGCATTGCAATTTCTGCCACCAAAACTTCCAAATCAATGACTGTTCCATTGGTAATGCATCCCACTGCTTTCTTGGAAAAAATACCTGAGGGGATAAGATGCATCGGAAATTTACCGAAGGAGTTGATGACGGTGTGGCCTGCATTGTTGCCTCCGTGGAAGCGGATAACGTAGTCTGCCTTCTCAGAGAGGAAATCGATAATTTTACCTTTTCCCTCGTCTCCCCACTGTGAACCAATAACAATGGTTGTATTCATGAAGTCTTTTGGAGGAGTTTCCCTTTGCTATTAAAAAGGAATAGCGATTGTTTGTCAAGAGAAGAAAGAAGATCAGTCAATCTGAATCGTTCCGTCTGCTTTTGTTACTCCTTCGCCAGTAAAGGGATTTCCTGCTGAGGCTTGACGTATTTGATCCTGTACATGTTCCTGAACCCCTTCTGTTTTGATCCCTTGCTGCTCGCCAAGTTGTTCTAGCATTGCCTTTTTCTCAAGAAGTTTTGCGAGAAATGATATGTCTCGATATCCGCCCTCTCTCATCGCAAAACGATTTATAGGCCTTTATGGTTATTGTTGCAAGTTTCAGGTACGCTCCCATTGTGCTTCATGGTACAATAGCCACACACCATATGGACCAAGTACAACAGGTCAGAGAAAAAACAGATATAGTAGCTCTTCTTCAGGAATATATTACGCTCAAAAAAGCTGGACGGAATTTTAAAGCAAATTGCCCGTTTCATGGAGAAAAAACCCCATCTTTTGTCGTGTCTCCAGAGAGGCAAATGTGGCATTGTTTTGGGTGTCAAAAAGGAGGAGACGTCTTCAGTTTCCTTATGGAATATGAGCATATGGAATTTCCTGAGGCGCTTCGTACACTTGCTGAAAAGGCAGGAGTTATGCTTCAGAATCAAAAGTTCGATAGTCAGGCATCCTCCAAGCGGGAGAAAATTTATGCTATCAATCACTTAGCAGCAGAATATTATCATTATTTATTGACTCAGCATGAAATTGGGAAAAAGGCATTGGCATACTGTTTAACAGAGAGAAAAATGAAACCTCAAACAGTCAACACCTATATGCTTGGGTTTGCGCCTCCTTCTGGCAATGCGCTTGTTACCTATCTGATAAAAAAGAAACATTATACAAAAGAAGAAGTGTTGGAGGCAGGGCTTGCGAGTCCGAGGGGAAATATGCTGTATGATTTCTTCCAAGGGAGGCTAATTTTCCCGCTATATGACCATCGGGATAATATTATTGGGTTTTCAGGACGAATTTTAGAGAGCAATGACAACATGGCTAAATATGTGAATACACGAGAGACTTTGGTTTATCATAAAGGGTCTGTTTTTTTTGGCCTCAATAGTGCAAAAAAAGCAATCAGGGAGGACGAGTGGGCAATTATTATGGAAGGTGAATTTGATGTCATTTCCTCTTTTCAGGAGGGCATAACCAATGTGGTTGCCGTGAAGGGAACAGCCCTCACTCCAGACCAGGTAAATCTTCTTTCCCGTTTTGCAAAGAAAATCTCTCTTTGTTTTGACGCAGATAAGGCTGGACAAGATGCTTTGAGACGCAGTGTTGTTCTTTTAGAGAAAAAAGGCCTCATAACAACCGTTATTCGTATTCCTAATGCAAAAGATGCTGATGAGGCAATCAAAGAAGACCCTATTGCCTTTAAAAAAGCCATAAAAAATGATATTCCTGTCTATGATTATATCCTTGAAGGAGTTGTCCAAAAATATGGCACTAAAAATCCGATTGCTAAAAAACAAATTGGAGATGAAATGCTTCCGCTTTTGTCCGAAATTGACAATGAAATAGTGAAAGAACATTATCTGCAGCTTTTGGGGCGTACCATTAACACTTCCTACGATGCGTTAGTCAAAGCCATAGAACGATTGAAAAAACAAGAAGTTGTGAAGCGGGATGTGGTATTTACGAATAAGACTCAGCCTCGTGAGGAGAGGTTGGAAGAGTATTTGCTCGCATTGGTGCTTCAGGCAAATAATGCGCCTGCAGTACTTGAAAAACTGTCCCAATTTGTCCTTGATTATACCTGGCGTACCCCTTCTTACCAAAAGATTATTCATTTTTTGCAGAAATATTGTGAGAGTCATTCAGACTGTAGTGGTAAAGATATTCTTCCCAGCCTTCCTCAGGAACTTTTGCCTGCTTTTGACACCTGTTTTCTTTTGCCTCTTCCTCAATTTGAGTCTGATGAACTAGGGACAGAGGAGGCAAAAAAAATTGCAGATCAGTTATATGCACTTTTTATCAGGGAGGAAATTAAAAGACTAGGAGAAGAGATAAAACAAAAGGAAAAGGACGGGGAACTTGAAGAATTGGCGAAATTGCAGGCTGAATTTGCCCATTTTGTGACACTCCTTGGCAAAAAGTAGTTGTGCTTTTCCTTTCAGGCTAAATTTGATACAATATGAATACTATGAAAGCACCAAAAGGATTAAATCTCCTTGGAGACATTGCAGATTCTGCAAAAAAAAGAGGGTATATTACCCAAGATGAAATTTTGGGCATTTTCTCCAAACCCGAAGAACACGTAGCCGAACTTGACGAGTTATATGACAAGCTCATGAAGATGGACATTGACGTGTTTGAAAATGTTGATGAAGAGAAAGACCAAGCCAAGCCAATTGAGGATTTGGAAAAAGAATTAGAAGCACTCACTGTCCTTACTGAAGGCACGGTCTCTGACCCGGTGAGAATGTATCTAAAAGAAATTGGACGAATTCCACTGCTCACCTTTAATGAAGAAATTGAGCTTGCAAAACGGGTAGAAGCAGGATCTGACGCAGCAAAACAAAAACTTATCACCTCCAATCTTCGTTTGGTCGTTTCTATTGCCAAAAAATATGTTGGACGAGGTTTAACCCTTTTGGATCTTATTCAAGAAGGCAATCAAGGGCTTATCCGTGCCGTTGAGAAATATGATTGGCGACGAGGATACAAGTTTAGTACCTATGCCACTTGGTGGATTCGACAATCTATTACTCGGGCAATTGCCGATCAGGCTCGTACAATCCGTATTCCTGTCCACATGGTCGAGAATATTAACAGATTTCTGAGAGCATCTCGAAAATTAATGCAGGAATTAGGGCGTGAACCAACCCCAGAAGAAGTTGCAAAAGTACTCGATATTGACCCGGATAAAGCACTTGAAATTATAAAAATTTCCCAAGAACCAGCCTCTTTGGAATCTCCAGTAGGAGACGAAGAAGACAGTAGGCTTGGAGACTTTATTCATGACACTTCAACCCCAACACTCTTTGATGCAGCCTCACGCGAGTTGTTAAAAGAGCAAGTTTCAGAAGTGCTCCAATCCTTATCAGACCGGGAGCGGGAAGTCTTAAAACAGCGGTTTGGTTTGGACGATGGACGTCCAAAAACACTGGAAGAAGTAGGAAGACTTTTTAGAGTAACAAGAGAGCGTATTCGACAAATTGAAGCCAAAGCATTGCGCAAGTTACGCCATCCATCACGAGGCAACAAACTTCGAGATTATTTAGCCTAAGCTACTTGAGGTCTCCCCGCAGGAAATCCACCATGTTGTGCCTGTTTTTTTTGAAATTTTGAAATAAATTTGATCGCGAACTCTTTAACTCTTTGGAAAGGTGACACATGGTATTTAGGTATAAAAACTGCATCATTTTCTGGTACAGAATGGGCTGTTAATGCCTTATAACCTCTATGAATAGCCTCTGCTCCTGCTGCTGTGGAGAGGCCCAATGCTCCAACAGCACTCGCTCCTCCAAGCCCACTCAGAAGAAAGCTCCCCCCTGTCATGACCGATACGTAGGGAAGCAGTCTCTGGAAAACATTTTTTTCTTGTCTTCTTTGCTCGATAATTCCAGCCACTTTTTCTCCTTGTGCGTGTTCTTTCCCGGCAAGTCTTGCCATAAAAGCTCGCGTGTGTTTTTCTCCTAGTCGTGGATTTGTGAGGAAATCCTGTGTTTTAATAGCCACTCCTCTTCCCCGCCGTTGAAATCCGAGTTTTTCTGCAGCTTGTGCCATCTCCCTGTTGGTAAAACCTACTAAATAGGTGGGAATGAGGCTTTTTTTGCCCTGTGCTTCTAGTCTTTGGAAAAGTTTTCGTGCCTCGTTAATAGAAGCATATAAGTGATAGAGAGCGTAAGCTGAGATATCTTCATGAGCAAAATCAAGGCCACCAGGGGTGAAATGTAAATCTGCTATGGTTGCGCCTGTGGGGATTTTTTGTCCCGCCCAACGAATATGCCGAAGAAAGGGAATCCAGGCAGGGACTTTATATGTTTCGAGAGAAAGACCGTGAGAAGTGGCCCACCGGAAACCTGTCTCTTGTCTGGTTGCCATTGTCGTGACATTTTACCAGAGTAAAAGTATTTGTCAAATTGTGGGCTGGATTTCAAGAGTAGTTGATGATAAAATCACCATATATTCCGCGATAGCTCAACGGTAGAGCAGGAAACTGTTAATTTCAAGGTTCTAGGTTCGAATCCTAGTCGCGGAGCAAGGGGTTTCAAATGTTCTTTAGTATCCAAAGTCTTCTAACTTTAGGCTTTCCACGTTAAACAACATTTATTCAATAACGATCTTCTTTTTATCTCCTACTTACCAACATATCGTAAGATATGATGCATGCTTATATTGATGTCTTGACAACTACTACAACTAGTCGTAGTATATTAAGTATGTCAACTATTACTAAACAACGGGTAACACTTTTTCTTAATCCAAG
>Ga0134128_10009746_pt1 | contig 11521 bp, 6 predicted proteins | sample KB31754_FD_96462 | JGI IMG/M metagenome (GOLD analysis project Ga0134128, IMG submission 96462) | Terrestrial soil microbial communities with excess Nitrogen fertilizer from Kellogg Biological Station, Michigan, USA - KB3-175-4 | ecosystem: Environmental > Terrestrial > Soil > Unclassified ...
GATCTGCTGTCGAACAAGTTGAACGTGCGACCGTCAGTGACTGATGACTACCGGGCGTTGATCAAAGCCGAGTTGCGTGATTTGAGTGCAGCAATCGCGGCGGCAAGTGCTCGGGCAACGGATCGACAAACGCGCGCACATCTCGCGGACGCTCGCGATCAGATCGCGAAGGCGCTGGATCCGAGGTTTGCTCCACCGGCGGCGCCGGCAACGTTCACGTTCCCGTTCGGGTTCGATGAAGAGCAGCATTCGTCGTCGACGTCGTTCGAGGACTTCGATTCGAGCAGTTGTTGGCCGGATTATGCGATCCGGATCAGGCCGCCTAAAGAGTAAATCAGAGTAAAAAGAGCCACAAAAAGGCACATAAGGCACAAAGGGTTAAAATTCAATTTTGTACATTTTGTGCCTTTTTGTGGCTGGGAATGCGATCGTCCAGGAGGTTTGTCGTGTGGTCGGTGACGCTCATCGGAATGGGATTTGTGAGTGGCCTATGGGTTAGTTCGCGTGGCGGCGACACTACCTCTTCCAACTGCGGTTGCGGTTCCGCGTCCGGGCGGATCAAGAGTCCCGCGAGGATGTGACCGACGCCGGATGTTATCGGCAATAGCCCTAGCAGCCAGACGATTCTAAAGAGTTGCACCGCTTCGAACGGAATCTTCCCGAGGATGTGCGGTGGAAGTTTCAAATCGACTGAGGTTGACAGGAAATAGAGGAAAACAGTGAGACCTGTGCCGGAAAATATCGAGACTATGCCGTGGGTGATGTGCTTCTCGCGTCGTTCAGCGGCACTCTTTTTTCTTCTAAGACTCCATGACCGGCGCTCGTCACGGGCTTTCAATTTCTCTTCACGCGCTTTTGCTTTCTGTGCGGATTTAGGCTGAGTCTTCGCAATTTCCTGGTTCAGGTGATCGAGAGCGCGCGAAACCTCCTCGGTCACTTGATCGACCTTGAGATTGTTCATCAACTTGCGGATTCTCGGCAGCGGGCCGCGATCGCTTCGCGCAATCGCCTCACTGAGCGTGACTGCCTTTCCGATCACTCTGAGATTCGAGCCGCAGACGCGGCAGTACTGGACGTCTGCCTGAGCTTCTGTGCCGCATTGTGGGCAATACATGGTTTACAAAACGTCCTCAGCGTTAATTTGGTTCCAATCCGCGTTAATCTGCGGCCAAATCTTACTCGTAACTAAGCGCGTCGACCGCATCCTGCCGTGCCGCACGAAGCGCAGGATAAAGCGCGCCGATGCTGCCTCCGAGTAGTCCAACAGCCAACGCTATGAGCACCCAGCGTGGTTCGATCTCGATTGCCAAACTCGTGGTACGAGTGACGACGAGTTGCGCCAGCATCGTCAGCAACACGCCGACAACCACTCCAAGGAAGCTCACGATGATCGCCTCCTGCTCGATAACCCATGCAATCGCCGTCTTCGACATACCGAGCGACTTCAGAATTCCGATCTGCCGGGTCCGCTCGGTAACCGTAGTGTACATTGCGAGCAAGATCACGAGCACGCTGATCGCTGCCGCCACACCGACAACAACCTTGATGAAGACATTCAACGCCGGCACACCGGTCGCGTAAATCTCAGGCAGGTCGCGGGTGAAGATCAGTTGATCGTGCGGAAAACGTTCCAGAATTTGCGCAGCAACTTCGTCCTGCTGAGCCGGATTCACACAGGCGACGAGAATTGCTGACGCACGATTCTCTGTCCCTTCCTGTTCCTGCATCGTCTTCAAAGGAATCTTGATCCGTCCGCCGCCCGGTGGTTCGTAAACGCCCACGATCCTAAAGGGGCGCTTGAACATCTCAACCGTGTCGCCGATTCTGACCGTGCGTCGATCTCTCCATTCAGGATCGACGATCGCCTCGTCACCCGATTCGAGCTTGCGTCCCTCGCGAATCGTGATGTGCGCGAGATTGGCGTACTCGTCATACTCAATGCCGTCAACCAAGCGCTGTCCGAAACCGGTATCAGTTTTATCGAATGTCTGTCCGATCGGGGTGGCTGCCCTGACACCGGGTATCGACGCGAGTTCAGCTACGTGTGACATCGGTATCTTGAATTGAGAGCCGCCGCCGAGACTGACACTGCCCGAGGCGCGAACCATGATCTCCGCGCCGATATTTGACTCGCGGCGACCACGTTCGTGCAAAACTCCGTGCGCGAGACCGACAGTGAAAACGATGAGCAGCACTCCCACGCCGGTGCCAAGAATGCTGACTGCGGTACGCGCTGGTCGATGAACGATGTTTGAAAGTACGAGACTATCCATAAGACGTTGTAAACGCGGGCTGCGATCCAGGATGCGGCGCCACGCGTTGGGAAGCGTGCGCCAGGTCAGTACAAGGAGGCCGAGGGAAGTCCAGCAAACAATCGCCGCCTTGCGCACGAGAGCGAGTGCAAGACCGGCGGCAGGTGTGAAGCCCAGTCCTTTTTGGAGGATGACTTCAGTGCCGCCTTCGTAAACGCCGATTGTTCCGGGGACAAATGCAAACACAAAATTGATGACTTTGGTGAGCGACTCGATGATGTAAGCCTGCGACACCTGACTCCGAAAGCCGAGCATCTTCAGCGCCATGTAAACTTCGATAACACTCGTAGCGTGCGCCAGCAGGTTGCAGGCGATCATCGCAAAGAACGCTCCCGGATGATGCTTATAGAAGTCGTAAACCTTCAACTCTAGATGATAGATGTGATGGCGTCGCTTGAGTATGACCTTCGGACTGAGGCGGAGTTCGCCGAGTCGATCGATCATCCACGTGAGCAGCATCACGCGACGCTTGGCGGCGATAGCGGCGACCAATATGCCTGACGCTGCGACGGCCGCGATAATCAACAACACGAGATACACCGGGGGCGGCAACGGATACGGCAACAGCATCACTACCGCGCCGCTCAACACGAAGAAGACGACCGAGAGGTTGTAAATCAGATTATCGACAACGAGTGCGGGCACGCCGTACGTTAACGGCACTCGTTTTCTGAGTAACGCGACTTTTGTTGCTTCGCCGAGTAGTGGACCAGTGAACGTCAGAAAACTGATCGCTTCGCCGCCGAGACGTGCTGCGAACGCATGTCGGAAACTAATGCGCCGGTGTTCTGCAGGCACTGCTGCGCGCATCGAGATCGTGCGCAGCACGTGACGCAGTCCACTGAGACCAAGTATGACGAAGAAGCCGAAACCGATACGCAAGAGGGCGTCGAAAAGCGGCTGCACGCCGACGCGATGAATTACGTAGATGAGTAGGCCGAGACCAAGCAGGAAAGCGAGCGTTTGCAGCCAGACCAGATAGCGGCGCGAGGTGTTTTGAGTTGATTCCGGTTCTTCGGAGAGTTCTTGGGTTTCACCGTTCTGCCAGTTGCCTGCGAACTCTTCTCTCGATTCAATCAAGGCGATACACGCGCTCCATAAACGCCGAGAACTCGGCTAACTAGCCAACGCCTTCGGCGTAGTTATTGCTTCGTAGCTCCATTAGCTGTGGCTTTCGGGCGTTTCCGATCCGGTAAGAGCTCTTCGACCACAGGGCCGGGGAATTTTCTGAAACCTCTCTCCCAAAGTTCAGGTACTGGGTTGCTATCATCGCGTAAATTTCCCGTTAATGCCAACAGTGTCGGCACGTAGCTCAGGCTGTCGTAAGGGGCTTCGATATTCAACGCGCGCGGAACGTTTGTCCGCGCACCGCCTGCGACCATGAACGTCGAGTGCGTGGAAATGCGAAAGAAGGAGCCGTGATTCCCGCCCGGATTGAAACCACGAACGTCGAAGTTCCAGTGATCGTGGGCCACAATCAACATGTCAGGTTCGACCAGTTCGCGCTTGCGACGCGCATACTCTCTCATCAACCGCTCGTCGTCGGTCAGTTTTGTATCTTTGGTCGAGAGCCGCTCGATGTCGTGTCGCGCGAGCTCTTCGTGAAGACCGATAAGACCGTTCGAATAGTGCGTCTTGTGAAGTGCGAGTAACCACTCGGCATCTGTGTGCCACTGGCTCAACCACGTCGCGCGATCCGCGCCGCCGGGCACATTCAGATTCGGATCTTCGAGCATCTGCAAAGGCAGACCAGCCTGCCAGCCCATCTCCTTAAACTGAAAATGCCCGCTCGCATCCTGTGTGAGATTGCTGATCGGCAGGTAGCGCAGACTTAAGCTGCCATTCGCATCGTGTCGCGAGACTATGAGTGCCTGACGATCCACGCCGCACGTCACCCAGATTACATCGTTGTCGATATCGTTCATCAGCGGCAGCACGAGGTCACGCGACAACCTGGCGGCAATGAGATCGACAGGGCGATTCGAAACACCGCGCTGAACGTTGTTTCTGACCGATACGCTCTGTAGCAGCGAGAAGTAGTTGACGTGCACGAAGCTCTGGTCCAGGTTCAGCGACCCGTCCGGATTCGCGACGAGTCCGTTTGGACCAACACCAACCACGTAGTTCTGAAGTTCGTAAATCGTGTTTCGATCGCCCATCGCCATCTGCGGAATGATGTCCGCAATCCTCACCTTGTTCGGCGAGAAGGCTTCTGACGAGATCGACAACAGGTTCTTGAGAGTGCGAGCGTACTCGCTGTATTCCTTCTCCTCGGTTTGCCAGCGATCGAGTTGTACGTAGATGCGTTTCGAGGCATCGTCCAAACCCGCGTCCTGCTGTTCTTTCGCAAACTTCTTTGGCTGCGCTTCCCACAGCTTGCGTTGTTCGGCGATCGCGCGGTCGAGTGCTCCCAGCTCGTTTTGCAACTGCTTGAGATCTGTTTCCCAGCCGGGGCGCCGGCGGTCGATTATTCCAAAGAACTCGTTGAACGCTGCTTTGTAAAGCTCTTCGGAAAGTCCGCCGCGCTGCAATTCCTTGATCAGAATGTGCAGCGCGTTGAGATCGCTGTCGCGCAGATGCACGGACGCTCGTTCGTTGCCGTCGAAGTCGAGCATCGCGGTTGGATAAGCAGTGCTCTCGCCTTTCAGATAGTAAGAATCTGGCGTTGTTGTCGTGATCAGCGGTACGAGCGGATTCACGCCTTTGATCGAATAGTCAAGCATCAGCCGGCGTTTGGTGATGACATGATGACCGCCGCCTGCGCGACTGCCGAGCAGTTTCACGAGATTGTAGCCCTGGCTGTAAACCTTCTCGTCCGTATTGACGCCGTGATCCGAGATCAGAACCATCGACGTCTCATCAGCCAGCGGACTCTTTTGAATCGCAGACCAGACTTCTCCGATCACTGCGTCCATTTCCTTCAGCACGGCAAGATGAGTTTGCACGTCGTTGTTGTGATGCGCGGCGTGATCGAAATTTTCCATCATCAGGTCGAGATAACGAATCTTCGGATCGCCCAGCTTCGTGATCAGTTCCTTGACAAGTTGATCGGTGATCGCGCTTCTCAACTCGAACCCCATGGTCCACTCGTCAAACAGTTCCTTGGGGGACTTAGAGAAGCGATTCTGGAGACTGTTTTGTAACGTTGAGTAACGCGGGTTTCGAAGGAAGATCGAATAGGTCGTGTAACGTTCGTTGTGCGGATACGCATCGGACAACAGCGGCAGTCCGAGCGAGTCGAGCACTTCAACCGCTCGCATATCGATGCGGCTGCCGTTGATGCCGGCAAGGTAAAGCGGAAAGAAGTTCAGATAGTCGTAAGAGTGCAGGGTGTAACGATCGAATTCGACGTTGCCTTTGATTTGCAGGTGCTGGCCGGTCTCGAGCAGCGACCACGAAGGAGCCGACAAGCTCATGCCGCGGACATAGAAGTTCGAGAGTCGGGCGCCCCGCTGGTAGAAGATGTAGTCGATCCACGGAAGCAAACTCTTGTCGGACTGTGGATCGCGTTGCTTAACGAAACGGTCGACGACGTCGTAGGGCAGTCCGTCGCATTTGATGACGACGAGGCGTTTGGTCTGTGCGAACGAAGAGCCGCAAAGCAGGAGAAGAATTACTCCCGCAAAGGCGCAAAGACGCAAATCAAACGTGGTTTTTACGCGAGACATCGTCAGGGCTGGCCTGTTACTGCTGGCGCACCGCTGACGGTTGCGGCAACTGGCTGGACTCTCGGGGCACCACGAAGATATTCGCTGGCAAGATCTCTTAAGACTTTGGCGACTTCGTTATTTTGCGAGATACGCAGTAATTCGTTCCGCGCTTTCGAGCTGTGAATTCGCGACAGACTCTCGAGACACGCGCGACGCGTCTCGTCGTCCTTGGTGCGCGCAAAGATCTTCGCCGTCGCGGCGGCAGCGTTGCCGCTCGCTTCAGAGCCGTGGTCCGCGAGGAAGCGTAACGACCTTCTCACATCTTCGAGATTCCACGTGACATCGATCTCAGCGCTCGACTTCGCAATCTGTTGCAGGAAACTGGTGTGATACTGGACTCGACGCGCGATATCGAGCCGGTCTTCCATATCGTCCGTCAGCTCCTCGCGGTGAACGTATTTCCCGAAACTCAAAACATTCAGAACGCTGAACGCCAGTCGCGCCTTGCCGTCGTGTTCGAGCGGCGTCAACTCGGCGCGGCGGTCTCGTTCGAGTTTCGCGCCGAGCCCTTCAGGGGATGGATCCTTGGCGTACGCAACGAGCGCGTTGTACTGCTCGGTCGCGATCTTTGCTTCCGCGTTCAGCCCGTTCTCAAACGGATTGAGCGAGATCTTCTCCAGCCGGCCGCTGACTTCGTCACGAAGCTCAGGTTCCATCGACGAGTTGAGCGCGAGCAATAACTTCAGTTGCGAATACGTGTGCAAACGCGAAGGTTGATTGATGTCCATGCCACGCCGGCCCGTCACAAAATCATAGACCGTGCGACCGAGGAAGAACGGCAGGTTGCCAAACTTCGATAGCGACAGCATATTGCGCGTCACATCATTCAAAACGCGGCGCGACATCTCGCGTTTCTTGGGGTTGTAACCGTCACGAAAATCAACCAGCAGCATCGGGATCTTCGGATTATCAAGACCGTAAAGCCCGAGCGGAATCATCTCCACTGCTTCGGCGCCCGGCGTGTCGCTGTCAACCGGATGATTCTCGGAATCGAAGTATCTTGTCTCGACGTAGCCTTTCCAGTCCAACAGTCGCTTGTCCGTCCACGGATTTGCGATGTTCAGGAAACGTTTATCGTAACGCGAGCCCTGTAGTTTGATCAGATCGCGCTTCGCAACCCAGAGCAGCGCATGGGTCGCACTGCCGTCAGGCATCAGCAACGGTTCGAAATAGAGCGACTCAGCTTCGGCGCGCTGGCGCAGGAGTTCCCAATTGTGTCCGCGTTCGTCGCGCGTTTGCGTCGTCCTTCGGTTGTAGTAGTTCTCCAAGTGTGAATCGTCGACCAACCCGCCGAACGTCTTGTCACTGAGCAGCAGCCGCGCCTGAATCGTCGCCATCTCCGACTTGGTGAAAACTGATTCGCCTTTCACTGACTGATACAAGGCCAGCACTGATAACGCGCGGATGATATGAGAGCGTCGATAGTCACTGGTGTTACGACGATAAGAACTGGTCGACGCTTTGATCGGCGTGCCGTACGTGTCGAGCAGGACGTTCTGAAGCGCAGCCCAAAAGATCTTGTCCCACACGTCGTTTTCAGGCGCAGCAAGATCAAGCGCGGCCGGCGGCACCTTCGTCAATGACTCCTTGTTTCCGACGCGCGTGTAGAAAAACGGAATCGCGGCTGCGAGGCGTTGCCTGGCTGTCGGGCGCGTGTAAGTCAACGGCCAGACGTAGCGCAGACGATTGTTCTCGGAGTCGTTATCGCCGAGAGTGTCACGCAAAATAGACACGAGCGGTACCCAGTTGTCGTTTTCATTAGACTCGATACCGGTGAGTCGAGCGTGAACAGTGATCAACTCAGCGCCGCCCGGCACCTCGATACGCTCCAGACGGAGTATCTGAGAGGGTGCTGACGCTGGGTCGGTTTCGTCGGTGTCTGAGGACTTTGGACCCTGAGCCCGGATGAGTGTCGGGGATAGTGGCGAGACAATGAACAAAAGAGCCAGAAAAAAGCTCGCCCTCAGGTGCCAGTGCCTACGGCTTCGAATCGTCATCCTTCTTCGTCCGCGATAGCAATAAAATCTGGCAGATGGGGAGTTTGTACTGCATCTTAAAGCTACAACATTTGACTAGATGTCTTGATAAAGCGTTACGTTTGGTTTTCAACAGCAATAGTCGTGCCCGCGCGGGCCAAAACCAATATACATTACTCTCGGCCCTTATGGACCGATTTTGTATCAACCATGTGACAGCTCTTGCATTGTAACAAGCCACACATGCATAAACGCCACACTCGAAGCGCGCCTGTGTTGCTGAAGACGATTATCTTGTCATCAGTGTTAACGTGACTGGTATTGGACTCAGAAGATGGCACGGGCTTGTCGCGTGGAATCTCACGTTTGTTCCCATGGCATCTTGAGATTTGTGCGTTGAATTATTCCCGCTGGCCGGCGCTATGGCCGGAGGCTTGGCTGGCGGTTTCCGCTTCTTTCGCATCCTTCGGCGGGACTTCCCAGCCTGAGCGCTCGAGCAGTGGGAGACTGAAACGAATCGGTACCGCGAAGTTTGAGGCCTGGTTTTCAGTGAAGACTGCGAAGTTAACTCCGATCACTCGACCGGACGGACCAAATAACGGCGCACCCGATCCGCCTTCGGCAGTTCGGGCGTCATACACGATTCTTCGAACGTCGAGATCGGTGATGCTGCCTTGAGTGGTCAGCGGTTGAATGCGTTTCGTCTCGGCAAGGTAAGCGAGTTGGGCCATCGGCGTGCCGTAGCGCTGTTGAATTCCTCTCGACTCTGACTCGTCCAGGAGTGCGAGGAGACGATCCGGTCCAGAAGGATAACCCATCATCACGACAGTCTTGCCCACTGCGACTGCGTCCGGATCAGTTTCGAGCGGCAGGACGGGAATCGTTTCCGGAATTTCCGGAATGTCCAAACTACAAACCGCGAGGTCGTCTTTTGTTGAAACGCCTTTGAACTTGAGTGGGATCGCCTGAGGGATGTTGGGAAAGTAGGCGATCAGCTTTCGCAGACGCGGTTGAGCATTGAGCCCGCCGCCGATACTCTGCGCGCGATCGTCAGCGATCCACGGTTGCGCGATATGCCGGTTAGTCAGCACGAAGCCCTGGCCGACATGAAATCCCGTGCCGACAAACTCGTATTCCGCAATTGCAGCATTGCCGTCCGGCGTTAACGCTTCGGGCGTGTTGCCACTCTGAACCGCTGCACCGCTCTCGTTCATCTGAGCTTCAGCGTAGCGAAGTGGTCGACCCGTTCCCGCCTCAACAAAGTAGAACGAACCCGCGATCAGGCACACGCCACTGCCGTATTCGCTCCGCAGCTTCACGGCCAGCGACAAACTCGCCTGGATCTGTCTGTTAGATTCGTCGATGTCGCTAATCTGCTGATTTGTTTTAGAGACTTGGTCTTGCATGTGGCCGAGCTGCACGCGTTGATCGTCAATCAACCTGCGGCTGCGCTGAAGTTCCTTGTACATCGCGAAGCCGAGATAGAGCATGCCGCCGACGAGGGCGATGATGATCCCGAAAACAACTAACTTGGTGCTGGGATTAATTTCGCGGACCAGCTCGCGCGTAAACTCGCGCAAAAAGACCTTGGCGTCGTCGCGTCTCGCTGTGGCTGCGGACTCGATCGCGGCGGCTTCGATAAACGGCGCCACGTGCGTTTCACGCGGCGAACCCGGTACGACTGCCGGCAGGGCACGAACAGGGAAGAAGTGCAGTATCAACTCGGAATCGGCGATGCGAAGCTCGTCCCCGTCATTGATTTCACCGCCCGAACTGACCGGCTCGCCGTTCAGAGTCAGCGGTACTGCCGCATCCAACCCACTCACCCGATAAGATCCATTGGCTCGGCTCAGCTCGAGCAAAACTGCGTTTGCGGCGTCCTTCGGCAGACTCGAAGAGCGGAGTCGCAGGTTGCAGTTTTCAGAGGTGCCAATGCGAATGTTATCGTCGGAGAGGATTTCGGTATGCCGGTCTTCGCCCGAGGAGATGTGGATAACCAGGCCGGTTGCCATAAAGTTAGAGAGCTACAAAACCTCACTTACGCAGCGAGCGCCCGGATCCGACCGCCTAACAGCTTGCGCGGTTATCTCCAGCCGCCCTCGACGCCATTCTACATGAAGTGGAGCGAAAGAGTTAACGTAATCGTGTGCGTAGTGTTAGCATAAATGCGAAGGAAGGAACCGAAACTTGGTTAACGTGGATTTCATTGATGACCGCGAATGTTTAGTTGATCTCGCGCCGATCGCGGCGGCTGACATTCAGTATCACGTGTTTGTTTGTACAGGGAAGTCGTGCTCGGCTAACGACAGTGTGGAAGTGAGGAATGCTTTCGAGCGCGAGCTGAGAGCACGCGGGTTGCAGTACGGAAAGGCAAAGAAGGGTTGCAATCCGAACGGTTCAGTAGTGTTGACTGAATGTGCGTCAGTTGGATTTTGCGCAGTCGGTGCGGCGGTGATGATCTATCCCGATGGTGTTTGGTATGCGCAAGTGCGAGCTAACGACGTTCCGGAGATCGTCGAAGAGCACATCGTTAACGGACGTGTGGTTACACGGCTTGCGCTGTTGAAGGTTCGGGCAAAGGCGTAGCAGTTTCTTCTTTCGGTTTCCAACGCAACACTGGTTTGCGCGCGGCCGCGGCTTCATCGAGACGCCCGATACGCGTGTTATGAGGCGCATTCAAAACCAGTTCCGGATCCTCAACCGCCTCAGTCGCAATCGATCTCATTGCAGCGATGAACTGATCGAGTTCCTGACGACCCACCGATTCCGTCGGCTCGATCAGCATCGCGCCCTGCACAATCAACGGAAAATAGATCGTCATCGGATGAAAACCGTAGTCGATCAAACGCTTCGCGATGTCGAGCGTGTGAACGCCTTTGCGTGACTGTCGCTTATCAGTGAAGACGACTTCGTGCATCGGCGAGCCCGCGAATGGTTTGTCGTAGTCCTCAACCAGACCCGCAGATATATACCGCGCGTTGAGCACCGCCGCCTCTGTAGCTTCGCGCAAACCGTCGTTGCCGTGAGTCAACGTGTACGCGAGGGCGCGCAGCATCATGCCGTAGTTTCCGAAGAATGCTTTAACGCGGCCGATTGAGTGTGGCTGATCGTAATCGAGTCGAAAACTGGCATCAGAAGACTTTACGATCCGCGGCACCGGCAGAAACGGTTCGAGCTCTTTCGTGCAGCAACATGGACCACAGCCCGGTCCACCGCCGCCATGCGGAGTTGAGAAAGTCTTGTGCAGGTTGAGATGGATCACATCTACGCCCATGTCGCCCGGACGCGCGACGCCGACGAGCGCGTTCATGTTTGCGCCGTCCATGTAAACGAGGCCGCCCGCTTCGTGAACGATGCCGCAGATCTGTTGGATGTTGGTTTCGAAGAGGCCGAGCGTGTTTGGATTGGTCAACATCAAACCCGCGACTTCGCCGTGTGCGCAGAGTTCGCGCAGGTGATCGAGATCCGTCAGACCTTCCGCAGTTGAGCGGATCGTTTTGACTGAGAAACCAGAGAGATGTGC
>Ga0134128_10009747_pt1 | contig 11521 bp, 11 predicted proteins | sample KB31754_FD_96462 | JGI IMG/M metagenome (GOLD analysis project Ga0134128, IMG submission 96462) | Terrestrial soil microbial communities with excess Nitrogen fertilizer from Kellogg Biological Station, Michigan, USA - KB3-175-4 | ecosystem: Environmental > Terrestrial > Soil > Unclassified ...
AGACTATAATAATAGTGACAATGGAAGCAGACATAGGGATTACATCGTGTCAGTCTTTCTAAATGCAATCATTTCCTTTCTATATAACACCTGCATAACAATGACTGCTTTTCACACCTTTCTTTTATCACCTGTTCGCTTCCAACAAACAAATGTCACATTTTAGATATAGCCTACACGTATGACATGTACGACATGCAGGCATCCATATGAAACCGTAAATAAATGCATCTAGGTTGCAGCATGAAAGACAGATAAAAATTTTACAGGCTAGTTCTAATCCATATCTAACTCTCGAGGGAGTAACCTTTATTTTTCTATTGCACGAAAACTAAGTCAGATGACTGTATTGGATCCAAATATCCTCAATCCGTTTACATTGTTGGATCCAAATGTTTCTCAAACTATTAGTTTTTTGATAACCATCATATCTGTCTGTTTCTCTTTAGTAATTTCATGGCATTTTTTCAGATCCTATAAATTCTCTGGTTTTGGATATCTCCTAGGGTTGCCCATAGGGTTTGCATTTCTAGCATTCTCATTAGTGTTTGAGCACTTTAGCTTAATGTATTCGCACGATGACTTGCTATATCCTGTTTTCTTCTGGATACAATTGGCACTGCAATCTGAAGCATTAGCATTGATTGCTTTATCCTATCGTTTTAAAAACTCTACTGCTATTAATGGAGATTTCGACGATGCCGAGGATTCAGGTGTAGCAAAACCTATTCATCATTACCATATATCTACACGAGCCAGAAATATTTTGAGTAGTAGTCTACCCATGATAATGGTTACAATCCCGTTCATAGTCCCTGTATCAGAATTGATTTCAGGTCCGGACTTTAATTATTCTGGGATTGCGGACATGAGTTTTTTCATGAGGATATATAATATGGCTGTTCTGGGCTATGTGTTTAGTAGTGCAGTTCTATCTTTGATAAAAGCAGCGAGCATAAAGCTACTTTATATTCCAGCCGCGTTTGCGCTTCTCTGGCTTGAACAATACTCGTTAACCATTACATATTTTGATAACAGTGTAGTGGCATTTATTGGCTCATTAATAGCAAGGATAACTGCATTAAGTCTATTTATATGTGTAGTATTCAACATAACATATAGACGAAGGCGGAGAATGGAAATTGAGGCAAGAAAAAAGACATAAGCTCCAACTCTTTTATGCAATACTCTGTGCTATAGAAGAGGATATGGTCGTGAACGAAGTCGCTAAGCCCACACGCATACAACATCATTCAAGGTTGTCTTATGACAAGATGATGAATCATCTAATCGAATTAGAAGAAAAGCAGATGATATACCGTACGAAAAATGGATTAATATCAATAACTAAAAAGGGTAGAGAATTCATCAAACAATACGATGAGTTAATAAGTCTCATCGAAAGCGCTGGTCTATAAAATTTACATTCTCGTTAGAGCAAAGGCAAATAATCAAGTCAGCAAATTAAGCAGATTGAATATATTATTTTTCATCATCAGTTAATTTTTATCTTCCAATTTTCTTTTGGTAATATTACACAAATTTCATTCCACTATAGTTCGCCTTTGCAATCAATTCCAGATTTAAGATCAAATTCATATTCATCATAGCAAGTAATTTTGCAATTAATTCTTGACGATTGGCAGTGAGTCTATGCTTACATTATACACTCAGGGACTTCAACTATTCCGTTCGGTGCTTATGAGTAGGGAGTGGCTCAAGTCTAAATGGAGAAATATACGGCCACTAAGGAATGCTCCCCTAGCTAGACCAATTCCGATAATAGTTGGAATTAACATATCCTTGAATATTTCTGAAATTGCACTTCACTGTTTTTCGATATCGACAGTTTAGGGAACAGGTTGAGGTATTTAGTAATTTTTGATAAGAGAGAAGATAAGTGCAGACAAAATAAGGAATGATTTTACTAAAGGTAAGTCTTTCCACAAGAAGGTGGGTTCACTTTTTCCTGGTTACTTTGCGGTCTCATTTGTTTCCCAAATCCCAAAACTGTTATTCTCTGTATCATTACATAATGCAAAGTATCCCATTCCTGGTACTGCCGTTTTAGGAACAACTATTCTACCACCAAGCTTCTCTATCTTAGAGGAATATTCGAGTACTGACGTTACATCTATGAAATTAGTAATTTGTTGTTGTGAATTTTGTCTCTTCATCATTCCCCCACCTACCGATGCTTTATTTCCTTTCTCATCTATTGTAGTTACGATCCAATATTCCATAGTCGGCGAACCACCAGCACCATTTGTTCCAGGCCATCTTTCAATTTTCCATCCGAATAGATCGGTATAGAATTTCCTTGATCTTTCAACGTCATCTGCAGGTATTTCAAAATGAACGATTGTTGGCATATTCTTCCAATGTGTATATACTTTATAAACAACAAAAGTGATAATTTCTAGACGTCTTTGTCAAGCGTTGCTTGGTATACTTAAAATGCATATAGAAAACAGCATAACGTGTAGTGGGGTTGGATTATAGCCCCTCTTCATCACCATATATCCTTAATTACAACTATGTAGTATTAAAATTGAAAACAAATATGTATGCTGCATCATCTTCAAAACAAAATAAAAAACAGCAGCACATATGCAACATTTGCAGTAGAATTTTTGAATCAGAAGAAGCATTAGGAGCACATAAAAGGATAGAACACGGTGAATCTACTCATGCACCAGCAGGCGTGGGCTGACACTATAATTTTTTTCGTGACAAGCAAAACATTCTCATCGTATTATCAAGCCACTTGCTCTCCCATGTCTAATATAAAAAATAAAAAAACCTCGCACAGGTGAGCCAAATAAACTATACCGGACTCCTCAGTGCTCACTATCATATTTTGTTGGGACGTTAAAAGTGAAACACAGTCCCTACACTTGTTTGTATAAACTTTTCGGGCATGGCTTCAATGATCCTGTTGGTTGCCTTCCAACCAGTACAATGGCAAGGAATAAGATATCTTGGATCTGCATTCTGCAGTTCTCTGACTGTTGATTCTATGATATCTTCGTGTATGCCGCCTGTTAAATGAAATCCCCCAACAATCGCATAAATTTTACTTATTCCTGTTAATGATTTTGAATAATTTATGGTATTAATTATTCCTGCATGACCACATGCCGTAACTATTACAAGGCCTTTGTCTTTGATATTTGCTACTACGGCTTGATCATCATTAACCAGTGGATCCGGAAGAAGGGTCTTTTCTTCCTCCTCTGGTTTTCCGTTATCGACATTATTCTCCATGTACTGAAGAGGAAACCCTTTCTCAAAGCTTGTTTTCCTTGGTATTTCTCCAGTTATTAGCAATGAAGGATTCTTACAATCAGTTGGTAGAAAGCTCGTATACTTTGCTTTATGTATTAGTGCCCCTGCTTCCTCGAGCTGTTTTTCATTCAAGAATGGCAACTTTGCCTTGTTACCACCGGGATACACGATCCACCTTTTAAGAAAGGCATCAGGATGACATATGACTAGGGTAGGTTTAGATATTCGCTTAAGTACATTGAGAAGGCCTATGAAATGATCGAAATGCCCATGGCTTATGATAATCGTTTCTACATCTCTCAGATCTACACCAAAAACATCTGAATTATAGATTACTCCATTTTCACTCACTCCCGTATCAAACAAAAAGATATTTTTGTTCTTGTTGGAATGATATTTATCATGAGATATAATTTCAATAAGAGCTGAAAATCCATGTTCTGCGATTGGTGCAGGAAGAAACCTCTTACCTGTTATCATTGGCGGTCTTGCCACAACAGGAGGAGAGCTTGGCAACAGCCTGTCAGTGATATTGTCCATAAGTAATTTGATTGAAAAAGAATCAATCTCTTGTAACTGCATTGTTGAGTGATGTAATCTACTGTGTTTATAAAAATATTTTATATTATATATGCCAAAAACGTGGGTATGAGGAAACAGGTACTATTTGATCTGGATCAGGCGCTTAATCTAGGTAATGGATGGATGGATTTCGTCACTCGGATCGGCTCGCTATACTGTGGATTACCTGTCAGTTCAGAACAGCAATTGGCAATTACAGATTTAACCTTCTCGGGAATTAGCCATATCATTAGCCGTTCTCACCCTATTATTATGCCACCTCCGTTTAATAGCATACTTAGGCTAATGGGGTTGTATATTTTGCATAAACCGTACTAACTATCGACGTTGTCGAACCAGTAGTTTAAATAAGAATGCTCTATTTAGATGCTGTTTTTAGGTTCTAAATGAGTATTCTCTATACAATTACAACATTTCGTCGAGCCATACTATTCCTTCTCCATTTTTCGCCCCAGAAGCTAGACTGAAATGAAGGATAAGTTTGATATTTAGAATTTCCCATACCATGTCCTAATGTACTGAGACTTATTACGCGGAAGAAAACTGTTGTAGTAAATTCCTAAATTATCACTAGTCTTTAAGATGTAGCTTTCTTTGCATATAGTATTCTGACATTCTGCTTAATACATATATCAGCATAACTACGAGTGAAATGGATATTATTGCTTCAATTATGGATACAGTCAGTCTGCCAAAACTAACCCTAATCAGAATAGCATCTAATTGGGGTACCACAACTACTAAAAGTGCTGCAACAGCTAATATCATTAACCACATTACTGTTACATATCCCATGAGATGTATAAGCCTCATAATTTCGAAATACTCCCTTGTCAATATAGTGCCTTGCCCTTTAAATCAATCGCAAGACATAGCGAATACCAGACCTGAGCAGGCATTACAGTTCCTGAGTATTCCTAAAATGTAGGGTTCGGTAACTAATCATAGAGATTGGAGCCCACAAAATCAATGTGCTAAATACAAAGGTAACTTGATTTAGCGAACTTTTTGCGATCTACTACCTGTTTCTTCCATCGAAATACCCGCTGAGCCTCAAATGTTATGCCTTCCTTGTAACTGCTAAATCGATGCTAACTATAGCTTCCAAATAAATCGAGATGACTACCTTCCAAATTCCAGACTTATAAAATTCGATCCAGAGTAGCGTTGATAAGACTCCTCTGGAACCAATATTGTGTGTGTCGCTGTTTATAAAATTTGACCTGTTCTAGAACGCAGATCTGAAACTATCAGTTAATTTTTTGTGATACAGGCTCTTACATGCTTTGCCACCATCAGCTGCTGCTCCCTCGCCAATAATTTCCCTAACATTTTTCATTCTCTTTTTATCATATATTGTATCAAGGAACTTATAGCATATAATACATACTTCTTCTACCAAACTGATATCGATAGCTATTACCGTAATTTGAATGCTGCAATGTAGCTTTTTTTGCGATCCTGTCGAGGTACTTTATTAGAAGGCTCCCCAATGGTATTACATACGTCATCAAGTCATTTGCACTGTACTCTGACATGTTTATTTAACCGGCGTAGTAGCAGAAGTTGCCGACGCTGTTGTAATCTTAGGTGCTTTCCATCGACTTGCCCATTTACCTAATTCCTTTAATATTTCTTCTAATTCTTTAGCCTGAATAGTTAAACTATATTCAACTTTCGGTGGTATTTCTGGATAAATCCTTTTGGAAACAAGGCCTTCACGTTCTAGCTCCAATAACCTCGCAGCCAATACAGTACTACTGATCCCTGACAAGATTTTTTTTAATTCATTAAAACGTATCACTTGTTTTGTGCTTAGATTTTTCAATATTGTTAAAGACCATCTTTTTCCCAATGCTTCCCAAACATTGTCTACTTCACATCTCTCTGTTGCCTTTTGTCGTTCTTGTGTTTCTCTTGCAGAGGAAAATTTATCTTTCATTACTTTGGTGGCAACACTAAGTAATAAAAGGTTATATATAATATTACTAGATTAGATAATATTACTAGATTAGATAATATTACCAAAGAGTTGACGAAGTCACAATTAGTTGACTAGTATCAACCAATCTACCTATGCACTGGGTTCATTCATTTCATAAAATAGGCATTACAAAGCATATACCATTACTAAATAAATTTAAAACAAGAAAACAGAACATTCTAAGCTCAAATTTAAAGGCGTCCATTTAACCTTTTATTCATCTTATAGATCATCTTATCATATTGAGAAATTTAGCCGTATCATCATCTTCTCTGAAGTTGTTTATGATATGATGGCATAAAAAGATGAAATTAATTTTTTGCGTACCGCTGCCGACTGAAGCAACAAATGTGGTGCTTATTATATCCGAGAGTATTCTTTACTTTATGACCAAGGATGTTTACAAAATACAGACAAACAGTAGCTCTTACGCTGGTAACCAAATGGGTTTTCAATCGAGAAAATTCCAAATCAAGGGACCCAATATAGACTATTACTAATATTTAATTAAGGGCTGATGCGAAGTTATAATAATTGTCAAAGGCAGCACAACAACATTCTAAACATCCACACGAGTCCAGAGCCGAGATGACCGTCATGATGCTGCCTTCAGATGCAAATCCAAAGGGGAATGTTTTTGGAGGTATTATATTAAAACATGTGGATCTGATAGCTGGATTGTGCGCGAAAAGACATGCTGGTCGTGCCAATATTGTCACGGCAAGTATAGATAGAATGACCTTTTTGAAGCCCGTATTTGTTGGTAACGCATTGATTCTTAACGCAACACTGAATTACGTAAAACGATCTTCTATGGAGATTGAGGTTACTGCGGAGGCCGAAGACCTAGATGATGGAGTGCGAATTCATACTGGAACAGCATTTGTTACGATGGTTGCTCTTGACAAGTATGGAAAACCTACAGGAGTCCCAGGGTTGATACTAGAAGAAAATGGCGATAAAAAACGATTTGAACAAGCTGAAGCTAGAATGCTTTCTCGCCTAAAAGAAGCAGGACGAATGTAATTTAATGGATTCCATCGAATGAAGTATAATTCAACCCCAAATGACTACTTTCCTTTTTTCACAGGCTTTGGAATGTGTAGAATACTAGTTAGTCTTCTAAATCGACCGGTCTAATAGTCAGTTGTGACAAGGTTTGAATTAGATTCATACTTTACATTGTAACACGAATCCTATAAGTCATGCTCTGTCCCTCAGCACTTGGAATGAATCTACTAGAACCAAATGTCTTATTAGTTGTATGAAATACATCATCCTAACCAACTAGCTATTGCTAATGTCGGGTGCATTTCCTCTTGCTAATGTATATCGACGTTTGTTTGTCGTGGTCATCGTGATAGGTGCAAGGGTAATGCTGTTGCAAAAATGATGGGAGTAATTGTTAGGTTGTTACGTTTAAGTACATGAAATGAATTTGCATGGCGCTGAGAAGCTGTCTCATACCCATAACCGAGTTGACAGATATTGTTCTGTCTTTTGTATAAAATAATCAGATAATGCACATTACAAGAATTTCTTTCTTATTGCAGATAAAGCCACAGTTACAATAGAACTTATGAAGCCCATATATGCTATGATACTATTATATGGGAGCGCGATTGACGAACCAATGAACAAACCAGTTGCTAGTATAGTGCTAGCAATTAAAGCACTGTTTTTGTCCTTTCGCACTCTATTATCTTTGGTGTTATAAAGTTGCATCTCAAGAAATGATTGTAACATTGGAGCAACGTTAAATGCTGATTCCATATTCTTTGCCAATCGATCAATTGAAGTTTTTGCCTCTTCAATATATGCTTCCTTGAGAAGACCTTCTCCTTCAAGTATGCTTGCGAGCACCTTGACAAATTCGAATCTGACCTTATGCTGTTGATAAATCCCTTCCAAGATCGACGTCATTCGCATATAAAGTGCAAGGTTTTTTGGCAGCTTAAATGGGAACCTGCTCATTGTCTTGTTTGCAAGATCAGTCAAAGCTTTTACTTCCATTTGATTTACCTCCTTTCCATACAGTGACTGTATGCTCATCTCTATGGCCTTCTCAACAACATAACGATTGGTTGTGGCTTCCAGCGTCCCGAGCTCTATCAATACATTGACAGTTCTTGGAGGATCTTTATCAATCAAACCAAGATAGAGTCTGATTAACCTGAGACGTGTTTTACTATCCAATCTTCCTACCATTCCAAAATCGTAAAGAATTATGGCACCACTATCAGAGACCGAGATATTACCAGGGTGAGGATCAGCATGAAAAATGTTATGCCGCAGCAACATTTTGAAAAATAACCTGTGAACACGCATAACTAACTTTCTTCTGTCAATATCCATCACATCTAGGGCAGCAACGTCATTAATTTTAATGCCTGGGATATACTCCATGGTTAATACATGTTTTGAAGTTCTTTCTCGAAAGACACCAGGAATTATAACCGACTTATCTCCTGCAAGATTTCTTTTGATTGTGGTTAAATTGTCAGCTTCTATGCGATAATCCATTTCTTCGTATACTGTATCTATAAATTGGTACAACATACCTTCTGCTGAAAAAGCCAAGTTAGGATCGATAAATCTGGTAGCTAGAGGTAAAACTTTCTTTAAAATGGAGATATCATTTTCTATAACCTCTTCTATGTTCGGTCTGCTAACTTTTACAATAATTTCTCTGTCGACATACCTTGCTAAATAGACCTGACCCAAGCTCGCACCCGAAAGAGCTGAAGTATTAAATGATTCAAATATATCGTCAATTTTGCCAAGTTCAGATTCGATAATTGGCTTTACCTTTGAAAATTCTGCGGGAGGAACTTCATCCTGCAATTTTGCCAGTTCCTCTAAATAAGGAAGGGGCAACAGGTCAGCACGTGAAGACAGCCATTGTCCTAATTTTATATATGATGGTCCGAGTTCAATGAAAGCTTTGAGTGCTTTTTTTGCATGTTTTCTAAATTTTAATTCATTAATATTCTTTCCCTCATATTTAACCCATCTTCTCCGATCCTGTCTGAAATTAATCGCAATGGGCAGCAACTTTAGAATTACTTTTGCTATGTGTATTTTGGACGGACTAGCTTTTAATGCTCTTGATTTAGCGTTTATATACTCGGACTCGATTTGTTCTCCAAGGTGAACCCGCTCTTCCAATTATTAAATGTCAATATTCTCTTTATTTATTTATATCACGTCCTCTTCAGCACGACTAATTTATTATGACTACAGCTCAACAGACATAGACGTAACCTTGGGCTAGATCGAAAGCGAATGTCAAGTAGTATATACCGATCTCAAAAATAAGAAAGTTTGAGACAGGGAAAGGATATCCATACCTATGAATCTTTGTAATTTAACTTGGTAATCTAATAAATCCTTTTTATATGCGATAAAGATTGTTTGGCAAGATGATGTTCATCATGATGTTCTTAAATATGCATAAACACTGTTTTCAGATAAGAACAGTTAAAACAAATAACTTCTATTAAGGATTAATTTGGCTAAAGAGCAGAAAAAAGACAGAGGACCGAAAGGCTTACGTAGGAAGTAAGAGATAGTATGAATTATAATAAATTAAGCCCAATAGAAGAAAAAGTAATCAGAGATAAAGCAACAGAAGCCCCTTTCACTGGCGAGTATGACAATTTTTACGAGGATGGAACATTTATCTGTAGAAGGTGTAATGCACCACTCTTTTCATCGAAGAGCAAGTTCGATGCTGGATGTGGATGGCCAAGTTTTGATGAAGCCTTCCCGAGTGCAATAAAACATGTACCTGATCCTGATGGAACGAGAACAGAAATTGAATGTGCAAACTGTGGTGCGCATTTAGGACATGAATTTCTTGGAGAACAATTGACAAATAAAAACACTAGAGAATGTGTTAATTCATTATCTATACGTTTCATCCCGAAGGAAAAGGAGTTGCCGACAACAATACATGGATAACAAGACTGAAATCGGAACAGTAGCCAACGGATCTTTCTGGTGGACTGAGATAAATCTTCAAAAGGCTAAACCTGTCTATCTATTCTGCTCGGCTATGCAGGAGGAGTAGAAAACATGCCAAAATTAGTTTTAGTTGACTGAGTCAGATGTATCCTTGCTTCATAAATCGTTTTGGAAGAAGCAGGTCATCATTATCTAGCATATTCCTGTCCTGTTACTCAGACAGACATAATGATGATGATGATGATAATACTGCCTGTACCACCTAGATCCTATGTAACTACATGATTAGTTACCTCAGATGGGAGTTGCAGAGGTTCAGTTTTTTGGGTGTATGTAATACTATTAAAATAACTTCGGCAAAATTGAATATACTGAACCTTGCCAACTGCTAGGGAAATCAAGAGGCGAATAGAAGAAAATTGGATTCAATTTCTTAATGCAAATTCTGTCAAACTATTATCTGAATCGCTCTCTGGTGCCACTCCACCTTCGGTTTTTGTCGGACGATATGGTTATCCTAAAGTAAAGTTAGGACCCATGGTACCGCCATTACATGGCGATACAACAATACTAGATAACCCAGAGATGTGGCTTGGCAAAAGTATAGAGGAAATTGTTAACTATCGTCTTTCTCTTGTGCGAGGGATATCAACAGTTGATATCCATAATACGTCTGGAAAGTATGTAGAATCTTTACAGGAACTAGCTATGACCAGTGAATCAGTAGAAAGCGAATTAACCTTCGAAAAGATACCTATAGCCGATATAGAACAAGAGAAAGATATGGGTATAGATACCGAATCGGCGCCTTTCGGCCCTGCTGCACCTTTGAAGGCTTTTAAAATTTCGTCCTCACTCTCGGTAGATCAAAAACTAGAAAAAGCTTTTTATGACAAGGATCTACCTGCGGCTGAAGGCATAGTCACTCTTTATCACGATAGAGTAGAAGTCAGTAGAATCCAGCGAGTTCTTAGCATGGGGATGCTGGGATTCCAAAAAAACAGAAGATTAGTTCCTACAAGGTGGAGTATTTCAGCTACAGATGATATTATATCAAATAGTTTGATAAAAGAGATCGAAACATTTCCAGCAATTGATTTCTTTAAAGTTCATAAACATATTCATTTGGGTAATTATTACTCTGTCATATTAATTCCAGACGATATATGGAGTTTCGAAATGCAAGAAGCGTGGTATGATAATGAAGGAAATCTAGGGGTTGGAATAGATTTTGAAAATGCTAATGGTCTAAGTCATTATCCTTCTATAGGAGGTGCATACTATGCAGCTAGATTGGCTGTAGCCGAACATCTTTTTAAGAAAAGACATAGAGCGGCGGCATTGATTCTAAGAGAAATCCGCACTGAATATGCCATTCCTGTGGGGGTATGGCAGATAAGAGAGGGGATAAGAAAAGCACTCGATGGAGAATCAAATCAATTTGACAATTTCCATAAAGCATTATCGTTTGCATGTGCTAACCTATCAGTATCCAAAAGTGAATGGATTACAAATAGTAAAATGTACAAGAATATGAAAGAACAAACGAGAATTACAGATTTTAAATGATACATCCTTATCAAAATATCATTAGCTTATCTGCTTGCATAAGTTGAAGATTACATGACCTGAAGACTACGTGACCTGAAGTTGCACAAACTCAACCGAAAAGTCCTAATAGTCGGCCAGGCCGTGGTAGCA